>BNJS01003677.1_pt1:0-380000 | contig 430585 bp, 476 predicted proteins | sample 8540461 | NCBI WGS metagenome assembly BNJS01 (sample SAMD00202454, study PRJDB9452) | human saliva metagenome | isolation source: human saliva | place: Japan | reverse complement strand
TTTCACTTCAGACTTGCCATTCCGTCTACGCTCCCTTTACACCCAGTAAATCCGGATAACGCTTGCCCCCTACGTATTACCGCGGCTGCTGGCACGTAGTTAGCCGGGGCTTCTTAGTCAGGTACTGTCATTATCTTCCCTGCTGATAGAGCTTTACATACCGAAATACTTCTTCACTCACGCGGCGTCGCTGCATCAGGGTTTCCCCCATTGTGCAATATTCCCCACTGCTGCCTCCCGTAGGAGTTTGGGCCGTGTCTCAGTCCCAATGTGGCCGGTCATCCTCTCAGATCGGCTACTGATCGTTGCTTTGGTAGGCTTTTACCCTGCCAACTGGCTAATCAGACGCGGGTCCATCTTATGGCGATAAATCTTTTCACACTCTGCCATGCGGCAATGTGTGCTTATGCGGTATTAGCAGTGATTTCTCTCTGTTATCCCCCTCCATAAGGCAGGTTACCCACGTGTTACTCACCCGTCCGCCACTAGATAACGCATCTTCCGGCCGAAGCTTTCCGATACGCATCTCGTTCGACTTGCATGTGTTAGGCACGCCGCCAGCGTTCATCCTGAGCCAGGATCGAACTCTCATAATGAGTATTTTTCATAAAGAAAAATACGTAATGTACAAGACTACAGCGTAAGCTGTACCCTGCGTAGCAGGGCTCCGAACTTGCTTCAAAGCAAGGAGGAGGTCCTATACAGAAAATCTGTCATCACTGACAGTTAAAGTTCAGTCCAAGTCAAAACTTAGCTTAGCTTTCATTTTTGTCCTTTTTTTACTTTTGGTTTATTAAACCGTTCGTGTAAGTTTCGTTTGAAACATTACTGAAAATTCTTTAGAATCTTCAGGGTCTGTGTATTATTCGATCTTTGATTTTCAAGGTACTGTTGGCAATCCTCTTCAGGACAGCCATGCTATTATAACAAAGAGAGTTTCTTTGTCAAGCATTTTTTTCGGTTTCCCGAAAACGGAGTAAGAGGGATTTGAACCCTCGCGCCGGTTTCCCGACCTACACCCTTAGCAGGGGCGCCTCTTCGGCCTCTTGAGTATTACTCCTTTTATCCCTGCCAAAAGGGATTCACCTAGAAAGGTGCTTTACTAGATTATCAAATTCAGATTTTTATGTCAAGGAAATTTTAGGAGTTTTCTTCCTGACTTTCTCCCGCTTCTTGATTTTCTTTTTCTTCCCTCAAGTCTGTATTTTCTAAAGCAGTTGCTTCTTCGGATTCTTCCTCATCTTCTGTCTCTCTAACCTTGGCAACGGAAGCAATAACAGTATCGGTATCCTTATCGATATCCATCAGCTTGACACCGGAAGTATTTCTTCCCAACACACTGACCTTATCAAGATTGATTCGAATCATAATTCCTTCCGTGGTAATAAGAAGCAGTTCTCTATCCTTATCACAAAGCTTAAAGCCTACGATATCTCCGGTTTTCTCCGTAATCTTATAGCAACGGATTCCCTTTCCGCCTCGAGCTTGTGCCTTAAAGCAGCTCTTGTCCGTCAGTTTTCCGTAACCCTTTTCAGAAACCAGAAGGAAATGTTCTCCCTGAGAAGCCTTCTGCATACCGATGACTTCATCACCTGCATTTAAGCGAATACCGCGTACACCCATGGAGGAGCGTCCGGTTGCACGGACATCCTTCTCATTGAATTCGATTGCCATACCCTTCTTCGTAACCAGGAAGATTTCTTCATCTTCAGAAAGAAGCTTTGCTTCAATCAGCTGGTCTCCCTCATTTAAGGTAATAGCAATCATGCCGTTCTTCCGCACATTGGCAAACTGGGAAAGTTCCGTCTTCTTAATAACACCCTTCTTTGTTGTGAGAATAAGGTATTTTTCCTCATTGGTATCTCTTAAGCAAAGAGTCGCCGTAACCTTCTCATTTTCCTGTAAGGAGAGGAGATTTACCAGCGCTGTTCCTCTTGCCGTTCTGCTTGCCTCCGGAATCTCGTATCCCTTGATACGGAATATTCTTCCCTGGTTTGTAAAGAACATGACATAATGGTGGTTTGTCGTCATAAAGAGGTCTTCGATATAGTCATTTTCTATCGTCTGCATACCCTTTATGCCTTTTCCGCCTCGATTTTGCTGGTGGAAATGCTCCGGAGACATTCTCTTGATGTATCCTAGACTGGTAGATGTAATGACCACATCGTCGTCCGAGATAAAGTCTTCCGCCTGAAAATCTTTATCAAAACTGAACTGTGTCTTTCGATCATCACCATACTTCTCTGCAATGGCATCCAACTCTTCCTGAATTACGGAAAGTAGCTTGTTTTCATTTCCTAAAATCTCTTTATAGTAAGCAATCTTTGCCAAAAGATCGTTGTACTCATTCTCCAGTCTTTCTCTTTCCAAACCGGTAAGAGCTCGGAGACGCATATCCACAATCGCCTGCGCCTGTACATCGGAGAAGCCGAAACGGCTGATCAAATTCTGCTTTGCTTCATCCACATTTTTTGCGGCACGAATCATGGCAACGATTTCATCGATATGATCAAGCGCCTTTAAGAGTCCCTCTAATATATGTGCTCTGTCTTCACACTTTTGAAGATCGTACTCTGTTCTTCTTCGAACAACATTGACCTGGTGTCCTAGAAACTCCTCCAAGATCTGCAGTAAATTAAGAATCTTCGGTTCTCCGTTCACAATGCAAAGCATGATGACACCGAAGGTTTCCTGCAGCTGCGTATGCTTATAGAGCTGGTTTAAAGATGACCTGCGGATTTGCATCCTTTCTAAGCTCGATATTTATTTTGGCATTGGAATTCTTTCCCGCCGCGTCATGGATATAGGTAATGCCGTCGATCTTCTTATCTTTAACAAGGTCTGCGATTTTTTCAATGACACGGGAGCGGTAAACAAGGTAAGGAAGCTCTTTTACAATGATTCTGTGCTTTCCGTTTGCCATGGTCTCAATTTCGCAAACGGCGCGCATCTTTACCTTTCCTCTTCCGGTTCGGTATGCCTCTTCCACATCCCTTTTTCCGAGAATCGTGGCTCCTGTCGGAAAATCCGGTCCCTTAACAATGGGAAGAAGCTCGTCAATTTCCGTCTTTCTTCCCGCAATGCGGTTCTCAATGATTTTATCTACACCGGCAATCACTTCTCGAAGATTATGAGGAGGAATATTGGTGGACATACCTACCGCAATTCCGGTTGCTCCGTTTACGAGAAGATTCGGAAAACGCGCAGGAAGCACGGTCGGCTCATCGTATTCATTAGAGAAGTTCGGCATAAAGTCAACCGTATTCTTATTGATACCGGACAGCATTTCCGCTGCCATCTTGGACATCTTTGCCTCGGTATAACGCATAGCCGCAGGACTGTCTCCATCTTCTGATCCGAAGTTACCCTGCTTATCAATTAAAACATAGCGCATGGACCAGGGCTGTCCCATATATACTAAGGATCCATAAATAGAAGAGTCTCCATGCGGGTGATATTTACCCATGGTCTCTCCTACGATGGTCGCACATTTCTTGGTTTTCTTATCCGGTGTTACTCCAAGGCTTTGCAGAGCATAGAGCACTCTTCTTTGTACCGGCTTAAGACCGTCTCTCACATCCGGAATCGCTCTGGATACGATAACGCTCATGGCATAATCGATGTAGGAATTTTCCATCGTCTTTTTCAGATCAACTTCCTGCACCTTATCGAAAATATTCGGCTCCAAAATCTACCTCCTATACATCCAGATTCTTAACATAGCGGGCATTCTTCTCAATAAACTCTCTTCTGGGTTCTACCTGATCTCCCATCAAAGTAGTAAAGGTAATATCGAGCTCCGCCTTGTCGTCTTCTTCCATGTTGACACGAAGAAGGGTTCTCGTTTCCGGATCCATCGTCGTTTCCGCAAGCTCTTCCGTATCCATTTCTCCCAAACCTTTAAATCGGGATACATCCGCTCCATCCGCTCCGATTTCTTTTAAAATATTTTGATACTCTTCGTCTGAATAGGCGTAGTAATGCTTTTTGTTCTTGGTGATATTAAAGAGAGGCGGTTGAGCAAGATAGACATGGCCCTCTTTAATGAGATCCGGCATAAAATTATAAATAAAAGTCAGCATCAAGGTGGAAATATGCGCTCCGTCCACATCGGCATCGGTCATAATGATAATTTTATGATAGCGAAGCTTTGACAAATCAAAGTCTTCATTGATTCCTGTACCGAAAGCGGTAATCATTCCCTTTATTTCTTCATTGGCATAAATCCGATCGAGTCTTGCTTTCTGCACATTCAGAACCTTTCCGCGAAGGGGAAGTACCGCTTGTGTTTCCGGATTTCTTCCTTCCTTTGCAGGCCCCAGTGCAGAGTCTCCCTCAACGATAAAGATTTCACAACGTTCCGCATCCTTACTACTGCAATCGGCAAGCTTTCCGGGAAGTCCAACACCGTCCAGTGCGGATTTTCTTCTCGTTAAATCTCTTGCCTTTCTTGCCGCGGCTCTTGCTCTTTGCGCCATAATGGATTTTTCACACATGACTCTGGCTACGGCCGGGTTTTGCTCCAGAAAATAGGTCAACTGTTCCGAAACAATACCCTGTACGGCAACCTGTGCTTCGGAAGTGCCAAGCTTTTGCTTGGTCTGTCCTTCGAACTGCGGATCTTCAATTTTCACGGAAATGATACAGGTTAAGCCCTCACGGATATCCTCTCCGGAAAGATTCGGCTCACTGTCCTTTAAAAGCTTATTCTGTCTTGCATAATCATTAAAGGTTTTTGTTAATGCATTTTTAAAACCGGTCAGGTGAGTTCCGCCCTCAGGAGTATTGATGTTGTTTACGAAGGTATAAATGTTTCCGTATAGGAATCATTGTGCTGCATCGCTACTTCAACAAGAATCTGCTCTTTTTCCCCCTCACAGTAAATAACATCGGGATAGAGCGCTTCCTTTCCTTTGTTTAAATAAGTAACGAACTCCTTAATTCCTCCTTCATAGTGGAAAGTCATTTCTCTAAGTTCTTCTTCTCTTTCATCCACAAGCTTGATGCGAAGATTCTTGGTGAGGAAAGCTGTTTCTCTTAAACGCACCTTTAAGGTATCAAAATCATAGATACTTTCTTCAAAGATTTCAGAATCAGGTAAGAAATGAACCTTGGTTCCGTGCTCTTCTTCCGTACAAGTTCCGATACACTCGATTTCCTTCGTTACTTTTCCTTTCGAGAAGGACATAGTATAGATTTTTCCGTCTTTACAAACCGTAACATCCAAGTATGTTGATAATGCATTTACGACACTTGCTCCTACCCCATGCAGTCCGCCGGAAACCTTATAGCCTGATCCGCCAAATTTTCCTCCTGCGTGAAGCACGGTAAATACGACTTCCAGAGCGGATTTTCCCGCTTTTTTCTGCAAGTCTACCGGAATTCCTCTACCGTCGTCTTCTACGGTAATAGAATTGTCCTTATGGATAGTAACGGTAATATTGTCGCAAAAACCGGCCAGAGCCTCATCTACGGAATTATCCACTATTTCATAAACCAAGTGGTGTAAACCGCGGGTAGAGGTACTGCCGATATACATTCCGGGACGTTTTCTTACCGCTTCCAAACCCTCCAGTATCTGAATCTGATCCGCACCGTATTCCTTCGATGCGTGAAACTGTTCATTCAGATCCTGATCTTCTCTCTCTATTGCCATGAACCCTCCTCTATGGACATTCAATCTTTCCGCCTTCCACATAGTAAAGCTTATCTATGGGAAAACGATTTTCTATTAAATCTTCTAAACCGGTGCATGTGATGATACTTTGCACATCGGAAATTTCATCCAGTAAAAAATTCTGCCTTTTTTTATCGAGTTCCGAAAAAACATCATCTAAAAGTAAAATAGGATAATCCTCTATCTTTTCTTTTACGAGCTCAATCTCTGCAAGTTTCAAAGAAAGAGCCGCCGTTCTTTTCTGCCCTTGCGAACCGAACTTTCGAATGTCTTCTCCGTTAATTTGAAACAAAAGGTCATCTCTATGCGGTCCAACCAATGTAATTCTCTGCTTTTTTTCCGTATCCCTTGCTTTTATGATTGCTTCGGAAAATGCTTCTTCTCTTACATTTTCCTCATAAGAAAGAAGAAGTTCTTCCCTTCCTCCACTAATATTTTTATGAATTCGTATCAGCTTATCCTGCAGGCTTTCTATAAATTCTCTTCGTAAACGAATAATAGTCTGCCCATATTTTACAAGTTCCTCATCCCAAACGGAAAGACTGTCTTCAAGCTGCGGTTTAAAGGCAATATCTTTCAGTAATCTGTTTCTTTGCATTAAAACACGATTATATCTTGCTAAATTATGCAAATAGAATTTATTTAACTGACAAAGTTCCAAGTCAACAAATCTTCTTCTTTCCTTCGGACCGTCCTTAATGAGACTTAAATCCTCCGGAGAAAAAATAACCACATTGGCCAGTCCGAAAAGGTCTGAAGCCTTTTTTACCGGAAAGCCGTTTATTGCAATCCCTTTTACACTATTTTTTTTTAAATGGATATCTATGCGATTCTTATGTGATTTTTTTTGTAAAACCATCTTGATATGCGCTTCTTCTTCCGAAAATCGAATCACATCTCTATCCTTGCAAAAGCGAAAGGACTTGGAGCTGGCCGCAAAGAAGATTGCTTCCAGTAAATTGGTCTTTCCCTGCGCATTATCCCCGTAGAAGATATTGTTTTTTTCTCCCAGAGAAAGCTTCAAACTTTCATAATTTCTGTAATTTTGTAGCTCTATGGACTCAATAATCATTCTACTTGATCCGCATTGAAGTTAACCGGCAAAATCATATAAATATAGCTTTCTTCCTTATCCCTTATAAATACAGGAGAACGAGGAATCGTAAAATAAAGAGAAACCTCTTCTTCATCTATATTTTGCAAAGCATCTATCAAGAAATTCGGATTAAAACCGATTAACAAATCCTTTCCTTCCTGCTTTACCGGAATCTCGGCATCCATTCTTCCAAGATCGGATATGATTTTTAAAGACAAGCTATCTTCGGCAATCTTTAAAATAAGCGGTTGCTTATCATTGTCCCTTGCCATGATTCTTGCTCTGTCGATATCTTCCAAAAGCTGCTTTCTATTTACAATTATTTTTGTTTCATAGTCAGTAGAAAGCATCTGCTTTACATGAAAATACTCTCCCTCGACAAGCTGCGTAATGACTGTGGTATCTTCATAGTGAAAAAGAAGATACTGTTTTGAAAAATACATCTCCACCATGTCATCCAATCCACCGGAAATAATCTTCGATAAATCCGCCAAAACTTCCTTTGGGACGATTGCGCTTTGCTCTGAATAGGAATCCTTTAAGCAGGTTTTTCTTATAGAAATACGATGACCGTCTAGAGAAGTAACGGAAAATAGATTATCCTTAATCTCAAAATATTCTCCCGCCATTTTCTTGTTATTTTCTCCGTTTGCAGTAGAGAAAATAGTCTGGTTAATCATATTTCTTAGAGAAAACTGGGAAACAACAACAGCTTCCTGTTTTTCTACAATCGGTAAAGAAGGAAACTCATCCGCATTTCTTCCCATAATCTTGAAAACCGATTTTTCACATCGAATAATACAATTTCCGTTATCTTCCGTTTCAATGCAGAGCTTTGTTCCTTCGTTTTGAGGTAAACGTTTAATGATTTCCTGAAACAGTTTTGCTTCTAATGCCACTTTTCCGGGTTCTGCGATTTCACCTTTACAAATACTCTCTATTCCAAATTCCGATTTATTACCAATCAGAACAATTTGTCCCTTTGTAGCATCAATCAGGATACATTCCATAATACTTATTGTTGTTTTGGAGGCTACTGCTCGTCCTACGACTTGGATAGCCGAAATTAGGTCATTTTTTTGAAAGTATAATTTCATGGATTCTCCTTCTTTCTTTTTTCTCTTTCTTTTTCTTTAGTAGTATTACTAGGGTTTGTGGAAATGTGAAATCTCTATTTTCCCTTTGTTTTATCTGTTTCCGGAAGAAAAAAACTTTGTGAATTAGTTCAGGATTCATTGCGGAATCAGGGAGAGATTTTTTTCCGTAAATTTTCTATTGTGGATTGCAATTGTTCGTTTGTTGGTAATTCTGTGGATATTTTTTCGCAACCATGAATCACGGTAGAATGATCTCTTCCCCCTAAAAGTTCTCCTACAGTAACTAGGGGAACATTGGTCATCTCTCTGCAAAGATACATCGCAATCTGCCTGGGATAAGCAATGTTTTTCTTTTTCGTTGGAGAGGCCAGGTCTGAAAGATTTAAGTTATAATAATCCGCTACAATTTCTATAATAATCTTCGGAGTTATTTCTCTCTTCTTTCACTTGGCGTAATGTGATCCTTTAAAAGTTCTTCCGCCAGAGCCAAGGTAATAGGCTGTTTAACCAGTCTCGATTTTGCTACGACCTTAGTCAATGCACCTTCCAACTCTCTTACATTGGACTTAATATTATCTGCAATGTATTTAATTACTTCATTATCAATATTGTAGCCTTCGAGTTCTTCCTTTTTACGAAGAATTGCCATACGAGTTTCCACGTCGGGCATCTGAATATCTACAATCAGTCCGACCTCGAATCTCGAGCGAAGTCTTTCTTCCAAGTTGTCAATGTCCTTGGGCGGTTTATCGGAAGCAATAATAATCTGCTTTCTATTGTCATAAAGAGTATTAAAGGTGTGGAAAAATTCTTCCTGTGTTCCTTCCTTACCTATTAGGAATTGAATATCATCAATCAGCAAAACATCGAGTTCTCTATACTTCTTTCGGAATTCAGCAGGAGAGCTGTTATTTTTGTTTCGAATGCTGTCTACAAACTCGTTGATAAAGGTTTCCGATGTAACATAGCGAATCTTTGCATTTCTGTTTTGCTGTAAAATGAAGTGAGCAACGGATTGCATAAGGTGTGTTTTTCCAAGTCCTGCGCCTCCATAAATATAGAGAGGATTGTACTGTTCTCCGGGTAGTTCTGCAGTTGCTACACAGGCAGCATGGGCTAAATCATTGGAAGAACCTACTACAAAAGAATCGAAAGTATAACGGGAATTTAGATTTGCATTTTTTAGTGCATCTGTAAGACTTAAATCTTCTTTTTCTTCCTTTTTATAGAGAGAATCCAGTCCGGCTTCATCAATAATCAAGACTTCGGTATTGATTTCCGTAACTTCCATAATGGCTATACGAAAAGAATCATTATATCTTTTTCTTATAATTGAAAGAGAAAAATGTTCCTTTGTGTTCATTAAAATGACAAGTTTGTTATCAACAAAATCATACGGTTTCATAGGAGCTATCCATAATTCGTATGTGACATCTGCCACGGGCGTGATTTCCCTTAACATATCCAATATTTCATTCCATTTATTTTTAATAATCTCTAAATCCTTTGTCATACTCCACCCTTTTAATGATTTATGAATAGATAGAAGAATAGCTTATTCATTCTACAGCATGGGGAATTCTTTATCAAGTTTGAAAGTCATAAGTTTAAAAATGTGATTTTTTTGTTTTTTTAAGAGTAAAAAGAGTTCGACATGAGCATAGTTATCGATATTTTTTTGAACATTATCTGTGGATGAAAAAATGTTTAAATGTTGATAATTCTTTATCCACATTTAAACCATTATAAACCGTGTATTTGTTAAAAAAATTGAGAGGATAAAAATATCAGATATCCACAAAAAAATTAGCAAAATGTGGATATCTATTTTATTTGTTGATAAGTGGATAAAAATGTGGATAAATACGGAATTAATTTATAGATTTTTTTTCTTTCAAGTTTTTCTTGACGAGTATAGACAGGCTCAGTATAATAAACAACGATGTTTACCCAAAATTAGGAGTTTATTCGGGACCTTCGTAAGGACGAATAATTCCCGGAGAAACGATTGGTGGCTTATGCCATACACTATAAAAAGGGGGTGTCCGTATGCATAAGGGAAAAATGACTTTCCAGCCTAAGACCAGACAAAGAGCCAAAGTGCATGGATTCAGAAAGAGAATGTCCACTGCAAATGGTAGAAAGGTTTTGTCTGCCAGAAGAGCTAAGGGTAGAGCTAGATTATCTGCATAAGATGTAGAATACGAAATTTGAGGCCGCTGTAAAGCGGTCTTTCTTCAACCATGGAGATATTTAATGAAGCGATTTCCATCCATAAAATCCAATGTAGACTTTCAACATTGCTATAGAATAGGACGGTCTTGTGCCAATTCCTGTTTTGTGATGTATGTGATTGATAATCATCTTTCTTTTAACCGTTTGGGAATTTCTTGTTCTAAAAAGGTGGGGAATTCCGTTGTCAGACATGGAATCGCAAGAAAGCTTCGTGAAATATTCCGTTTACACAAGGAAATTGTTTTGGGTAAAGACATCATACTTGTGGTAAGACAAAAGGGAAAAGATTGTTCTTACTTTGATTTTGAAAAAGCATATCTGGAATTATGTAGCAGGCATCATATAATAGACAGAGAAGAATAAAAGAAAAAGACTTTTACTCTTTTTAGTATGGAAGGCCGTTTTCTAAAATTTTGACTTTTTTATATAGTAAAATAAATAACTATATAAATAGGAAGAAATTCAGTTTAAAAATATGATTATCCTAGAAAAGGAGAGAGTATGAAGAGCGTTTTTTTAGGAATGATTCGATTCTATCAAAAGTTTTTATCTCCTTTAAAGGGACACGGCTCTTGTAAATACACACCGACTTGTTCTCAATACGCCTATGAAGCAGTGCAAAAATACGGTTGTGTGAAAGGTTTATGGTTGGCAATATGGAGGATTCTTCGTTGTAATCCTTTTGCCAAAGGCGGATATGATCCTGTTCCCTAAAGATGGAGGGAGAAAACTTGAATTATCTAATTTTGTTAACGAAAAATACTTGGAATTTTCCTATTTTTGGACCAATTTGGAACTTTATCGTAACTTTCCTTGGTCTGGTAATGAACTCGATTTACAGTTTCTTGGATCAAATCGGTATTCCGAATATCGGTTTAGCAATTATCCTGTTTACCTTGGTAACAAGAATCATTCTATTTCCGACTTCCTTAAAGCAGCAAAAATCTTCTCGGATGATGCAGATTATGCAGCCGGAGATTAAGGCGGTTCAGGAAAAATATAAAGATAGAACAGACCAGGCATCTATGATGGCTCAGCAGACGGAGATGCGCGCTATTTATGAGAAATATGGCACATCGATGACAGCAGGCTGTCTTCCTTTGGTTTTACAAATGCCCATCATTTTTGCTTTGTACCGTATTATTATGAATATTCCGGCGTATGTACCGGCCGTAAAAACAATTTATGAAAATGTATCTTCCGCTATCGGCGGTGCAGATGCAGCGCAGGCTCTGGTAACTTTTGGGGAGAATAACGGTCTTAAGGCAGTTTTAAAAACCTTACATAATTTGGGTTTGGATGATCCGCAAAAATATGACAGTACAGCAATACATAACTTTGTGATAGACTTTTTATATAAGTTAAACCCTGCACAGTGGGCTAAGCTCCCCGAGCTTTTTCCACAGGCGACTTCCGTTATTGAAACTGCCGCTACAAAGTCTGCAGAAATTAACAGTTTTTTGGGATTAAACTTGGCAACAGCACCTTCCGCTTATGGACTTAAGCCGAATATCTACTGGCTGATTCCGATTTTGGCAGGTCTTACACAATGGGCATCTACTGTGCTTATGCAAAAGCAAAGTATGCCGCAGGCCGCAGAGGGAGACCAGTCTGCACAGATGATGAAAAGCATGAATGTTATGATGCCTTTAATGTCTGTATGGTTCTGCTTCTCCTTTGCATCCGGTATCGGTTTATATTGGATTGCTTCTTCCTTATTTATGCTGATTCAGCAGCTTATTCTGAACTGGTATTTCGGAAAGAAAACCAACGAACAGCTTTTACAGGAAGCTATGGCAAAGGCAAATGAAAAGAGAGCAAAAAGAGGACTTCCTCCTATAGATGAAAAGTCTATTGAAAACCGTTTAAAATCAATGCAGGCGAAAGAAGATTCCGAGGAGAAGAATCGAATGGAGCGCATTGCAAAGCAGAGCCAGAAGACAAAGGATTCCACCGAGTATTATAATAAAAATGCAAAAGAAGGATCTTTAGCAAGTAAGGCAAATATGGTGCAGCTATATAATGAAAAACATGAAAAGAAGTCATAAAGCTTAGGGGGAAAAGCTATGGATAAAATCAGAGTATCCGCAAAGACAATGGACGAAGCCATTACCAAGGCAACCATTCAGTTACATACCACATCAGATAAAATTTCATATACCGTACTTGTGCAGGGAAGCAAGGGAATCTTAGGAATCGGTGCTAAGCCATGGATTATTGAAGCATTTCCAAAGGAAGAAGGCGCAGTAGAAGAAAAGCCTGTAGAGACAGTGATGCCAAGCAATGATGTGAAGGAAAGCAGGAAAGAGGAAAAAGTAGAGAAAGCTGAAAAAACAGAAGAAAAAGAGCTTTCAAACGAGACGGTAACAGCTTCCGAGAACAAGAAAGAGAATTTTTTCAAGGAAAAGAAGCAGAACAATAGGAAGAGTGAAACGCAGAAGAGTTTTAGTCGCGGCGGTTATGATCCGATTCCTGCACCAAGAGAAAGAAAAGAAGATAGACGCTTTGAAGACAACAAGGCTATAGAGAATGCAGTTCCTGAAAAGAGAGAATTCCACCCCTTAACAGAAGAGGAAGTTGCGGAAAATAAAGAGAAAGCAAGACAATTCCTCTCTTCTATTCTTTCCGGAATGGAAATGGATGTGGAGATGCAGATGGAATTCCGTGAAAACAGCAATGAGCTCTATATCAATCTTGTAGGACCGGATATGGGAATTCTTATAGGAAAAAGAGGACAGACTTTAGATTCTTTACAGTATCTCTGTTCTTTAGTTTTAAATAAAGACCATAAGGAAGACTATCTTCGTGTAAAGCTGGATACAGAGGACTACAGAAAGAGAAGAGAGCAGACCCTCCGAAGTCTTGCAAAGAACATTGCCTATAAAGTCAAGAAGACGAGAAAGCCCGTAAATTTAGAGCCGATGAATCCTTATGAGAGAAGAATTATTCATGCTTCTTTACAAAATGATTCTCAAGTATCGACTAAGTCTGAGGGTGATGATCCATTCCGTCATGTAGTGATTTTTGCTAAGAATGGTGGAAAGTTCCGTCAGGATAGAAGATTTAAAAACAGATATCCGAAAGAGAATCGGGCTGAAAATTAAATTAAGTATTAATGCATGACTAAAGAGTTAGAGAATCATGGAATATCGGATTTTTTAATGAAACGAGATATCGCACGCTTTGCGAGCGATACTCGCTATGAATAAGAATCCCTTCGTGAAAGGAAGGCGTAGACAGACAAGTCGAAGTATTTCTTTCACGAGGGGATTTTTTCTCTCTGATTGCAAAGCGGAAAGAATATGAGTAAAATAAAAAGCTTAGGAGGTGAGACTGTGGATACAATCAGTGCCTTAGCTACCGCGCTAGTGGAAAGCGGAATCGGTATCATCCGTTTAAGCGGAGAGGAAGCCCTCCCCATTGCGGAGAAAATATTGAGAACCAAGAGCGGAAAGCCTTTGAATATTCGAGAAAGTCATCGCATTTGCTATGGCTTTGTTTATGATAAAGAGGAAGCGGTGGACGAGGTTTTGGTATCGACATTTTTAGCGCCGAAGTCCTATACGGGGGAAGATGTAGTGGAAATCAACTGTCATGGGGGCGTACTTCTCATGCAAAAGATTTTCACCTTAACGCTGAAACATGGGGCGAGAGCCGCAGAGCCGGGAGAATTTACAAAGAGAGCCTTTTTAAACGGTAGGATTGATTTATCGCAGGCGGAGGCAGTGGCAGACCTGATTGCGTCGAAGACGGAGGCGGGCATTCAAAGTTCTTTGGCACTCGTTCAGGGGGCTTTGGGAGAAAAAATCAAGGAATGCAGGAGTCTCATCTTAGAGGATACGGCCTTTATTGAAGCGGCACTCGATGACCCGGAACACATTTCCCTGGACGGCTTTTCGGAAAAATGCGCTCAGCACACGGAATATATATTGCAAGAAATAGAGAAACTCCTCCGCTTTCGTGAGGAGGGAAGGATGCTTACGGAAGGCATTCATACCGCGATTGTCGGAAAGCCCAATGCCGGAAAATCCTCTCTCTTAAACGCTCTTGTCGGTGCGGAAAAAGCGATTGTTACGGATATACCGGGTACAACGAGAGACACGGTAGAAGAAAATATCCGTCTGGACGGTCTTTCCCTCCACCTTATGGATACCGCGGGCATTCGAAATACACAAGATATCGTGGAGGGAATCGGAGTCGAAAAGGCAAAGAAGTCCATAGAACATGCGGACTTGCTTCTTTTTGTGGTGGATGCCTTAAAGGAATTTGAAAAAGAAGATGAAGAAATCCTTTCTCTTGTAGAAGGGAAAAAGACCATTGTTTTACTGAATAAGACAGATCAGGAAACAGTCTTAACAAAAAAAGAGCTAGAAGAAAAAACAGGCCTTCCCGTTATTGCAATTTCCGCTAAAGAGTGGACGGGAATAAAGGAGCTGGGAGAAAAAATTCGGGAACTCTTCTTCTCCGGCTCACTCTCCTTTTCCTCTGAGATATTTATTCATAGTGAGAGACAAAGAATAGATCTGGAAGAAGCGAAGAGAGCGCTTCTCGAAGTGAGAAACGGCCTTCGCTTATCTCTTTCCGAGGACTTTTTAAGTATTGATCTGATGGGTGCCTATAGTGCACTGGGACGAATTTTGGGAGAGGAAGTTTCCGAAGACCTCGTGAACGAGATTTTTGCGAAGTTTTGTATGGGAAAATAACTTGATTTTAGAATGTTGGTTTTTCTAAATAATCTGTAGCGAAAAACAGACTTTCCAATTCAATATCGAAATGGAAATCGATTCAGCGTTGAAAGGAAGAAAATGTCTTTAATTGAAGAGAACTATGATGTGATTGTCGTGGGGGCAGGACATGCCGGAGTGGAAGCGGCACTCGCTTCCGCCAGAATGGGCATGGAAACGCTGATTTTTACTTTGAGCCCCGATGCCATTTCCATGATGGCCTGCAATCCGAATATCGGAGGAAGCTCGAAGGGACATCTTGTGCGAGAGCTGGATGCCCTTGGAGGCGAGATGGGAAAGGTCTGCGACCGTTCCTTTATTCAGTCCAGAATGTTGAATAAATCAAAGGGCCCTGCGGTGCATTCCCTAAGAGCACAGGCGGATAAGCAGCTTTACTCACAAAATATGCGAGAGGTTTTGGAAAACCAAGAGCGTGTTCATATTAGGCAGGGAGAAATCGTAAATATTTTAACGGACGAGGAAAAAAAAGAAGTAAGAGGGGTAGAAAGCAGTACCGGAGCCAAGTATTTTGCTAAGGCGGTTATCATCTGTACGGGAGTCTACTTAAATGCAAGGTGCATCTACGGAGAGGTTTCGGAGAAAACCGGCCCGAACGGCTTAAGACGGGCTGAAAAATTGAGCGACAGTCTTCGGGAGCTGGGATTTCCTCTCCTTCGCTTTAAAACCGGAACGCCGGCTCGAGTGGATAGAAGAAGTCTTGATTTTTCTCAGATGGAAGTGCAAAAGGGAGATGTTCCGGTAGTTCCCTTTTCTTTCTCGACGGATCCCGCGTCGGTGCAGATTGAGCAGGACGACTGCTTCTTAACCTATACGAATGAAGAAGGACATAGTCTTATCCGGGAAAATATTCATCGTGCTCCGATGTATAACGGAAGCATTGAGGGAACAGGGCCGAGGTATTGTCCGTCCATCGAAGACAAGGTGATGAAGTTTCCGGACAAAGACCGCCACCAGATTTTTGTGGAGCCGGAGGGAAGATATACAAATGAAATGTACCTTTCCGGCCTTTCCTCTTCCCTTCCGGAAGATGTGCAGATTGCGATTCTCCATACCATGCCCGGTTTCCAAAAGGCGGAAATGGTTCGCCATGCCTATGCGATAGAGTATGACTGCTTAAATTCTTTGGAATTAAAGAACAATCTGGAGACGAAGCGAATCGCCGGGCTTTTCTTTGCAGGTCAAATGAACGGCTCCTCCGGCTATGAGGAAGCTGCCGTACAGGGCTTTATGGCGGGGGTGAATGCCGTGAAGCGTTTAAGAGGAGAAGAAGCCTTTGTGCTGGATCGCTCCGAAGCTTATATCGGTGTTTTGATCGATGATCTGGTCACAAAGGAAAATAAAGAGCCGTATCGGATGATGACGAGTCGCGCGGAATATCGTCTTCTGCTTCGGCAGGATAATGCGGACATGCGTCTTCGGGAAAAAGGCTACAGCTTGGGGCTCATTTCCGAAGAGGAAATCCGGAAAACCCGGGAAAAACGGGAGAGTATTGAAAAAGAAGTGGAAAGAATGGCAAATACCTATATCGGAGCCAATGAAAAAAACAATGCCGTGCTAAGTCGTCTTGGCTCCTCTCCCATTCAGTCCGGGATTTCTCTACTGGAGCTTTGCAAGAGACCGGAGTGCAATTATAAGAACCTTGAGGAGTTGGATCCGGAGCGCCCTTCTCTCTCCGCCTTTATTTGTGAGGAAGTGGAGATTGAAATTAAGTATGAGGGCTATATCAAGAGACAGATTCAGCAGGTAGAAGCTTTTAAGAAGCTGGAAAGAAAGAAACTTCCGAAGGAAATCGATTATCAGAATATGCAAAATCTGCGTCTTGAGGCAAGACAAAAGCTGGATAAGATTCGCCCCGAGAATATCGGCATGGCCTCCCGTATCAGCGGTGTGAGTCCTGCGGATATTTCCGTACTTTTGGTTTATTTGGAAAAGTACAGGAAAGAATGACAGGTATAAGGAGTATTCTATGGCAAGGGAAGATTTTTTTTGTCGCCTTTCTGCTTTATCGAAGCAGCTAGGCATAGATCTACAAGAAGTACAGCTACAGCAATTTTATAGCTACTATACTTTACTGGTAGAAAAGAATAAGGTTATGAACCTTACGGCTATTACGGAGGAAGACGATGTCATTGTGAAGCATTTTATCGACTCACTCGCAATGGCAAAGCTAAATGTTTCACGTGAAACATTTTCCAATTGGATAGAAGGAAAGCGCTGTATGGATGTAGGGACAGGGGCAGGATTTCCCGGTCTTGCCATAAAAATCGCTTTTCCGGGTATTTCCCTTTCCTTAAGCGATTCGCTGCAAAAGAGAATTCACTTTTTGGAAGAAGTTGTGCAGAAACTGGAACTTAAAGGAGTGGATTTTCATCATGGAAGGGCGGAGGATTTGGGGAAAAAGCCCGAACTTCGAGAACAGTACGATCTCGTCTTCTCACGAGCAGTGGCCAATCTTTCCACCCTAAGTGAATACGATCTTCCTTTTGTAAAAAAGGGAGGGTATTTTCTTGCTATGAAGTCTATGGACATTTCGGAAGAAATGGAAAAAGGGAAGAAAGCAATACATCTTCTAGGCGGAAAGCTGGAAGAAATCCTGGAATATAGGCTTCCGGAGACGGACATCGGGCGGTCGCTGCTCCTTATTCAAAAGATAGAGAATACGGCAAAAAAATATCCGAGAAAGGCAGGAATTCCGAGCAAAGAACCGCTCGGTTAAAATTTCAAGAAAGTTGAAAGGATATTTTTCGAGACTTGCATGGATTTTATGGATATAGTATAAATGTTTCACGTGAAACATTTTAGAAGGGGAAGGTTCGAAAGTGGCAAGAATTATTACCATTGCAAATCAAAAGGGCGGGGTTGGGAAAACGACCACTGCGTTAAATTTAGCGGCTTCCCTTGGGGAAGCGAAACAAAAGGTTCTGCTCCTGGATTTTGATCCGCAGGGGAATGCAGGAAGCGGTTTGGGTGTACGGGATGCGGAGAAAAGCATTTATGAAGTTTTGAGCGGAGAGCTTAAGATAGAGGATATTTTACAGACGGAAATCGTGGAAAATGTGGATTTTCTGCCGGGAAACAGAAATCTGGCCGCCATGGATGCTGAGCTTGCCAATGAAGAAAATAAAAATTACTTTTTAAAGGACGTTTTAGATAAGATAGAAAAAGATTATGACTATATCTTTATTGACTGTCCTCCAAGTCTTGGTACTTTGACGATTAATGCGCTTACCGCCTCTCATTCGGTACTGATTCCGATACAGTGTGAATATTATGCTCTGGAGGGATTAAGCCAGATGCTGGAGACGATTCAAACTGTTCGAGAGGCACTTAATGAAGCTTTAAGTATCGAAGGAATTCTTTTTACCATGTATGACGGCAGAAATCTGCTTTCGCAGGATGTTGTTCGTGCGGTAAAAGAACATTTTACTGTAACAATTTTTAATACCATAATTCCCAGAAATGTGCGACTTGCTGAAGCACCAAGCCATGGTCTGCCGATTAACCTCTATGACGGCGGCTCCACAGGTGCGGATGCATACCGTAAGCTTGCAGGGGAAATTCTGGAAAAAGAAGTATAGGAAGTTATAAAGGAGAAGCTATGGCAAAGCACGGACTAGGGAGAGGTGTAGACAGCCTTTTTGCTGCAAATCCCGGAAAAATAGAAAAAAAAGAGGGTGGAGAGGAAGCAAAACTTCTAAAGATTTCTCTGATACAGGCGAACCCTTCTCAGCCCAGAAAGCGTTTCTCCGACGAGGAGTTGAAGGAGCTTTCCGAAAGTATTAAGCAGTTTGGCGTTATTCAACCTCTGCTTGTAAAAAAACAGGGTCCGATTTACGAGATTATTGCAGGTGAGAGAAGATTCCGTGCTGCAAAGCTTGCGGGACTTACAGAGGTACCTGTTCTTGTTCGTAGCTATGACGAGAAGTTGAGTAGGGAAGTCTCTATTATTGAGAATATTCAAAGAGAAGACTTGAATGCGGTAGAAGAGGCACTGGCTTACCAAAGCCTCATTTCGGAATATGATTTGAGTCAGGAAGAGCTTGCGGAGAGACTGTCTAAAAAAAGAACAACCATAACAAACAGTCTCCGTCTTTTGAAACTGGAAGAGGAAATTCTAAACTATATCCGTGAGGGAAAGTTAAAAGAAGGACACGGAAGAGCCCTTCTTGCTATACCGGAAGGAAAGAAGCGCCTCGCGCTCGCCAGAGAATGTGTGGAGAAGAAGCTCTCTGTTCGAGAAGTAGAAAAGAGAAGCCAAGAACAAACCGTTCAAAAGAAGAAAAAGAAGCCTTTGTCCGGACAATTAAGCAGCATTTTTAAAGATTTGGAAGAAAAAATGAGAGAAAACCTTGGAACAAAGGTAAAAATCATTCCGAAAAACGAGAACAAAGGGAAATTGGAAATTGAATATTATTCCCAAGAGGATTTGGAAAGAATATATGTCCTACTGGAAGGAAAGGCGAAGGGATAAATGGGAAATATAAGTACAATGATAGAACAGTTTCTTCCCGCTTTGTTGCTGATTTCTCTGCTGGTTTCTCTGCTTGCACTCCTCTTTGCTCTAAGAGCGGAATCCAAGTATAAGAAGCTGTATCGACAATATGACTATTTTATGAGAGGAAAAGATGCAGAGACTTTGGAAGATTATTTTATAGAATTGCAGAGGCATGTAGAAAAGTCGGAGGACCTCTTAGAGGACCAAAGAGAGATGCTGAAGGTTCTTCATAACAATAACAGAATCGCTTTTCAGAAGTCAGGACTCATTCGCTACAATGCTTACAGTGGATTGGGAGGTAATCTTTCCTTTGCGCTTGCAATATTAAACTATGATAATACGGGATTTGTGATGAACTCCGTTCATGCCAAGGAGGGCAGCTTCTTGTATATCAAGGAAGTTGTGGAAGGCAGTACCTCAGTGGAGTTGGGAGCGGAAGAAAAACTGGCCTTAGAAGAGGCACTGGGCTACAGAAGGAAGAAAGACTGAGAAAGGACTCTTCGTGAATAGCGGAATTTATAAGAAAAAAAAGTTTTGGACGAAAAGGAGAACAAGAAAGCTGGTTCTGAGCGGCATTTTTTTAGTCGCTCTTCTTTTTTATTTTATCCATGCGTATCGTTCCATGGATAGAAACAGCCGGGTTTATGCCAATATGGGTGAGTCCAAGCTTCCATACCTTTATGTGAAAATGGGAGATAAAAGAATCAATCCTCTGCATGGTTTTTATCAGGAAATGGACGGTTCAAGTATTCGAGATAGTATTGCCGCTCTTCCTTATGACCGGGAATTAACCCTTGTGGCAGATGCAGAAAAGTTTTCCGTTGAATCTGCACACTATGATATTCGAAGTCTGGACGGATCTGAGCTGATTGAGAAGGACGGAAAAGCGGAGCTGGAGAAGTCGGGTAAGGAAATCAAAATTATTCTTCCCATTCAAAACTTGATTCAGGAGGGAAAGGAATACCAACTTCGTCTGAGTTTGGATATGGGAGAAACCAGTCTGTATTATTATACCCGGATTATTTTAGCTAAGGACAAGATGGCAGAAGAAATGTTAAGTTTAGGAGAAGATTTTACCCGAAAATCTTTTTCCAAATCGGAGGCACGATCCCTAAGCACGTATCTGGAATCGGATGATACGATGGACAATTCCGACCTCTCGCATGTAAACCTTCACTCCTCTTTTCAACAGATTACCTGGGGTGATACTGCAATGGTTATGGATGGGGAACCGGAAATCAGTCTGAAGGAAATCAATGGGATCATGGGACTGGTACAGGTACGTTACGCATCTAAGGCGAACGACCAGAATGGGCATACAAGAAGGTTCTTTAACGAGGATAATTTTGTTATGCGCTATGACAGCCAGAGAATCTATCTGATGGACTTCGATAGACAAAGTACGGAAATCTTTGACGGACAAAGCTTTCGTTTTAGCGACAAAGAAATTTTACTGGGCGTGGATAGCCCGGAAAGAGTGCAGGCGAAATACTCGGATAATAAGACATTTTATGCCTTTTCCAAAGGAAATGCACTTTATAGATTAAATAGCGAGGGAATGCTGACTCGAATTTTTAGTTATCTTACGGAAGAAAATGATAGCTTCCGAGGAGACTTTCTCTCTCACGGCATTCGACTCATGGATGTAAAAACGAACGGAGATGTAGACTTTATGGTCTACGGCTACATCAGCAGAGGACGACATGAAGGATATACGGGCATCGTTTTCTACACCTATGACAATTCGGAAAATACTGTAGTAGAGAATTTCTTTCTTCCTTTAAAGGAAAATAAAGAGGAACTGGAAGAAAGCATGAACAGACTTTCTTATCATGCTGGAAATAAGATGTTTTACCTGTATTATGGAGGAACGGTCTACGGGATTGATACCAACAGCTTTGAAGTGCTGACCATGGCTTCTTCTTTAGAAAAATCGGAACTTGCCTCCAGCGATGGCGGGCAGTATCTTGCCTATGAGGAAAAAAATGGAGAATCCGAGTTGAGCCAGACCGTGGTCTTTCGGAATTTAAAATCCGATAAGAGTCAAAACATTACAGAGGAAAATAAGCTATTCTCGGTTATCGGATTTATTGAAGATGATTTGGTACTGGGGGTGCAGAGTAAGGAGCAAGGTAAAGAATGGAATCCGCAGGGAGAAATCCCTATGGAGGAAATTCGCATAATCGGTCCGGATTTGAATCAAAAGCTATCTTACAAGAAAGAGAATTTATATTTTTCCAATTTTTCCATCGTCGGAAATCAGTTGCGTTTTGACGAATATACTCACAATGAAAACGGATATGCATACTTCGGAAAGGACAGTGTGCTTTCCAATAAGGAGGAGCTGAAAGAAAACAAGCTTGTTCCTGAGGCAAAGCAGCAGGGAGCATTCGGAAAGGTCTATACTCTCCCGCTTCCGGGAAAAAATATAGAAAAGATTAGCATACAAAATCCGGAGAAATTTTCCATAGAGAAGGCAGGTTCAATAGAACTGAGTCAAAGTAAATTGACTGATAAGGCAGTTTTTTATGCCTATTCCTTGGGACATTACAGGGGAAATTATCAAAATATGGAAACGGCTATTTCGGCAGTGTATGATGATTTTGGCTATATTCTGAATGAAAAGCAGGAAATATTGTGGAACAGAACCGATAGACCGAGTGTTATTATAGGGAAGCCTCGAGAAGATGAGGTAACAGACTTTATTGCTCAAATTCCGGATTTAAGGAGCTGCATCGAAAGCAATGGAGGAGAGATTCTGAATCTGTACGGAGTAAACTTAAATGCTGCACTGTATTATACTTCTAAAGGTTACCCGCTTATGATTCGTATAGATGACAACTGGGAACTGATCACCGGCTATAACGGAAGTCAGATTACCAGCTATATTCTGGGAGGAAGCAGTTCTCCCAATCTTATGAAAAAGGAAGATGCTGCGGCAAGATATGACACGGTACACAATGCTTTCTTTGCATTTTTGCCGAAGACGTAGATTCCGAGAAACGAACAGGAGCTGTAAAATAACCCTACAGCTCCTGTATTAAAATGAGGAATTTAATATAACAAAAAGGATGGTCTAGCTTTTCTTCTGTAACTCCTCGATTCCATCGGCAATAAGGGCAAAATCTGCCAGACTGAGCGTTTCACCGCGGACATTTTCCGGATAGGACAGAGAGCCGAGCATTGCTTGCAGGTCTTTTTTTTTTCTATATGAAATCCGGAAGAAAGTGCATTTACAAGAGTTTTTCGTCTTTGCATAAAAGAAAATTTAATAGTTTTAAATAAAAGAGCCGAATTCTGAACGGATACCGGTGCTTTTTCATGTAGACTTAGATGAATCACCGCACTGCTTACATTTGGTCGGGGAATAAAGCAGTGCGGTGGCACTTCCTGTACAATGGCGGGATTGCTATAGTATTGCACGGCAAGAGTGAGTGCACCGTAATCTTTTGTTCCCGGAGCAGCCTTCATACGAAGCGCCACTTCCTTCTGTACCATCACCGTGATGGACTTAAGCGGAAGCCTTTTTTCCAAAAGATCCATCAGGATAGGAGTCGTGATGTAGTAAGGAAGATTGGCTACAACCTTTATGGAGGAGAACTCCTTGTGCTCTGCCAGAAGGGAAAGATAATCGACTTTCAATGCATCGCCGTGAATGAGTTTAAAATTATCCTTGGAGGAAAGAGTTTCTTCCAAGATGGGAATCAGCTTGTCATCGATTTCAATTGCCACAACGAATCCTGCCCTCTCACAAAGAGCTTCCGTAAGAGTTCCGATTCCGGGACCGATTTCAATAACCAAGTCGTTTTTATTGATTTCGGAAAAGCTTAAGATATGCTCCAGAACCGAAGAATCGATTAAAAAATTTTGACCGAATTGTTTTTGAATTGGAAATTTGTCTTCTGTAAAACGGCAATGGTTTCCTTTGAATCCACAAGCTTTGCCATCTTCATACCCCCTAAATTTTCTGTGTAAAATCTTGCCATATTTTCTCTTAGAAAGCAAGAAGAGGAAATTGACGCATTATCCAATATAATTGTTTTAGTGTTGGGAATCGGGCAAAGGAGGGATATTTACCAATAGGATATCTTTTGAAAAAAGGAACTGTATAAAAGCGAAAAACACACGAAAACAAGCTAGGAGGGTCTTTTCCTTTTAAGGGCTTTCAGTTATACTAAAAAAGACATTTTTATATTACACAATAAATGTTGCCCTTAAGCAGGCAGCATCTCATTTCCGAGGAATACAGTAATAAGGGTATAACTCGTTTATCATATACGGAGGAATCCATGTTTTCGCTGATTTCAAATGACATAGGGATTGATCTGGGTACGTCAAGTATCTTGGTTTATATAAAAGGAAGAGGAGTGGTTCTGAAGGAACCCTCCGTGATTGCGGTTAATAAAGACAACAATGATGTTGTAGCTTATGGAGAAGATGCCAGATTGATGCTGGGACGTACTCCGGAAAATATTGCCGCTGTTCGGCCTTTGAGGCAGGGGGTGATTTCCGACTACACCCTTACAGAGGAAATGCTGAAGTATTTTATCAATAAAGCGGTAGGAAGAAGGACACTTCGTAAACCGCGTATTTGTGTTTGCATCCCCAGCGGTGCAACAGAGGTGGAAAAAAAGGCGGTTATGGACGCTGCGAATCATGCCGGTGCAAGAGAAGTGAGCGTGGTAGAAGAACCTGTAGCTGCGGCAATCGGTGCCGGAATTGATATTGCCAAGGCACAGGGAAATATGATTATCGATATCGGAGGAGGAACAGCGGATATTGCGGTCATTGCATTGGGCGGTCCGGTGGTTTCCGAATCCATTAAGATAGCGGGAGACGATTTCGATGAAGCAATACTCCGTTATATGAGAAAGAAGCACAATCTTCTGATTGGAGAAAGAACGGCGGAGGATATTAAAATCAATATTGGCTGTGCCAGCAAGCGTCCTGAAAATGTAACGATGGAAGTTCGAGGCAGAAACTTGGTTACCGCACTTCCAAAGACTGTCGTAGTCAGTTCGGATGAGATTATGGAAGCTTTACTTGAGCCTGCCATGATGATTGTCAATGCCGTACACAATGTCTTGGAGAGAACGCCGCCTGAACTTGCTGCAGATATTTATGAACGCGGAATCGTCATGACGGGGGGCGGTGCCCTTCTCTACGGCTTTGATAAGTTGATGCAAGAGAAAACCGGTATTACTACAATGCTTGCAGAGGATCCGTTAACCGCAGTGGCAATCGGCACAGGAAAATCCATTGATTTAGCCGGCGATGATGATGACTTCTAATTCTACTTTGGAAGAGCTGGAAGGAAAGATAAGCCACATTGTTTTTCGAAGTGAAGAAAGCGGGTATACCGTATTTACTATAGAGGGAGAGGGAGAAGAGTGTACCTGTGTGGGAAGCTTCTCCCATATTGTGGTCTCTGAAAAGATAAAAGCTAAGGGAAGATGGAAAGATCATCCGACATATGGGAAGCAGTTCTTTGTGGAGGAGTATGTTCTGGAGGAACCGAACAGCATTTTCGGTATTGAGGAATACCTGGCATCCGGAGCAGTCAAAGGAATCGGAAAAGCCATAGCCCAAAGAATTGTGAAGAAGTTCGGGGAAGACAGCCTTAGAATTATGGAAGAAGAGCCGGAGAGACTGGAAGAGGTTCGCGGGATTTCCGAACAAAAGGCAAGAGACATCGCAGCAGAGCTGTCCGGAAAAAAGGACAGGCAGGATGCGCTTCTATTCCTGCAGGGAGTCGGCATAAGCCTAAACCTGGCATACAAGATTTATAAACATTTTCAGGGAGAAATCTACACCATTCTGCGGGAAATCCGTATCGTATTGCGGAAGAATTGGAAGGGGTAGGCTTTAAAAAGTGTGACAGTATTGCGAGGCGGGTAGGAATAGAACCGAACTCTCTTTTTCGTATCCAAGCCGGCATCAGCTATACTCTTTTGCAGGCGGAAATGGCGGGACACTGCTATCTGCCTCTTTCTCTTTTAAAGTCGGAAGCGGAGAGAATCCTGGAGATGCCTCTTCCGGATTTTGAAGAGGAACTGATGGACTTACAGATAAAGGGAAGGGTCAAGCTTAAGGGAGAGCGAGTTTACCGAAGCAGCACTTTTTATCGGGAAATGCGTGTGGCATCGAAGCTTCTTTCGTTAAATATAGAGGAGGGAGAAGCATACAGCGAGTCTTGGGAGAAGTCGATAGAGAAGATTTTAAAAAATGAAAAACTGGAGTTAGATTCTTTACAGAGGGAGGCAGTAAGTCTTGCAGCCAAATCCGGTATACTGGTGATTACCGGAGGTCCGGGAACCGGAAAAACAACAACGATAAAGACAATACTCAGATTGTTTACAGAAAGAGGAAAGAATATCGCTTTGGCAGCTCCAACAGGAAGAGCGGCAAAGCGCATGGGAGAAGCGACCGACTATCCTGCAAAAACATTACATCGTCTCCTCGAGTATATGGGGAAAGAAGGCGAGGAAGAAGACGAAGAGAGCTTTACGAGCTATTTTCAACGAAATGAAGAGAATCCCCTAGAGGTAGATGTCATCATCGTGGATGAGATGAGCATGGTAGACCTTTATCTGATGGACGCTCTTTTAAAGGCTGTAAATCCCGGAACAAGACTTATTCTTGTAGGAGACAGTAATCAACTTCCCTCTGTAGGTGCCGGAAATGTGCTGAGAGATATCCTTTCCTCCGAATGCATTAAAACGATACAGTTAAAGAAAATATTCCGTCAGGCACTGGAATCGGATATTGTAGTGAATGCACATAAGATTAATGAGGGCATCGAGCCTGAACTTGGGAAACGTTCCAGAGATTTTCTTTTTATACGGGGAGATAAGGCTGAAAAAATATTTTCCGACATAGCGGTACTGATGAAGGAAAAGCTACCGAAATACTTGCACATCGATCCTTTATCGATTCAGGTGATGTCTCCGCAGAAAAAGGGTGCTTTGGGAGTAGAAAACCTAAATCGCTATTTACAAGAGAATCTCAATCCGAAGGATAAAAACAAGGCGGAGAAAGAATTGTATGGAACGGTTTTTCGCATGGGCGACAAGGTTATGCAGGTTAAGAACAATTACAAGCTCGCCTGGGAGATTCCCGGAAAATACAATATCCCTATTGAAGAAGGGGAAGGAATCTTTAACGGAGATATAGGTCGTATAACGGAAATCAACCACTATGCACAGACGCTCACTGTGTTTTTTGAAGAGAAGAAAGTAGAGTATTCCTTTTCGGATTGCGAAGACTTGGAGCTTGCCTATGCCATCACCATTCATAAGTCGCAAGGATCGGAATATGCAGCGGTGATTCTTCCTATGTACAGGGGACCAAGGCTCCTTATGACCCGGAATCTTCTATATACGGCTGTGACTAGAGCTAAGTCCTGTGTTTGCCTGTTGGGAGATCCCTATGTCTTTCAATCCATGGTTCATAATGCAACGGAGCAAAAACGCTATTCCGGTCTATCTGAGCAGATTAAGGAAATGCAGGAACGATTATCCGATCTTTAGGAGCCTTTATGCTCACAGCGAGTATCGCTTGAAAAGCTTGCGGAATCTCGCTTAGCAGGAGACGAGGATTAGGACAAGCAAGATTAAAGGAATGGGAAATCTAGAAAAAATATAGAATCCATATGAAAAAGGAGATGAGATGGATTTCAAGGAAAGGTGGAAAGAGGGAATTCTGAATGCTTTATTCCCTCCAAGATGCATTCTTTGCGATGAAGTTTTGGAGGAAAAAGGCTATATCTGCTCTCTATGCAGGGAAAAGGAACTTTTTATGGAAGAGCCTTCCTGCAAAAGCTGCGGTCGCAGTATTCTGCGGCAGGAGGAAAGCCTTTGCGGAAATTGTAAGCGCCATCATTTTTCCTTCTCCGGGGGAATGATGCTTTATCAATTGACGGAGGAAATAGAAGGGGCGATAACGGAGCTAAAGTACCACGGGAGAAAGGATAAGGGTCTGTTTTTCGGGATGCGGGCTGGAGAGCGATTCCAAGAAAAATTAAAGGACTTGGGAATCCAAGGGATTGTTCCTGTCCCCATTCACAAAGAGCGGAGAAGAAAAAGAGGCTACAATCAGGCGGAAATCATCGGAAAAGGCTTGGAAAAGCAGACAGGGATTCCGCTATACAGCGATGTTTTAAAAAGAAATAAAAAGACAAAAGCACTGAAGGATTGCAGTCCTGCCGAGCGTTTGCAAAATCTCTTTTCCGCGATGGATTGTGGAGAGCTACCTGAAGAACTAAAAAGAATACTCCTTGTTGACGATATATTCACAACAGGAGCAACGATGGAAGCCTGTAGCAGGAGGCTTTTGGATGCAGGAGCAGAGGAAGTGTATATTCTGGCAATTTCGGGAAGAGCGGAAAGCTAAAAAATGGATATTCCGCGAGACAAGTTAAAAAAGTAAATAAAGTAAGGGCAGTAAGTATGGTAAGCATAGTAAGTATGGGAATGGAGGAGTAGTAATGAAGAATAGACAACGAGAGGCAGGAATTCTTATGCCTGTTTTTTCCCTAGCGGGAGAATATGGAATTGGCAGTTTCGGAAAGGAAGCCAGAGACTTTGTGGATCTTTTACAGGAGACGGGAAATCGGATATGGCAGGTTTTACCCATGGGACCGACAGGTTTTGGAGACTCACCCTATCAGTCTTTTTCAACCTTTGCGGGAAATCCCTATTTTATCGACCTTCCAACCTTGAAAGAAGAAGGACTTCTCACAGAGGAAGATCTTATGGTAGAGAGGGAGAGCTTTTCTTCCTGTAAGGATAAGATAGACTACGGACTGCTTTATACAAGACGTTTTCCGACTCTTAGAAAGGCTTATGAGAACTGGAAGATAAAGGGAGGAGATGTGGACTCTCTTTTAGCAACGCGCAGCAAAGAGAGCTTCGATTACTGTCTTTTTATGGCATTAAAAGGAAAGTTTGACGGTCGCTCCTGGCTGGAGTTTCCGAAGGAATACCGAAATAAAGAAGCTTCCGCCATTGAGCGGTTTATAGAGGAGAATAAAGACGAGATTGCCTTTTATGCCTTCATGCAGCAGCAGTATGAAAAGCAGTGGAAGGCTTTACAGGATTATGCCCATGAGAGGGAAATCCGGATTTTAGGAGATATCCCGATTTATTGTGCGATGGACAGTGCGGATGTCTGGGGAAACCGTAAAATGTTTGACTTCAGTTGGAAGGGGAGAAATATCGAAGAGGAATCTGCCTGTGATGCGGAGGCAAAGGGGTATCCCGGATTTGTTGCAGGTGTGCCGCCGGATGCTTTCTCGGAAACCGGCCAGCTTTGGGGGAATCCTCTTTATGACTGGGAAGCCCAGGAAAAAGACAATTATGCCTGGTGGTGTAGGCGAATGGAGTATTGCCTTAACCAGTTTGACCTTCTTAGAGTGGACCATTTTCGAGGCTTTGAAGGCTATTATGCCGTGCCCTATGCAGCAAAAACGGCAATAAACGGGGAGTGGAGAAAAGGGCCGGGACTAGCTCTGTTTGAAGCTTTTCAAAAGTATTTTAACAAGAAAGAATTGCCGATGATTGCCGAGGACTTGGGAGTTATTACGGAAGGAGTGCGAGATCTTATACGTGCTGTCGGTTGCCCCGGCATGAAGGTCTTACAGTTTGCCTTTGATTCCGATTTTGAAAATGTCTATCTTCCGCACATGTATGAAGATAACAATTCTGTCATTTATACCGGTACACATGACAACGATACTTTAATGCACTGGTTTGAGACTGTTTCTGAGGACTCCAGAAACAGAATCTACCGTTATCTTTCCCGTTCCCACAATGATTGGAATGCCATGACGGAGCTTTTGATTAAGAAAGCCTTATCCGCTACGTCTTTCTTGCCGTTATTCCTGCAGGAGATTACTTGGAGCTTTCTGCAGCAGGTCGGATCAATGCACCGGGAACGGATGAAGGAAACTGGCAGTGGAGGATGGAGAAGAATGCCTTTACGGAAGAAAAAAAGGCAGTTATGAGGGAGATGCTTAGAACCTATGGAAGGTTTGCTTAGGGCGAGTAATGCAGAGGAAGAGAAGCTTATAAGAGGGGGTGAATTTGTCGAGATAGTGTTAGGGTAAGTCTTAAGAAAAAGGAGAGAAAAGAGCTCTTAAATGTGGATAGAAGCCATACGAAAAGGCTTTAGATGTTCATTTGTTCACTTTAGGAAAGTATGGGGTGGGGTAGTGAGAAACAGGCTTTTCAATTTTAAATTGAATAACAGTATAGTTCATGTCCTTGTCATCTTTTTTGTTGCTCTTTTTTTGCTGTACTGTTTTTTTGGATTAAAAGGAGCGGTTTCGAAAGACCATTTTCACCGCCTTTCTAAGATGACGGTGGAGGTTAGGCATGAGGATGGTACAGTAGACATCTTTAAGAGTAATTTGTTTAATTATACCGGTAAAAAAGATAAGCTCACCATACATCTTCCTTTAGAGGAAAATCTTAAGGCGGAATACCAGTCTATCAATTTCTTTTTCTATTCTTCAGTAGTAAAGGCCTATTATAAGGATCAGCTTTTGGCAAGTTACGGGGAGAATGTAGATCGACATATGATTGGACATTTGAGAATCTTTATTCCCGTGCCGATAGAGGCATATGGCGATGAGATTCGTATTGAAATACAGCCGACAATGAATTTTATGGAAGACAACTTTCATTTTCCGGTCTTAATGTCGATGAACGATGCTTTATTTTTCCCTATCTTGGGAGTAGAGACCTCCTTTGCTTTTTTCTATATGGTATTAATCGGAAGTTATATCGGACTCATCATTTTAGCTTGTCTGTATTTACGCAAGACTATGCAAAAGAAGGATTCTGGTTGATGCTTTTAATTAATGGCATAGTCTCTTGGTATATGGGAAACAGCGGTATGATTTATGCATCTGCTTCCAACGAGAATTTTAATGCGGTAGTGGAGTATATAGGAATGTACATGTTGTTTTTCAGTGCTCCACTCTATGCCAGCTATGAAACCTCACGTCCGATAGTAAAAAAATATCTCACCTATTCCGGAAGATTCTTATGTGGGGTATTTGTTCTTTGTTTAGTTCTTTATCTTTTGCCGACCGGATATAGCTTTGTGACCTATCTTCGCTTGGCACAGGGAATACAAATTATAATGGTCTTTTCGTCTTTAATCAGCTTGCTTTTCCCCGGAAAGCAGGCGAAGAAAAGAGGCGATTATATTATGCAGTACGGTATGATTTTTGTGGCGGTTTTTGGTCTTTTGGAGCAGATCAGAATCATGTTTGCAAGCAGAATTACAGAACGTTGCCATCCGGTTTTACAGTGGTTTACTTCTACACCCTTTGCCAGATTTTTAATATATAGTTTGCTCATTACTTTCCTGACTTCTTATGCCTTTAAAGTGGCCTATATTTTGGAGAAGACCTTAGAAGAGAAGCATCTGAAAATACTGGCTTATACGGATAATCTTACTTCTATAGGTAACCGGCAGTATCTGCAGAGAAAATTGGATCTTTTGGACAACAGCCATAGTACGGACTATGCTGTTATCTTTGCGGACATCAATGATTTGAAATATACCAATGACCATTTTGGTCATGGGGCCGGAGACCGACTAATTAAAATAGTGGCTTCTGCGATAAAGGATGCGGTAGACAGTGTAGGAGGCTTTACAGGAAGAAATGGCGGAGATGAATTTTTGTCGGTCATCAGCCCGGCCGGAAAGGTCAAAGGAGTTGCAGAAAGATTCGAGAGAATCTTGCCTGTGTAAAAGAGTCGGAGCATGTTCCGTTTCCCATCAGCCTTTCCTTGGGAATTGCCAGTTACAAGGAAGTGGAAGCGGAGCTTAAGCTTGCAGGAGAGGATTATATTACAACCAGTCATGTAATCCGAAAGGCGGATGCCCGCATGTATGAAGATAAATGTATTCATAAGAGGTCGAGCAACCGTTGGGCATAAAATAGTTTTATGGAACGGAACTTTATTAAAGAGGGTATAATGAAAGTGTAGATATAAGGGGAGGAAGAAGTTTTTTATAAAGAAAAAGAAAAGCAGGGATAGAGAAAAGCAGGGATAGAGAAAAGTAGGGTGAAAAATGAAACAGTTGTATCTACTGTGTAAAAAAAATAGAACATTTATCCTATTGTTCTTCTCCGTTTTATCGGGGATTCTCTTTCTGCGTCTCTTTTTAAGTATATGGGGAAGAGTTCCGCCCCAAAATTATCGCGTTCTTACGGAAATGTCTGTGGAAGTTCTGCATGAGGATGGCAGCGTCGATTACTTTGACAGTCACTTATTTAATTTTTCTTCTAAAAAGGACAAAATCATATTGCATCTCCCACTGAAAGAAAACTGGAAAAAGGAGCATCAGGCAATTAACTTCTTTTTTTATAACAGCGTGGTAAAGGCATATTATAAGGATAAATTGATTGCTTCTTTTGGAGAAAATCTGAAAAGACATATGATAGGGAACCTAAAGGTATGTATACCGGTTCCGATAGAGGCATATGGGGATGAAATACGAGTAGAAATATTTCCGAAGATGCCTTACATGGAAAACAACTTTGATTCCCCGGTTATGATGGCAGAGACGGACTCTCTTTTCTTTACCATCATCGGACAGGAAACATCGTATGTAATATTCGTAATGACTGTTGTAGCTACTTTTCTGGCCATGATGATGTTTGCATTTTTCTCAAGCATTCATATCTATGCTCGTGAAGGATTTTGGCTTATGAGCATGATCTTTGCCATTACGCTTTGGCATCTGGGCAATTCCGGAATGATGTATATGCTGACCAATTATGAAGATATGAATGCAGTAGCAGAGTATATCGGTATGTATTTGCTCCTTTCCACTGCACCGCTCTATGCCAGCTATGAAACGGAGCGCCCGCTGGTAAAAAAATACCTGCGAATTGCCGGCTCCATTCTTTTCTTCCTTTTTCTTCTCTCTATTGCTCTTTACTTATTGCCTACAGGCTATACTTATGTTTGGCATTTACGCTGGGCACAGGGCGTTCAGATAGTTATGCTACTTTCGACCATCGTCAGCTTGATTTTTCCCGGTAGAGTGGTGAAAAACAGTTCTGACCATATTCTTGGTGTAGGCTTGGTTTATGTTGCTATATTGGGAATTATGGAGCAGGTTAGACTTATTTTATCCGCGAGTGTAACGCATAAATGGCCTTTACTTTTACAATGGTTTGTAAAAGTACATTATTCAAAGGTTTTAATTATTCTAATGATATTTGTATTTATCACCGCTTTCTCCTTTAAGCTGATTCTTGTGATGCAGAAAAACCTGGAGGATGAGCATTTGCGGGTTTTGGCTTTTTCAGACAACTTGACTGCCTTGGGAAACCGGCAATATCTGCAAAGAAAACTGGATGTTTTGGATAATCAGCACTTAACGGACTATGGAGTGATTTTTATTGATATCAATGATTTAAAATATACCAATGATCACTTTGGCCATGAATCGGGGGATCAGCTGATTCGCATGGTTGCCCTCGCAATAAAAGGAGCAGTAAGCGCAAGTTGCGGATTTTGCGGTAGAAACGGAGGAGATGAATTTATTGCGGTAATCAGTCCGGAGGAGTATCTGGAGGAAGTTTCCAAACAGATTTTGGAAAATCTGGAAAACATTAAAGAAAAGGAAAAGAGAAGATTCCCGGTCAGTATATCTCTCGGTACAGCCACCTATAGTGAAGTTTCTGCGGAGATTCGCCTGGAGGGAGAAATCGTTACAACCGGCCTTGTAATACAAAAAGCGGATCAGAGGATGTATGAGGCTAAAAGTGAATACAAGAAGAGCAAGGTAGGAAAAGCTTTTCTTGAAAATAAAGGAAGAGCTTGGTAATGGACAATAGTCAAAGTACCAAGCTCTTTTTAAATGGATTATTTTGCATTTTCCGATTCTTGTTTTTTCTTCCGTTCTCTCTCCTCGTTTTCTTTTGCTTTCTTGTCCTCTTCCGCCTTTTTCTCTTTTTTCTTTTTCAGTTCCTTTTCTTCCTTTTGTTTGAATGCAGAATTCTTATCAATTCCGCCAAGTTTTATCATAAAGTCGGAGCGTTTTTCCAACTCTTTCTTTTCTTCCGTTTTACCAAACCGTTCTGTCAAAGTGGATTCATCGGAGAATAAATTAGTCCCCAGTCCAAGACGCTCTCCCGGAATTTCCACTCCCATAGCAGCTAAGGTAGTCGGAAAATAATCAAAAGTGGAGTATTCCCGTTCTTTCCGTTCTTTTCGTGCTACAGCGGAATTTAAAAAGACGGTATAGACCTTTCTTTGGTAGGATTTCGGTACATTATCACAGAAGTCCCGATCCATTGTAGGGTGATCTCCGGAAATGACGATCGTAGTATTTTCATAAAAATCCTGTTCTTTCATCCAATTTACAAAGTTCGTAATTTGTCTGGAGGCACAGTTAAATACATTGGCATATTGGTTATCCGGATAGGTATTTTTACAAAGTCTGCAGATATAGCCGTCAGGAAAATGTGTATCTACAGTGAGTAGAGTCAGGTTAAAGGGTTTATCCTCCTTGGCAAGAGAAAGCAGTTCTTCCTTTGCATAAGTATAGAGCTTTTCATCCTCAAAGCCCCAGTTTACCCAGTAGTCTCTCGGAAACTTATTCTTTCTTTTCCAATAGCTGAAGTCTTCTACCTTAACATCGCCGTGATCCTTCATAAAGAGTTCTCGTCCGCCAAAATAGCCAACAGAGCCCAAGAGAAATTTCTGTGTATAGCCTTCTTCTTTTAAGATATCCTGTAGGGAAACAACAGAAGGGAAAAAGCTCTTCTGGCTGTCCATGGAATTTTGCTCTATGGATATTTTTAAGGGAAGTCCTGTACTCTGCCCGAATATGGCGCCCATAGTCCAAGTAGCCCCCGGTAGAGAGATTCCGCCATTTCTTTTTTCTCCTTCTCCGGAAAAATCTTCGCCCTCTTCAGAGAGTTCGGTCATTTCCGGAAGCAAGTTCTCCGGAAAAGCTCCGCCATGTTTTTCATCCATGAAAGTCAGCTCTGTGGATTCCATATAGATGTAGACCAGATTTCGCTTTTTTTCCGGAAAATGAAGCTCAATCCCTTTGGGGTCCACATAATGATCTTCTATAAAAGTTGAGGACTGAATCTGCGAAAGAAGATAGCTTCCCAAAGAAATACTCTCCCAGGCATCGGCAATAGTCAAAACGAAAAAGAAGAAGCCCAAACAGAAGCAGAGAAGTAAATAACAGTGTTTTAGCGTAACAAGGATTTTGAAAAAAATCGTCTTTTTTTTCGAAATGAGTTTTTTATGCAATGCATAAAGCGGGTTTTTCTTTACAGCCGGAAGAGCTCCAGCAGGCATTTCTTTAGGGGGAGAAACTGAGCAGGGCTCTTGAAGTTTGTATTTTTGCAGTAAAATATAGAAACAAAAAAGAAGCAGGACAATCAAAAAAGACGGCAAAAGAACGGACAAGAGAAAAAGCTGTACAAGACCTCCGTTTGCCCCGCCCATGGGTGCCTTCAAGTGATACAATATTTCGTCAACAGTTAATTCATTCCAGTTGTTAAGAAGGTAATAAAGAGAGAAGTACAGAAAGAAAGAAAAAAAGGCAAATAAAAAAACGAGAGCAGAGAGAATCCACTTTTTCAAGATGCCCTTCTCCTTCTCCTTCTCCTTTTTTGAAAGAACTTTAGAATTAAGTTCTCTATCTTTATCTTCTTGCATATCCATAGTATTTCAAGTCCTTTTTGTATCCGATAGTTTTACGTATTGTCTTACAAAACAAAAACATAATACTTCTAATTGTAAGGACTGTAAAGATTATTAAGACTGACAAAATCTTTACTCTATTCAACGTAAGGATAAGAAAGGTGGTAAAAAGGCTAAAAAAGAAAAAAAGGAATAGAATTTATATTTTTTTGTTTTAAATCGATATAGTAGCGGAGGATTTCTACAGCAGTGCAAATCTATCGTAAATAAAGTTAAATCCTAGTTCTTTTTTAAAATTGTGTAAAAATTCTTGATTTTTTATCTCCGATGACAGTATTATATACGAGTTAGTTTTGAAAAAGTATAAACGTGGCCCGAGCTATACACGGGACTGCTTTGCGAGCTATAAAGAGGAGAAGAATCCCAATGAAAGTAAAAAGGGAACAGCTGGAGTTTTTGAAGAAATTCAGATATATTGTGGAAAATGAAGAGTATAGAAAGCTGAAAAATGTCCCAAGACATGGCAGCACAAATACCTATGCGCATAGTGTGAGGGTCGCAATGATGGCGTATAGATTGGCAAAGAAGTGGAACATGGATGCGGAAAGTGCAGGAAAGATTGGCTTGCTCCATGACTTTTGTATGATAGATTATCATAAGGATGACGGTACAAGTCATGATGGAAGATGGTATTGCTTCTATCATGGAGAGGATGCGGTAGAGAATTCGGAGAAACAGAATTTTTACTTAAATCATGTGGAAAAGAGAGCAATCTTAACGCATATGTTCCCCTTATCCACCAGAGTGCCAAACAGTAAGCTGGCTTATCTTCTGACATTATCCGATAAGACCGTAGCATTACAGGAATCTTTGCAGAATATCGCGATTGCTTTTGCACATTTGCGATATCATACAATACTAAAACAAAGAAGAGCTATGCAGTTTTTGAGAACGATGCTGAGCTTTTCATAAAGAAAGAGGCTGTAAAAAAATTATTTTGATTTTTTACAGCTCCTTTTATAGCTTTTGATAATTCCGCTCCCCGAAAATGAAGGAGCCTACCCGTATAATTGTAGCACCTTCCTCAATGGCAACCACATAATCTCCGCTCATTCCCATAGAAAGCTCCATTAAGGGAAGAGAGGGGAATTTTTTTTGCAAAGAAGACAGGCTTTCTCGCAAAGCGCGAAAAACAGGACGATTTTCCTCCGGATTGTCGGTGAAGGGAGCCACGGTCATAAGCCCCCGTATTTCTATATGGGAAAGCTTTGCCATCTCTGTTACTTTTTCTTCCAACTCTTCTATGTAAAATCCGGATTTACTGTCCTCTTTAGCAACATTCACTTCGATAAGAACTCTTGCGATGCAGTCTTTCTTTGCAAATTCCTTATCAATTGCTTCGGCAAGAGAGACGGAATCCACAGAATGAATGAGAACTACCTTTCCGGGAAGATACTTACCTTGTTTTTTTGCAATGTACCAATCATATGAAAATGGGGAGGGAAGTCTTTCATCAAACTATCCTCCTGCATAAGTTCATACTTATCGCGAATTTCCTGCACCTTATTTTCTCCGAAATCCTGTATTCCTAAGGAATAGGCTTCTTGTATTGCGGAATAGGGCTTTGTCTTGGATACACCAAGCAGCAGAACTTCCTTTTCCGACCTGTTTACACGGCTACAGGCAAGGCGAATGTTTTCTCTGACAATTTCAATTTCTTTCTTCATGACCTCTTCCCTTTCAGAGCGGAAAGTAAACTCCATTCCACTTAAAAACCTCGCTTTCTTTTGCGTTTAAAAGTGGAATGGAGTAGAGAGCAGTAGCAGAATAGTATTACTATTTTTGATTTAAACTGAGGATATAATCCACCGCTTTAGGAAGACCTTCCTCCAGGATATGCTCCGTGATGTGCTTTGCTACAGCTTTAGCTTCCGGCTTGGCATTGCCCATTGCAATCCCCAAACCGACGGAATCCAGCATCTCGACATCATTCCAACCGTCTCCGATAGCGGCAACCTCGTCTATGGAGATGCCTAATCGCTCGATAATTTTTCGAATACCGTGAATCTTGGAAACATCTTTTTTGGCAATATCGAAGGACATGCCATCAGACCAACGAATCAGGTGACAGTCCGGAAGAGCTTCTTCTATGAGAGGAACCTGATCTTGATGCAAAATAGGAATCAGCATCAGCTGTTCGTTTTTTTCCGCTTCCGAAAGGGGAAGTAGAGGAGGTACTCCTGTATGCACATAGGCAAGAGTGCGTAAAAGATCCTCGTTTATAAAGTTTGCATAAAGACGTCGCTCCTCTAAAAAAAGAACGGGAAATGGATGCTTTTTAAGAAGAGAAAGGAAACGTTTCACCATGGAAGAGGGGATTGCTTCCCGTAAAAGCACTTCGCCAAACTTAGGATCAAAGTAAGGAAGCTCCTCTTCCGGAATATCCATAAGGAACTGATATTCCTTGGGCTTGTTTCCCGGATTGAGTAAAAAATGCTTTTTGGCTTTCTGTTCGTTTAAAATATAGCTGTATCCCCCGTCCAAGGTCACAAAGGCATCGAAGTACATGCCATCAACCAGGCCTTCGTTGTGAATCTCCACCCAATGCCTTCCGGTTGCAATGGCACAGTAAATTCCTGCCTCCCGCGCTTTCTTTATAGCAAGTTTGGTAGCTTCCGGAATCACTCCCGTTTCAAAGGGACGGAGGGTACCGTCAATATCAAAAAAGATAATTTTAATCATGCTATATCTTAGCCCTCACCTCGAATTTCATCGCGATAAGTTGCAGCTGTATTTCCTTCGCTTGTATTTTGCACAGAAGAAGGAAGCTCTTCCTTCCCATCAAAGGGACTGCTGCTTTCTCTTAAAGCACTAACTAAACCGCTCATGTTCTGTAAGTCGGAGGGAATAATAATTTTTGTGGATCGACCGTTGGAAACCTTGGTAAAAGCTTCTAAAGCACGAATTCGAAGCACTGCCTCATCTGCACGCGCTTCACGGAGTAAACGAATCCCTTCCGCTTCCGCTCTTTGTACATCCAAAATAGCCTGTGCTTTACCTTCTGCCTCTCGGATTTCCTTTTCCTTCTGTGCCTCGGCAGCAAGAATGGTTTTCTGCTTATCGGCTTCCGCATTTAAGATAGCGGCCTGCTTATTACCTTCTGCAGTAAGGACCGCAGACTGCTTCTTTGCCTCTGCCAGAGTAATGGACTCTCTTTTTTCACGCTCCGCCTTCATCTGCTTCTCCATGGCTTCACGGATTGCATCGGGAGGAAGGATGTTCTTTAACTCTACGCGGTTTACCTTAATTCCCCAGGGATCTGTTGCCACATCCAGTAAGGAACGCATCTGGGTATTGATTTCATCACGGGAGGTCAGAGTGGTATCCAAGTCCATAGAACCGATAATATTACGAAGCGTAGTAGCGGTTAAGTTTTCAATTGCAGCGATGGGATTTTCCACACCGTAGGCATAGAGCTTCGGATCGGTAATTACAAAGAAGACAACGGAGTCAATCCGCATCGTGACATTATCCTTTGTGATAACAGGCTGGGGCGGGAAATCGGCTACTTGCTCCTTTAAGTTAATGCGCTTTGCGATTCTGTCCATAAAGGGAATCAGGATATGAACACCCGGTCTCCATACGGAATGGAAGCTTCCAAGACGTTCTACAACCATGGCACATGCCTCGGGCACGATACGGATAGTAGAGAGAAAAATAATCAGTAATACGACTAAAAAAACAATAATTGGCATAATTTTTATCCTTTCTGTTATTTCCGTATTCCTCCGTAAACTTGTCGAAGTGAAGAATACCGCTGTTTTTAAACTTTTTTACTTTTTCCTTTGGTTATTGTTTGGCCTTTGGTTTATAAAAGCACTGTGAAAAGCATCCGCGGCTATACCGTTCATACCGGACACTTTCGCTTTTTGCGACAAGACTCCGGACGTCTGATGCAATACAGGGGACGGGCTTTTTGCCATAGGATTTACCCGGGCAGAAATGACAGGAGATTTTTTCTCCGCAGTTCTGTTCAGATAAGTTGTTTTACGTCCATTTCCATGATATTCACAAAAGTCATCCGGCAGGGAATGGGAACGATTGATATAGACATGATCATCCAAGACCCAAGGCTCTTTCACGAATTTTCTGCACAGCGGGCAGAATCGATTTGTCAATGTAGAATCACATATAGGACAAATGAGCATGGAACCTCCTCTCTATAATGAATGATAAAAAACTCCTTTTCTATGATAACATGATTCTTCCAATAATAAAATAAATAGAATCATGGGACTTTTTAAACAGAAAGATAGGGGGAATTTCAAAACTTCGGAAGGAAAAAACCTTCCTAAAATATTATGAAAATGTAGTGCTAAACCTTAAGGGGAGTAGCCTTTCCTTTTCTTGAAAGACGTCCTGCAATCTGCTACTATGAAACAGGTAATAGGGAAAGATTCCTGTAGTAGGATCAGGAAAGGAAGACAGTGGAAAAACGAGTATGGTATCGAAGGGCCAGTAACGGCCTTGGCAAAATATATGAAACCCTCTGGCAGAATGAAAAGATGCAAGACAAAAAAGGCATAGTTTGTGTTATACATGGAATGCAGGGACATTCAGAATTGTATAATTACCTTTTTAAGGCTTTGGCGGAGGAAGGGTATGTAGTCTGTGCACAGGATATTCAGGGGCACGGGAGAAGCGCAAGTATTCCCGGATATTTTGGAGATAACGATGGATTTCCTGCCATTCTTCATGATTTGCACAGGATGCTGATTCAGGTAAAAAGATGGTTTCCCAACTTGCCGCTTTTTTTCTTCGGGCACTCGATGGGCTCTTTTATAGCAAGAGATTATGCTGCAGAGTATACGGGAGAAGTCAATGGTTTAATTCTTTCCGGTACAGCCGGGCCAAGTCCTCTTCTACATGGGTCAAAAGGCTATTTGGAGTTACAGAAAGCAATGCGGGGCGGAAAGGCGGACGGCAGTCCGGAAGGACGCCTGATGGCTAAGTACTTTTGTCGGGGGCTTCACAATCCGGAAAGCCTAGGGGATTGGATCTGCACAAAAGCGGAAGTAATACGCCGGAAAATAGATGATCCGCTTACGGTAGGATTTTCCCTTGGGGCATACAGAGATTTGATAGAAGAATTAATTAAGGTGAACCGTATTTCGGAAATTTTAAAGCTGAAGGATATCCCTATTTTCTTTGTCTCAGGAGGAGCAGATCCTGTGGGAGAGTATGGGAAGGGCCCCGCTTATCTTTACGGCATTTTAAAAGAGGCCGGAAATAAAAACTTGCAGCTTCGTATTTATCCGGGACTACGTCACGAAGTCTTAAATGAAGACGTAAGAGAAGAAATTATAGAGAGAATCATTCGTTTCTTAGAAGAAAATAATGAAAAAAAGAAAGTAGGATAAATGGAGAAGAAAATACTCTATATAAATAAAAAAGATGCCGATAAACTAAGGGGGCTTAGAAATCTGGCTCTTATTCGTAAAATAAAGATTTTGACGGCGGCCGAGGAGGAGTTAAGTACACTTCCGGAGGAAGCTGAGCTTCTAAAATTTATCGGCTTCAGCAGCCAGGAGGTGGGGAGTTTCCTGCAGGATTTGAGAAAGCTGGGAATCAGAGTAGACTTAAAGTGCATGGAAACGGAAAACAACAGGAACTGGAGCCTTGCAGAGCTTTATAAGGAGTTACAGGAAGAGCATGAATATATGACAAAAGGACAACAGAGACGAGCGGAAGAATCATAATACCATGTTTTACTTTTTGTCTGAATTTTTTAGAGAAGGATTTATAAAAGCAACAATAGAGAGGAAAAGGAAAATGATAGAAGTACAGAATAAGAAGCGGAGCAGCAGAAAAAGGCCGCAGAGCTTTGTACGAGAGCTTTTCGAATGGATTAAAATTATCCTTGTGGCGGGGATTGCCGCATTTTTGTTGAATAACTTCGTCATCGCCAATTCCACTATTCCTACAGGATCCATGGAAAATACCATTATGGCAGGGAGCCGGGTCTTTGGCTCTCGTTTGGTGTATCGCTTCGGAGAAGTAAAGCGAAACGATATCGCTATTTTCCTTTATGGCTATAAATGTAGAAATGACGGACAAACCTATAGAGAGACGGATCGCGGAACCTGCCCTCTTTGCGGTAGGGAAGATAAGCGGAATCAGCCGATTTATTATGTAAAACGAGTTATCGGTATGCCGGGGGATCATATTGAAATTAAGAAAACCGGTGAAGTGGATGCAAGCTATATTACAAAATTAAATGTACGGTCTGCTTCCGGAAAGATTCCTGTAGGAACGGTCTATGTAAATGGGGAAGAGATAAAGGAAAATTATCTTCCGGAGCCTATGATTGTAGACGGTAATCAATTCCCGGAGATTGATGTGACTGTGCCGGATAACTGTTATTTTATGATGGGAGATAACCGAAATAACTCCGCGGATGCGCGCTTCTGGGGAGAAAATCAATTTGTAAAAAGAGAGAAGATGCTGGCAAAGGTCTATATCTGCTATTGGCCATTGAATCGTTTTGGAATGGTAAAGTAGAAAATGTTTTGAAATAGCACTTTCTTACTCTTTAAGAAAAGCTTGAAAGTTTTCACATTTAGAACACAAGAAGAAGCTAGGATAAAACAAGTTTTTTGTTCCTATAGCAGTGTTACAATGGTAAAATGCTTTTGAATAAATCCAACTTGCTGGGAAGTAATTCATTTTAAAGGAGGGAATGTTTTATGGGAAAGACAGAAGGACAAAAATTGGAAGAAGAGTTGTTTTTCAAGCCAAAGCATATTGCAAAGGACAACCCGAAAGATATAGAGAAGGCTATGGAATTTGCAGAGGGATATAAAACCTTTTTGGATCATTCCAAAATAGAGAGAGAATGTGTCAGTTACAGTGTAGCTTTAGCGGAGAAGGCAGGGTATAAGCCCTTTAGCCGTGGCATAAAGGCAAAGACGGGAGATAAGTTCTATTACGTAAACAGAGGAAAGAATCTTTATCTTGTGACCATCGGAAAGAAGCCCCTGAATGAAGGAATTCATTTCAATATTGCGCATATCGATTCCCCGAGAATCGACTTAAGCCGAATCCGCTCTATGAGACAGAGGAGCTGGCATACTTTAAGACCCACTATTATGGAGGAATCAAGAAGTACCAGTGGACTACCATTCCCCTTGCCCTTCACGGCAGAATCATGCTTGCTGACGGAAAGGCAATCGATGTGGATTTCGGAGAGAAGCCCGGCGATCCTGTACTGGTTATTACCGACCTTTTGCCGCATTTAGGAAGAGCACAGGGCGAGAGAAAACTGAACGAGGGTATTAAGGGAGAAGAGCTGAATATCCTTTTGGGATCCCTTCCGGTAGACGATAAGGAAGTGAAGGAAGCTTTTAAGCTGAGGGTTTTATCCATTTTGCACGATAAGTACGGCATTACCGAGAAAGACTTTATGCGTTCCGAGTTAACCCTTGTGCCTGCACAGAAGGCGGTTGACGTAGGTTTGGACAGCTCTATGGTCGGTGCATACGGACAGGATGATAAGGTTTGTGCTTATACAGCACTTATGGCAGAATTTGATTGCAAAAAGCCGGAGTATACTTCTTTAACTGCACTGGTAGATAAGGAAGAAATCGGATCCACCGGTAATACGGGAATGGAGTCTGACGCTTTACTGCATTTTGTAGAAGATCTTGCAGAGTGCGAGGGAGAAAGAGTAAGAGATATTCTTCGGAATTCTATTTGTCTTTCCTCCGATGTAAATGCAGCCTATGATCCGACATTCCCGGATGTATATGAGAAGCAGAATTCCTCCTTTTTCAATCATGGACCTGTGCTTACCAAATATACCGGTGTAAGAGGAAAAGGCGGTTCCAACGATGCATCTGCGGAAACCATGCAGAAGGTTATCGGCTACATGGAGGATGCCGGTGTGGCTTGGCAGATTGGCGAACTTGGTAAGGTGGACGAAGGCGGCGGAGGAACGATTGCTATGTTTATGGGCAATATGGATGTGGATACCGTAGACTTAGGTGTGGCGGTACTCTCCATGCATGCGCCTTTTGAACTTACAGCAAAGCTGGACGTTTACTATACCTATAAAGCATTTTTGGCATTCAACAGATAAAGCGCGGTTTTGGACCGGGAGAAAATCAGAGCAGGAGAAGAGACGAGAGGAAAATATAGGATTTTCCTCTCTCCTTTTTCAAAAAAAATAGAGTAAGGAGTATTATGAGAAAAAGAAGATTTTTGCCGTAGCAGCGATTATGGCTATGGCGGTATTTGCAGCAGCTTGTGGAAAGAAGGCGGAGGACAGCACTAAGGCTAGCACTGCGTCCGAATCTGAAATTTCAGAAACGGATAAGGCGAGTCCTTCCACTTTAACAGAGGACAGTCCGGAGATTAAGGAACTGGAGAGTATGACTGTCCCGGAAGAGCCGAAGGTTTCCGAGATGGGCAAGATTACTCTTCCGGATCTTAGCACCATTTCTGTTACGGTGGCACCCATGGAGAACGTTACTCAGGAAGAAGTGGACAATGCCATCAATCAGACTTTGGAAGAGAATCTGACCACCGTTGACGAAGCAGCCAAGGAAGGTGATACGGTTAATATTGACTACAGCGGTTCTATTGACGGTGTAAAGTTTGACGGCGGAACGGCAGAGAAGCAGGACTTGAAGCTCGGCTCCGGACGTTTTATTCCGGGCTTTGAAGATCAGCTTATCGGTAAGAAGGCGGGAGAAAAGGTAACAGTTAAGGTTACATTTCCGAAAGAATATGGAAATACTGATTTGGCAGGAAAGGATGCGGAATTCGAGGTTACGGTCAATGCAGTAAAGCGTCAGGCGGAGCTCACGGATGAATGGGTAAAGAACTATGCAGGTACTACCGCAGAGACAGTAGAGAGCTATCGTGATCAAATCAGAGAACAGCTGCAGAATAGAAAAGAATTTGCTTATCACTCTGAGATTCAGGATCAGGCGATTCAGCAGATTTCCGACAAGACAGAAGTAGAGCTTTCCAAGAAATTCCTGGAGTATGCAAAGGCATATATCCTCCATGCACAGTTAAACCAGTACAAGCAATACGGCATGAGTGCAGCCGACGTCATCAATATGTCCGGCAAGACTGTAGAGCAGTTTAAAGAAGATGCCTATGCAAATGCGGAAGCCTATGCAAAGCAGCTTTTCATTATGAGAAAGCTTGCAGATGAGCAAAATATTCGTGCGACCGATGCACTTTTGGATAGCCTTGCCGAGGCGGAGTCTTCTCTTACAGGGGAAGAGACCAACCGTATCAAGTTAATAGAGCAGTATGGTAAGGAGCTTGTAGAAGAGGCAGCCATCCGAAATGCGGTAATGGAATATGTCGAGTCCAAGATTAAAGTGACAGAACAAGAAGTGCCTTATGAGACACAGATGGATATCGGAAAAGATGCCGGAAACAGCACGAAGGAAACAACGGCAAGTACTACAGAAGCTGCAAGTACAGAGTCGGAAACAAAGAAGAACTAATATAGAATTAAAGAACAAAGTTTAAAGAAATAATAATCAAGCGCACGCTTTGCAAGAGATGTGCAAAAAAAAAAAGCTCCTTTAGTTGAATTTTACTAAAGGAGCTTTTTCATTTATATCTTTACATCCATACTTCAATTTAGACATTTCAGTCCGCTACTTAGTCTAGGCTTGCAACAATCTCTACGCTATCCGGTATCATCTCTGCATTCACTACGGGATTTCCGGAGAGCTTTACTTTCTTTAAGTTTGGGAAATTTCGGAGGGCGGAGACATCAGAGATGTAATTTTCCGAAATATCCAACTCCTCAAGAGTTGTAAGCCCCTCTATACAATCCAAGTTCTCCAGCGTATTTCCGGAAATGTACAGCCTTTTCAGAGCCTTAAAATGGGAGAGATAGGCCTTCGCGTTGGGATAGAAGTTCCTTGTTTCATCATCCAAATTTTGGATTTTTGAAAGGGAAAGATTTAAGACCTCTACTGTATAATCATCCTCCAGCTTGCTTAGAGAAAGGGGAAGAAGAGGCTTATCCGCCGTGATGCTGTCATCTTCGAGCAGAAATACATTTCCTTTACACCGAGATTGGAAAGAGAACTGCTGTAGTCTTGGTAACTGTCCATGGGAGTTCCACGGAAAGTAAGCTTTTGCAGGGAGGGAAGTTCCCGTAAAGCCGGACCTAAAGAAGGCAGTACCTCTCCTATAATGCCGTTTCCGACAATCACTAAATCACTTAAGGCATCCATGCCGCGGAGGAAGTCTCCCTCATATTCCTGTGAATTATTATGAATAGTTAAACTCTTAAGAGATGGCATACCGGAGATTTTATCCAAGTCATTACAATAAACCTCTGCATTTTCCAAAGCGGATAAGCCGTGTAAATCCGGAATCTCATAATTATGGTAAGCAAAGCCCAAAGTCTGTAAAGAAGTAAGGCTCGACAGAGCATCGGCATTTTTCAGATTACTACAGTCCAGGTAAAGGCTGTTTAAAGAACTTATATTACGAAGCCCGTCCAATGAAAGAATCGGAAGACTGACGAGTCGGAGCGACTTCAGCTTCGGCATATTTTGCGCGAACTGTAGATCTTTAAAATTCGGAATGTTGGAAATGCCCAAATTCTCAATCTGAGGCATACCGGATAGAACACTGAGATTTGATACAGACTGCGAATAGGGCCCGCTTATAAATAAGCTTTTACAACTGCTTAAAGAGGAGAGTGGAGAGAGGTCCAGAGGCTCATCTCTACCACTTTCTACTCTTAAAGCTAAGTATTTCAGATTCGGAAAATAACTAAGAACACGGATTCCCGGCTCAAAATTCGAATCTACCGATACGGATAGTTCTTGTAAAGAGGAGAAGGATTTGTAAAGATCTGTAATATCCTTCGCCTTGGAGTCATCATAACTGTAGACTGACTCGTCACAAAAACTGACGCCGGAAAGACCGAGGATTTTCTCGGGATTTAGAACTGTTCTTTCTATTTCTCCAAAAGTACTATATTCTGTAGAAAAAAATTGCAGATTGGGGAGACAACGCAAATCATTGGCATTGCCATCATCATAGGAATAACGAAAACCGGACCCGATGGAAAGAGAAACCAAACCGGTGAAAGGCTGTAGATCCTCTTCATCCAGATAATCCGCTCCTGGAAGATAGGCAGTATGCTCCTCGACCGGCTTTCCGGAATCGTCCACGGAAGTGGAATAAGAGAAAAACCATTTATCCACTCCGTCAGAAGGATCCTTCTTCTTCCGGATAGCAAGGTACTGTAAAGAAGCATAGTCCTTCGCCGTAATTTTTGAAAACGGCTTGGAAAAGGCTTTTTCGGAAAAGCTTTTCATCACATCCGCTTTCGGAGACGTTCGGTAGCTTTCCTTATTGCTGACAATTCCGGGAGAACGAAAACGAAGAAGGGGAAGGGTAATAACAAACAGAAAAGCAGTGGAAAGAATACCGAGAGCGGCGACAATCGCAATTACATTGAGCTCCTTCGAGTTATTACGCACGGTGGCACCGGGCTTATTGTAATTCACTTCCTTTATATTAAAATTCTGAGTAATGTTCGGCTTATACGGCTCGATGTATACCTTGGTATTACAAAATTTACAGCTGACGAAGCCTTCCTTCATTCCCTCCGGAATATCAAGTTGGCCATGGCAATTGGGGCATTCCATTTTTGTGACAGTCATAGTTTATCCTCTTTATCTTATTTGTCTTGATTTTATTAAAAACAACCATCTAAGTTTACAATATTAATAAGGATATATTCAAGGGTAAGGGATAAGATGGATGGAACTTTTATAAGAGTCTGATTGATTGTGGAATTTACCAAGATAGGGTAAAATGCTTCTGTATTTCATTTTGATGGAAAGGAGAAAATATGAATATACTTATCGGCTATGACCGTTGTTCAACTTGTAAGAAGGCGGAGGATTTTTTAAAGGCAGAGGGAGTTTCTTTTCAGAAGCGCCCGATAAAAGAAGAGAAATTAAGCGCAAAGGAAATTCACGAAATTCGGGAGCGCTCCGGACTTCCTCTAAAGCGTTTTTCAATACCAGCGGACTGGTATATAAAGCTATGGAGCTAAAGGTTAAACTCCCGTCTATGACAGAAGAGGAGCAGGAGGCACTTCTTGCGACAGACGGTATGCTTGTGAAAAGACCGATCTTTTTGTATGGAGAGAAAGTTCTTGTGGGTTTTAAAGAGAAGGAGTGGAGAGAAGCAATGAAGTAAACTCTGCTTTAATAGAGATTTTTTGGATGATTCGGCAAATATTGGAGAGGAAAAAGGGGCTTTGCGGCTTTTTGTGAGTTTTTTAAGGCCGGCCTTTAAAAGTTAAAGATGAAAAGGAATACCTACCTAGATGAAAATGGAAATTGCCATTGGGAGATTACTCATTATTCTCCCAATCCTATTTCGGCTTTGTTTGTTCTGCTGCTTTTCGCCGGGCTTTTTCTCTTCTTCTATGCACACGTGGGATGGGACAGCAGCATTTGGTTTATCTTTGTATTACTTCTCCTTTGTAGTTTTGTTGCTCTTCGGGAGTTTTATAAATTTTTCTTCCAATCCTATATTGTGGAAGCCGTATTTTATGAAGAGGAAATAGTGTTACACTATCGAAAAGGAGAAAAGCGGAGCATTCCCTATACCGGAATCGGCTTTGTGGATTTTCAGCTACACGACGGAACCGGGAGTAGAATTCATTTTTATCCTCATTTTACTTTCTATAAGAAAAACAGCACGTCCAAGATTCTGGACTCGATTTATAAAGGGGATTATCTACTGTTTATAGGAGAACTGTCTTCTTTTGAGGATTATCTTAGAATCAAAAACTGCTTAGCGGATAAGGAAAAGCATTTCTTTGAGCCTCGGGAAACCGAGGAGTGCTTTAAGAGGAGTAGACTAACCAGAAAAGCACGGAGGGATGCGGGAGTATAGCTTAGATATAAGCATGCCGAATTCCCATAACGGATAAACGCAAAGATATGAATAAGATTTTATCTAAAGTGAAAAACTAATTCGTGCACAAAAAAGGGGCTGTAAAAATAAAAAGTCCTTTTTATTTTTTACAGCCCCTTTTAAGATTTTAAATCTTCGTCCTAAAGGAATTGACAATGCCGCATACTGCACCGTAGCCTACTCCGGCTACCGGCCAAACAATCCAGCTAATGTCCCAGCGCCGGGTAATAAAGCTGTATCCCAGATAGATAGCGGTTACCAAGCACCAGTAAATTTGCCCTACGGTTTCATTTTTATGCTCGTCCATCTTTTTCTCCCTTCTATAATCCCCTTGCTCTAAAAGCATGTTCATGGAATCCCAAATCATATTCGTCTTAACAATCAGAAATACACCAACAGCCACAAAAAGCAGAAGGAAAGGCACGGCAAGAGCGGTATGGAGATCATCTTCTCCGAAAATAATCATACTGATGAAGATGGGACTTACAGCAATGATGCAAAGAAAAATGCCTAAAATCATCTGGGAAATATACGTTCCCTGGAAACGGGATTTTTTCTCCTGTACCATACCGTTTACCCCGTAAGCGGTATTCAGAAGCTCTTTTTCCATATAGTGGAAACGTCCCCCTTCTATAGAACTTTTGATAAATAAGGCCACTGCAATGCCAACCAAAAGGAAGAGGAAGAGCACACCGATCCCTACGGCTTTTCCCTCTGAGAGAGGAAGAAGAGAACTTTCCTGAAGGGTGGTTAAGGTAATCAATAGGGTAGGGGAAAGGATACAAAGCAATACCCCTAAGGCAATTTGAGAAGCGGCCTGATTCTTGTACGCGAGAAAGCATTGGCCTCCTCCATGGAAACGGGAACTTCTTTAAAGGAAGAGTCCGTATCAACCTTTGGGGCTTCTTCCGTACTGTCCAGCTCTATCTCATCCTTTAAGAGATAATCCGTGCTTACGGAAAAGACCTCGGATAACTTCAAAATCTTATTCATATCAGGAATGGACTGGGCTCCTTCCCATTTGGAAATAGACTGCCTGCTGACATCCAGCTTCTCTGCGAGATCTTCTTGGGACCAGCCGTTTTTCTTTCTTAATTCAATAATCTTGTCTGCAAGTATCATACTCTACTCCTTTTATGATGCTGTATTCGAGCCGATGCACTTTCTTCTTCATAGCTTTATGGAGCCTGCCTTTTTGTGTCGAGCGCATTCTATAAGATAGGAAAGAATGTTTCGCTTTGGAAAATGCTTTTGCTCACTCCGTCTTTACGCCTCTCATACTATCGGAAAATCCGGTTGCAGGGAAGAAATCGGGCTTGTCAATTTGACAACCGAGGGTTGCAAAGCCTTGATTTTCCGTGGAAAAATAATATTTCGAAGAAAATCTCCAGAATGGAGAAGTGTGATGACCGAATTGAAACAACAGTTTTGGGAAAACGAGATCCGATATGTTCTTGTCGGGGATTATTATATCCCGAACCTGATTTTAGTGGAAGAAGAAAGAAGGATCGGGCGCAGTCTTTGAACTCCTGCTTGCATGAGTTTGTAATTCACTTGATTTATTAAGAAAGGTATAGTACGATTGCATTACAAACAAATGCAGATTTAATGGAGGTGTGACCATGGCAAATGGATTACTTCAGCTTCGTATAGACGACAACCTTCGGAAGGAAGCTTCCGATGTATATTCTCAGCTCGGCCTTGACTTGCCTACGGCAATCCGCATGTTCCTGACTCGCTCTGTGCAGGTGCGCGGCATTCCATTCAGCATGATTTTGCCGGAAGAGAGCTATAAGGCGACGGCAGCTGTCGCTGCCATGAAGCGCATGAGTAGTGATGCGGAGAATGCCGGTGTAGCCGACATGACACTGGATGAAATCAATGCGGAGATTGAAGCCGTAAGGATTGGGAAATAACGTATGAAGCTATATGCAGCGATAGACACCAATGTCCTGGTTTCTGCTCTTCTTCGCTGGGACTCCGTACCCGGAGCGGTTCTGGAACAGGCTCTTGTGGGAAGCATTGTTCCTCTCCTCAATGATGAAATCATGGCTGAATACGAAGAGGTGCTGCGGCGGAAGAAATTCCCCTTTAAGGAAGAGGATATCCAAACCGTGACGGATGGGATCCGGATGCGTGGTGTATTCCTTGACCCGGAGAAGCTGGAGGAAAACCTTCCCGACCCGAAGGACGTAATCTTTTATGCGGTCACTATGGAAGCCAGAAAAGACAGTGACGCTTATCTGGTAACCGGAAACATCAAACATTTCCCCCTGAAGCCCTATGTGGTGACGCCGAGGGAAATGCTAACGATCCTAGAGAATGGCGGAAAGTCACTCCCGGAGGAAGCAAATAGTGATGAATGATGAGCTCATCAAAGGTTTTTCTATCTCTTGGAGTGTAAAAAGTCCAATTCTCCGTTATCAATTTTCTGATAAAGTGATTCTGGAGTGGGGGGGCAAGAAAGCCTTTTCATTTTTGTCTTGCTGTTCTTCTGCTATCGCATTATTCTACTTGCTTTTCCAAAAAGGAGAGAGCCTCACTGTAGCTCATGGCGGAACTTTCTTCGTTCTCTTCTCCTCCAAAGTTACTAATCAAACTTTTCGGATTTTTTTCCTCAATTCTTTTTTTAAAAGCGTAGTAGTCCGTCTTTTCTACAGGCTTATCATAGAGGATGAATTCTTCATCGGAACGTTGCGGAGAAGTGGCATCATTTTCAAAACTCTTTTCCGGATCATAGCTATAGCTTGCCTGCTTGTCCCACTCCAAAGGGAAGCTGCTTGACGCGGAAAGAAGGTAAAGCACTTCCGTGTCCCTCGCATCGAATTCGCTTTGCTCGATATATAGACGCTTATTATTTTCTGTCAGGAAATATCGTAAACAGCGCCGCCACCCACCTGATAATCCAGATTTTCCTTCTTCGCAATTTCCACAGGCTTTCCGTCTTGGAAGCTGTAAATGTGGAGGTTTGCATGGATGGCATTTCCCTCCTCATCGTATTGACTTCCGTCTATAAAGAGAAGCTCCGGCGCACTATCTCCGTAAACATCGGCAATGGCAATTCCCTTTGTTTCCATCTTTAAATGTCTTCCCACGGGATTTTCTTCGTAAATTTGCCAGGTATAGGCTTCAATGTCTTTTTGCTTTTCTTTTAAGAGAGTTAAGTAAGAGGAGTAAACAGCTTTTAGATTGGTTGCGGCATTATTCTTCTTGACACTCGGCTCCTTGCCTTGTGCCGTATTGTCTTCCGCGTTCTCTATTTCTGCGGATTGCTTTTGGTCTTTTATAGCATCCTTCACATCGGACTTTGCCTGTATGTTCTGCACTTTTGTGGAAGTCTGTTTATCTTCAGTAAGGACATTTTCTCCATTCCGACTCATCACAAGATAAACAATGGCAATGATGGAAAGACTGATGATGGTGGATTTATGGATTTTCATGATTTTTCCTTTCCTTATTTTCTTTATACAGTATCACAAAGCAGAGAAAAGAGATAGAAAGCTCCATTTTCATATTCTTACGATTTTATTTTATCCTTTTTATAGTTTAATCTTGCAAAAACCAATCTTCTCTGCATAATAAAAATGAAACAAAAATGAAACTTTATTGTTAAAATGAAACAAAAATGAAATAAAATAAAAAAGGAGAGAGCGATGTATAGCAGAGAGAAATTAAAAAAATTACGGGAAGATAGAGGACTAACACAATATGAATTGGCGAAAATTGCCGGAATCTCGGTGGTTACTCTTAATAAAATAGAATCATCCGACTCAGCCAAGCCGTTTGTAAAAACACTGAATAAAATTGCACAGGCATTGGGAGTAGGTATAGATGAGCTAAGCGAGTCTGAAAGAAAGAGCAGTCCGGATGTATTTTCCGAAATAAATGCAGCCATATGCAGTAGAGTCAAGGTTATTACGGATCTTATGGGAATAGATTCTTTTATGTTTGGCTATATCCAAAAGCAATTGGATATCTTTAGAAGAGATTTAGGCCATTTTTTTGGAATTTCGGATTCTATCTTATTGGAAGCGGTACTTTTTTCAGGAGCATCGTGGTCACGCCCCGGAAATACTACCCATGAAAGCCATTTTCCTGAAGTGCTGGGAGACTTACTGGCGCTGCAGGGCTTTTCCATTCGCGTAGATAGAACAAATATTATTATAGATACGAAAGACAAAATTAAAGAATATGCCAAAGCAAGATGCGTGTACGGGATTTGTAACAGTGGGGGAGAGCTACTTAGAATAGGGGAAACAATAGATTTACCGCGCCGTTTTCACGAACATATTTCAAAACTAAAAAAGGAAGAATATCCTTCGATGAAGAAATATTTAAAAGGTACAGATCGGTTCGGAATCGATTATTATTTTAAGTTATTGGCACTTGAACCCGAAAAGTTAAGTGGATTACAATCAGCTACATGGAGATACTATGCGGAAACAAAGCTAATTCTGGAGGAAAAAACATATTTAAAGGGGAATAGGCATAAAGAAAAAGCAATTGTTACCGGAGATAATTTAATCCCTATACATGTGCAGAGAGAAATGATTCAATATTATCACAATATTGAAGTATAATTCTTAACGAGTATCGCTCGAGGAGAGGGCGGTACTCGTTATGAATAAAAACTGTATTTATGTCAATTACAGATTTACCTATAAGGTAAATCTGTAATTGACATAAATGTGTACACATAGTAATATAGATTTACCTATAAGGTAAATTACAAGGAAGAGGTGATGCCTTGGAAGTCACGTACAAAACAAATAAAATAAAGAAAGTTTGTACGGATGCAAAAGTTTCAGATCGAACTTATGGAAATGAAATGTCTGAAAAAATACAGTTGCGTATTGCTGAAATAGAAGCTGCAGACACAGTGGAAGAGATGATTGAATTTCATATTGGTAGGTGTCACCCATTGACGAATAACCGTAAAGGGCAATATGCAGTTGATTTAGTTCATCCGTATAGAATGATATTTGAAAAACATGGTAATAAGATACAGGTAGCTCATATTATGGAGATAGTGGATTACCATTAGAAAAGTGAAATGGAATAGGGGGTAGCATTATGGTGAGAAGTCGTAGCATTATTGCAACACCGCCCGGAGCGACGATAAAAGAGCAGCTTAAGGACAGAGGAATGAGTCAAAAAGAGTTTGCTGCGAGAATGGATATGTCTGAAAAACATATCAGTAAGCTTATAAATGGAGAAGTACAGTTAACTCCGGAGGTAGCTGTTAGATTGGAGATGGTACTTGGAGTACCTGCAAAGTTTTGGAATAATTTAGAGGGGATATATAGGGAAAAATTAATCAAAGCAGAAGCGGAAAATGCTATGGATAAGGATGAAGAGATAGCTAAAAAACTGCCGTATAATGAAATGGCTAAATATGGATGGGTTCCTGAAACGAGAGTATTAAAGGAAAAAGTAGTGCATCTTAGAAAATATTTTGAGCTTGTGGAACTTTCACTACTGGAAAATATTCAGATAACAAGAATTGCATGCAGAAGGTTGGCCGTGACAGAAAAGAGTGATCTAGCGTTATTGGCTTGGGCACAAGAAGCAAGGATAAAGGCCAGAGAAATCGAAACCGCCCCCATTAATGTTAAGGGCTTAATGAACAGTATTCCGAAAATCAGATTGATGACAGTCATGAAAGCGAAAGAGTTCAGCCCGAAGCTTAAAAGTATGCTTGCTGAGTGTGGAATTGCACTCGTTTTTTTGCCACATTTGCAAGGCTCATTTTTACAGGGAGCCTCCTTTATAGACGGAAATAAGATTGTTGTAGGATTGACTACACGAGGCAAGGATGCGGATAAGTTCTGGTTCAGCCTATTTCATGAATTAGCACATATCATATTAGGACACATAGGTCAAATGAATGGAACTTCAGAGGATGATGAGCAAGCCGCAAATTCTTGGTCCGGAGACACATTAATCCCGGGCAATGATTTTGCTGAATTTGTTGACCGTAAGAGCTTTTCCGCATCAAGTATACGTGCGTTCGCTGAGAAGCAAGGCATTGCACCCGGGATTGTGGTTGGAAGATTACAAAAAGAAGGATGCATTAAGCATAGTGCCTTAAATGAATTAAAGGATCATTATGAAATCGTTGTATAGTTTTTAAGAGAAGGCTATAAAATTCCTGCTCAGGATTATACTTTAATAAAATACTATTGTCGGGTATGGGGAAGAAAATAGGTATGCAGAGGGAAATATGACAACAACAAAACTTTGGAATCGAAATTTCAGCTTGGTGATTCTTGCATCTACGATGGGAACGATTGGGGGAATTGCAGGAGGTTTTGCACTGGCGTTCCTGGTTTTCGATGAAACCGGGAGCACTTTGGCATCCGCTCTGATTGTGGCAATACAGCTTCTTCCCTTCCTGTTTATCCCTATCGTCATTGCGCCTATTATGGATCGACTTCCGAGAAAGACCTTTCTGGTCATGGGAGATGTTGCCAATTCCTTTTTGATTTTCGGCATGGGACTATGGCTCTTGTTTTTTCACTTTTCCTACATCGGGTATCTCGCGCTGTCTTTGCTTCTGGCCTGTCTCGGATCGGTAGACGAGTTGGCGTTCACCAGTATTTATCCGGAATTAATCCCGAAAGGCGCGGAGCAAAAGGGCTACGCAGTATCTTCCATGCTTTATCCGGTTTTAACGGTGATTATGACCCCGTTTGCCGCAGTGCTTTTGGACACGTTCGGTGTGGCATGGATTCTGATTGCGCAGGGCGGACTATCGCTTCTTGCCGCTATCACGGAGAGTTTTATTCGTCTGGATGAAACGGAACGGCATCATTCCGAACCCTATTCTCTTAAGGCGTGGGCCTCGGACATACGGGAGGCGGTACAGTATTTAAAGAAAGAACGCGGCCTTTTAGGTCTTTATGAATATATGGCAGTGAGCAATGGCGTTGACACCGGATTTTCTCCCCTTCTCATCGCTTTTTTTCGTACTTTTCCGGGTTTCACGGCGGCAATGTATGCCGCATTTTCCGTGGTGGAGTTTATAGGAAGGTCCATCGGCAGTGCATTACAATATCGAATTAAAATTCCGGATAAGAAGAAATTCGGTTTCGTGTTTTTGGTTTATCAAAGCTATTCCGCGATGGACATGTGTTTACTCTGGCTTCCTTATCCTTTGATGCTTGTGAATAGAGGAATATGCGGTTTTCTCGGGAGTAACAGCGCCATCATAAGAAATGCAGCCGTGCAGACTTATATTCCGGAGAGACTTAGGTCTCGAGTCAATGCTTTCCAAGGGGTTCTGGTTACAGCCGGATGCAGTGCATTTTCTTTGGTGATGGGCTTTCTTGGAGAGATACTGGATTATCGATGGTGCGTTACGATTGGCGGAACAATTACCTTACTGGCCGGTTTTGTTCTGATTTTAGCTAGGCAGAAAGCGCTTCGCAGAATCTATGAACCGGGGGAAGAAAGGAGCTTATCTTAGCAATGAAAATGCCTTTGAACTGCCTAGCGGGAATATCCTGATAGATTTTACCATTTTTGGAGCTTCATCATCATATCCTTTCGAGAAAGATTTTTTTGATTTATGCAGATTTAAAATAAATAGCTGTTTTTATAGAAAGAATCAATTTCTATCCCGGCCATCATAGGCGTATACTTTCCCCGTTACAGTTTAAAAGAGTGGCTTAAGGAGGAAAAAATGAAAAAAAGCGTAAAGGTCATGTTGCTCTTGGGAACAGTAGGAATGCTGATGGCTGCCTGCGGAAATAAGGCTGCAAGTAATGTAGAAACAAGTGCAAAGGGCACAGAGAAGAGCACAGAATCTGTTGCCGCAACGGAGAAGAGCTCTGAGAAGGAGACGGAAAAGGCAGAAGCTTCCGAAAAGAAGACGGTAGAGGGAACGGTAAACAATACCGTTGACTTATCCAAGTATGAAAAAGGAAAGAAGGTTCGCCTTTGGATTCCTGTGCCACATAGCAGTGAGTATCAGACTGTTGAGGGCGTAAAGTATGATGCCGGAAATGCTAAGGCGGAAATGAACACAGATGACTGGGGCAATCAGATGCTTTATGTGGAATGGGATGCAAATGCCGAGCCCGCCGATAGAGTGGTAAAGCTGGATTTACAGGTAAAGAGAGAAGAAATCGTCAGTCCTGAATTAAAGGAGGATGAAAAGGCGGAGATTCCTGCGGATGTAAAGAAGTATTTAGAGCCTTCCAAGAACCTTCCCTTGAATGATCAGGTGAAGAATAAGGCCGCAGAAGTTACCGAAGGAAAAACTACGGATTTAGAGAAGGCCAGAGCAATCTATGACTGGGTTATTGCCAATATGAATCGTGACGAAAGTGTAAAAGGCTGCGGTGAGGGAGATGTTTGTGCTCTTTTAGACACCACCATGACCGGAAAATGTACCGACATTAACTCTATGTTCGTAGCCCTTTGTCGTGCATCCGGAATTCCTGCCAGAGAGCATTTCGGAATCCGTATCAATGCAGAGGATATTACCAAGAATCAGCACTGCTGGGCAGAGTTTTATTTAAAGGGAACAGGCTGGGTTTCCGCGGATCCTGCCGACGTATTAAAGGCTGTTTTAAAGAATAATTGGAAAAAAGACCAGCTGAAACCAAGGAGAAGCAGGAATACTACTTTGGCAACTGCGATGCAGAGCGTATGATTTTGTCCGATGGAAGAGATCTTACCTTGAATCCTGCACAGGATGGAGAGGCTTTAAATGATTTCGGCTATCCATACGCAGAGGTTGACGGGGTAAAGCTCGATAACTACACTCCGGATCAATTCGTTTATACCTACAGCTTTACGAAGAAGGCTTAACCGGAAAAGAAGAATACTTTGCAGTAACTATTCTGCCGCACAATTTACGTATGAAAAAAGCACCTTGCATGTTGATGTGACCCCAAAAAGTTAGACTTTTTAAGCGTAGCAGTTTTATGGCTGCTACGCTATTTTTATGCAGCCAAGAGGCGAAGCCTGTATTGAACAGGACTTAGCCATCCTAGTTTCTCCTTGATTCTATGTTCGTTATAGTACCTTATATATCGTTCTATTTCTGACTTTAATTCTTCATAACTATAATAGACAATGCCATAATAGATTTCTTGTTTAAGCAAACCGAAAAAGTTCTCCATAACTGAATTATCATGACAGTTCCCTTTTCTGGACATACTTTGAAAGATTCTTTCTTCCCTAAGTCGATGAGAATAAGCTTTCATCTGATATGCCCATCCTTGATCCGAATGGAATGTTCTGCGATATGGGCAATCAGATGTTACCTTTACCGCTTGTTCCAATGCATTCATTATATTTTGGGCAGATGGTTGTTTTGCTATCCCGTAACTGATAATCTCACCATTACACATATCCATAAATGGATCCAAGTATAGTTTGCGCATTGTCATATGGCCTTTAGCATCGATTTCATAATACTTAAACTCTGTAGTATCTGTGGTAATCTTCTGATGAGGAATATGAGTTTTAAAACGTCTTCTTATGCGATTAGGAGCTACTGTGCCTACTTGGCCCTTGTATGAACTGTATTTGCGGCTCTTACGTGTGAAAGAAGTAACTTGCAGCCCAAGCTTCTGCATTATACGCTGCACTTTTTTCTTGTTTACAACATATCCCTGATTTCTTAGTTCGGCTAATACACGACGATAACCATAATCCTTATTAGTCACTCGTATGAAAAGAATCTTTTCTTCGATTTCTTTGTCAGGGTCTTCTCTATCAAGACGTTTTTGCCAATACATGTATGTGGCTTTAGGTATGCCTGTATAAGAGAGAAGGTCTTTTAGCTTAAACTCTCCTCGGAGGCTGTTGATGACGAGCGCCGTTCTCTCATTTTTACCTCGTCTTCTAAACGCAACCTCCTCAGTTCTTTTAAAAATGCATTCTCAATTCTTAGTTTAAGGAGTTCCTCTTCTAATTCTTTGACATGTTCAGCACTGGTATCAACAACTTTTTCTTTAATTTCTTGTTTCTGATTTTTTGTTTTATTTGTCCAAAGTTTTCTTCCGACCTTTCTTGTGAGGTCTCAAAGCTTCAGGACCGGCAGAACGAAAACGGCTAACCCATGCAACAATCATACTAGAATTCGTTATGCCTTCTTGAATTGCCAGCTCCCGATATGAAATCTCACTTGATAGATAAAACTCTACTACAGAAAGTTTCTTTTCGAAAGAATATTTTTCATGCTGTCTAGAACGAAATAATCCTTTATCTCCCAAGGCTTGGTAATTAGCAACCCATTTTTGTATGTCGCTTCTATTGGGACCATAGATAGACGAAAGATATCTATAGCCGCCTTTACCATTTAGATAAGCATCAACAATCTTTTTCTTAAGCTCATAGCTGTATTTAGCCATAAAAATACCGACCTCCAATTGTTAGAATTTTAGGTCTAACTTTTGGGGGTCGGTACATGTTGCAGAGTGCTTTTTTCGTGTCTCTTTGTATCTCCTGTAGTATAAAGGGTGAAAGTCCTTAATCTGCCATGATAGTGGCAAGGGTATAGATGAAGATAACTGCGCATAATCATAAAATTATAAAATATTATACTTGCGCATAATCAAAAATTCCAATATAATGTGCGTATAATCAAAGAAATACCATATATAAACACTGCGCATAATCAAAAAGTCCACCCAATGAGGTAGATTGTAACTGCGAGGAGAATCGGATGATTTTAAAAAGAAAAATCTATAGCAAATTATTGGAGTGGAAAAATGGCTGCGGTGGAACAAAAGCGATAATGCTGGAGGGCGCCAGGCGTATTGGCAAATCTACAATTGTTGAAGAATTTGCAAAGAAAGAATATGAATCGTATATTCTTATAGATTTTGCAAAGAAAGATAAAGTTGTAGAAGAATACTTTAGTCAATACCTGAATACGCTTGATGATTTATTCATGCTGCTTAGTACCTACTATGGGGTTCATCTTATCAAAAGAAAATCCGTGCTGATTTTTGATGAAGTACAGATGTTTCCACAAGCAAGAGCCGCAATAAAGTATCTTGTTGCTGACGGTAGATACGATTATATAGAAACCGGTTCATTGATATCCATCAAGGAAAATGTTAAGGATATTGTAATCCCCTCAGAGGAGAGAAGCATTACCATGTATCCGCTTGATTTTGAGGAATTTGCCTGGGCGCTGGGAGAAGAACAGCTTTTAAATTATATAAAAAGATGTTTTGAAAAGCGGGAGCCTTTGGAAAGAGGCATGCATAATAAGGCTATGATGCTTTTTAAGCAGTATATGCTGGTAGGCGGTATGCCAAAACCGCTTAGTATTTACATTGAAAATAAAAAAAACTTCAGTTTAGTGGATGCTGAAAAACGGGATATTTTGAAATTGTATCGTAATGATATTATGAAGATTAAGGCACAGTATCGTGGCAAGGTTTTGGCGATTTTTGATCAAATACCCGGATTATTGTCACAGCATGAGAAACGTGTCGTATTCAAAAATATACAGGAAGGCAGTTATGCGGACCGATATAGTGAAACTTTTTTTTGGCTGTCCGATTCTATGATTTCAAACGAGTGTTTTTTGTGTAATGATCCCAATGTTGGCCTCTCAATCAATGAAGAACGAACTTATGTAAAGTGCTATATGGGGGATACAGGACTTTTGCTCAGTCATGCATTTGATGAAAACGAGTTGTTAGAGAGTGAGGTATATGCACAGATTCTAAATGATAAACTATCTATTAATGAGGGAATGTTATATGAGAACGTCATAGCGCAGATGCTTGTGGCAAATGGACATAAATTGTACTTTTATACTCATTATTCACTTGAAAAACACCGTAATGATATAGAAATTGATTTCATTATATCCAATAACAGTAAGTTGAAATATAAAATGTATCCTATAGAGGTAAAGTCAGGGAAAAAGTATTCTACAGCTTCTCTCAATAGATTTAATGAAAAATATAATGCAAGAATAGGGGAGAGTTATATTATTCACCCAAGAAATCTGGCCATGAAAGATGGAATAGTGTGTATACCGGCGTATATGACCTTCTGTTTATAAAAGTCAAATAAGTTACGCTCCGATAGAAAAGGAGCCTGTCCTCTGAGAATATTTGCGTATCAGATACGACTGTAAGGCCAAGAAACTCTACACTTATGAGAGTCTTTTTGAATATGGGTCTTACAGAGCATACTGGGCAGGGGATTCCGACAATTATTAAGAAATATGGCTAAGAAGTTTTTGAAATCACAGACAATTATATTAAGTGCAGAATTCCCTATAATAAAAATGTATTGGAGATGAGCAGGCAAAGTGTCGGTATAAATGTCGGTATAAATAAAACAGAAAAAGCTGTACTGGAAATATTGATCAGTAATTCGAAAAAAACGGCTGAGGAGATGACTATAGAAATAGAATCCAAGGCATTTTAGGAGGGAAAACATTATGTTAAAAATCTGTTTCGTCTGCCATGGCAACATCTGTCGCAGTCCCATGGCGGAATTTATCTTAAAAAAAATATTGGAGGAAAACGGAAGAAACGAAGATTTTCTCGTAGTCTCCAAAGCGACTTCCACGGAAGAAATCTATCAAGGGCAGGGTAATCCCGTCTATCCTCCTGTACGGGAGATTCTGGAAAGACTTGGAATAGACTGCAGCAAAAAAAGAGCCTGTCAATTACAGAAAGAAGACTACGAAAAATACGATTTTTTCATCGGAATGGATGAGCGGAATCGGGAGAACATGAAACGCATTTTCGGAGGGGATCCGGAAGGGAAAGTTTCTCTTCTTGGAGATTATACCGATTATCCTCATCCCATTTCCGACCCTTGGTACAGCGGTGAATTCCAAACCTGCTATGAAGACATTGCAGAGGGCTGTGAGGGACTTTTTGAAAAAATAAAAGTGGAGTAATATAGAAAAAGTAAATCGCACTGGAATAGCATAATGGAAAAGCACAACGGAGGAGGGCATTCTAATGGAAAACAATCAAAATAATAATGAGAAGCAGGGGAAAGGCAAGCATTACCTTATTGTAGTGGATATGCAAAAGGACTTTATTGACGGTTCTCTCGGTACGGAAGAAGCGCAGGGGATTGTAGGAAAAGTAAAAGAGAAGATTCTTTCCTATCCGAAGGAAATGGTCTATGCCACCTTGGATACGCATGGAGAGGACTATCTATCCACGCAGGAGGGAAAAATGTTGCCCGTGCCTCACTGTATAAAAGGGACAGAAGGCTGGGGATTGCATCCTATACTTAAAGATCTCATTCTTCCGGATCATTTCTTTGAAAAAGGAAGCTTTGGAAGTCTTTCTTTAGCAGAATTTATGCGGGAACTTTTCAGGCAGCAGGACAGTATGGAGGGAGCTTCCATAGAGCTTGTCGGTCTATGCACGGATATTTGTGTGGTATCGAATGCCCTTTTATTGAAAGCTTTTCTTCCGGAGGTTCCTATTTCCGTGGACAGCAGCTGCTGTGCGGGCGTGACAAAGGAGAAGCATTTGGCGGCACTGGAAACGCTGCGTTCTTGTCAAGTAGAGATATCATAATATAGAAAAGAGAACTTTCGGGATTTTGCTTGTGAACGAATTGCAAGTGAAATCCCGAAACTTTTTTCTTGACAGCGACACTTTAGCATGCTAATGTGTTATCACGCTAAACAAGAAAAACAGAAAAATTCATATTGGAAGAAAACAAAGCGGCAAAACAACGAAAGCAGAAAGCTGCGAAAATCAAAAAAGCAAACCGCAAAACAACAAAAACAAAAAAACGGCAGAACTGTGGCAAAACAACGTTTAAGGGAGGAGTAGAAGATGACGATGTGGAGAAAGATGATGGAAAAAGGAACAAGGACGAGCGCATTGGCATTGGGAATCTTGGCTTTATCTGCCTTGGCTTTGACCGCCTGCGGTGGCAAAAAGGCGGAACAGGCGAGCAGTTTTACGGTAGGATTTGATCAGGAGTTTCCGCCCATGGGATTTGTGGCGGAGGACGGAAGTTACACCGGTTATGATTTGGAACTGGCGGAAGAAGTGGCGAAGCGCCTGAACCTAAAGTTTGTGGCGAAACCGATTAACTGGGACGGAAAGGATCTGGAGCTGAACTCCGGAAATATAGACTGCATCTGGAACGGCTTCAGTATGAACGGCAGAGAAGAGAACTATACTTTTGTCGGTCCTTACATGGCAAACAAGCAGGTCTTTGTGGTAAAAGCGGACAGCAATATCAGCACCCTTTCCGACTTAGCCGGAAAAACAGTCGAAGTACAGAAGGATTCTTCGGGACTGCAGGCTTTAAGTCGAGAGGAGAATAAGAGCTTAATGGACAGCTTTATTTCTCTGGTAGAAGTCGGAGACTATCAAAGTGCCATGATGGATTTGGAAACCGGCGCCTGTAATGCCATTTGCATGGATTCCGTGGTGGCGGAGTATCAGATTAAAACGGCGAAAAAGCCTTTTTGTCTTGTTAAAGGACAGCCTTTCCGCAGAAGAGTACGGAATCGGCTTTAAGAAAGGCAATACGGAGCTTGCTGAAAAAGTAAAGAAGACGCTTTTGGAAATGAAGGCGGACGGAACCGTAGATCAAATTACGGAGAAATGGTTCGGCGCAAAGGATAGCTTTGTCTTGGAGTAAAAAGACGAGGATCCCAATTTGTCCGGTAGACGGATTTGAATGATATATTGTAAGATACTAATTTAAAAAAAGAACGGCCTCCTCGGAAGAGGAGGCATTTTACGGGAAACGGGAGCGGCCGAAATAGGGAGATACAGGGTAAGAGGGAGGAATGCAGATGGAGTGGTACGTGATTTTATCTAAACTTTTAGGAGGACTCGGCGTGAGCCTGAGCATCTTCCTGATTACGCTTCTCTTTTCTCTTCCGCTTGGGCTGCTCATTTCTTTCGGCAGGATGAGCCGGAATCCGATTTTACAAAATGCCACAAAGGTCTATATTTCCATCATGCGCGGAACACCGCTTATGCTCCAGCTTTTCGTGGTGTACTACGGCCCCTATTACATTTTCAAAATCCAGCTCCACCCGGGCTACCGGATGATGGCGGTCTATATCGGTTTTGTTCTAAACTATGCAGGTTATTTTGCGGAGATTTACCGCTCCGGAATCCAGACAATGGATAAGGGACAGCTGGAAGCGGCAGAAATTTTGGGATACAGCAGAAGGCAAGCCTTCCTGCGCATCATTTTCCCGCAGGTATGGAAAAATATCCTGCCGTCTATCACGAATGAGGTGATTACGCTCGTAAAGGACACCTCTCTCGCTTTTTCCATTTCGGTGATGGAAATGTTCACGACCGCGAAGGCGATTTCTTCTTCGCAAAGTTCCATGCTTCCCCTCATCATGGCGGGAATTCTGTACTATATCTTTAACTTTATCGTGGCCTTTCTTATGGAACGCTTCGAGAAAAAATTGGACTATTACAGTTGACTATAGTGCCAAATAGGGAAAATAGAGAAAGCTATAGGTGATAGGATGCAACGCCCTTTGTTTTAAGCGAAGGTTATCAAATTCGGGATGGAAATGGCATAATTAGACGGCGGTAAGCGAAGAGGATAGTGCGTAATTATTGGATAGCAAGCGAAGAGAATATAATAATGCATCATTAGCAGGCGGTAAGAAAAAGGGGAACAGAAAATATGGCAATATTGGAAATGAAGGGAATAAAAAAGAGCTTTTCCGGGGAGGAAATCTTAAAGGGCATCGACCTCAGTTGCAAGGAGGGAGAGGTGCTCAGTATTATCGGACCGTCCGGTTCCGGAAAATCCACCCTGCTTCGCATAGCGACTTTTTTGGAAAATGCGGATTCCGGAACGATTCTTTATGACGGAAAAACGGTTTTCCAAAGAGAAGCACAGTCTGAGTCACTCCGGAAAGAGGGAGATTCTATAGGCTGGAATACAGCAAACAGGCAGCAGGCGAAGTCTCTTTTTGGTTTGGTTTTTCAGAATTTCAATCTTTTCCCCCATTGGACGGTTTTGGAAAATATCATCGACCCCCTCATTCATGTACAGAAGAAGGAGAAGACCTTTGCCGTAGAAAAAGGAATGGCATTATTAGAGAGAATGGGACTTTCGGATAAGGCGGGACAATATCCCTACTCTCTTTCGGGAGGGCAGAAGCAAAGAGTAGCGATTGCCAGAGCGCTTGCCTTGGAACCGAAGATTCTCTTTTTTGATGAGCCAACCTCGGCGCTGGATCCGGAGCTGACCGGAGAGGTTTTGGAGCTCATTAGGTCCTTAAAGAATGAGCAAATGGCGATGGTCATCGTGACGCATGAGATGGGATTCGCCAGAGAGATTTCCGACAAAATTCTTTTCATGGCAGAAGGAGAAGTGCTCTGCCAAGGAACTTCAGAAGAACTCTTTAATAGTGAAAATCTCCGTTTAAAGAATTTCTTGGGAAATTTTAGAGGTGTATGAATATCGTAACTTTTTCTTTTCCTTTATCGAAAAATAGGGAAAAACAAAAGATAAAAAACCCCTTGGCAATGTGTAAAAGTGTAATTCTTGTGGATAAGTCGAAGATTTTTTTGGTTTTTCGAAGAAAATCGAGGGACTTATCCACATTTTTTGCGATAAAAGCTAGAAATAAAGCGCATTTCAACGAATTAAAATTTAAGTAAAAATGAAGAACTATATAGAAAGAATATGCGGACAGTATGGATTTCGAAACTGAAAAGTATAAATATGTGACTTTACATCTTCTTACGGGTCAGTTTTAATGCTAAGATAAGCAGCGAAACACCGGTGTAGGAGGCAGCTTAGAAACTGGTTGAAGTGGTAGTTTCCATCCTTCCGTGCACTTTTTTATCCTAATAGTTCCCTTAAAAAAATCGGCGGGAACATACTTAATGTAGAGGTAAGGGAATGAATTGGAAAAATCTATGGAACAAAAACTATGCCTTAGTTGTTTTTTATGCTCTGGTTCTGGCGCTTTTATATCATCTTGGAGTTCGCATTTTGGATCATTTTCCGGAGCTGGGGGCGCACCTTCAAAATCTATTTCCTTGGGCATCCCAGGTTATCTCTCCCTTGCTTCTCGGCTTTGCAATTGCCTATCTTCTAAGTCCGATTTGCCATTTTTTTGAAAGAATACTTTCGAAAAATGCGTTGCTATCCAAGAAGCAGAGCCTGTGCCAAAATATTTCCATTTTTATGACTTTTCTCTTGTTGATATTGGGAGTTGTATTTTTGGGCTCTCTTCTCCTTTCCACTCTGACAAAAAGCATCCAGGTTCTGCGCTTTGAGGACCTGTTCCAAGGTGTTGAAGATTTTGCCTCTACAGTGGAAAAGTTTTATTCCGATCTTTACATCAGACTGGGAAATCTGCCTATAGGGGGAGAGGATGCAAAGGAAGCGGTTCAGCTTTTGCTTCAAAAAGCGGTGGTGTTTTTTCAAAACATGGGAAACAGCGTATTTTCTTCCTTGGGAAGCTTGGCGGGAGCACTCAGTACCTTGGTTTTTGGGATTATATTTTCGCTTTATTTCCTTGCTGACGGACAAAAAATCCTTTCCTACTGGGCAAGAATTTTTCGTCTACTTTTCGGAGAAAGAAGATTGGAGAAGCTCCGTCGTTTCTTTATAGACGCAGATCGCGTATTTGCAGGCTATCTTCGCGGACAGATTATTGACGGCACAATTATGGCAGTGCTGGTCAGCGTCAGTCTTAGTGTTTTGCAGGTTCGCTACGCTATTGTCATCGGTGTTTTGACCGGCTTTGGGAACCTGATCCCCTATGTTGGTCCTTTTATCGCCTATGGACTAACAGCCTTGGTTTGTCTTGTGTATGGAGATTTTACTAAGCTTCTGCCGGCTCTCATAGCTCTTTTTGTGATTCAGACTATAGACGGAAATGTGATAAACCCAAGGCTCCTTTCTCAAAATATTGATCTTCATCCGCTTGTGGTTATTATTGCGCTCATTATAGGAGGCAGCCTGGGAGGATTCTTGGGAATCTTCCTGGCTGCCCCTGTAGCAAGTCTTATTAAGCTGGAACTGGATAAATTCATGGAACGTAAGGTTTCTATGAGAAGGGAAGAGATAGCTGATATTTCGGAGGAAAAGACACAACATATGCCATAAAACCTCCTGTCTTCTCATAAAATCCTTTTAGCAGACTCCGGCGAGCTTTTTCATATTCCTCTCCTCATAAAAATCTTCCATCACAGAACTGATTTTCATGGAAATTTCCGATTTTATGTCAGAGGCGTTCCATCCCTCTAAAATGGATTTGGAAAAGGCAAGGAGCTGATGACGAATTCCCTCACCCTCCAAAGGGTAGAAATAACGGCGGTTCTCATTTGGATCTTCGAAACGAAGTTCGAAATAGTCGGTTTTCCACCAGGGAGCCGGAACGTAGACATAGCCTTTTGTTCCTGAAATAACGAGCTCGCCCTCTGATTTTACTCCCCGCCCGACCTTGATGGAAGCGGTAGCGGCAGGGAAACTAAAGTCAATTTTAGTAAAGCTGTCATATTTCAGCTCTTCATTTTCAAATAAAGAATGAATCTGCTCTTCATAAGGGGAATTCAAGAGTTGAAAAATAGGAAGCATGGCTGTTGGTCCCCATGCACAGATACTGTTCCATGCATTCTCGGAATTCTTGTTCTTTGTGCCTTGCATACTTGTACAGGTAGAATCAATGGAAACAACATTGCCGATTTTTCCGGATTTTACAAGAAGAATCAAGCGATTATAGGCGTTGGAGTATGCAGTTTTTATGGCCTCCATAAGAACCAGCCCGTTTTTCTTTGCGAGTGCATAAAGCTCCGCACATTCTTTCTTGTTTAAGGCAATCGGGGATTCACAAAGAACATGCTTTCCTTTTTCCAGCGCATGCTTTATTTCTTTATAATGACTTTGTGGATGGGAGAGGATATAGACGCAGTCGCAATCTTCTAAAAAATCATCATAATCCTTTATGGAAGCATCCGCACTCCGGCTGGAATTAAAAAGAGCGGAGACGACGATTCCGTTTACAAAGGCACTTTCCTGATAATATTTATTGAGTATATTTTCTTCAAAGCCTCCCACCAGTCCCAGATTCAACTTTCTGTTTTCCGCGCGGATTTCACTGCTGGATATTCCCGTGGTTCTGGGGAGGTATATTACTGCACAATATTCCTTCAAATAATCAAAATGGCCTTGCCAGTCTGAGCCTACGGTAAAAATCGAGACTCCATATTTTTGAATATCATCGATTTTCTGTCCCTCATATTCTTCGACAATGATTTCATCGGCAAGACCCGTATTCTTTACTGCTTCCAATCGCTCACTCAAGGACTGTTTGACATTGATTTTTCCTCTGCTTTTGTCAAAATTATCAGAGGTTACCCCTACAATGAGGTAATCTCCCATTGCCTTCGCTCTTTCTAATAGCCGAAGGTGCCCCTCATGCAATAAATCATAGGTACCATAGGTGATGACTTTGATCATAGAAGTTCCTTCTCCTTTTTTAAAATAAGCAGTAATTCTAAATTTATGTTCGTATAGAAGATTAAATTCTATTAGACTGTTATTTTATTCTATTATCATTTTTCTTAAGTGACTCCATATTTTTTTAGCGACAGAGTTCTCTTCGATAGGGCGCTCATCCGATAAAGGATTTCCTAAGGGGAGAAGTTTCTCTTCCCAGTATTTCGCATATTCTTTTCCGCTCTCTTTTTCCAAAATTCCCCTATACAGTTTGACAATCATTTCGGATTGCAATATGGCATAGTCAGCATGTATAAGGGCAGGCATTACAATATAATTTTCCGCATTTACAATCGCTTTCCCATTCTCCGGATTTTCTATATCTATTTCAGAAGTCACGAACCAAGGAATGTAAAATAGCTGCTTGGTATAATGTTTCAGTTTTTTGCTAAAAAAAGACGGTTCTACCATAAAACTTAAATTGTATTCATCATATGGCTCGTTAATAAAGACGGCATCCGGATGCAATGCCTCTAAATCAAAGTTTTTGAAATCTAAAAGATATGGAGAATTCTTTCCAAACTCATTTTCATAAAGTTCAAAATCCCATTGTGCGGGAGAGCAGTTTCCTAAACCGTCTTTAAAATAATAAGGAATGGGCATTACAAAGCATTTCATTGTTTTATCCTGACTTGCTGCTTCAAATAGACCTCTCATGGTATCCCAGTGGGAATATAGACTTGGGAGAAACAAAGCGGATTTCTTCTGTTCTGTTGCGATACCCTTTTTGTGGGAAAAAAATGCAGTATTATTTCTCGCCTTTAATTCATTCCTATCGATGGAATATTGGTAAAAAAGTTTTCCTCCAATTCCTTTCATGTACTCTGCTTCCATCTTTTTATATATAGGGTAGTTATGATCTCCTCCGGCTACTTGCTTTACATCATAATCGGGAAATTCTCCTCTGATAACCGAAAGATATTCTCTAGGAGCAGGAAGGGATAAAAATTCAAAATCCAAAAAATTATTTGTGCTGAAGTCCTCCTTGTTAAAAATTCCTTTTTTCCAATCTTTGGATAATTTCATTTCTAGGAGGCAAGCTACTTTAGCTTGATTATCACTTTCAAAGTTTATCTGACAATTATGCAGTAGTTGAAGTAATTTTTTTCTATAGCTAGAAGCAGATAAAAGATCCACTCCACAAAGTTTTTCTACTTTCTTTGCTTCCATCTCTAAAACAACTTTATTTTTTCCATGAATAGAAGGAAAGGAGGCCAAAATACATAGAGCATCAAATAGTTCCATTCGCTTTTTTTCTTTTGCAGGGTCAGTTGACAGATAATCATAAGGGAAGATATCTACCCCGGCTCCATATAGATAATTATGATATTTACCTAATGCTTCCGAAGAAACCAACATCTTGTTGTGTTTTACATAGCTAACCAATTCATAATTGGGCTTATCATCCATAATGGAACAAAAACTTAACTCTTCAGGAAGTTCCGCATTAGCAACTTTAGAGAAAATTTCATAGTCTTCTCGCATCATCATGATGTCGATATCATCATCCCAAGGAATAAAGCCCCGGTGACGTATTGCACCCAAAAGAGTACCATAGTCAATACAATAATGAAGTCCATACTTTTCGCATATTTTATCAATTTCGAATAAAATTTCTATTTCGGCAGCCCAAGCATGCTTCATCATAGCCGGAACATAGAAACCCTCTCTGACTTCATCCAAAAAAAATTCTTTTGGAAACTCCATATTATCAACTCCCTGATTCTAGTATCAATGAATACAAAAAGATACGAGATTAAAGATACAATGAGTATATCGGTAAAAAATGGAATTCTATTAGTGAAAATAAAAAATAGAAAACACCAAATATGGATGAGTGAGAAACTATATCTTGTAGCTTTTAAAAGAGTCAAAACTTTTTCTGAAATAATACATATTTCTTGTTGACAAGCAGAAACTGCAGTGCTAAGATACACAGGCTGTCGCTCCAAACGAGAGGTGGCAAGTACCTTGAAAATCAAAGATCGAATAATACACAGACCCTGAAGATTCTAAAGAATTTTCAGTAATGTTTCAAACGAAACTTACACGAACGGTTTAATAAACCAAAAGTAAAAGAAGGAAAAACTAAAGCTAAGCTAAGTTTTGACTAGAGAAAGAACTTAAAGAGAGCAATCTCTTAACTCATTATGAGAGTTCGATCCTGGCTCAGGATGAACGCTGGCGGCGTGCCTAACACATGCAAGTCGAACGAGATGCGTATTGGAAAGCTTCGGCCGGAAGATGCGTTATCTAGTGGCGGACGGGTGAGTAACACGTGGGTAACCTGCCTTATGGAGGGGGATAACAGAGAGAAATCACTGCTAATACCGCATAAGCACACATTGCCGCATGGCAGAGTGTGAAAAGATTTATCGCCATAAGATGGACCCGCGTCTGATTAGCCAGTTGGCAGGGTAAAAGCCTACCAAAGCAACGATCAGTAGCCGATCTGAGAGGATGACCGGCCACATTGGGACTGAGACACGGCCCAAACTCCTACGGGAGGCAGCAGTGGGGAATATTGCACAATGGGGGAAACCCTGATGCAGCGACGCCGCGTGAGTGAAGAAGTATTTCGGTATGTAAAGCTCTATCAGCAGGGAAGATAATGACAGTACCTGACTAAGAAGCCCCGGCTAACTACGTGCCAGCAGCCGCGGTAATACGTAGGGGGCAAGCGTTATCCGGATTTACTGGGTGTAAAGGGAGCGTAGACGGAATGGCAAGTCTGAAGTGAAAACCCCGGGCTCAACCTGGGGACTGCTTTGGAAACTGTTGTTCTAGAGTGTTGGAGAGGTAAGTGGAATTCCTGGTGTAGCGGTGAAATGCGTAGATATCAGGAAGAACACCGGAGGCGAAGGCGGCTTACTGGACAATAACTGACGTTGAGGCTCGAAAGCGTGGGGATCAAACAGGATTAGATACCCTGGTAGTCCACGCTGTAAACGATGAATACTAGGTGTCGGGGTGCAAAGCATCTCGGTGCCGTCGCTAACGCAATAAGTATTCCACCTGGGGAGTACGTTCGCAAGAATGAAACTCAAAGGAATTGACGGGGACCCGCACAAGCGGTGGAGCATGTGGTTTAATTCGAAGCAACGCGAAGAACCTTACCAAGTCTTGAGATCCCATTGACAGAGTGTGTAATGCACTTTCCCTTCGGGGCAATGGTGACAGGTGGTGCATGGTTGTCGTCAGCTCGTGTCGTGAGATGTTGGGTTAAGTCCCGCAACGAGCGCAACCCCTATAGTTAGTAGCCAGCAGTAAGATGGGCACTCTAACTAGACTGCCGAGGATAACTCGGAGGAAGGCGGGGATGACGTCAAATCATCATGCCCCTTATGACTTGGGCTACACACGTGCTACAATGGCGTAAACAAAGGGAAGCAAGAGGGTGACCTTAAGCAAATCTCAAAAATAACGTCTCAGTTCGGACTGTAGTCTGCAACCCGACTACACGAAGCTGGAATCGCTAGTAATCGCAGATCAGCATGCTGCGGTGAATACGTTCCCGGGTCTTGTACACACCGCCCGTCACACCATGGGAGTTGGTAATGCCCGAAGTCAGTGTCCCAAGAGAGGGAGCTGCCGAAGGCAGGACTGATGACTGGGGTGAAGTCGTAACAAGGTAGCCGTATCGGAAGGTGCGGCTGGATCACCTCCTTTCTAAGGATAAAGTAGGGGTTTGTGTGTTATTCGATTTTTGATTATAAAGGTAGGATCGAAGAGTTTACTTTTCGAAGAAAAGTTTTCGACGGCAATTCGATGCCGGAGAAAAACCTTATAGAGGAACAATTCGAAAAAGTATCTTTGATAAAAACAATAAATTGTTCATTCTTGTTTGGTGCTGATGCGTTTAGGGGAAACACCCGTTCCCATCCCGAACACGACGGTTAAGACTTAAGCGGCCGAAAATACTTTGCTGGTAACGGCACGGGAAGATAGGTGGGTGCCAAACATTTTTTTGAAAAATTAAAAGCGAAAGCTTTGGGGGTATAGCTCAGTTGGGAGAGCACCTGCCTTGCAAGCAGGGGGTCAAGGGTTCGAATCCCTTTATCTCCATTCGCAGTGAAAGCTGCGATGTACATTGATAAGTGAATATCCGAAAGAAAATAATTATTCTAGTAAATAGAGTAAGACATCCGAGGGTACAAGGTAAAACTTGTACAAACAATCGAGAGTAAGAAGAGAAATCTTCTTCACAATCAGAAAAGAGATACACGCTAGTATCTCAAACACTTGAGCGATCAAGTGGAGAATTGGTTAAGCAATAAGAGCATAGGGTGAATGCCTAGGCACTGAGAGCCGAAGAAAGACGTGATAAGCTGCGAAAAGCTGCGGGGATTGGCAAATACGAGTTGATCCGCAGATATCTGAATGGGGAAACCCACTAGAGAAGACCTCTAGTACTGTACAGCCAATACATAACTGTACGGAGGGAACCCGCTGAACTGAAACATCTAAGTAGGCGGAGGAAGAGAAAACAACCGTGATTCCGAAAGTAGTGGCGAGCGAAATCGGAAGAGCCCAAACCGAGGTGCGTGCACCTCGGGGTTCGGACTGCATAAAGATCTGTAAGTGAGTGGAAGCCGATGGAAATAGGCGCCATAGAGGGTGAAAGCCCCTTACACGAAGCGTAAAGGATTAAGCAGTATCCAGAGTACTGTCAGACACGTGGAACCTGGCAGGAAGACGGGGGGACCACCCCCCAAGGCTAAATACTACTCAGTGACCGATAGCGATTAGTACTGTGAAGGAAAGGTGAAAAGGACCCCGGGAGGGGAGTGAAAGAGAACCTGAAACCCTGTGTTTACAAACTGTGGAACAGCGCAAGCTGAACCGCGTACTTTTTGTAGAACGGTCCGGCGAGTTATAGTTACTGGCAAGGTTAAGGACTTTAGGTCCGGAGCCGAAGCGAGAGCGAGTCTAAATAGGGCGTCAAGTCAGTAAATATAGACCCGAAACCGGGTGACCTATCCATGTCCAGGATGAAGCTAAAGTAAAATTTGGTGGAGGTCCGAACGCACATCCGTTGAAAAGGGTGGCGATGAGGTGTGGATAGCGGAGAAATTCCAATCGAACCCGGAGATAGCTGGTTCTCCTCGAAATAGCTTTAGGGCTAGCCTCGCTGATAAGTCTTTCGCAGGTAGAGCACTGAATTCTTGAGGGGGCGTCAAAGTCTACCAAGAGATATCAAACTCCGAATGGCGGTAAGATATAAGCGGGAGTCAGACTGCGGGATATAAATTCCGTAGTCAAAAGGGAAACAGCCCAGATCTACAGCTAAGGTCCCAAAGTACATGTTAAGTGGTAAAGGATGTGGGATTTCATAGACAACTAGGATGTTGGCTTAGAAGCAGCCACACATTCAAAGAGTGCGTAATAGCTCACTAGTCGAGAGGTCCTGCGCCGAAAATTAACGGGGCTAAAACATGACACCGAAGCTTAGGGATGGTGTAAACCATCGGTAGAGGAGCATTGAAAACGAGATGAAGCGGTACCGAAAGGAGCCGTGGATTGTTTTGAAGAGAGAATGCCGGAATGAGTAGCGAGATGGAGGTGAGAATCCTCCAGGCCGAATATCTAAGGTTTCCAGGGTAAAGCTGATCTGCCCTGGGTAAGTCGGGGCCTAAGGCGAGGCGGAGACGCGTAGTCGATGGACAACTGGTGTAGATTCCAGTACCTTACTAAATCAGAAATGTGGGGACACATGGAGAAAGAGAGAGCCGGGAATGAGAAGACCGGTGCAAGGGAGGTAGGAGTGTAGTAGGAAAAACCGCTATACAATCTGAAGACCTGATGCGGATCGAAATAAAGTAGAGAAGCTCTTTAACTCTGTGGCGAGAAAAGCCGCTATAGTGTTTAGTAAGCCCGTACCGCAAACCGACACAGGTAGATGAGGAGAGAATCCTAAGGCCGGCGGGAGAAGCATTGTTAAGGAACTCGGCAAAATGACCCCGTAACTTCGGGAGAAGGGGTGCCCAGGCAACTGGGCCGCAGAGAAAAGGCTCAAGCAACTGTTTAGCAAAAACACAGGTCTATGCGAAACCGTAAGGTAAAGTATATGGGCTGACGCCTGCCCGGTGCTGGAAGGTTAAGAGGAGAGGTTAGAGCAATCGAAGCTTTGAATTGAAGCCCCAGTAAACGGCGGCCGTAACTATAACGGTCCTAAGGTAGCGAAATTCCTTGTCGGGTAAGTTCCGACCCGCACGAAAGGCGTAATGATTTGAGCGCTGTCTCAACAATGCACCCGGTGAAATTGAAGTGCCAGTGAAGATGCTGGTTACCCGCGCCAGGACGGAAAGACCCCATGGAGCTTTACTCCAGCTTGATACTGGGATTCGGTAATGTATGCACAGGATAGGTGGGAGACTGAGAAGATAGTACTTCGGTATTATCAGAGTCGCTGTTGGGATACCACCCTTATGTTATTGGATTTCTAACCTTAGGCCGTAAACCGGTCAAGGGACAATGTCAGGTGGGGAGTTTGACTGGGGCGGTCGCCTCCGAAAGAGTATCGGAGGCGCTCAAGAGTTCCCTCAGGATGGTTGGAAACCATCCAAAGAGTGTAAAGGCATAAGGGAGCCTGACTGCGAGGTTGACGGACCAAGCAGAGTAGAAATACGGACTTAGTGATCCGGTGGTATGAAAGTGGGATTGCCATCGCTCAACGGATAAAAGCTACCCTGGGGATAACAGGCTGATCTCCCCCAAGAGTTCACATCGACGGGGAGGTTTGGCACCTCGATGTCGGCTCATCGCATCCTGGGGCTGAAGTCGGTCCCAAGGGTTGGGCTGTTCGCCCATTAAAGCGGTACGCGAGCTGGGTTCAGAACGTCGTGAGACAGTTCGGTCCCTATCCGGCGCGGGCGTAGGATATTTGAGAGGATCTGTCCTTAGTACGAGAGGACCGGGATGGACTGACCTCTGCTGAACCTGTTGGGAATCAATCCCATCGCAGGGTAGGCAAGTTGGGAATGGATAAACGCTGAAGGCATCTAAGCGTGAAGCCAACCTCAAGATGAGATATCCCATCGTTAAGAGTAAGACCCCTTGAAGAGAACGAGGTAGATAGGACTGAGGTGTAAGTGTAGCAATACATTCAGCTGACAGTTACTAATAGGTCGAGGGCTTATCCAATGCGTCTGATTGATTTGTTTTACTTCTAGAGTTAGCAATGTTCTTCGAGACAAAGCGGATTTATCTTGACAGGGTTTACCCTATTCGATATAATCCTTTTCTGACGGATATTTATTTATGCCTCTATAGCTCAGTCGGTAGAGCACGCGGCTGTTAACCGCGGTGTCGTTGGTTCGAGTCCATCTGGAGGCGTTTCACTATTCTCTCACCGAGAAAAGTGTGGCGAAGTAGCCAAGTGGTAAGGCGTGGGTCTGCAACACCCTGATCACCGGTTCAAATCCGGTCTTCGCCTTTCACTCTGCTAAAGAGTTTGGCGCCATGGTCAAGCGGTTAAGACACCACCCTTTCACGGTGGTATCACGAGTTCGAGTCTCGTTGGCGTCATTTATTTATCTCAAGGAAAGTCCTTGAGATTTTTTTATTTATTAAAAACGCAGTCTTAAGAAATACAATAATGGGTTATAGGACAAAACGGGTTGATGAAAACTGCTCTTCAGCTAGATAAATAAAGGCTGTAGGGCGATTTGAACTTCGGATGAATTGATAAATGTTAACAAAACACGTATTATAGACCAAGGAATCAAGTATAGACTGAAAGGATAAACAATATGCTTATAAAAGAAGAAGGCGAGTCTGCTAAGCGAGTTTTGTGCGGCGCAAACTCCTATATAGAGAAATTTTTCTTTAATCCACGGTTTCAGAATTTGCCTGAAGAAGTAAAAGAAAGTCTGCAGAAGATTGCCGTTGTTTTTACGGAGGACATAGGCGGTGTTTTCTTGATGCAATTCGATGAGGAGGGGAAGCTGGATATTGCATCAATTAAAGAAGAGGATGATTATCTTTATGATGCAATCGGAGCAGAACTGAAGCGTAAGCAGATTTTGAAGGATTATAAGGATTTATTCTCTAAACTGGAGGAATACTATGCCGGTTTATTGCAAATAGAAAGTTTGGAAAGGGCCGGAGAATCGTAATGCTCGCTTTAGATGAAAAAAAAATACTGCAATATTATATAGATAAAGTGGATTTAGAATCAAATCCGATAGCACCGTCAATCCATATTTTATTAGAAAGTGTTTCTACCAATTCAGAAATGAAAGACTTTCTAAAACAGGGAGTACTATCTGAGGGGGCTGTTTTTCTTACGGATTACCAGACCGCAGGAAGGGGACGGCAAGGAAAAAGCTTTTATTCCCCAAGGGGGATGGGGCTTTATTTTTCTATATTTACAAGACCGAAAGATAAGCAAGGAAATGCTATACTCATTACCACACACGCAGCTGTGGCTGTAGTACGAGCAATAGAGGAGCTTTACGGAATATCGTTATCCATTAAATGGGTTAATGACCTTTTTTTACAGGGAAAAAAAATCTGTGGCATCCTTGCAGAAGGGAAGTTTTGCTCCGGTGCATTCACTGCGAAGATAGACTCGAATTTTACGAAAGAAAATTCTACTTCGGCGAATCCGGATCAGGCATTCAAATTGGAGAACGGTTCAGCGCAGCAAAGTCCAAGCTTGGAATATTGCATTATGGGAATCGGAATCAATCTATTTACTCCCCTAGAAGGCTATCCCAGGGAATTGGAAAATATTGCCGGCTCTCTTTTCGGCAGCTTTGATGAAGAAAAATGCAAAGAATTTGACCGTAATATTCTTATTGCAACAATACTTTATCACTATTTTTCCATTTGCAATGAAGAGGAAGTCCTGAAAGAATACCGAGAAAAGAATCTTGTTTTGGGAAAGACGGTTTATTTTGAGGAAAATGGAGTTGAACTGCAGGGAAAGGTTATCGAAATATCTCCAAAAGGGGAACTCAAAGTAGAACTGGGCAGCGGTGAAGAGAAGCTTATCTTTTCAGGAGAAATCCATTTCAATATGTGAGAAATGCATCTCTTTAGGGAATTAATCCATATCTCCTTGGAAGAAATTCATTTCTTTCAAGACAAAAAGCTTCTAGAATGATAAAATAGTTAAATTACAGTTCATTTTGGGGAGATATTATGAAAGATCAACGAAATAAACGAAAAAGAGTGGATGATGAAGCAAATTTTATCGGAGATGTGCTCCGCTTATTATTTGCTCTTTCTATTGTTGTAGTAACCATAGTTGCAGGCTTTATTCTTTTCAAAAATATTTACGGCTTTACACTACCGAACCTTAAGGAAACCGAGGCTTCCGTAGAACAGACCAAGGAAGCGGTAGTCATCACCGAAGAAGTGAAAGAAACGAAAAAGAAAGAAAAGGAAAGCATGGCGGAAAGCACAAAAGAAAGTACTGTGGAATCTGCAGAAAGCCAAAAGGAAAGTACTACGGAAGTGGCTAAAGAAAAGGAAGAGAAGACAAAGGAAAGTAGTACAACAAAGGAAAGTAAGAACGAGAAGGAAGGGAAGGGAGAGAAGGAAAGTATAGGAGAGTCTCCGACCCTTGAAAGCAAAAAATCAAAAACAAAAGAAAGCAGCCAAGGAACGAAAAACCCGGACAACGCCGTAATCGGAGAAGGGCCCGAAATAGACCATGGTGATGATGAAGTAGGCCCCGGTGTGGTTTCACCATAACTTCTCTATAGTTTTATCATGGGTTCTCTATAGATTTATCATAGGTTTTATATGGTTTTATCATAGATTTTATATGGTTTTTCTATAGCCTTTCCATATGTTTTATATGATGATTAGCTCTATAATTATTAGCTTTATAATTATTAGCTCTATGATGATTCGCTCTACGGTTATTAAAAAAAGGAAAGCAGAATGATATATTACCTTATGGGAAAATCAGCCTCTGGAAAGGACAGCATTTTCCATCAATTATTAGAGAGAACCGGCTGGAAGCAGCTAATCCCCTATACTACCCGCCCTATGAGGGAGGGGGAAATAGAAGGACAAGAGTACCACTTTATAACAAAAGAAGAATTCCTAAACTATATTGCTTCCGGAGAAATGGCGGAATACCGGGCTTATGACACTGTTTTTGGAAAATGGTACTATGGTACAATATTACCGGAGGAAAAACGGAAAAGTGGAGCGGATTCTGCAGGAACAAAGAATCATGAAAAAGGGATCGAGGCGGAAGATTTGACCGATACTGCTTCTATGCTGGCTATCGGGACTTTAGAAAGCTATTTGCAGCTAAAGAAGAAGATTGGAAAGGAAAATATTATTCCGATTTATATTGAAGTACCGACAGAGCTCCGCCTACAAAGAGCCCTTCTTCGGGAGGAAGGGAAAGGAAAGATGACGGAGGAGGAAATTCAGCGTCGTTTTAAAGCAGACGACGAAGACTTTTCTGAAGAAAGCTGCAAGAAGCTGAAATTGAGAAACGATATCGAAATATCGAACTTTCCGCCTGTGTTGAGGAAATACTGGGGGATTTACGTGAATGTCTTATTCCATAGCCTTGACTGATATTTCAATTCAATATATCGGAATACAATCTGTGATTCAATATATCGGGATATAATCTGTGATTTAATATATCGGGATATAATCGCTGATTCAATATGCCGGGGTATATCTTACAATTTGTTACAGCAAGATAAAGATTTGGAGAAAAATAAAAAATGAAGCAATATACAATCTCCACCCGCAGAATTCACAATGCTTATCTTTTGCTTGGGCAGGAAGAGGAAGAACTGGAGAGGATGGCAGGGCAGTTTGCTGCGACCGTGCTTTCGGAAGAAGAGCATTTTCAGGAAAAAGGCTTTGCAAGCGCGAAAGAATATAAGGAAACGTTGCAGCCCGGGTGAAAAAGGGAGAGCATCCGGACTGCATTATTGTGAATTTCGAGGAGAAACAGGGAGGCGGAAAGAAGGGGAGTATCTCAATAGAGCAGATTCGGCGGGATGTGAAAGCGACTGTAGAGATATCGCCGAAAGAAGGGAAGTACAAGGTCTATCTGATTTGGCACAGCGACAGTATGACTATAGAAGCGCAGAATGCGATTTTAAAGACCTTGGAAGAGGCTCCGGAGCATGTGATAATCCTTCTTCTTGCAAAGAATGCGACAAGACTTCTGCCTACGGTTCTAAGCCGTGTTGTAAGAGTATTTGTCGGAGAGATGGATATAGAGAAGCGTTGGGAGACACTCATGCAGAATCCGATTCTGGCAAGGCTTCTTCCGTTTATACGGGAAATCAATCGGAAGAGCCAGCTGGAAATGCAAAAATTTGTCGAGGAGCTGAGTACGGTGGACAGCGAGGATTTATTTTGCTTTCTTGATATTATTTTAAGGGATGTGTTATGCTATAAATGCTCTAAAGATACAAAGCTTTTATACGGCAGAGAAGCTGTCGTGCATATTGTGGAAATGGGAGAACGATATTCCTTCAGAGCCTTGGGGCGATGGGGAGAGTATATGGAACGATATAAGGAAGGAAAGCTGTATAATGTGCAGAGTTCCTTGCAGTTAATGGATTTGTTTTTTCTTTTAAGTGAAGAGGTATAGGAGTTTTACTATATGACAGAAGTAATTGGCGTTAAGTTTCGAACAGCGGGAAAGGTGTACTATTTCTCCCAAGGGAGTCAACTTTTCCCGTGGAGAATATGCCATAGTGGAAACTTCCAGAGGAGTCGAGTACGGAGAGATTCTTTTGGAAAATAAGGAAGTGCCGGAGGAAAAAATTGTTGCACCGCTAAAGGACATTATTCGAAAAGCAACGGAAGAAGACCGGTTAAAATACGAAGAGAACCATAAGGAAGAGCAGAAGGCCTATGCGATTTGTCAGGAGAAAATCAAAGAGCACGGCCTTGAAATGAAGCTTATTGATGTAGAATATACCTTCGACAGAGGAAAGGCATTGTTTTATTTTACTGCAGAGGGAAGAGTGGATTTCCGTGCTCTTGTAAAGGATCTTGCGGCAATTTTCCGAACAAGAATTGAGCTTAGGCAGGTCGGAGTGAGAGATGAAACGAAGCTGCTTGGCGGTTTTGGTGTATGTGGAAGACCGCTTTGCTGCCATAGTTTCCTTTCCGAATTCGCACCGGTTTCCATCAAAATGGCCAAAGACCAAGGGCTTTCCTTAAACCCCAGCAGTATCTCAGGGGTCTGCGGAAGACTGATGTGCTGTTTAAAAAATGAAGAAGAGGTCTACGACTTCTTAAACTCCAAGCTTCCCGCATTGGGAGATTTTGTTACGACAAAAGACGGCTTAAAAGGAGAAGTGGTTTCCGTTTCCGTCTTAAACCAGAAAGTGAAGCTGATTGTCAATTTGGAAAAAGAGGATGAGAAAGAGCTTAGAGAGTATGCTGTTTCCGACCTAAAGTTCAAGCCTCGCCGGAAAATGGATTTGGAGTAAGCTGTGGAAAGAATCGACGACTTACAATGTAAAGGCTACCGTATTGTGCAGGATACGGAAGCCTTTTGTTATGGGATTGATGCAGTGTTGCTCAGCGCATTTGCAAAGGACTCTGTAAAGAAGGGAAGTCGGATTTTGGATCTTTGCTCCGGAAACGGCATTGTTCCCTTGCTTCTTGCGGCAAAAACAGAGGCGAAGGAAATCTGCGGTCTGGAAATACAGGAAGAAGCAGTGGAACTTGCGCGTCGCTCCATTTCCTTAAATCAGGAAGAAGAACGTATGGAAATGCTGACAGGAGACTTACGTAAGATTACGGAGCTGAGAAAGAAAAACGGAGAACGGCTTTCTCACCGCTATCAGATTGTTACGGCAAATCCGCCCTATATGCAGTCGGACCTGCAAAACCCCGACTCGAAGAAGCTCATCGCAAGACATGAGATTTTATGCCGTTTTCAGGATGTGGCAAGAGCGGCAAGTTTTGCGCTGGAAGCCGGAGGAAAGTTCTTTTTGGTACATCGCCCGAAGAGAATGGCGGAAATCATCAGCATTTTACGGGAAAATAAGCTCGAGCCGAAAAGACTTAGGACAGTACATTCCTATGTAAACGGAGAAGCAAAGCTATTCCTTGTTGAGGCGGTAAAGGATGCCGGTGTGGAGCTTCGGATTCTGCCTCCCCTTGTAGTGTATAAGAATAAAGGGGAGTATACGGAGGAGTTGAATCATATATACGGAATCGGGAAAGAAGAAAGAAAAAATAGAACAACATAGGGAAGTCATCTTCCTTTTTACAGAGATGAGGCAAAGAAAACCATATCCATATATGGATATTATCCGAATATGAGGGCTATTCAAGTGCATTTTCCTATGCTAGATTGGGTGAAATCATTGGTGAGGAGTCTACAGAGAAGATGCTTCCCGATGAAAGCTAAAAAAAGCATAAAGAAAGGAGGAAAAGCGTTCTTTTTTCCTTTTCTTTCCCCAATCTATGGTAGAATAGGAGAACTACAGTACAAAAGGAAAGGAACGAAGATTCATGGCGGATGCAAATGCATTGCAATTTTCAGAGATGCGTGTAGAGGATTCTACGCGCATAGCTCCGTTTTTTTATCGAAGACCCAATAAAACCTGTGATAGCTGTGCCCTCGACAGCTACTTATGGAGGGAATACTGCGATATCCTGATTGCGGAAGAGGAGGATAGAGCTCTTTTTCTTCTGATGGACAGAGACGGAGAAAAGTACACGGCGATGCCGTATTGTGACGAAGAGGCGCTTCCTGTTTACTTTAAGAGAATTGAAGAATATTTCAACGAAGTTTTAAAACAGCCCTTAAAGATTTATCTTGCGGACGAGGAGGCAATCAAGTTTCTTTCCCTGGAGGAAAATCCACGCTACCTTGTAAAAGAAGAGGAAGACTTTAAGGACTATCTCTATGATGCGGAGGAACTTCGAACCCTCCCCGGAAAGCGTTTTCATAAAAAGAAAAATCTGGTCAACAAGTTTAAAAGGGAGTATGAGGGACGCTGGGAGTATCGCAGCATCTGCTGTAGTGAAAAGCAGGTAGTTTGGGACTTTTTGGACCGCTGGTACCGGTCCCGCGTGAAAGAAGAAGGAAACGGAGAGGACACCCTGGAATATGAAATCAAGGGTATTCATGAAGTTTTGCAAAACTGTATGAGTATTGACCACTGTACCGGAGGGATTTGTGGACGGCAGGCTCGAAGCCTTTTCTATCGGAGCGTATAACCCGAAAGAGGAGATGGCTTGCATTTCCATAGAAAAAGGAAACCCGGAGATACCGGGGATATATCAAGTTATCAATCAGGAGTTCCTGCTTCACGAGTTCCCGCAGGCAAAGCTTGTAAACCGAGAGGATGATATGGGGCTTGCCGGTTTACGAAAAGCGAAAGAAAGTTATAATCCTATCGGCTTTGCAAGAAAATATATGCTTGTACAAAAGGACTATCAGGGCTATGAGGATTATGTCGTAGATAAGTTTGAAGAAGAGGTTATGCAATATGAGCAGGAAGATTCTGCTTCTTAATACGCCGGAAGAGCAGGAGAGAACAAAAGACTTGTATAGAGAGATTTTTCAGGAAGACACGGAAGCCTTTCTGGACTTTTATTACAAGAAGAGACCGAAACGGATTCTTGCCATGGAAGAGGACGGAGTAGTGATTGCTATGCTGCATTTAAATCCCTTTCAGCTCTCCTTTTTCGGAAAGGAAATCACGGCGAGCTATATCTATGCGGTGGCAACGAGAAAAGATAAGAGAAAGCAGGGAATTATGGGGGAGCTGCTCAGCTATAGCTTTCAGCTCCTGAAAGAGGAAGGAGAAGCCTTTTGCTTCCTACTTCCTGTAATGGAGAAGATTTATACGCCCTATGGCTTTCAGACTGTAGCGAAGTTTATCACGGATGAGCCGGAGACTTTCAGAGAATCCGAAGAAAAAGCGGGAAAGGATACGAAGCTTTTGTTATCGGAGGAAGGGGATGTTTTAAAAGAGGAAAGCTGTCGGACTACAAGCTCTATGCGATTCCTACGGAAGAACTCTTAAGTAGGAGAGAGGAAGAAGCAAGGTTCTCCTCCGAAGAAGATGAGCTTCCGGAATATCCCGTTATTATGATGAAGATTCTGAATAAGGAGCTCTTCTGCCGCTATACAGGCTATCCGGAAGAGGGCGAAGAAGAACTTCTCCATAGACTTTCAAAAGAAAAGTTGTACTTTAGGGATGACATCTGATTCGAAAAAAATAAACGAGATACTGCACGCTACGCGAGATATCTTTGTTAAGAATAAAAAGAGCAATCAAAATATAATTCAAAAAAGCAGTTAAAATAATAATTCAAAAAAGAAGAGTCAAAACAAACAATCAAAAACAAATAAAAGCAATAAAACAAATAAAGACATAAAATCAATAAAGTAATAAAATCAATAAAGTAATAAAATCAATAAAGTAATAAAATCAATAAAGTAATAAAATCAATAAAGTAATAAAACAAAAATAAATCAATAATTAGCTTGCGGAAGCACGGTTTTTTTGTTAAAATAGGCGACTGTATCACTATTCCTTGCTTTTCCAAAAGGAAAGGCCAGAGACCATAAGGAGGTAAAAGCGAATGAACAAGTATGAGTTATGCGTTGTTCTCAGTGCGAAGCTCGATGATGAAGAGAGAGCAGCTGCCATTGAAAAGATTAAGGGATTTATTACCCGTTACAATGGTACTGTTTCCGAGAACATCGAAGAGTGGGGAAAGAAGAGACTGGCTTATGAAATTCAGCACATGAAGGAAGCCTACTACTATTTCATCCCGTTCACAGGAGATGCAAACACTCCTAACGAGCTCGAGAACCAGGTTCGTATCATGGAGCCGGTAATCCGTTATCTTGTTGTTAAGCCCGAAGAAGCAGCTGAGGCGAAGACAGCGGAGACTGCAGCAGAAACTGTAGCTGAATAAGCAAGCGGAAAGCGAGTAAAAGATGAACAAAGTTATCCTAATGGGTAGATTGGTAAGAGATCCTGAGATTCGGTATTCACAAGGAGAGAATAGCTTGGCTATCGCAAGATATACGCTTGCGGTGGATAGAAGAGGAAGAAGAAACCAAGGCGACGGTCAGCCTACTGCTGACTTCATCCGTTGCGTGTCCTTCGGACAGAGAGCGGAATTTGCCGAGAAGTATATGCATCAGGGTATGCGTATGTTGGTTTCCGGAAGCATTCAAACCGGCAGTTACCAGAACAAAGACGGACAGACTGTTTATACCACAGACATCATTGTGGAGGATCAGGAGTTCGCAGACAGCAAAGGACAGGGAGGCGGAAGCTCTTCCTATTCCAGAGAGTCAAGTAGTCCGTTTATGGGCGGAACAGATGACTTAAGCGAAGGATTTATGAGTATACCTGATGGGGTAGAGGACGAGGGACTCCCCTTCACCTAGGTTGGGAAGTTTTCCTCAGGATGAAAGAGGGCAAGATTTAGCTTGCCATTTTAAGGAGGAAAGCCATGGCATTTCAGAAGTCAGATAAAAGCGGTGCAGCAAGACCAAGACGGGCTGGCGGCTTCCGTAGCAGAAAGAAAGTATGTGCATTCTGCGGTGAGAAGTCTAAGCCGGTAGATTATAAGGATGTTGGAACTCTCAGAAAGTACATTTCCGAGAGAGGTAAGATTCTTCCCAGAAGAATCACAGGTACCTGTGCATCTCATCAGAGAGCAATTACAACAGCAATTAAGCGTGCAAGACACATTGCATTGCTGCCATACCAGGTAGATTAGGAGAAACGGCTCCACGAAAGTGGAGCTGTTTTTTTATGCAGTTGTATCATACGGCAGGAAATATTTGCTTCAAAAGCAAGCTTTCTTTGACCGGAACCCTTGAGAATGCTATAATTTTCCCAAATGCCCATAGAGGGTGAAGTAAGAGAGCCAGGGGGAGAGTAAACCGGTGAATGAAGAGTTGATTTCCGTAAAAAATGTGAGTAAGGTCTATCGTCTGTATGACCGTCCTATAGACCGATTATTGGAAAGTATCAGTATACGAAAGAAATCCTATCATAAGGATTTCTTTGCCCTGCAAAATATTTCTTTTTCGGTAAATAAAGGCGAAGCGGTAGGTATCATCGGAACGAACGGTTCCGGAAAGTCTACGATGCTAAAGATTATTACCGGAGTACTTAGTCCGACAAGCGGTAGCGTGGAAACAAAGGGAACGGTTTGCGCTCTCCTTGAACTGGGAGCCGGCTTTAATCAGGATTATACCGGTATAGAAAATATCTACATGAACGGCACCATGATGGGCATCAGCAAGGAGGAAATGAATAAGAAGCTCCCGGACATCTTAGACTTCGCCGATATTGGAGACTTCGTGTACCAACCGGTGAAGTCTTACTCCAGCGGAATGTTTGTGCGCCTTGCCTTTGCGCTGTATATCTCCATTGATCCCGAGATTTTGATTGTCGATGAAGCACTTTCGGTCGGAGATGTCTTTTTTCAGGCAAAATGCTATCATCGGATGGATGAGCTGAAGAAGAAAGGCACGACCATTCTTATGGTAACGCATGACCTTGGCTCCGTGATGAAATATTGCGACCGCGTCATCCTCTTTAACAAGGGAGAAAAGGTCGGAGAAGGTCTCCCCGGGCAGATGGTTGACCAATATAAGAAGATTCTTGCCGGGAAAAACCCGGTGGCGGAGAAGTTTGTAGACGAGCAGGATTTCTTAGGGGATGGAAAGATAGTAAATACGGAGAAGAGCCGTGAGGAGCTTCACGGATCAGACAGCGAAGCTGACAAAAAACAAGCCACCGGCACAAGTACCGAACCCGACGTAGGTCAGAAATCCTGCACAGGCGAGCAGGTAGACACAAAACAACAAGTTGATCGCCTTAAAGCCGATTTCTCTGCAAAAGACAGTGAAAAGCCGCTCCGCCTTATGAAAGACGAAATGAGTATTAACCCCTCGGCACAACTCTACGGAAATGGAAAGGCGGAGATTGTAGACTTCGGCATATTCGATAAAGACGGGAAGCTCAGTAATATTCTCATAAAAGGAGAGCGCTTTACCATTCGGGAGAGAATTCACTTCTATGACGAGATAGCCGCTCCCATTTTCACCTTTACGATAAAGGATAAGCGGGGTATGGACTTAAGCGGAACCAATACACTTTTTGAAGGGGAAAATATTCCTGCCGTTAAGGCGGGAGACGAGTATATCTGCTCCTTTACCCAGAAAATGAACCTGCAGGGCGGAGAGTATCTGCTTTCCATTTCCTGTACGGGCTTTGAAGGCGGAGAGCATACCGTTTACGATAGAAAATACGACATCACGAGCATCACCGTACTGTCCAATAAAAACACAGTCGGGATTTACGATATGGAGTCCGAAGTGGCTCTGGAAAGGCACGAAGCATGACATTTGCAGAGTATAAATGGAATCTGATGGATTGGATCAATTTCTTTCCGGCAGAGGGAGGCCTTGAGAAGGATGCAAAGGTTCTCCTCCTTTGCGATAAGGAGTCGGAAGAGCTTTTTGCTTCCAAGCTTAAAAAGAGAGTGAAGCGTCTCTCCCTTCGATTAGAAGAAGGACAGTATGACTATGTCCTTATTCCTTCGTTAAATAAGCGTATCCTCACTCTATTCCAGGATTCCATAGAGAAGATGCTCCTCAGCTTTTCGGAAAAATGGCTTCTTCCGGGCGGCGCGGTCATTTTGGGGGTACAAAATGAAAAAAGTCTGGAAAGCCTAAGCACCGGCTATGTAGAGAAGGAACTGAGCTACACAAGCTTAAAAGAATTGCAGGAAATCGGGAAAAATCTGAAAAGCATTTATGAGAAGAGCGAGGACAGAATTTATTTCCCGCTTCCTTCCTTGGACTATCCGATTCATTTCTATACCAAGGATAGGCTACCGCAGGAAGGAGAAGAAAGCGGAAGTATCACTGCACTTTCTGAAGAGGGCGTTTTTCCGAATTTCGCACCCTGCTTTTTGTATTATTTCAGAAAAAATAATGTCGGCATATCCGAAATGAAGGATATCCATAGCAATAAGCTTAATTATCTTAAGTACAATGCGAGTAGAAAGCCCTGCTATGCCATTAAAACAGAGATTCTTTCCGATAAAAAGGGAGAAAAGTTTGTTTTAAAGGAAAGTATCACAAAGGAAGCAAACTCGCATATCGAAAGCCTTCCCGAGAAAAGAAAGAGGATGGAAGTCTTTTTTGCGAATCGAAAGATCCGGGTTTTGGAAGAAAAACAGTTTCGGAGAGCCTACGAATCTTCGGACTCTCTTTCTTATGTTGTGTACCCCTTCTTAAAGGGAAAGAGCATTTCCGAAATCCTTGGCGAGCTCATAACGGACGGAAAAGCGCCGGTTAAGGAAATCACGGAAGCTTTAGATCTTCTTCTTGGAAGAGAAGAGTGGATTGCTCCTGCAAACTACGATTTACTTTTTGAAAATGTTTTGATGTCGGGCGACGATGCGGTTCTCATCGACTGCGAGTGGGTGTTCCCGGAGGGGGCGGAGAGAAGTTTCCTGCAGTACCGTATCCTTCACTACTGGTATGAAAGTTATAAAGAGAAATTACGATACAAGGACGAAGAAAGCTTCTTCCGCTTATTTTCCGTAGGAAAGCCGGAGCTTCTTCTTATGGAGAAAAAAGAGAAGGAATTTCAGGAGGAAGTGCACGGAGAGAGCGAAGGAAGCAATGCCTGGGCCTACCGCAGTCAGCGTTTCAGTCCCGAAAACTTCCAAAAGCAAAAGGAAGAGATTCAGGAAAAGGAACGGATTATTGCGCATCTACAGGAGGATATCAAGGACAAGGATGTCTCTTTAAGAAAAGAAAGAGAAGTGCTTCGCCTTACCCAAGTGCATGTAGGAAACTTGGAAAAGGTAATTACTACCCATGAAAGGGATATCGCACAGCTTCAGACGGAAAAGGCGTACTTTGAGAAGAACCAGAGCCTTCTTTCCAGAATTAAAAGAAAAGTCTCTTCCGCCTTTAATCGCCGTTTCCCGGAGGATAGTAAGAGAAGACTGATTTTATACTATATCGCACAGACCTTCCTGCATCCCATCAGAACCTTACTCCTTTATCTTCTTCCGGACGGAAGAAATCGGATCTTGGGGCATTTTAAGATTGGAAAGGCCTATGTAGAGCGCGGAAAAGTCCGTTTTGATAAAATAGAGCAGCCGAAGGTCAGCATCGTCATTCCCTGCTATAACCAGATTCACTATACCTATCGCTGCCTGCAATCGATTCTTGCCCATACGAGTCAGGAAGAAACGCCATACGAAGTGATTATCGCAGATGACGTTTCTACTGATGCAACGAGAGATTTGCGTCTCTTTTCCGAGAATCTCGTCATTGCTCGAAATAAGGAAAATATGGGCTTCCTAAAGAACTGCAATCAGGCAGCGGAAGTCGCAAGAGGAGAATACATCTTCTTTTTAAACAATGATACGGAAGTGACGGAGGGCTGGCTCTCTTCTCTTGTGGATCTTATGGAAAGACGCCCCGATGCCGGTATGGTGGGATCAAAGCTCGTCTACCCGGACGGAAGACTGCAGGAAGCGGGTGGGATTATCTGGTCCGATGCCTCCGGCTGGAACTACGGAAGATTGCAGGATCCGAAAGAGCCGGAATATAACTATGTGAAGGAAGTGGACTATATCTCCGGTGCGGCAATCCTGATTCGTACTTCCCTTTGGAAAGAAATCGGGGGCTTTGACGAGCTCTTTGCGCCGGCTTACTGCGAGGACTCGGACCTTGCCTTCTCCGTACGAAAGCACGGGTATAGGGTCCTTTACCAGCCCCGCTCCAAGGTGATTCACTATGAAGGAATTTCCAACGGAACCGATGTGGAGGGTAGCGGTTTAAAGCGCTATCAGAAAGTAAATCAGGAGAAATTCAAGGAAAAGTGGAAGGAAGAGCTGAAGAAGCAGAGTGTGAATACCGGAAATCCGAATCCGTTTCGTGCAAGAGAAAGAGGACAGGGAAAACGCTATGTTCTCTTTGTCGATCACTATGTTCCGACTTTTGACAAGGATGCCGGCTCAAAAACGACCTACCAGTACTTGAAAATGCTTACAGACAAAGGGGTAATCGTGAAATTCCTCGGAGATAACTTCCTTCATGAAGAACCCTATACCTCCGCTTTGGAGGAACTCGGAATCGAGGTGCTTTACGGCACAAAGATGCAGGGGGATATCTGGAACTGGATGGAGCGAAACAAGGAGATGATCGATATCGCTTACCTCAATCGTCCGCATATTGCAACGAAATATATTGACTTTATTAAGGAAAATACCCCCTGGAAGATTATATTCTACGGACATGACCTGCACTTCCTTCGACTTCAAAGAGAGTATGAACTTGAGCAGAGACCGGAACTTCTGGAAGAAATTCAGTATTTTAAAAATATGGAATTCTCCGTCATGGGGAAAGCGGAAATGAGTTACTATCCCTCTTCTTTGGAAGTGGAGGAAATCCATAAAATAGATGACAGCATCCCGGTAAAGGCCATTACCGCCTATGTCTTCGATAAGCCTGCAGCAGTAGAGAAAATCGGAGAAGAAAGAGAGGGAATCCTCTTTGTGGGAGGCTTTGCCCATCCGCCCAATGAAGATGCTGTCCTTTGGTTCTGTGAAGAAGTCCTGCCCTTTATGAAGAGACAGCTACCCGACTTAAAGTTCCGTATAGTAGGAAGCCATGTTACGGACAAGGTGAAAGACTTGGAAAAAATAAAGGGAGTCGAGGTACTCGGTTTTGTGAGTGATGAAAGACTGCATGAGCTTTATCAGGAAAGCCGTCTTGTGATTGTTCCGCTCCGCTACGGCGCAGGGGTAAAAGGAAAGGTAGTGGAAGCCCTCCATGAAGGCGCGGCAGTGCTCACCACCTCCTGCGGTGCAGAGGGTATTCCCCATGCGGAAGAAGTCATGGTGGTGGAGGATGATCCCCGGAAATTTGCCGATGAAGGAGTCCTGCTCTACCAGAACCTGCCGAGAATTCGGGAGTACTCGAAGAAAGCTACAGAGTATATCGCGGAGCACTTCTCCCCGGATGCAGTGTTTAATGGGATAAAGGATGATTTTGGATTGGGTGTGGATCCATTTTACAGCGAAGAACATATTGCCATGCTCGAAAGACGAGTAGCTGATTTGAAAGCCGGAAAAAATCTTCAAGAGCATGAGCTTATCGATTTGTAAGAATCGATTCATGTAAAATAAGAGTATAAGGTTCCGAAAATAAAATGGGGTGATGAAATGGGACTTCCTACAAATATAGAGACACTTTTGACCGGAAATGTGGTCGAGTGGGCACGCATAGAATTTAAGACAAGCTGGATGCCTGAAGCATCGCTGAAAACCATTTGTGCTTTTGCCAATGACATTGATAACTGGGGTGGCGGTTATATTGTTCTTGGAGTGAAAGAAAAGAATGGACGTCCCATACTTCCGGTCGAGGGAATACCGATAAGTCAGGTAGATGAGATGATGAAGGATTTGCTAAACAAATGCAATCTGATACAGCCACGTTATCTCCCTGTTGTTGCACCGATTGAATATCAAGGGAAAACACTCATTGTAATATGGGCACCGGGTGGAGATGTGAGACCGTACAGTAGTCCGGACAATTTTACATATCTAAAAGCTAAGGCAGTAGCATCGAAAGAACGCACATATTTTATTCGCAAGATGGCAAGCACAGTAAAGCCCTCTCAGAATGAACTGAATGAGCTTTATTCTTTGTCTAACAAGGTTCCATTTGATGATCGGGTAAATCATCAGGCAGAAATGACAGATTTAAACATAAATTTAATTCGGCAGTACCTTTCTGCTGTCGGAAGCAGTATGGTAAAAGATTTAGATTCCAGACCGTTGGAAAAAATTTGCGAAGATATGGGAATCTGTAATACTATGCCTGAGTATCGAAAACCGAAGAATGTTGGATTGATGTTCTTCTCTGACGAGCCGGAGAAGTTTTTTCCATATGCGCAGATTGATGTTGTGGCATTTCCCAAGGGACTTGGAGGAGACGAAATTGATGAGCAGACCTTTAAGGGACCACTCGATCAGCAATTGAAAGATGCTTTGAGATATATCAGTAATAACTATATTCAGCGGAAATCATTAAGCATCCCGACAGAGCGGAGGCTGATCACATCTATAACTATCCTTACGCGGCATTGGAGGAAGCACTGGCAAATGCTGTGTATCATAAAGCATATGATGTTCGAGAGCCAATAGAAGTCAGAATAGAGGAAGATAAAATTGAAATTGTGAGCTATCCCGGACCGGTTTACTCAGTTACTCGTGAACAACTGAAGGACTATCGTGTTTCTAACCGTAGATACAGGAATCGTCGTATTGGAGAATTTCTTAAGGAACTTCATCTTACAGAAGGCAGAAATACCGGATTCAAGAAAATATTGGATGCAATCAAAAGGAATGGATCACCTCTACCGGAGTTTGAGACGGATAAAGAACATAGTTATTTTATTTCAAGAATTTTTGTCCATCCCGCGTTTATTTCCGATGTGGAAGATGAAAAAAGAATTGGCAAAACTGAGGTGATAAATCCCGAAAAAGGCAAAACTGAGGTGATAAATGAGGTGATAAATTCCGGAAAAGGCAAAACTGAGGTGATAAATGAGGTGATAAATCCCGAAAAAGCTAAAACTGAGGGGATAAATGAGGTGATAAATTCCGGAAAAGCTAAAATTGATGGGATAAATGATGGGATAAAATCAAAACTGTCCAATATCTCAGATAATAAACGTGAAAAAATAGAGGAACTTCTTCTGATTATCACAGGAAATCCTTGTGCAGAAATTGGCTCGATTGCAATACAACTTGGTGTATCAAGGTCCACAGCGGAAAGATATCTCGCGGAGCTAAGAAGAATGGAAATAGTTAAGAGAGAAGGATCCAATAAGAATGGAAAATGGCTGATACTCTGATTGTAAAGCCTATGTGATAGATAAACAGTAATATAATACAAGCACAGCATAGTTAAGAAGGAAGGAGTTGGGAGAACAATGGAAGCAATACTTTTATGCGGAGGTCTCGGCACGAGACTTCGTTCGGTGGTCTCCGACCGCCCGAAGCCTATGGCGGATATAGCGGGGAAGCCCTTTCTTCATTATCTTGTGAAAATGCTTTCCGAGAGTGGCGTAAAGCACCTGATTTTTGCCCTCGGCTATATGGGAGAGCAGATAGAAGCATATTTTAAGAGTGGAGAGGACTACGGACTCTCTATTTCCTATTCTTATGAGGAAAGCCCCCTAGGAACAGGTGGAGCCATCAGAAACGCTCTTTCCCACGTTTCTGCGGAAAATGTCCTTGTCTTAAACGCGGATACTTATTTCCATACGGATTATGAAAGCTTGCTAAGAGAGCAGCTTAAGAACAAGACAGCTATGACGATAGCCAGCAGAAAAATAGAGGACATCTCCCGCTACGGAGCAATCCTTAAGGATGAAAGCGGACGGATTCTTCGTTGGAATGAGAAAATGTCTCCGAATCAGGCGGAAGCATCGTGCCCCGGAGAAATCAACGGGGGCATTTATGTCATGCAAAAAAGCCTTATTGAGAAAATCCCCGAAGGAAAGCAGAGTCTGGAAAATGACTGCATCCCGGCATGGCTAAAAGACGGAGTATATCTTCAGGCGATTCCCTCGGACGGCTATTTTATGGACATCGGGATACCGGAAGACTACGCACAGTTCCGGAAAGACATAGAGAACGGGACGATAGAGCAAGAAAGCAGGACAGAATGCTGAAAAAAACCGTATTTAGATCGGGACGGAACCATCAATGAGGAAGTCTCCTATCTCCATAAGGCGGAGGACTTCCGTTTTCTGCCCGGAGTGGTGGAGGGCATGAAGCTTCTCTATGAACAGGGCTTTCAACTGGTAGTAATTACAAATCAGGCAGGAATCGGAAGAGGCTATTACACGGAGAAAGATGCAGAACTGCTTCACCGTTATATGAGAGAGGAACTTAAGACACAGGGTATCTTCCTGCAAGGCATTTACTACTGTCCTCATCACTTGGAGGGTCTCCCTCCGTACAATACTGACTGTCCCTGCAGAAAGCCGAAGACGGGACTCTTTTATCAGGCAGAATGGGATATGCTTTTAGAAGAGAGAAATAAAGAAGATGCTCTTACCCCCATACGAAAGCCCAAAATCGGCGAATCAATCCAAAGCGCCTACCGGCTGACAGAAAGGGAGTACAAGAAGCTGGAAGAAGAAAACCGCAGTCTTTCCGAGCGAAAGAACTGGCTTTCCTCTTCTTATATGATCGGGGACAAGCTCCTTGACTGCACGGCAGGAGCAGAGTTCGGTGTAAAATCCATACTTCTTGGAACAGGCTACGGAAAAGAAGAGTTGGAGAGAGCCAAAAAAGAAGGAAAGCAAGACTTCTCTTACTTTCCTACACTTTTAGATGCGGTAAAAGCGATATTATAGACTCTTTTTTAGTAAATCATTGTCATCTAAGGCGGTTTCTAATATACGACTTAACACGGAAGTGTATCCCTTTCCGAGAGACTTCGCCTTTTTTAGAGCACGTGGAGATAAGCGTAGAGTTACGGATTGTTTTCTCCTTTCCTCTTTGTTTATTTCTGTAATTCTTTTAAACCGGGCAAGTTCCTCATCTATTAGCTCAGGACAATCTTCATCAAAAGAGAAGGGGCGCATGGATGCTTCTTTTAATTCCAAAATCTGTTCATCAGTCAAGTTACTATTTTGATCAAGATTATATTTTTTTATAGCCATTAAAATACGCTCTCCTTTCCTTTTCTGTTGCAATTCTTGCGGATATAATTCTATAAAGTGAATTTCGAAAGGTGTAAACAACCATTAAAACTTTACCCGCAAGTCCAATAGTTATATACCTGTCTTCATTATAACTATGAATTTCATCAAAATATTCTAGTCGCTGTTCATCCGAAAAAATACTGCTCCAGCATAAGGCACAGACTATGATAAATCGGAAGATGCAGCTCCTGAATCTGGTAGGTTTCCCCGGAAGGTACGATGATGGAAAGGTCGGCCAAGTCTTTTCCCGTCCCGCCATCTTTTCCGGTCAGTAAAATGCTTGGAATCCCCATGGCCTTAGCAAGCTTTAATGCGAATCCTACATTCTTCGCATTTCCGGAAGTGCTGATTCCGAAGAGAACATCCTCTTTCTTTCCATATCCCAAAAGGCACTGCGCATAAAAAAGAGCTTCGTCCTGATCATTGCTGAAAGCGGTATGGAGAGCGGTCTGAGAACTGAAGGAAATCGCGGGAAGCCCTTGCTCCAAGTGTTTGGTAAAATAATCCGCCTCCTGCTCTCCGTAAAGCTCTTTCAAACGAGTTGCAAGCTCAGGCTTGATTTCTCTTTTCGCACAAAAGGCCTTCATCAGCTCTCCGACGATGTGGTCACTGTCTGAAGAACTCCCCCCGTTACCGCAGAGAAGCAGCTTTCCGCCCTTCAGAAAAGAATCCCGCATCACTGAAAATGCCACCCATACCTCATTATGAACAGCTTTCAGCACCGGATATCTATCTTCTAAAATCGCCAATTCCTTATAAGCCTTTTCTTCTTGAATATTCATTTTTCCTCCTTATCCTTTTAAATCTCTTCTATTTACTTTGCTATTTTCTACTCTTTAACATCGTTCCGCTTTGCATAGAAAACGAATTGTTCTTGTGCCTTATTAAGTTGAAATCAAAGTAAATCATAGCATAGCTTTCCGGGAAATGGGTGAGAATATTATTGAATAGAGAGTAGTTCAATTAGTAAGATAGTAAAAAACAAAAACTGAAAAGTGGAATTGAACGGAGAAGAGAAGATATGATACACTTTCGGATAAGAGCAAGGAGAATTTTGGATATTGCCATGAGAACCATTTGTTAAGCATATAGCAAAACTGTATTAAAAAGAGCTTGGATTGGAGGCTGACTTGAGCGAATTAAAAAAGAAAATAAACTATACAGTGGCATGTGTAAATGAGTTTGCAAAAAAATTTGAAATTACCTCAAAAGAAGCATTTCAATATTTAGAGAAGTACAAAGGAATCCTTTTCCTTAAAGAGCATTATGAAATAGAACATACACTTAGCTTAGAGGACGCAATTGAAGATTTAAGCAGAGTGTGTAGAACCAACGGAGGTGAATATTAATGCGACTCTATCATGGAAGCAATACAGCTGTTCAGCTACTAAAGAAAGTGGAGGCATAGAAATAGGCAGGGCAGAACAAATGATAGAATATATGGTACAGGATCTTGTAGAAATTCTCTCAGAAATGAGGGGAATGGAATATGACGCTGCAATGAAAGTGGTTTATTATTCTGAGGTCTATGATAAATTAGTAGACCCGGGTACCGGGCTATATAGAGAAAGTCCGGGCTATGTATACGGACTTTTACAAGACGAACTAAACTTCGGACATATCGTGCAGGCTGAACTATAGCCTGCACGATTGTTTTATATAGCAAGTAATGTGCAAGAAAACAATAGAACTTAGCTCAAACCTATAACGCAAGTGAATTATACGACATCCCACTTTTGATTCGAAAGAAACTTGAGCGGAAAAAACAAGTGGAAACTTAAGAAAATATTTCGTCTTTTTAGTTTTAAAAAAATTATAAACAAACAAAAAATCATAATTCTTAAAAAAATCGTCACATTTGCCAATTGAAAAGTGAAAAAAACGGAATCAAAAACGGGAAAAACCGATTCTATTACATTTTGAACCCCTCTTAAGCAAGGTCTATTGAAAAAGAAAATGCCACTGATAAAATTTATTACAGGATACGCATTGCTTGGAAAAGAAGCAATCAGAGGGATTTGATTTTTAAATAGAGTAGGTTACAGTGAAGGAACGCCCGCTACATCGAGCCTTTCTGTATTCATGCGGAAAGATTGACTTTCTTACTATTTTGTATGGTATGGAAAATGCGAAGAGGTAGGCGATGGCGATGAAGAAAAATAATAGGGATTATATTGCACAAATGAACAAGGGCATGAAGCAGAAGCTATCTATGCTCTTAATAGCTTGTCTTTTGTTCACCGGTTATCATGGTCTTACCATTTCCGGAAGAGCAGAGCAGGAAGAAAAAGAACAGACGAACGAGATATCCGTCTCCGGCACGCAGGTGAAGGTTCAACTGCTTGGCGAAGATATAAGAAGAGCGGCGAAGGAAGCCATCGAAAAAGGAAAACGAGTAGAAGCCGCGGCTTTACAGGGCTACAGCGGAGACGAGGACCTGCAGAAAGAGTATGCAGAGATATTCTCTTCCGAGAAAGAAGTCTATGAGATTCCGCTTGACAGCATTTCCGAAGGACTTTCCGAGAGCCTTGCCGAGGAAGAAGCCGGATTACAGGTTTTTGTAGAAAGAGATGCGAAGGACCTTGAGAGACTTGTAAGAAAAGAAAGCAAAGAAAGCTTACTTCTCTATGATAAAAACAGCCAGCTGTCACAGCTCTTCCCGGAGACTAAGCAGGAAGAAGTAAAGTCGGCAGTTGAGAAAGAAGAGGAAAGCGGAGCGGAGGAAGCTCTTGCGTCCGACAGCAATATCGAAAAAACGGAAAGAAATACAGAACTGACGGGAAGCGAGTTAATTACCTTCCTTTATAAGAACAAGGCGGACCACAGAATCAGCTTCCAGCTTTCTGTTGATGGAAATACATACCCGAAGGTAGTCGTATCCCCGAAGACACAGCTTTTTAAGTCTTTCCTTGATAAGCTGAAGAAAGAGGAAAAGAAGACCCGGCAGGAGACAACTGCCGCTGCAAGTACAGAAGCAAAAGAATCTAAAGAAGAAAGTGCAGAAACGAAAGTAGCTTCTGAAAATACAGAATCCAATGAGCCGGAGAGCTCCGTTTCTTCTGTGAGCCTTGTTTCTACTGAGGGAAGTGAGGAAGAAACAACTGTAGCAGAAAAATGTTACTGTAGAAACTGCTATGGAAGCAAGCGCTGAGGAAGAGAGTATAGTAGAAGAAAGTACGGAAGCGGAGGCTGGTGAAGCAGAAACAACAGTTTCTGAAACAGTGGCAGAAACCGCTTTAGAAACAAAAGATACAGAAGTAAAGAAAGACAAGGCAATTTTTGAAGGTTTCTTAAAGGAAGTAATCGAGCACTATGAGGAATTCCTGGGAGAACTGCAGACTGCAAGATTCACACAGTATAGCTTAAATGAGCTTGGAAGAAAGGCACAGAACGTTGAAATCAAAGACTTCGCAACAGTAGAAGTGTTCTACGATGAAGGCGCATTCGATGAGGAAGTTGTACTGGAAGCGAAGCGCCTTGTAAAGCCGGAAGAAGAGGGAAAAGAAGGCGAGAAGCTTACAGAAGAGCAGATTAAGCTTATGCAGGAATCCGGAATCTACGAAGATACTGACTCTTTAGATATCCGTTTTGTAAGCAAGAAGGACAAAGAAAAAGAAGTAGAACCGAAGGAGAACTATACAGTTACTGTTCGTCTTACTTTCGATAAGAAGGCTGTTCCGGAAGAGGCAACTGCAGATACCATCGCGATTCATCACATCGTAGAAGAAGATGGAAAAGAGCAGTATGTAGAAACGGTGCTTCAGTCTGAGATTGAAAAGAATGTAGAGAAAGAGGATTTAAAATCTTTTCGGGGAATTGAAGAGGCAGAGCTTGAAACAACAGATTCCGAGGGACTTGTATCGGAGAAACAATCTGCTGGGGAGAGTATATTTTCTGGGGTAGAGAAGAAAGAAGAAAATATAACCAAGGAGTTTACAGTAAATTCTTTCTCTGCGTATGTAGTAACTTGGAATGACTGGAGAAAAGAACAGAAATATGGAATGATTCGATTCCACTTTGTTGATAGTGGTTTTAGGGAACTAGCACCAATAGAATATGTGGAAGGAAAATGGCTCAAAGAAAACGGTAAAGATTATATATCAGGCTGGATATATAGGCATGATGGAGTTCATGATCCCGAATTTCAATTTCCAATAAGAAATGGGCGTATAGTAGATGACTATAAACTTGCACGTAAATTCTTTGGTTATAAGTTACGCGGGCTGTATGGGTCAAGACCTGAAGAGTCGAATAATCCTTCATCGGCATTGCATTATCGAGTTTCAAGTATGACTGATGGATGGGCAGAATACTATATAGATGGTACTTATGCAGGGGCATCATATTTTGGATGGACAGGTGGTGCTAATTGTTTCAGGGATTATTATTTTGTGTATGATATCAAAGCGGATGATGCATGTCCAAATAAGACAAGAAACTTGATAAATCCTACATTGCTGCACGACAAGTATATTACAAAGAATGGCAAGGATAAGTATGAGCTAACCTTAACTGCGCAAACCAAGAAAGGTGATAGAAATAGTATAAAACCAAAACTGGATGTTGTTTTTGTCTACGATAATACAGGAAATATCGATACAGAAGATACAACAAAAACAAAAAATGCAGTTTACGGGCTAATGGATGATTTAGATAAAGAGACAGATGCTAGGTTTGCTCTTGTAGCTATGAACAGCGAAGCAAAACCAACTTATAACTCCAGATTACTGCGTAAGTATAGCGGTGCTGAGCTAAACACTAAAAATCTCAAGAATTATCTTGAGGTCGATCAAGTGCTGAATGGATTAGAGTCATCTATAGTAGGAAAGCTTGGGAATTTAAATAATGAGTTAACGCATAATGATGCAATCTATAATGATGTTACTACTTATGAGTTTGGTAAAAAGGAAGCTATAAAAGGAAAAATAGAAAATTTGCAGCCAAATGTAAGCGGAGGTGGTGCTAACTATGCGGCAGCAATTGCTGATGTTATAAGCTTAGTTAATGTTACCCATGTTCTCAAAGATCAAGAGTACACAAGCTCGGTAGTAAAAGATTATGATATCAACTGGAAAAAATTCCAAGGAGGTAACGAGACTGGAGAGAGAAATAAGACTCTTTATTATTCAGGTGACGGTGGTACTGTTCGACAAGATGCAAAGGTAGTAGTAGTCTTCATTACAGGAAGTAATCCTACAAAGGCATATGTACCCAAAGATGGAAAGTATGATACTTATATTCAGTACAATGGGGAGTATTATCTTACACGCAATGACTATAAAAAAGGCCAGAGTATCAGTAATGATAGTAGTAAGATTTACTATCCGGCATTAGATACCGCAAAGGCTCTTTGAGACATCTGCACTTCCTTGATGCATTTTATACAGTTGGTGTAGGAGATAAATCAAATTGGGACAAGATAGAGGACTTTACCAGTGTACTTCCGATAGGAATAACGAAGAAACACTTTGATGCGTCGAATGTCGGAGATTTGAAGAAAGACTTTGATAGTTTGCCTTATAATATTTTCAATGCCCAGCTCAATAGCGTTAGTATTGAAGATACATTAAGCGAAAACGTAGAGCTAATTGATGGAGATAATTCTATTCACGGAGTGCTTGCTAAAAAGCAAGCCAATAGGGTAGAAGACGAGAAAATAATAGATCCTAGAGACTATCCATCATTTGGATTAAATAGAATCAAAGCATGGCAGACATACGACGATGTGAAAAAGAGAACAGTACTTCACTTAGAGACCGATCCGGAGAATTTTGTATTACCTGATGGATATGAGCTTAGGCTTGTTGCGGATATTAAGCCTAGCAAAACTGCTTATAAGAATATAAATATACCGTCAAAACGACAAGATGGAGATGACAGAACTGACTTAAATGATATTTATAAGAAGGAAAAACTTGGAGGAAAAGAACCGTTAGATAAATATGGTACTTCTGCGGGAATTAACGGCTTACCTACGAATGATTTTGCTGATGTAAAGTATAAGTATGAAAAACCCGGCGGAGGAAATGAAATACCTCCGAGTGAAGAGTACAAGAAACCCATCATCAAAGTCGAAGAAAAAGGCTATCTCCAAGTCAAGAAAATTATTTGGGGGCTGAATGGAAAGATATACAATCAAAGCTCAGGTACTTGGACTGAATTTGGTAAAAAGATTTTAAAGAACATTAGCTTCCAGATTTGGCAGAAAGATTTATCGGATACAAGAGATGAAGAAGGTGGAACGCTTCTAACAACAATTAATTTAGGAGATTCTGATTGGATAGATGGCAGCTTTAAAGACGATAGAATCATAAATAAAAATGGATACAACATAAAAATCCACAAGTATGAAAGCGAAAATGGAGCTGATAAATTTATCTTTACAATTGATGATCTACCTAAAAATAAAAATTATAGGGTTGTTGAGATAGTTCATAATGAAAATGAAGTATACAAAGAGGCTGAAAATGCTTTAACTGGATACAAGTTTGTCGGTAAAGGTAAAGATGGAAAAGGGAAGAATGGAGAGAGGACAGAAAAATATAACCCTCTAGTTTCCCCGAGGCCAGGCTATACCTATGAGTTTAATAACCTATATGAACCTGAAAATCCAGAAAAGATTACTGTCAAAAAGATAGTTGAAGAGTTTGGCGGTACAGCTTATACCAATGAAGCGAAGAAGGATAATTTTGAATTTGATATAGCTTTCTATAAGCGTGATGGATTAAATAATGTTCCTTTGAATGCAGATGAACTAGAACCAATACTGAATTCCTTAAAAAAGAAGTATGAGAAAGAGAAAGAGGAAGAGAAAAAGACTTTTGAAATTAGTGTTGTTCCTCACAAACTTGGAAGCCATACAAGAGTATCAACTATTCACTTCCAACTTCACCATGAGGAGTCTATAGAAATTGCCTTTACTCCAAACTATAGCTTCCGAATCTTTGAAGAGAAAAAAGATGGATATGAAAAGGCAAAGGTAGATACGATGAAGGGCATTACAAAAGGTGATATTGGCCATCGAGAAGAAAAGCTGGGAAAGTTTACCTATACCTACACGGACCTTACAACTAACCAAGGCCAGACAGTGGTTTTCAAAAACCCGAGAATTACCGTTGTTCCAACCGGCCTTCGTGGAGACCTCACACCTTACCTCTTCAGTATCTTCGGCTTCACTCTCATGGCAGGTGCATACTTTGCCATCAACAAAAAGAAAAGAAGGGAGATTTAAACCAATCTTTTCAGAACGTAGAAGAGGAACTGCAAGTTTCATCTACTGCAAAACTCTAAAGCAGAAAGGATAGCCACAAACGATATCCTTTCACTAATCAGAACTAGCTATAGTTCATTGAAAATCTTATAACGAGTCTCTTCCGATGCAGATACAGCTGCTGAAGAAGAACAAAGTTGGAAAGAACTTCGATGCACCGAATATCGACGAAAGGAGTTGAAATGGCGACTCCGGTGTCTCCAACAGCAGATGCATCTGCATCGGAAGAGAACTTGTTTAGACACGAGTATTATCGACCGGACAAGAAAGAATATAAGGTTTTCAAGTAGCACAATAAATCGAAGGCTCGCAACCTTCTGTTTATATATCACACAATGTTTCTACTATTTTTTAAAAAGGGAGAGAAAACATGAGAAAGAATTTTAACAAACTCGCAACCCTGGCATTATCCGGAATGATGGTAATGTCAATGGCAGTACCTGCATTTGCGGGACAGCATTTTAGTGATGCTGAATTAATAATTCCATTTACTAAGACACTTTATGTAGATGGTGAAACATTAGCACCGCGTACATCTTTCAATTTTACAATTACTCCTGCAGCGGGAGGAACAACATGGGAATATGATGGTGAAGACGCGCAAGGGACCAAAAAAAGAGGAAGCGTACAAACAAAAGCCGGAATTGCTAATGGTGTAAAAGTTAAAGAGGCAGCAAAGTTCGCTCCTAATCCGACAGATTTAACTAATAGATTCGGTACAACGGTTACTGTTGGTAATAAAACATATTCGGCTTTTACTTCTGAGGCAAAGTTTGAGATCGATGAACTTGTGTTTAAGAATGCTGATTATGGCACATATGAGTACAATTTAGAGGAAGTTGACAGCCATTATGAGGGTGTGAGATATAGTACATCAAAGTTCAAGCTCTATGTTATGAAATATCATAAGACAGAGAATGGACAGGAAAAAGACCACTTGATTGCTAAAGTCGTTCGTAAAGAGGCATCCAATAAGAATCTTGCTGCAGAAAAGCAGTGTATTGGAGCTAAGGTCGAGGGTATTGAGAATAACTATGGTAATCCGACTCCGCCTGAAACACCGGATATTCCTCCTGTAACTCCTCCCACAGAGGACCCCAATGATACAACCCACGTAGTACATATTGCTAAGAAAAATAACCGGAAATGCATCTGTTAAGACGAAGAAGTTTGCCTTTGAAGTATATGTAATTCCTAGCAGTACTGCAGGTGTAACGGAAGATGCGACAGGGCAGAAAGAGAGAGAACAGTATGCTGTTATCAATGAAAGTGCGGAAAGAGTAAGTGCCGTATATGTTGAAGCAAGTACTCAAGCCGAAGTAAATAATAAAGAAACAAATCCAATAACTGGTGTAAGAAAGCTTACATTTGAAGCTGCGGATAGTCAGGGTGTTAAGATTACCGGATTGACAAAGGGCGATAAAGTAGTTGTAAAGGAAGTTGATCAGGATAACACTTATGTTGTTACGGCAGGAGAGGATCAAACTAATTACGCTACAACCGGTTCAGGGCAGCTAGGTTCTCGTATAAATAAGACAGCTATTGCTGTTGATGCTAAGCGTCAATTAGACTTTAATGTTGAGAAGAACGAAGCTAAGGTTGTTGTAACTAACGATAAGAACAATATCACACCGACCGGCATCGTTATGAATGTTGCTCCATATGCTATGATGCTTGCCGTTGCAGGCGGTTTGGGTGTAGTATTCGTAAACCGTAAGAAGGAAGAGGAATAATTTCCTTACTTTCTATATAGCACACATCAAAATCTTTCCAAATTTCTTACTGGGCAAACAAATCTTCTTCTCCAAGCTTGGTGAGTGAAATAGGAAATTTTGAATCAGTAGGAATCCCGGGGCTTATCCCCGGGAGGAATACTGAAATACAAGGTTTGTAGATTATAAACTTTGAACATAAAGATTCAAAGTCTATTGTGTACACACCGTGTACAGGGAAAAGGAGTAGAAAGGACAAGGAATGAATGTAGCATCCAAAGCTGCAAGAGTGGGAGATAGGATATTATCGTATCTTGCTATTATTATAATGATAATGATGTTATCTTTTGGAGCGTATTCTCTGTGGGATACATATATCGCTATGTCCGGTGCTTTTTTGAAGAATGATTTTCTACAGTACAGGCCAAACTTAGGGAATACCGAAGAAACAAGGTTGAGCTTGCAGGAGTTACTAGCAATAAATCCGGATACAAGAGGCTGGATTACAATCGATGGAACACATATTGACTATCCCATGGTTCAAGGAGAGGACGATATGGAGTATGTCAACAAGGATGTTACGGGAGAGTTTTCTTTGTCAGGCTCTGTATTTCTTAGCGCAACAAATAAAGCGGGTTTTAGTGACCCTTATATGCTAACTTACGGCCATCACATGGATAATGGCGGAATGTATGGAGATGTAATGGAGTTCACTAAAAAGGATTACTTTGATTTACACCAAACAGGACATCTTTTCTTACCTGATGGAAGTGCTAGAAAATTAGAAATTTTTGCTGCAATAGAATGTGATGCTTACGATAAAATGATTTATAGTACGGATGGAAGAGAAGGTCATATTATGGAACTTGTAACATACTTAAAGAACCATTCTACAAATTTTAGAGACATAGGGATGAGAGAAAGTGACCAGATAATAGCCTTGTCTACTTGTGTATCGTTGGAAACCAATGGTCGAGCAGTTGTTATGGCGAGAGTAAACCCATAAAGGGAGGAGTAACGGAGATGAGAGCGAAAGAGTTTTTTTTATAAGGGCTGGCAAGCTTCTATCAGCTGTGCTTTTCCTTTCGGTAGGCCTGAGCATGGTTTCGCAGGCAATGGTGCCTTGTACACTAAAGTTTCCCGTGAAGATCAATGTCTCCGGAAATGCCCCGGAAACGACATATCGTGTAAAGATGGAAGCAGATGCAAAGAATCAAAATGCTCCTCTTCCAAGTCCAAGCGAGATTTCCAAAGTTGGAGCAGGAAGTAATCAGAAACATGAAGTGGAATTTGAGATTACGTATACTGAAAAGACAAGAGAGGGAGAGGATTTAATCTATAAAATCAAACAGACTACGGAGGCTGCGAACAATTTAGAGCTGAGTAAAGATGAGTATACTGTAATCGTGCAAGTTTTTGAGGATGAGCAAAAGCCCGGACATTTGAAGGCGGTTTATTGGGTTGGCAAGAAGGATTCCAAAATGAAGAGTGGAGGAATAAGCTTTACCAATAGGTATAACAGAAGCCCGAATCCCGGTGGCGGAGGAGATACTCCTCCCGGTGGTGGCGGAGACACACCCCCGACACCTACACCTCCTAACCCGACACAACCTGTGCCGAAGATTCCGGAAGTGCAAGGAGAGGTAAGACCTTTTGATCCGGTAAAAGCGATACAGAAAGTTCCTGCGGTTTTTGGGGCAATCAGAAAGGTTGCAACGGGAGATAGCAGTTCTATGGCACTATACGGCTTGTTTGCCGCTACATCAATGTGTTCCTTATTCTTCTGGGGAATTGGACAGAAAAAGAAAGAGAAGAAAGCCTAAGGGTATCAAATGCTTCCTATTATATATAGATAAGCATAGGATATAAGAAACAACTTGTGTGATACCTTTACAGGGGGATGGTTAGTCTTTAGCTACAGAGGTATTGAAGAGAGTCTTCGGCGTAGATTTCTACGCCGGGGGCTCTTTGCTGTTGTTTTTTCATCCGGATGATCCGCTTATCGGGGAGTCGTTTATTTACTCTCCGTAAGCCAATCCACTATATATAGGAGTTCTATACCCTTTATGTTTCCGCTATCTTCATAGCGTCCTGTAATCAGTACCTTTCTGTGATTATCGGGAATTTGCAGTAGATTATCCGTTTCGTGGGTATTGCCTGGTAGTCGGTAGCAGACTTGGTAATACTCGATGGTTCCATTCTTTCTTGCTATAAAGTCAATCTCCTTCTCTTCAAGTCTTCCGACATCGACGGTATAGCCTCTACGGAGCAATTCCATAAAGACAATGTTTTCCAAGCGATTTCCGTAATTGCCTTCCTGGAATCCTACTGCTATGTTTCTAAGACCGTGATCCACCATAAAATACTTTGCATTTTGTCGTAAGTAAGCTTTTCCACGTAAATCATAAGGCATTGCTTCATAAAACAAAAAGGCTTCCTGCAGTAAGTCCAGATATTTTCCTACAGTATGATAGGAAATGGATAGTTTTTCGTGGGATAAAAGATTGGATATCTTTGTGCTGCTGATCATCTGCCCGGCATTATCGGCTAAAAAAGAAACGATTCTTTTCAGCGCGAAGGTATCTCGTACATTTCCTCTGCTTGCAATATCATTTAAAAGTATGGAGTCATATATACCTGAGAGAATACCGGACTTCAGCTCCTCGTTGGAGAGAATGACTCCGGGAAGTCCTCCGTACTTTTCATATTCCTTATAGGCGATATCCGTTTCTCGTGTATTTAGGGGAATTCCTTTCGCCTCCAGAAACTCATGAAAGGAAAAAGGATATACAGGGATTTCTACATATCTCCCACTAAGCAGGCTTGCTAACTCTCCTGATAATAGCCTTGCGTTAGACCCGGTAAGAACTATATCGCAGTTATAACTTACCCGAAAACCGTTGATGACCTCTTGCCATGCATCGACATATTGGACCTCATCAATGAGAAGATAAAAAGTTTTTCCGTCTTCAGGACAGAGACGCTCCAGTACAGTGCCTAAATCTTCCTTGGACTGCACGTTTCGATAGGCATAGGCCTCTAAGTTAAGGTATACAATATGGTCAGAAGGAACGTTCTCGCTCTCTAGGTACTCCTTATACTGTTTTAATAGTACAGACTTCCCGGAACGACGAACTCCGGTAATAATTTTAATGAAGTCGGTATCTCGAAAGGATATTAACTTGTTTAGATACTGTGCTCTTAAATACATAAATCTCCTTTTCTCTGCTTGCTTTACTTGAAAGACTTAGAAAGAACCTAGAAAGGACGGCGCAGGTAAGAATCTTATTCTTATATATTTTTGCAAGCCTATTCTTATAGTAGTACAGAATTATACTTCTGTAAATTGTAAAATTATGAGATTTGTAGAACTATACTTCTATAAATTAAAAGTATTTACAATATATAGAACTATATTTCTGAAAGCTAGAAGCATTTACAATGAATAGAACTATATTTCTGAAAACTGGAAGTATTTACAATGAATAGAATGATATTTCTGTAAAAATGAAAGACAGGAACAAGTATAAATCGCTATGACACCTTATAATGAAAATAAAGCGCAATTATGATATTTTATTCATATGGAAAGCATCGTGGCTTGTTAAATAGTGCGGTGTGAAATGAAGCAAAGAATCATTGGAGAAAGAACAAGATGGGGGGGGTAAACATGGCTTTAACAGTAGAGAAGGGACGCCCGGAAAAAAGTGAAGGAAGAAGCAAAAAGGAACTTGCGGTTTATGATTATCTGGATAAACTGGGGATTTCTTATGAACGGGTGGATCATCCGGAAGCGCATACCATGGAAGATTGCGCCGTGATTGAAGAGGCATTTTCCGCAAGAGTATGCAAAAATCTCTTTCTTACGAACAGTAAGCACAGCTTTTACTATCTTCTTATGATGCCGGGTGAGAAGGTATTTAAGACAGCGGAGTTGTCGAAAGCAATCGGCTGCGGACACCTTTCTTTTGCGGATGGAGAGGAGATGGAGCGAGTACTGGGATGCACTCCGGGATCGGCCTCTGTCTTCGGTTTAATGCACGATAAAGAGGACTTGGTGGAGCTTTAGTGGATAAGGATTTAATGAAAGAGGAATATCTCTGCGCCCATCCCTGCCACAATATTGCAACATTGAAGCTGCGGACCAAAGACATTTTCACAAAGTTTTTAAAGGCGACGAAGCATTATAAGACGGAGGTAAGTTTAAAAGGGGAGGGGTAGGCCTATGAATGATTTAGTTAATAATCTCTATGCAGATGTTTATGCAAATATTAAAATGCTAATGGAGAATGCAAGAACGGATGTAGCGAAGCAAGTCAATAATATATTGGTAAAAACCTATTGGGAAATAGGGAGAATTATTGTAGAAGATGAGCAAGGTCATGCAGATAGGGCCGGGTATGGGAAGAGCTTAATAACAGATCTATCTAAGAAACTTACAAAAGAATATGGTAAGGGATTTTCAAGGTCAAACTTATTCTATATGAGGAGTTTTTATCTGACATACCCGATTTTCCAAACGCTGTCTGGAAAATTGAGTTGGTCGCATTATTTAGAACTTCTATCTATTGAGGATAAGAGTAAGCGTAGCTTTTACGAAAAAGAAACTGTCAATGCAAATTGGTCCGTAAGGGAATTAAAAAGACAAATAAATACATCGTTATTTGAGAGATTATTGCTATCAAGTGGGGATGAAAATAAAGAAAAAGTATTAGATCTTATCCTTCTAAATAAATCGCTTGACGGGGCACCTCATCCATGCTAGACTTGCATGGTACTTGGGGCAATGCCCTATTTTTTATGCACTAATTTCGTAGTCATGCGAAGTTAAAAATCATTGGAGGTGAAAGCCGTGCGTACAAAGATTATATTAGCATGTACAGAATGTAAGCAAAGAAATTACTTTCTCACAAAGGAGAAGAAACTTCATCCTGAGCGTATGGAAGTGACCAAGTATTGTAAGTTCTGCAAAAAGCACACGTTGCATAAGGAGACAAAATAATGCAAGGAGAGAAAAAGTCCGGACTGAGTTCTTTTTTGTCAGGTTTGGAAGCGGAATTCAAAAGGATAGTTTTCCCAACACGGCAGGATGTAATTAAGCAGTCTATTGCTACGGTTGCCATCAGTATCCTGATCGGTTTACTGATTACCGGCTTAGACATTGCCATGAAATGGGGTCTTGGACAGATTCTTGTAAAGTAAAGGTGGGAAGATGGCAGAGAAACACGGAAGCCCGCTGGTATGTAGCGCATACCTACTCGGGTTATGAAAACAAGGTCAAGATGGATTTGGAAAAAACCATTGATAACCGTGGCCTTCAAGATGTGATTTTAGAGGTCAGTGTTCCCATGCAACCGGTTATTGAGATGAAGAACGGTGTGGAGAAGAAGACAGACAAGAAGATGTTCCCGGGCTATGTTCTTGTGAACATGGTCATGAACGATGAGACTTGGTATGTTGTTCGTAACACCAGAGGCGTTACAGGTTTCGTCGGTCCCGGATCGAAGCCGGTTCCTCTTTCCGAGGAAGAAATCCTCACCTTAGGATACAGGAAGTCTGAGGTATTGGTTGATTTCGCTGAAGGAGACACGGTGAGTGTTATTTCCGGAACATGGAAGGATACCATTGGTGTCATTACCCAGATCAATGACCAGAAGAAGACTGTCACCATTAACGTAGAGATGTTCGGCAGGGATACCCCGGTAGAACTGTCCTACGGCGAAGTGCAGAAGTTAAGATAAGATTTGGTAATACCCGAGGGATTTTATCCCATGGAGTACATTTAGCCACCGCTTGCAAAGCAAGCTCGTGGGAGGGTTTACCCGCAATTACCACAAGGAGGTGCCTATATGGCAAAGAAAGTAGAAGGTTACATTAAGTTACAGATTCCCGCTGGAAAAGCAACTCCGGCTCCCCCCGTTGGTCCTGCTTTAGGACAGCACGGTGTTAACATTGTTGCATTTACAAAGGAGTTCAATGCAAGAACTGCAAATGAAGGCGACATGATTATCCCCGTAGTTATCACGGTTTATGCAGATAGAAGTTTCAGCTTTATCACGAAGACTCCTCCGGCTGCTGTTCTCATTAAGAAAGCATGTAAGCTGCAGAAGGCATCCGGCGAGCCCAATAAGAATAAAGTTGCAACAATTTCTAAGCTGACCTTCAGAAGATTGCAGAGACAAAGATGAAAGACTTAAATGCCGCATCAATCGAAGCTGCAATGTCCATGATCGCAGGAACCTGCAGATCCATGGGTGTCAACGTAGAACAATAAGAAGGGGAGGCGATTGTTAAATGAAACAGGGTAAGAGATATGCCGAAGTGGCAAAGGCTGTAGATAGACAGGTTAAGTACAGTGAAGCAGATGCAATTGCTATGGTTAAGAAGAATGCAACTGCGAAGTTCGATGAGACAGTGGAATTACACATCAGAACCGGATGTGACGGTCGTCACGCTGACCAGCAGGTTAGAGGATCTGTTGTTCTTCCTGCAGGAACAGGTAAGAATGTTCGTATCTTAGTATTTGCTAAGGATGCAAAGGCGGATGAGGCTCTTGCAGCAGGTGCGGACTTCGTTGGTGCGGATGATCTTGTACCAAGAATTCAGGGCGGCTGGTTTGACTACGATGTTGTTATCGCAACTCCCGACATGATGGGTGTTGTTGGACGTATCGGACGTTTGCTCGGACCGAAGGGCTTGATGCCGAACCCGAAGCTTGGAACCGTTACTATGGATGTAGCGAAGGCTATCGCTGATACTAAGGCCGGTAAGGTTGAGTACAGGCTGGACAAGGCGAACATCATCCACGTTCCTGTTGGAAAGGCTTCCTTCACGGAAGAGCAGTTAAAGTCCAACCTGGATGCTTTGATGGCAGCTATCGTTAAGGCTCGTCCGTCAAGCTTAAAGGGTGCTTACATGAAGTCCATTACTTTGACTTCTACCATGGGCCCCGGTGTGAAGCTGGATGCAGTACAGTTTGGTGCATAATTGAAATTTTAAGTAGGCTATAAAAATCAAAAAAATTCTCTATTATTTTGATTTTTTATAGCCTCTTTTTTATTTTTTGCGTGTCATGTTATGTTTGTGATTTTACCCACCAATTATGCAATTTAATTTGCAATTAACCTTGAGTAGTATTGTTATTGCATTTCCAAAGAGCCATGGGATGATTTTTAATTCTCAAACAGATTTCAGAATCTTCAAATAACAGTGAGGGATTGTAATCGCCATTTCTGAAAGCATTCCAAAAATTGAAAAATCATCTTCTGGTAAGAGAATATTTTCCAAGTATGTTTTTTTACTAAAGTCTGTGCTAATGGGAAATCGAACTGTTCTGATTTATTTAGAACAGGTAATAAATCTGTCTTTATTTTTTGAGCAGTCATCGTTTCGATTATATGAAACTCAAATTTTTGCGGAATGCTTTCAGAGGCAATCGCAAAGTAAAATAGAATACATTTTTTAAAAAGACTTTCATCAGTCTTAGTGAAAATCTTATATCTTTGCAAATTATACATGTCATATAAATCTCTGGCAGCTGCTCGGCTGAAAAGTGCAACAGCTTTTGCTGAAAAAAGTTCTATAGGGTGTACACTGAGAACATTAAAATTCTCTGTGTTCCATGGTAAAGAAACCGTGTGGTGAGAAAGCGGAAGAATATGGCATCTAAGCATGTAATTTACTTCGATTTTTAGATTATCCTTCATTCCTCCGGCATTGGTATATTCATAAACAAAGGAGTCTAAAGCATGATATTGTTTAGACTTTTTACTAAGGCTATATCCTGAAGCAGACATATATTTTTGAATATGTTCTGTAATGACTTGCCGCTCTTGAAGCATAGAAGTTTTATCAACATTTTTACAATAGTCTAAATCGATATCTACAGACAGCCTTGGCATCTGAAACATCGTTAAGTTAATAGCCGTTCCCCCTTTAAGAGCTAAAGCTTCTGAAAGTAAAAAATCGGATTCAAAAAATTTCAAAATGTCAATTAGCCTGCAAACTTTCAAAGGTATCTCTCACAAAGCCAAGCTCTTTAGCCTGCCTGCCAAGGGATATACGATCAAATGACATCATCATACTCTACTCCTTTATTAATAAGCTGTTTAAGGTCCTTGGGGGCATATAGTAGCCACTTTGGGTGAAAGATATTATCTCTAATTTCCTGTGTCAAATAAGTTTTGCTGGAAGAGGAGCATGAAATACATTTTAAGAAAAAATCTTTGGAAAGAGATAAATCCTTTTTATAAAACTCCAAAATATATCCTACTTTTTGGTAAAGCTGCTTTTTACTATAGCCTTCTAAAACATCCAGTAATTTTTCTTCATTCAAAGAGGGAATCAGTTCCAGGCATCGTAAAATTTCCTCAAGCCCTGCGATTTTGTCCATGTCAAAAATACTATCAATGACAGTACGCTCAAGAGAGGTCACTTTAACTCCGTTATTCATATCCAGTATCTCTATAGCACTTGGATTTGAAAGTGGCGTATACTGTAATCCGTCATAAGTAAAAGGACGAACATTTTTGCACGTGGAAAAATAAACTTCGTAGAACACTTGATTGGCATAGCCGTAGTATTCGAATGCGCTGTGATGAGAGATACAAGCATCTTGTGTAGCTTGTGATGCTATTTGAAATCTATTGGCTATGGGCTGTTCGGTTTCCATACTGATTACGACATATAAATTACGCCTTACACGTTCAATATATCCTTTTTTTAAGTAAGTTTTAATTTGCCAATCAGCGGCTTTTTCGGATCCGCAGAGCTGAACCATGTCAGCATAGCTGAAACATCGTAAACGTGCTAACTCTTTATATAAGTCCATTTGTCACCTCCTACTTTTGTTTCTATTTTGCATCAAAATCCTAGTAAATACAAGGTTTTTGATGAAAAATAGAAATTAATTATAGAAGCTATTGAAGACATAGGTCTTGCGACAAAATTTGAAGTGTGAGGAAATTTAAGTTGCGCTAAGTTGCAGTAAGTTGCAAATAGCCTTTTGCTTATAACAAAAAATAATAAATTACAATGAATTTTGTAACTATTTAATTTTTATACCCGAAAGAGAAATGAATCGATTTCTAAAAATTCTTGACATTTCTTCGGAAAGATGCTAGTATCTGCAAGGTATTAACCGAAGACAGCAGGTATTCAAGACTTTTGGCAAGATTGCACGGCTTTCCGTGCTACTCAAGAAAGTTGAGAATCTAAAGAGCAATCGCCCGCCGAGGAAAGAATAAAGGATTGGCTTCAGAAATGAAGCGTGGAATTCGTATTTTCATCCCCTGTCTTTGGCAGGGGATTTTTTAATTCTTACGGGAGTTTCGTGGAAACACAAAAGCCCATTCGTGTTAATACTTTCTAAAAATAAAGAAGGAGGAAACCGAAGATGGCAAAGGTTGAATTAAAGCAGCCGATTATCGACGAAATCAAGGGATTTTTGGACGGTGCCGTAGCCGCTACTGTTGTAGACTATCGTGGACTTACCGTTGCGGAAGATACAGCACTTCGTAAGGCTTTGAGAGAAGCAGGTGTGCAGTACAAGGTCTTCAAGAACACCCTGATTAAGAGAGCAGCAGAGGGAACGGACTTCGCTCAGTTGGATCCGGTTTTAGACGGACCTACCGCTCTTGCTGTATCTAAGGATGATGCTACTGCGGCAGCAAGAATTTTTGCAAAGTTTGCAAAGACCTCTCCCAAGTTGGAGTTTAAGGGCGCTGTTGTAGAAGGAAAGTTCTACGATGCAAAGGCGGTACAGGCACTGGCAGAGATTCCGTCCAGAGAAGAGCTTCTGGGAAGACTTCTCGGATCGATCAAATCCCCTGTTACAAACTTCGCTCGTGTGCTTAATCAGATCGCGCAGAAAGACGGCGGAGAAGCAGCATAAGGCGGCTTAAAGAAGACGCTGAAGTGCGAATGAATGCATAGAAGTAGGGAGATTCCTGTTTTCGAGCATTCGAAAGAAAACGAATCTTTTTAGGACAAAGTCCTAAGGGCGAGACGCGGATGAAGTGATTCTCGTCAAAAACAAGGAACAGAAACTTTCTGTTCGAAAAAATAATATTAATGGAGGAAAATACAATGGCAAGTTAACTGTTGAAGAGTTTATTGCAGCAATTAAGGAACTTTCCGTAATGGAATTAAATGATTTAGTAAAGGCTTGCGAAGAGGAATTTGGTGTTTCCGCAGCAGCAGGCGTTGTAGTTGCAGCAGCAGGTGCCGGTGCAGGCGCTGCAGCAGCTGAGGAAGAGAAGACCGAGTTCGACGTTGAGCTTACTGATGTAGGTCCGAACAAGATTAAGGTTATCAAGGTTGTTCGTGAGGCTACCGGTCTTGGACTGAAGGAAGCTAAGGACCTCGTTGAGGCAGCTCCGAAGGTTCTTAAGGAAGGTGCTTCCAAGGCTGAAGCTGATGATATTAAGGCTAAGCTTGAGGCTGAAGGCGCTAAGATTACTCTTAAGTAATTTATCTGAAAATGGATGTAAGAACGTGCTGAGAAACAGGACAGCCGTTCCGAAGATGAGAAGGTCAGGGTGCAAGCTCGGGCCTTCTTTTTATTCATAACGAGTATCGTGCGCAAAGCGTGCGATATCTCGTTTTTCTTTTTTGTTTTTTCTATTGTATTCTTGACGGAAAGAATGGCATACGATAAAGCGAGTTATATAATAATATACATTGGATATACAAAAAAGAACATCGAAAAAGATATAGTAGAGAACGGAAATCTCATTTCCGGATAGGCTTCATGTCATTTATACAGGAGGAAAATATGGAGAAGGCTATACATGAATACACAACATTGTCAAAATGGGGGAATTCCAAAGCAACACGAATTCCTGCAAGTGTTTTAAAGTTATTGAATATTGATATCAACCAAAAATTTTCAGTTTCCGTGCAAGGGCATTCTATTGTTTTGACACCGGAAACCAAGAAAGCAAGTAGTATTCATGAACTATTTGCCGATTGGAAGGATGATGGCCTTCGTCATCAAGAGTTGGACTGGGGTGAAGCAGAAGGAGAGGAGATGTCATGGTAGTTTCACAGGGAGATATCTTTTATGTTGATTTTAATCACAGCCTTGGTCATGAGCAGAAGAATAGGAGACCGGCATTAGCTCTCAGTCATGATTTAGTGGCACACTTTGGCGGTTTAACCATTGTTGCACCAATTTCGTCAACAGAACAAAATTATCCAATGTATCATCTTCTAAAAGCGACAAATGCAGTTTAGCTATAAAAGAGATCAATCTGAGCCTTCCTCCCTCTTGACTTTCTCTATAATTGATGTTAAAAGTTATGCGGAGCTAACTTTTGTTAGACAAGACTACATTGTATTAAAAATGGAAACGAAATACAAAAGGGTTAGCCTTGACTTAATAATAATTCCTATTTTATACTACCGATACATTCATTAAACTTTTGCTTTTATAGGTGAGAGTGAGCCGGTATAGTTGCATATAGGCTGCTTTTTTGATGAGGCAGAGTTTTGAACAGTCCTGTATATGGATTTACCAACTGTTATTATGAGACAGCTGATAGCTCATTTTACAGAACGGAATAATTAGTAGATTGTATTTTTAAAGGAGGGTTTTATGTTTTTAGCAAATGTAGCATGGAAGAAGATTGGGATTTTTGCAGGCGGAATTCTTTCGGTACAGCCGGAATGAAGATTTTAGGATCCAAGGACGCGAAGAAGATGTACACAGAGGCAGCGGCAGCTGTGCTTCGCGGTCAGGACTGTGTTATGAAGGTCAGCACCAGCATTAAGGAGAACTGCGAAGACATCTATGCGGATGCAAAGCGCATTAACGAGAAGAGAGCGGAAGAGGAAGAAAAGTCTTTAATCTGTGATTGCGAAGCAGAGTGTGACGGCAAGGAAGTGTAATTCTTAGTCTAACTTGCTGAGTTTGCGGCATTTTGTCCTTAACGAGTGTTGCTTACATGGCAGACAATTTTTGTTTCATGGAAAACGAAGTAAGGGAAAGGTAAGGGAAATGAAGTGTAAGATTTTACATGAATCCCAAGGTCGTATGAGGGTTCGTGCTTTACAGCCCAGGATGACTGTGGAGCAGGCGGATATTTTAGAGTATTATCTGAAAGCCCAAGAGGGTGTTATTTACGCGAAGGTAAACGACAGAACGGCAGACGCCATTATTTCTTACGAAGGAACACGGGAGGGGATTGTTCTTGCCCTCTCCCGTTTTTCTTATGAGGAGAACGTGGCGCTTGTGCCGGATCATACCGGAAGGGCATTGAATCGGGAGTATGAGGATAAGCTGGTTCTTACGGTGGTAAACCGTGTGGTCAATGTCCTCTTTTTCCCTGTTCCGTTAAAGCGGGTACTCACTGGAATCAAGGCAATTCCGTATGTTCTTAAGGGAATGGGAAGCATTTTAAAAGGGAAAATAGAGGTTGCGCTCCTTGATGCGGTGGCGATTTCCGCATCGATTCTTACGGGAGACTATGATACGGCATCCTCCGTTATGTTCCTGCTCGGCATTGGAGAAATTCTGGAAGAGTGGACGCATAAAAAGTCGGTGGATGACCTTGCGCGCACGATGTCCCTTGATGTGGATAAGGTTTGGACTGTGGTACAGGGAGAGGAAGTGCTTCTTCCGGTAAATGAAGTGAAGGTCGGAGCGGAGATTGTTGTCCGCACCGGAAATATGATTCCTTTAGACGGTAAGCTTTCTTCCGGAGAAGCTATGGTTAATCAGGCTTCCATGACGGGCGAGTCTGTGCCGGTTAGAAAAACAAAGGGCAGCTATGCCTATGCGGGAACGGTTGTGGAAGAGGGAGAGTGCCATATTATCGTAGAGAAAGAGGCGGGCTCCGGTCGTTATGATCGTATTGTGAAAATGATTGAGGAGTCGGAGAAGCTGAAGAGCTCTACGGAGGACAAGGCTTCGCATCTTGCGGATAAGCTTGTTCCCTATAGTCTTGGCGGTGCAGCTTTGGCTTATCTTTTTACTCGAAATGTGACGAAGGCGCTGGCCTTTTTGATGGTAGATTTCTCCTGTGCGCTGAAACTGTCTATGCCTGTTGCGGTGCTTTCCGCAATGAGAGAAGCCGGAAAGTATCATATTTCCGTAAAGGGCGGTAAGTTTATGGAAGTGATTTCCGAGGCGGATACCATTGTCTTTGATAAGACAGGTACCTTGACCTATGCAAAGCCCAGGGTAGAAGAGGTTATAACCTTTATGGGGGCTGACGAAGACGAGATGCTTCGTATGGCGGCGTGTCTGGAAGAGCACTATCCTCACTCTATGGCAAATGCGGTAGTAACGGAGGCGGAGAGAAGAGATTTACATCATGCAGAGCGACACTCCAAGGTGGAGTATGTTGTAGCGCACGGTATTTCCAGCATTTATGAAGAGAAGAGGGTGCTGATCGGAAGCTATCATTTTATCTTTGAAGATGAGAAGTGTACAGTGCCGAAGGGTGAGGAAGCGAAGTTCCATGCCATTCCGGAGGAATATTCTTCCCTTTACCTTGCGGTGAATGGTCAGCTTGCGGCGGTAATTCTCGTATCTGATCCGCTTCGTGCGGAAGCAAAGGATGTTATTCGTAAGTTAAAACACTTGGGCATCAATAAGGTTGTGATGATGACCGGAGACAATAAACACACGGCGAAAGCGGTGGCGAAGAAGGTCGGTGTGGACGAGTTCTATGCAGAGGTGCTTCCGGAGGACAAGGCGAAGTTTATTCAGGAAGAGCACAAGAAGGGCCGAAAGGTCATCATGGTAGGAGACGGAATCAACGATTCCCCTGCACTTTCCGAGGCGGATGCGGGCATTGCCATTTCTGCGGGAGCGGCAATTGCAAAGGAAGTAGCCGATATCACGGTGAAAGAGGGAGACCTTTATGAGCTTGTTATTCTAAAGGAAATCAGCAATCGCCTGATGCATCGAATTCATGATAACTATCGCTTTATTATCGGATTTAACTCCGCGCTTATCGGATTGGGATTCTTCGGAGTCATTACTCCGTCCGGCTCTGCCCTCTTCCATAATGTTTCGACTATAGCAACCGGCTTAAAGAGCATGACTGCACTTCTTCCGAAAGAGAAGAAGGAGGAAGTACAGCTTCTCGTACAGAATGCGAAGGAGCAGAATGAAACCTTTGCTTTGGAAGTGAGCAAGTCGGCATAGGTGATAAAGTCTATAAAGACGCCGGGAGATATGGATCAGGCAATTTGTAACTTTCATTTGAGTAAAGTATCCGAGCCGATAGACCTTTCTGACTTTTAAGGAGTTGGGAAATGAAGTTTAATATAAGAATGGGTACACCGGAGATGGAGGCATTATGGTCGAGGCTACAATTAGAATATCGCTCCGGTACAATCGCTAAGAAAGATGCTTTCCTTTATAAAGACCTATAGATTAAGAGAAAGCTAAACAGGAGAACAAGATGAAACCGTATGAGAGCCATGAATCAGAGGAGAATTATTTAGAGGCGATTTTGATGTTGTCTTTGGACCACAGAAAGGTTCGTGCCATTGACATCGCAAATATGCTGGGTTTTTCCAAGCCCAGCGTGAGCATTGCCTTAAAGAGACTGAAGGAAGAGGGTAAGGTGGAAGTGGATGAAAAGGGAGCTCTGACCTTGACGGAGCATGGACTTTCCATCGCGCAGACTACCTATGAGAAACATACGGTTTTAACCGATGTACTGGTGGCTTTAGGAGTAAACGCTTATTCAGCTTCTCAGGATGCTTGTCGAATTGAGCACGTCTTAAGTCCGGAGTCCTTTGGTAAGATTAAAGATTTCTATGTAAAGTGGAAAGAAGGGGCTTACAAAAAGTAGTTCTGTTTCATAACCTTCGGTTTGAAAGTGGGCTGTAAAAAACCAAAGCTGATGTTTTGGTTTTTTACAGCTTCTTTTTGCTTCAGAACGAGTTTCACTTTTATACAGTACTCATCAAAGTAAACCTGCAGTCTTACTTGCAAGGTAAAGAGGAAGGTTCGTAAATTCACCATCTTTCTTATAAGGACGTCTGGAATAGCGGATTGCATACTTCGGTTTATTCTCCATGACATATTTTTTAAATGAAGATGCTGATTTGTCCTCTCCTGCCTTAACTTCTATAGGAATGATCTCGGACCCATGTTGCAATACAAAATCAATTTCTCCGTTTCTGCTGGAAAAATATCTCGCATCAACTAAAAACTGACCGCGTAATTGTTGTAATACAAAGTTCTCTGTAAGTGGTCCCTTAAATTGGTAGTCTTTGTTCAAGAGAATTGCAGCATTATCAATACCTGCCATGGATTTAAGCAAGCCGGTATCAAAAACGAAGAGCTTAAATTGCTCAAGTCTATCATAGACGGAAAGAGGATGCTCCATTTTAGCCACATTATATACTCGATTCAAGATTCCGGCAGAAACAAGCCATTCGATGGCCTCCTCGAATTCTCTTGCTCTGGCGCCCTCTCGTATAACACCATAGATAAATTTCTCATTTGCTTTGGCCAGTTGCGTAACAATACTGCGAAAAACCATGAGAATACGGGCGCTATTTACCTTTCCGCTATGCTTGGTGAAATCATTTTCATAAACAGCCAGTAGTTCGCGTTGGATTTGTTCTATCCTTGCTGGATCACTATATTTACCCAGGAAGAGACACACTCCGGCATTCCCCCTATAATAAGGTAATTATTATAGGAATCCTGTAATCGAGTATGAAAAATATCTTCAATCTTCTGCTCCTTTTGAATACTGCTGTAATAGGAAAACAGTGCTGAATCTGTTGCATTCAAATATTCATCAAATTTAAGAGGATAAATATGCAGCAAATTCACCATTCCTACCGGATAGGACTTAGCTTCGGAAAGTAATGTTCCCAAGAGACTTCCCGCAGCAATGAGATGGTATTCATTGGCATTTTCCTTAAAGTACTTTAAAGAATTCAGAGCTTCGGGACATTCTTGAATCTCATCAAAGATAAGAAGGGTTTCTTTTGGAAATATTTTTTCTCCGGCAATCATGGACAGTAATTCAATAATTCTTTTCGGGTTCTTATTATTTTGAAAAATAGTACGTAGTTCCTCTTCTTCATCAAAGTTGAGGTAAACATAATTTTTATAGTGTTTTTTCCCGAATTCTTTCATCAGCCAGGTCTTACCAACCTGCCTTGCACCCTTTAATACAAGCGGCTTTCTCTCCCTATCCTCTTTCCATTGTTTTAAAGCTTCTATGGCATTGCGTTCCATATGCTGTTTTCCTCCTGTTTAAAATAGTATTACACATTTTTACAATATAATCAAGTGATGTTTTACACATTTTTACATATGTTTAAGGGGTTAATTTACACATTTTTACATATGTTTAAGGGGTTAATTTACACATTTTTACATAGACTTCAAGCATTTTTGTAGCAGGCAAGAAAAGTAGACAAATTTATTGATAATAAAAGTAGACACCTTGATATAAAAAAGGAGATTGCAAGAGTCTGAGTGAAAAATCGAGTTCCTCAGTTGACAATTAAGTTAGATGGTGCTAATTTATTAAATGGTTTTTATATGCTAACCATAGAGTGAGCTTAGTTTGCTCTTGTCTGTTTTGGGACGGAAAAGAGCAAGAATAGCGAAAGGAGGGAGACTATGCCACTTACATTGGCCGGTACCGGTGTGCCACTGGAAATTAAAAGAATCGGCGGTTCTGCGGAGATGAAGCAGCACCTGAGTGACCTGGGATTTGTGGTCGGAGGACAAGTGACTGTGATTTCTGCATCTCTTGGAAATGTCATTGTAAAGATTAAGGATGCAAGGGTGGCCATCAGTGAAGAGATGGCAAACAAGATTATAGTCTAGCGTTTTTAACGGGAAATGCTTATGAGATAGTTCCAGAGTCTGAGTTGGTATTTAGCGGGTTAACACAAAATAATGTGCACTGACTCGTTACAGATTAGGAAAGAAGATGGAGGAGAGTATGACACTGAAAGATTTGAAACCGGGACAGAGTGCGGTGGTGAAGAAATTAACAGGAGAGGGCGCTGTAAAAAGAAGAATTATGGATATGGGGCTGACGAAGGGCGCGGAGATTTTTGTGCGTAAGGTGGCACCTCTCGGAGATCCCTTGGAGATTACCGTTCGAGGCTATGAACTTTCTGTTCGTAAGGCAGATGCGGAAATGATTGAAGTGGAAGAGAAGGCTTAGGAGGAAGAAAATGGCTGTAACAATAGCACTTGCCGGTAACCCGAATGCCGGAAAAACAACATTATTTAACCAGTTAACAGGCTCGAACCAGTATGTAGGAAACTGGCCGGGTGTTACGGTAGAGAAGAAGGAAGGTAAGTTAAAGGGACATAAGGACATCGTGATTGCCGACCTTCCCGGTATTTACTCTCTGTCTCCTTATACCCTCGAGGAAGTGGTTGCGAGAAACTACCTGATTAACAATAGGCCCAATGCCATTTTAAATATCGTGGACGGCACGAACTTGGAGAGAAACCTCTACCTGTCCACGCAGTTAAAGGAGCTTGGCGTTCCGGTAATCATGGCCATCAATATGATGGATGTCGTAACAAAGAACGGAGATGTTTTGAACTTGGAAGCTCTCGGTAAAGCCATGGGTTGTAAGGTAATCAGCATTTCCGCACTTCGTAATCAGGGAATTGACGAGTTGATTTCGGAAGCGGTAGCGGAAGCAAACAGCGGTGCAGTACCTGCGATTGAACATCGTTTTTTTCTGAAAATGTGGAAAAAGCTCTTTCCGAGATTCAAAAGTAAGATTAGCGGAGAAGTTCCCGAAGCGCTTGCACGATTCTTTGCTATCAAGCTTTTTGAAAGAGACGACAAGATTCGAAATGAGCTTCCGGAGAAGGCAAAGAATGTCGATGTGGAGAGTATTATTTCCGGAATTGAAAAAGAAGAAGACGATGATGCGGAGAGTATCATCACAAATGAGCGATATAAGTATATTCAGAGTATTATTTCTTCCGCTTATGAGAAGCGTGGAAAGACCGGTCTTACGACATCGGATAAGATTGACTCTATTGTTACGAATCGTTTCATTGCTCTCCCGCTTTTTGCACTCATCATGTTTGCCGTGTACTATATCTCCATTTCCACAGTGGGAACGAAGATGACCGACTGGGTAAATGACGTGCTTTTCGGTTCAGATCCGTGGTCCTTCTTCGGACTTGTTGATCTTCCGTCCATCCCGGGTGCAGTTACAAGTCTTCTGGAGTCCATGAACGTGAATGAGGCTTTACAGGGTCTTGTGATTGACGGTATTGTTGCCGGTCTTGGTGCAGTACTCGGTTTCTTACCGCAGATGCTCACCTTCTTCCTCTTCCTTGCTTTCCTGGAAGGGTGTGGATATATGGCGAGAGTGGCCTTCATCATGGACCGTGTTTTCCGTAAGTTCGGTCTTTCAGGAAAGTCCTTTATTCCGATGCTGATCGGTACAGGCTGCGGCGTTCCGGGTGTTATGGGATCCCGTACGGTAGAGAATGAAAGAGACCGTCGTATGACGATTATGACGACCACCTTCATTCCTTGCTCCGCAAAGCTTCCGGTTATTGGTTTACTTGCCGGCGCGTTATTCAATAATTCCGCATGGGTAGGCTGGAGTGCTTATTTCCTTGGCGTTTGTGCCATCGTGTTCTCCGGTATCGTATTAAAGAAGACAAAGATGTTCGCAGGACAGCCGGCGCCTTTCGTTATGGAGCTCCCGGCGTACCACCTGCCCCGTCCTATCGATATCTTAAAGAGTATGGCGGAGAGAGGAATGTCTTTCGTAAAGAAGGCAGGTACCGTTATTCTCCTTGCGACCATCCTGGTTTGGTTCTTGTCCAGATTTAATTTCCGGATGCAGTATCTTCCGGAAGATGACATGGATACATCCATTCTTGCCGCTTTTGGTAATGCTTTTACATGGCTCTTTGCTCCTCTTGGTTGGGGCAAGTGGAAGGCTGTAGTGGCAGCGCTTACCGGACTCATTGCAAAGGAAAATGTAGTAGGTACTTTCGGAACCCTCTTCCACTATCAGGGTGCAGAAGAGCTTGCCGAGTCCGGTGATCAGATTTGGGCACAGGTTCGTGAGTATTTTGGAAATGGTATCGCAGGATACAGTTTCCTTGCTTTCAACCTGCTCTGTGCTCCCTGCTTCGCAGCAATCGGCGCCATCAAGAGAGAGATGAACAATGGTCGTTGGACGATGTTTGCCATTGGTTGGGAGTGCTTCTTGGCTTACTGCGTATCTCTCGTAATCTACCAGATTGGCGGACTCATCGCCGGTGTTGTCAGCTTCAATTTCTTCACCATTGTGGCAATTGCGCTGATTCTGATTGGCATTTGGGGACTCTTCCGTCCTTATAAGGAAGCGGATACCCTTTCCGAGAAAGAAGAAAGAGCCGTAGAGAGAGCAATGGCTTAAAGAAATTTGCCTGATATTTCTTGGCATTTCTAATAAATTGAACTGTCCCCCCCCAGTATATATTGCAATACCCTCTTCCTGTTTCGCTTGAGAAGAGGGTATTGTGTTCTTAAGAAGTATTGCATTCTTAACAAGGCTTGCTTTCAGTGCATGCGATATAGGATTTTTTCAAAAATTTTATTTTTCTTTCTATTATCTCGAGCGGGAATCCTCTATAATAGGAATTAGTTATTCAAAACTAATTCTTGCATGACTTAGTTTAGAGAAAATATATTTTAGAAAAAAATGATAAAAAAGGAGTGGGGATAGGAGTTTGGAATGCAGATAGAAATATAGAAGGAAGAATCCGGGTCTATAAGTTGAAAGACGGAAAGATAGAGAAATAGAAAGAAGGTAAAATAATGGGAAATATTGTGGTGATTTTGTTTGTGGCAGGCTTGATTTTCCTGATTATTCGCGCTTTACGGAAGGAACACAAGAGAAGCGGTTCTTGTGCTTTTTGCAGTTATGCGAAGTCAGGAAAATGCGATCATGTCGGACATGAAGAGTTGGATCATACGGACTTTCACCTTACGAAAGAGCAGCAGGCTATTCTGGACAGACATAGCAGGAATAGAAAGAAAGCATAGTAGTTTTGCCGGAATTTGGGTACAATACAGATAAGATTGCTGTGGTGGTTTGTAAAAGGAGCAGTTTATGTTGCGTATTGAATCCGATGAACTAAGAGTAGAGATAAAGGAAGAAGGAGCTGAGCTCCACTCTGTTTTTGATAAGACGAGTGGGCAAGAGTTTCTTTGGCAAGGGGGCGCATTGTGGAAGGAACAGGCGCCTGTTTTATTTCCCTTTATCGGACGTCTTCAAGGGAAATGCTATCTCTATAATGAGAAGAAGTACTCCATGGGCTTGCATGGCTTTGCTTGGGAAAATACTTTCCGTGTTGTAGAAAATGAACAGGAAAGCTGTATTCTGGAGCTTAGAGATACGGCGGTGACAAGACAGTCCTATCCCTTTTCGTTTCGCTTAAGAATGTTTTACAGGGTGGAGGGAAAGAGCCTGTTTATGGAGTGCAAGGTAGAAAATCTGGGAGTGGAGATCCTGTATTTCGGGTTGGGCTTACACCCGGGATTCCGGCTGTTTTCTTCGGAAGAGAAAATATCGGAGTTTGAAGTGTATTTTCCCAAGTTGAGGGAAACAAAAGCGGAACAGATTCTTTTTTCCAAGGACTGTTTCACAAAAAAAGAGAGAGGAGAACTATCCTTAAAGGGAAAATGCCTTTCGCTTTCGTCCACTCTCTTTAAAAAGGATGCTGTGGTTTTATCCGAAACGGGATCGGCTCTGTTCTTAAGAAAGAAGGGGACAGAAAGAGGGATTTATATGGAATACCCGGACTATCCCTATATTGGCCTTTGGCAACCCTATGGGAAGGATGCGCCTTTCCTCTGCCTAGAGCCGTGGACCTCTCTTCCCGGAAGAGAAGGGATAGAGGAAGATATTGCGAAGAAAGAGGACTTCCTCTCTCTCTTACCGGAAGAGGAAAAGTCTTTCCATTGCTTGATTAAACTGCTGTAGTCTACTCTCTTTACGAGCAATACTCGTGATGAAGAAATCAAAATAATTTTCTAAGCAATATAGGTCTGAACTTGGGGCACGCTCTCGCTAGCTTCGCCTCGTAACGGATACTAAGCGAAAAACTGCGTTTCTCTTGTTTTTCGCAAGTACCGACGGGCTCAGACTACCCCGCATTCAGACCTATATTGCAAAGAATCTATTTATTATTTTGATTTTTTACAGCCCCTTTTGAGAAGAAAGAGCTCTAAGCTCTTTCTTTTGCTTCATTTTGCTCTTTTTTATAGAAGTAGAGAATCACAAGGAGAGAAAAGGCTTCCGAGCAAGGGAAGGCAAGCCATACGCCGGTCATTTGCCAGATAGAGGAAAGGACGAGGGCGAAGAAGACGATGGCAAAGGTTCCTCGAATCAAAGAAGTGAGGAAGGCCGGCTTCGGGTTATTTGTTGCGGAGAAATAGGATACCAAAAGGGTATTGATTCCGACAAAGAAGAAAGCCCAGAAGTAAAGGCGGATGCCCTCTGCGGCATACTGGTGAAGACCTGCGTTATTTTCACTGTTAAATAGAGAAATAAAGAAATCACTTTTGAAGTTTACGGTAAAGACAATGGTCAGGGAAAAAAGCAATGCGGTTACGATTCCGTATTGCAGATATTTTTTCAGGGCTTTATTGTCTTTTTTTCCGTAGCTGTGGCTCATTAGAGGTTGTACACCCTGTGCAAGACCGTTAAATATAGCGTTGCAGACTGCAGAGACATTGGCAACGACTCCATAGCTTGCTACTCCGATATTTCCGGAGATCTTTAAGATGAGCATGTTAAAGGTGGTAATGGTGACGGCATTCGCGATTTCTCCGACAAAGTTCGAAAGACCGAGCTGACAGCAGGCGCAGAGATGCTTAAAGCGCGGTGTTTGCCAACCGAAGGGAACGGTATTTTTCTTGCTGCAATAGTGTAATAGGCAAAAGGCGGATCCCACGATAGGGGAAAGTCCGGTTGCCAGTGCTGCCCCTGCCATGCCCATGTTCATCGGAAACATAAAGATATAGTCAAATACGATATTAAAAAGGCTTGCAATGACAGAACCGATCATAGCGTTGGATGGATTGTTGTCGTTTCGCACATAGGCTCCGGTGGTATAGTTTGCCATATAGAAGAAAGCAAAAGGGAGAATCGTCCGAACATAGGGGATTCCCAAGTCCTGAAGCTCCCGGTCCGCTCCCAAAAGCTGTAAAATCTGCCTCGGGAAGAAAAGTCCGCCAATCAAAAAAGGGATGCTGAATACGGCATTCCAGAAAAGGGCTTGTAAAAAGAAGGAGTTTACATCTTTTCCCCTTGCCTTACGAATACTGTATCTTGTTGCGCTTCCGATTCCGAGCATGGAGCCCAGAGCATTCATCATGCCGTAGAGAGGGAGTGCCAGATTTAAGACGGCGAGGCCGTCACTTCCGGAATAGGACGCAATAAAAAAAGTATCTGCCAGAATATAGACAGAAATGCCAATCATGGCTGCAACACTATGACTTACATAATGAATAAAACGCTTCATATATCAACCCCTGATTAACTGAAAATAATGGAATGCCTTAACGGTGTTTTTGCAAAATCTTTCTTGCAGTAGTATAATAAAGCACATTTAGACAGTATCTTGCTATCCTAACATAGATTAGAATAATTTCGCAAGGCAAAGCTTCTTTAGAAGAACTTTGTAAGCGGAAGACTCAGCTTTGTGCTTTGGATTAAGCGAATTTTCTAAAAAACCGATGAAATGAATCGAAAGGGCTATAGAGTAGTCGGATAGAAGCTTTAGGTTTTGTGAGGGGAGAAAACAATGAGGAAGGTGCTTACGGAGGAAGAAAAGTTCAGGCAGATGATGGAAGAGCCGGTGCAGACTCTGATTCCGCGTCTTGCACTTCCGTCCATGGTATCGATGATTGTAGTGGCTGTTTACAATATGGCAGACACTTTTTTTGTGTCTCAGCTCGGGACTTCCGCCTCCGGTGCGGTGGGAATCGTCTATTCCATGATGGCGATTATCCAAGCCATTGCTTTTATGATCGGGATGGGCTGTGGAAATGAGATTTCCCGCCTGCTGGGTGCAAAAAAGCAGGAGGAAGCGGAACGCTTTGTGGCAATCGGTTTTTTTACGGAGCTCTTCCTCGGGACGTTTATCGCCCTTTTCTGTATTATTTATGTAGTACCTCTTATTTATGCGCTTGGTTCTACAAAGACGATAGCTCCTTATGCTATAAGCTATGCAAAATATGTTCTTCTCGGAACGCCCTTTATCATGGCGTCTCTCGGGATGAACAATATGCTTCGTTTTCAGGGAAATTCCTTCTATTCCATGCTGGAATTGCTACAGGCGGCATTCTAAATATGTTCTTGGATCCGCTTTTTATATACGGCTTTAAAATGGGAATTACGGGTGCGGCAGTGGCGACCACAGTTAGCCAGATGGTTTCCTTTTTTATCTTACTCTATCAATGCAATAAGATGCCGGCTTGTATCAGTGTTTCCTTTACTAACTTCAGGCCGAGTCGGAAACGCTATAGCTTGATTTTGCAGTTCGGCTTACCGAGCCTCGCCCGGCAGGGAATTGCCGGGATTTCTACAATCATTTTGAACTTTTCGGCGCACCCTTACGGGGATGCCGCCATAGCCGCCATGGCAATTGTTATGCGAATCAGCATGTTTTTAAATTCGCTTGTCATCGGATTTGGACAGGGATTTCAGCCTGTTTGCGGGTATTGCTATGGAGCAAAGAACTATAAGAGGGTGGAACAGGCCTATTATTTTAGTTTAAAGGTATGTTTTCTGATGTTAATTGTTATGGGAGCGGTGGTGTTTTTCTTTGCAAAGCCGTTGATTACCGTCTTTAGAAGAGAGGATGCGGAGGTGATTCGCATCGGCTATCTGGCGCTTCGCCTGCAATGCCTTACCATTCCGCTTGCTGCGCAGATTACCATGGCCAATATGTTCAGTCAGACTACGGGTTATCCGTTCCGAGCTAGCATTGTGGCTCTTCTTCGTCAGGGAATCTGTCTGATTCCAGTTTTGCTTATTCTGCCGCCTCTTTTCGGTCTCTTCGGTGTGCAGTTGTCTCAGCCGGTGAGCGATGTTTTTGCGGCATGTATTGCCTTTTTGATTACCGGCGGAATACTGAAGGAGCTTCGGGCTAGATCGGATAATCCGATAAAGACAGAACAGTAGGACAAATCAGGGAAAAGGGGCGAAAGAACTGCTTTTGTAGCTTGTTCTGTTCAGCAAAAGGGATGTTTTTGGGAAATAGGGGGAATGATGTTTTCGTTTTTACTGCTAATCATTTATCTTTCGTTTATCAGTCTGGGGCTTCCGGATGCCTTACTCGGCTCTGCATGGCCGATTATGCATGAGGAGCTGAAGGTCCCTCTTTCCTATTCGGGTAGCGTATATATGCTGATTTCCTGCTGTACGATTTTATCCAGTCTAAAGAGTGAGAGCTTAAACCGGCGCTTTGGAACAGGAAAGATCACTGCATTTTCCGTATTGCTCACCGCTTTGGCTATCTTTGGCTTTTCTATGAGTCGTTCTTTCTATATGCTGCTTCTTTTTGCCATTCCCTATGGACTTGGAGCAGGTTCGGTGGACGCGGCCTTGAATCATTACGTTGCTTTGCACTATTCCAGCAGGCATATGAACTGGCTACACTGTATGTGGGGAATCGGTGCTTCAATCGGTCCCTATATTATGGGATTTGTTTTGCAAAGGGGATTTTCCTGGTCTAAAGGCTACCTTTTAATCGGGATACTCCAAGCGGGTCTTACATTTTTTCTCTTCCTAAGTCTTGGACTTTGGAAGGAGAAAGACGATGCGAATGGAGAACTGCATGATGGAGCGGAAACGAATTCGGAAGAAAGAATAAATTCGGAAGCAAAAACGAATTCGCTAAAGACGGATATAGGATTGGAAGAAGGGAAAAAAGCTTTGTCTTTTCGGGAGATTCTTCGGATTCCCGGTGCGAAGGAGTGTATTGCGAGCTTCTTTTTTTCTACTGTGCGATTGAGCAGACTATCGGACTATGGTCCGGTTCCTTTATGGTTTATTCTTTGCGTATTGATGCCAAGCTTGCGGCATCTTTTAGTGGCTTTATTTTATTTTCGGAATCACCTTCGGGCGTTTCTTGGCCGGTATTTTTTTCTGCAAAATGGAAGGACGAGGAGCTGATTTTTGGGAGGAATCGCGATTCTTTTTTTCTGGGGATTGTCCTTCTTTTTCCTGCCGGACTTTTCTTTCCGGAAAGCGGCTTTTCGGCATGGAGCTTCGACAAATTTTTTTGTTGTTCTTAGCCTCCTTTTTTTATGGGGCTGGGCTGTGCACCGATTTATCCTGCCATCATTCACTCGACCCCCTATAATTTTTGGAGCAGAAAAATACCTCTGCCTTAATTGGAAAGCAAATGGCTTCTGCATACATCGGGAGCCTGAGTCTGCCTCCTATTTTTCGGTGTTCTGGCAAAGAATTTCGGAACGGAACTTTTTCCATTCTATGCTGTGGTTTTTGGGGATTGCCATGCTATATATGTATAAACAGCTTCTCAAAAAAAGACAAAAAGAGGCAAAAAAAGAAAGAGGAAGAAGCCGATTGTATCAGATGAAGCGTAAATATAGAATGGAAAGCGGAAGGGAAAAATATAGAAAGTGGAAGAGTAAATATAGAAAGTGGAAGAGTAAATATAGAAAGAAAAAGTGGAGGAGTCAAATTGAATAAAGATTTAACTGCGAAATTAAAAAGATAGTTTTATGGTGAATCTGGGAATTGTGATTGTGGCGGCGGCCATCTTCTTCTTTCAGGTGCCGAGTCATGTTGCGGTTTCGTCCATTTCGGGTCTGGCGATTATCCTGAATCATTTTCTGCCGCTCTCTGTTGCAACTTTGACCATGATTATGAATGTAGTGCTTCTGCTCGTTGCTTATTTCTTCTTAAGTCGCAGCTTTGCCTATAAGACGGCTTATGCGACGATTGTGCTTCCGGCCATTATGCTTCTTTTTGAGAAGTTGTTTCCAAACAATCAGTCTTTGACCGGAGATGTGCTTTTAGACGTGATTGCGTATATTTTCTTTGTAAGTATCGGTCTTGCGATTTTATTTAACCGAAATACCTGTTCGGGCGGTCTGGATGTTGTAGCAAAGCTCATGCAGAAATACCTTCACATGGAGCTTGGGAAGGCTCTGGGACTTGCAGGACTCTTTATTGCTGCCCTTTCTATCTTTGCCTTCGATAAGAAAACGGTTATTTTATCGATTCTCGGGACGTACTTTAACGGGATTATTCTGGACCATTTTATCTTCGGGCAAAGTATTAAAAAGCGGGTGTGCATCATTACGGATAAGGCAGAGTTGATTACGGATTACATCTTACATCGCCTGCATAGCGGAATGAGTGTTTATGATATTGAAGGGGCCTACAGTCATGAACGAAAAAAGGAGATTGTAGCGGTAGTGGACAGGCAGGAATACCAGAAGCTGATGAGTTTTTTAGAGAAGGAAGATCCGAAGGCTTTTATCACGGTGTATAATGTAGCGGAAATTCATTATACGCCAAAAAAATGGTAGAGCGGTCTTGTTTTCTCCTCTGCTTTGTCAGTATAATAGTCGGCGGTATTTTTAAGATGCATATCCGACAGAAGGAGCAAAAAGATGGAAGTGCTTAAGAAGAACAAGGGAAGAATTTTAAATTATTTGCAGATTATTTTGGGATGCTTTATTACGGCATTCTCCGTAAACTGTATTCTGGTTCCCAACAAATTGTCCACCAGTGGAGTGACGGGTCTTTCCCAGATGGCGGAACGGTTCACGGGAATCAATTACAGCTATATTTATTATGTCTTTAGCATTACCATTTTGATTATTGCCTTCTTTACCTTAAGGCGGGAAGAGTTTATGAAGATTATCTTTGTCTCCTTCCTCTATCCGACACTTTTGGTTTTGACCGGGATGTTTCACTTTGTATTCGTGCAGGGGGAAATGTTTTTGGTTTGCATTTACTTTTCCATTTTCTATGGCTTGGGGTCAGGCCTTGTGCTTCGTGCAGGAGTAACCTTCGGTGGTACGGATACAGTGGCTCGAATTCTGAATCGAAAGGTGTTTAAGGGAGTTGCTCTTAGCCGTGTCATGTTGTTTTTGGACGGCAGTATCCTGATTTCTTTGGGCTTTGTATTTAATAAGGATGTTGCTCTCTATGCATTGGTGAACCATGTCATCTGTATTTACATTATGGACTATATGCTTTTCGGTTTCCGGCAGAAGCTCTATAAAACGAATATCATTCCTGCGAGTCAGGATGACAGTGATGATATTACCCGTTATATCTTAAGCCTTGGCAGAGGCGTGACGATGTATAAGGCTGTGGGCGCTTATACGAAGTCGGATAAGATCATGCTTTCTTCTATCATATCACCCAGACAATCCGCGCTGATTCGGAGCTATCTTGCAGAGCATTTTCCAAATGCATTTATGGAAGTTTCTCCTATTGTTACGGTTTACGGTACCGGAGAACGCTTTGTAAGGATTAAAGGGGAAGATTAATTCTACTTGTCGGGAAATGAATCTACATTTCCCGACATTCTTATTTAAACAGAAATAAAGCTACTATAGCCGGTAGAAGGAAGGATGAAGCGTTAGCTTCGATTTTCGGAGATTGGCTATAGGAGAACGAAAACATGGGGACGGAAAAGGCGCGTGGAGACGGCGAGGCGAAAAATAGTTGGAAAAACAATCAGCTGAATTATGCGCAGCTCGGAAGGCAGATTAAGAAATATCGCATACAGAAGAAACTCAGACAGAAGGACTTGGCAAGCTTGGTATATACAACGACGAATACTATTTCCCGCTTGGAAATCGGAAGTGTAGGATGTAGCTTGGAAATGTTACTTTCTATTTCCAATGTTTTGGAGGTCAGCCCTGATGTCTTACTTTTTGGAAATTTCAACCCTATGTTCAGTCGTTTTTATCCTTTCTTTTGGGAAATGAAGGATGCCATTTCCGGAAAAATAGAAGAATCTCTGGGGGAAATATTTCAAACTTGGATGAGAAAGAACAGCTTTCTTCCGTAGAACGGGATTTTCAAGATTGGATTGGACAATTCTCCGTAGCGGAGAGGGGAGATTCCGGAAAGGAAGATTCGGAAGACCGAGGGGGAAAAGAACAGTCCTTTAGCTATGCTGCAGATGCTTTTTTATTCCCGAAAAAAGCAATGGAGAAAGAGTGGAAAGAAAGAGAGAAAAAAGTGGAAAATAAAGAGAAAATGCGGCAGAGAATTCGTGTAAAAGGAGAGGAAAAGGACTAAAACCGGCTTAAAACCGGACTAAAACCGGATAGAGTTTTGCAGTGTACAATTTGTAAAAAAGCCTGCTTTGTGCTAGTATATAACTTTGGAATTGGACGTTTAGAGGGATATTCTTATGGGGTCGTATACTGTGTTACAGTGGGCTACTTTTTTTATGCTCTACTGTATTTTCGGATGGTGCTATGAGTGCAGCTATTGCTCCGTTAAATCGGGACATTTGCAAAACAGGGGGTTCTGTCACGGGCCCTGGATTCCTATTTATGGGGTAGGATCTTGCTTGCTGGTTCTGTTAACGCACGGACATGAGGGGAATCTCTTCTATCTGTTTTGCGTGGGTTTTATCGGAGGAACTTGTTTGGAGTTTGTTACGGGTGTGACGATGAACAAGCTCTTTCACATGAGATGGTGGGATTATTCTCAAAATCCGCTGAACTTTCATGGCTATATCTGTGTACCCGCATCGATTGGCTGGGGATGTGCGGCGATTTTTTTGATGCGGGTTTTACACCCGAGGATTTCTGCCATACCTGCGGATTGGAGTTATATTACTTTCGTGATTATTAATACGATGTTCTATACCCTTTTTGTGGAGGATGTCATCCTTTCCACAATCGGAGCCCTGGAACTCAAGGAAAGAGTTGCGCGCCTTGCCGCGAATTCGGAAGAGATACAAAATCTTCGGAAGTCTATTGCGGAGGCCTATGAGAGGCTCGCGGATGCAAGGGCGGAGCTGGAGCTTTCTGCTGAGGAATTTCGGACTGTGCAAAAAACGGAGGGAAATGTTGCTGCGGCAAAGTTTATGGCCAGTACCGTAAAGGACTCCACAGTTGCGGTAGCCGGCAGCGTAAAAGAATCCACCTTGGCGGTAGCGGAATCTGTGAAAGATTCCACTTTGGCTGTAGCCGGTACAGTGAAGGACTCTACTTTGGCAGTAGCAGACTCTGTAAAGAGTTCCGTTTCGGCAATGGCAAGTTCGGTAGGAGGAGCACTTTCCTTTCCCTCGACAAGAAAGCTTAGAGACTTGGAAGTGAATAGAGAAAGACTGGAAGAGCGACTTGCTCTTTTGGAAGATGGAGGAAATGAGCATAGCGGCAAGATGCCCTGGTGGATAAAAACCATGTTGCGCAACAATCCCGAGGCGGTTTCCGAGGATGCGGGATTTAACGACTTAAAGACAGCGGCTCTTAAACCTTTGCATGAAAAGAAGCAGAATAAGTCTTCTTTGGGAGGAAAAGCATGACTTTGGCACGAAGCATGAAGAGTCTTATGGAGGGAAACTCCGTAATTCGAAAGATGTTTGAACTGGGTCAGGAAATGGCGGAGAAATACGGAAAGGAACAGGTTTATGACTTTAGTCTTGGAAACCCGGTTGCTTCCGTGCCTTATGAGGTAAAGAATGCCATTATCAGCCTTTTGGAGAATCAGGACCCGCATGAGATTCACGGATACATGAAAAATGCCGGTTTTCCCGATGTCAGAAAGCAGGTGGCGGAGCATCTTGAAAAACGCTTTGGATTAGCTTATTCGGCAGAGAATATCTTGATGTGTAACGGCGCTGCTGGGGGCTTGAATATCCTGATGCGTTGTCTTCTGGATGAAGAGGATGAGGTGCTTTGCTTTGCTCCGTATTTTACGGAATATAAGGCCTATGTTTCGCATTACAAGGCGAAGCTTACCGTGGTTCCCATGAGAAAAGATGATTTCTCCTTGAATCTGGACATGGCGGAGCAGATGATTAAGAGAAGAACCAAGGCTGTCATCCTGAACAACCCCAACAATCCGAGCGGAATCATTTACAGTGAAGAGGATCTGCGTGCTCTCGCTAAATCCTTAAGAGTGCAGAGGAAAGGCTGGGACACCCGATATATCTGATTTGTGATGAGCCTTATAGAGAACTGGCTTATGACGATAGAGAAGTGCTGTTTATGCCGGAGATTTATGAGAACAGCATTTACCTTTACTCCTTCTCAAAGACCTTGTCTATTCCGGGAGAGCGTATCGGCTATCTGGCTATCTCGGATAGAGTAGAGGAGGGAAAAGAGCTGATGGCTGCGGCGGTGATTGCCGGAAGAACCCTAGGATTTGTGAATGCACCTTCTTTATTTCAAAAGGTCATCGGACAATGCCTTGATGTAAAGGTGGATTTGAGTTTTTATGATAGAAATAGAAAACTGCTTTATACGGAGCTTAGCGAAATGGGCTTTTCATGCGTTCCGCCCCAAGGTGCTTTCTATCTCCTTATGAAGTCTCCTATGGAAGATACGGATGCATTTTTAAAGCTTGCGGAAGAGGAACATATCATTTTGGTTCCTACAGACGGCTTTGGCCTTCCGGGTTATTTCCGTCTTGCCTATTGTCTACCCTATGAAAAAATAGAAGCTTCCATCCCTGCATTCCGAGCTTTGGCAAAGAAGTGTCAGGAAAGAGTTTTACAGGACAAAGAGGAGCAGTAGAAAAGCAGAAAAACGAATAGGATTGTGGAAAGTTTGATAGGATATTGAAACGGCAAACAGAATTTTGGAAAAGACTATAGAACAGCAAAAGAGCAAGGCCTTCGCCTTGCTCTTTTCGCTATCATTTTGAAGGGGGCTCCGAAACCCTTATTTACAGGAGAAGGTCCCGGAGTTGAGTATGAAAAGCTTTTTTGTAGTTACATCTTATGTAACTGTGTATAGGATACTTCCCTTCTGTGATGAAATTATGTTTTATGACTTAAAGAAAAATAAAATATATAAAGAAAAGATTAGGGAAGTTAAAAAAATTCTTACACTACGGATTGAAATTTTTTTCGCTTTAAGTACCTGCCCCGATTCTCCTTTACTACCTTCCCTTCTTTTGCGACAAGCTGTCCTCTTAAGTAGACTTCCTCGATTACACCTTGTACTTCTAAACCTTCCAATGGTGCATAGTCGGAGCGAGAAACCTGCGTTTCTTTGGTGATGGTCTTCTTTTTATTCGGATTAAGTATCACGATATCTGCATCGGATCCCTCCAGAAGAACACCCTTTTCCGGATACATGCCATAGAGCTTTGCCGGATTTTCGGAAAGAAGAGCACACATTCTTTCCTTTGTAATCCGTCCCTTTACCACGCCTTCGGAGAAAATCACTTCGCCTCTGGTTTCTACACCGGGCATTCCACCGGGGATTTTTCGGAAGTCCTCCTTTCCCAAGTTTTTTTGCTCCAAGGTAAAAGCGCAGTGGTCGGTGCAGATGGTTTGAATTTCTCCGTCTGCAAGCGCCTTCCATAGAGCTTCCTGATCGGATTTCTTTCTAAGAGGCGGTGCAATGACATAGCGGGCGGATGTCAGGAAATCTTCCGACTTATATAAGTCTTCTGTCATGGTCAGGTATTGAGGACAGGTCTCGGCAAAAACGGTCTGTCCTCTTTTTCTTGCTTCTCGAATCTCATTCAGTCCTTTTTCACAGGTAAGGTGAACATCGATAATCGGAGTATCCACTACATTGGCAATGTAGAGCATACGGTTAATGGCTTCAGCCTCTGCATCATCCGGTCTGGAAAGATAATGGGAAGAAACCCTTGCTTTCGTTTTGGGGTCGGAAATCAGTTCTTTTTGCAAAGCGGCAATCATGCCCGTATTTTCACAATGAACACCGGTAATGCCGCCTACCCTTTTCAGTTCCTCCAGGATTTCAAACATTTCTTCATCATCTACCTGAATATCGTAGGTCATATAGATCTTGAAGGTACTTAATCCTTCATCCATCATTTTTTGACATTCCTTCTTGCTGCTCTCGTTCCAGTCCGTGATGGACATGTGAAAACCGTAATCACAGGAGGCACCCTTATCCGCCTTCTTCTGCCAGTTATGGAAGCCCTCCATGAGCGTTTCACCTTTATATTGTGTACCAAAGTCTACGATACTTGTAGTCCCGCCGGCTATAGCGGCCTTGGTTCCGGAAGGGAAGTCATCGCAGGTTACCGTTCCTGCAACATGCAGCTCAAAGTGGGTGTGACAGTCGATAAATCCCGGAAAGAGAAGCCTTCCTTCGGCATCAATCCTCTCGGGTTCTTCTTGCAGGCTTTCTAAAAAAGCCGTTTCTTCCTTCTGCTCTGATTCTCTGAAAATTCTTCTGATTTTTTCTCCTTCTATATAGAGATTGCCCTTAAAACTCTCCTTGGGGCTTACAATTGTCCCTTTTTCAATGCAAAGCATAATGCCTCCTTTTTCAGTTATCACTTTTGTTTCAAGCCGGGCCTACAGAAGCTCGGATATAGCACATTGTGTTTCATACATCGTATAACAGCTAAGATTCCGTAGAGCATCGGTCTATACAGCGCTTTTCCACAAACCAGTATAACACTCCTCCCCGGAAGAAACAGTGGATTTATAAAGTATTTTTTACCGGATATAAATAGAGTAAAGATTTTATCAGTTGATAAAGAAATAATCAGTTGATAAAGAAATAAAAAGCACTGGACAAAGTTAGCTATTACTAATATAATCAGCATTATAGTTAGTTATTATAAACTAACTAAGAAAGGGAAAGTATGGAATGGAACGGATTTTTTTGTAGAAAAAAAAGCTCTGTCGAAGATTATGTGCGCGAGCATCTCTGCCTTAATGCTCCGGTGATTGCAGGTCTAAAGCCTGCGGCAATCTTTACGGTGAGCTATGAAGAAAAGAAAATGCTGGAGAGTTTATTTTCTCGCTACAATGATTTCCGAATAGAAACACTTCATTCCGGAAAGAAGGAAAGCATCTTCTTGTATAGAAAGTCGGTGTTCTTTCGACATTTACAGAATAGGAACTTGCGGAGTTTTCTTTCTTCTTTGGACTTGGGATATAAAGAGGATAAGATAGGAAGCTATTTGTTTCTCTTTAAAGAGCGTTTTCGAAAGTACAAGGATTGTGGAGCGACTTTCCCCCATGAGGTGGGTATCTTTTTAGGCTATCCTCCTGAGGATATTCGCATATACATGGAAGATCCGTACCGAAAAGCCAAGTTGACAGGCTACTGGAAGGTGTATTCAAACGAAGAAGCGGCTTTACAGCTTTTTCGTGCCTATGACTCTTGTATTCAGAAATTTTTACAGTTATTGGAGGACGGTTTTAGTCTACGGAGTATCGTGGAAAGCTACGGTTTAAGAAGAGAAAAGGCAGCTTAGAAGCGATAGCTTTTAAAAATGAGTAAACTTAGCAAATCGAGAGCCTTGAAAAGAAAAGTATAGATAAGAGAAACGTTGCTATTGCAACAAAACAATCCTAGTAAAATAATAGGATATAGTTAAAGGAGAAGAAAATATTCTTCTACATATATAAGGAGGACATAAAATGATTAAAGTTGTATTTTGGAGTCAGACAGGGAACACGGAGGCTATGGCTGAGGCAGTTGTAGAGGGGATTAAGGCAGCAGGAAAAGACGCAAAAGCAGTGAGCGTTTCCGATATTTCCGCGAAAGAGCTTTCAGGAGAGGAAGTATTTGCTTTAGGATGCCCTGCTATGGGTGATGAAGTCTTGGATGAGGGAGAGATGGAGCCCTTCGTAGAGGAGCTGATTCCATCGGTTTCCGGTAAGAAGATTGCTCTCTTCGGCTCTTATGACTGGGGTGATGGCGAGTGGATGCGCAGCTGGGAGGCAAGAATGAAAGAAGCGGGAGCAGTTTTAGTTGCTGAGCCGGTAATCTGCAATCTCACACCGGACGAAGAAGGGCTTGCGAATTGTAAGGCTCTTGGAGAGGCGCTTGCAAAGGCTTAATGATTCCTTGAAAATAGAAAATTATAATCCTCCGACAAACGGGGGTGCCTTTGGGATATAAGTCCTTGAAATTGGCTAAAGTCTATTAACAAGAGGGGTTCTGTGTATGCAGAGCCTCTTTTTTTTCATAATGGATATCGTGTGATATCTCGCTTTTGGACAAGTATCCATAGAAAAACGGAAAGGAATTGTTCGGACTGAATAGCCTGTGTTGTAGTGCAAGAAGACAATTATTTCAAAAAAATTAATAAATATACAAGAAAGTTCCTACAAAAAAATCTCTTTACTGCCTTTTTTTCAAAAAGATTTAAGATTAAAGCATCCGTAAGATTAAAAAAATATTTAATCATATAAAAAAAGGGATTCCTTTTCGATTATAGAAAGGATAGAAAAATGGATCAGTTAAAAAATAGAGGTTTGGCCATTCCTTTGATTCAGGGAGGAATGGGGGTGGGTGTTTCCCTTTCCGGCTTAGCAGGCGCAGTGGCAAAGTCCGGTGCTATGGGCTGCATCAGTACTGCTGATTGCGGATACAAGGAAGAGGACTTTCGTCGAGCTCCGGAGGAAGCCAATCTTCGGGCTCTGAGAGAGGAAATCCGAAGGGCAAGAAAATTGAGTGAGGGAAGAGGGCTGCTCTCCATCAATGCCATGGTTGCAACAAGACAGTGGGAGGATGCTATAAGAACAGCTGTAGAAGAGGGAATTGATGCCGTGATTTCCGGAGCGGGTCTGCCCTTAAGTCTTCCGGAATTTGTACCGGAGGGCAAGACTATGATTGCTCCGATTGTTTCCAGTGGAAGAGCGGCAAAGGTCTTACTGAAAACCTGGAGTCAAAAGTATAAGAGAACCGCAGATTTTATTGTCTTGGAAGGCCCTTTGGCAGGAGGGCATCTGGGATTTAAGGCGTCTGAAGTGGAGGAAGGGAAGGCAAAGTCTTTAGAGGAACTGATTCCGGAGGTCTTGTCTGTACTCGAGGGTTTTGAAGAAGAATATGGCAGGAAGATACCGCTTTTTGCCGCGGGAGGCATCTGGGGTAAAGAGGATATTATCCGGATGCAAGAGGCCGGATCTTACGGAGTTCAGATGGCTACCCGCTTTATCGGTACTAAGGAATGTGATGCAAGCGATGCTTATAAAGAATACCTACTCTCCAAAGAAGAAATGGATCTTAGTATAATTCATAGTCCTGTAGGGATGCCGGGGAGAGCGGTGCACAGTCCCATGCTGGAAAGCTGGGACTGCTTGGAAGAATTCCGCCGAAACATTGCTCCCGCTGTATTCATTCTTGTGATCCCGGAACAGTAAAGTATTGCATCACCCAAGCCCTGATTTCTGCCGTGGAAGGAAATATAGAGGAGGGACTCTTTTTCTCGGGAGCAAATATCGGAAAGCTTCGAGAAATTGTGACGGTACAAGATATTGTAGAAGAGCTTTTTTAGAAAAAAGCCAAGAAAAAAGGATATTGTGTACCGTTATCGCGTTAAGCGGAGTGTTCCTTTGTTTTTTCGGAAAGCTGTTCCTTCAGCCATTCGGCAAGAACTGTAGCCTGATTCAGTTTTTCTTCTTTTGAAGCAAAGAGAAGGGTAACCGCTTCTTTTTTTAGCTCTTCCTTCACGAGCCGGATAAAACTGTCTTTTTCCGGATTTTGCTCCAGTTCGTTTCTGTAAAGCTCACGAAATCGGGAAAAGAGTTCTTCCTTGTGGTCAAACCATTTTCTTAAATAGGTGGAGGGGCTAAGTTCCTTAGCCCAGAAATCGATGGCGGCCTTTTCTTTTGCAACTCCTCTTGGCCAAAGTCTGTCGGTTAATATACGAAAGCCATCCGTGTCGGACTTTTCTGTGTAAATTCGTTTAATTTGAATTTGGTACATACTGCACTCACTTTCTCCCGTTTTGGGAAAGATGCCGTGGAATGCATAGGAAAAACAAGTACCCAAGTGAATTCCGGAAAGCTTGTTTTCCTAAGAACTACACTGCTTAAATCGAGTATTATGTAAAATTTATTGTATATATAAATATATCATATAGAAAAACTATTTTCTACTTAATTTTTGGAGTGAAAGAAGAATACAAATTTTAAAAATTAAGCTTTTCTTGGAAAGAAAAAAGAACTGTAAAAAATCAAAGTGTAAAGAAATTTTGATTTTTACAGCTCTTTTATCTGTTCTTACGTATTATGGCAAAATGGAGATTTACATACTTTCCACCCTGCTTTATGCATTACAAACTGTTTTGAACAACAATGAATTATAGGTTTAGGCCGTCTCCGGGAAGAAGATCTTCATGTCGTCTTCTACGCTTCCGATTCCGGAAATACCGAAGTTTTCTACGAGAACCTTTGCTACATTCGGAGAAAGGAAGGCGGGAAGGGTTGGTCCAAGGTGAATGTTCTTTACCCCTAAGTAGAGAAGGGCAAGGAGAACGATAACGGCCTTCTGCTCATACCAAGCGATATTGTAAGCAAGCGGAAGCTTGTTTACGTCATCTAAGCCGAACACTTCCTTCAGCTTCAAAGCGATTAAGGCTAAGGAATAGGAATCGTTACACTGACCGGCATCCAGTACTCTTGGAATTCCGCCGATATCTCCAAGCTCCAGTTTATTGTACTTATACTTTGCGCATCCTGCGGTTAAGATGACAGCATCCTTCGGAAGAGCCTTGGCAAATTCGGTATAATAATCTCTCTTCTTCTGTCTTCCGTCACAACCTGCCATAACGACAAACTTCTTAATCGCGCCGGACTTTACAGCTTCTACTACCTTATCGGCAAGAGCAAATACCTGCTCGTGCGCAAATCCACCTACGATGGTACCTGTCTCGATTTCCGTCGGAGCCGGGCAGGACTTAGCTTGCTCAATAATAGCAGAGAAATCCTTAATCTCGCCGTACTTTCCGCCGATGTGCTTGCAGCCCGGGTATCCTGCCGCACCGGTAGTCCAAAGTCTGTCCTTGTAGCTGTCCTTTGGAGGCACAATACAGTTTGTAGTCATGAGGATTGGTCCGTTAAACGGCTCGAACTCCTCCTTCTGCTTCCACCATGCATTTCCATAGTTTCCTACAAAGTGCTTATACTTCTTAAAGAAAGGATAGTAGTGTGCAGGAAGCATCTCGGAGTGGGTGTAAATATCTACGCCGGTTCCCTCTGTCTGGTCGAGGAGCATTTCGAGATCCCTAAGGTCATGTCCGGAAACGAGAATTCCCGGATTTTTTCCAACACCGATATTGACGCTGGTGATTTCCGGATTTCCGTAAGTGGAAGTGTTGGCACCGTCCAGAAGAGCCATACCCTCTACGCCTGCCTTACCGGTCTCTAAGGTAAGGGCTACCAAATCGTCAACAGAAAGACTGTCGTCCAATGTTTTTGTAAGAGCCTTCTGGATGAAAGCATCAACATTGCTGTCATCCTTTAAAAGTGCATTGGCGTGCTTGGAATAAGCTGCAAGGCCCTTAAGTCCGTATGTAATCAATTCCCTTAAGGAACGGATATCTTCGTTTTCAGTAGATAAAACACCGATGCTCTGGGCAAAGATTTCGTAATCCTTCTCTGCAACTTCTACGGTTGCGGCTTTTGGAAGCTTAGAACTGTCGGAAAGAGTCGCTCTTACGGCATCTCTCATGGCGAAAGTCTCCTTGATATGATCCACGATAGCATCCTTATCAAAGTTCGCATTGGTGATGGTGATGAAAAGGTTCATCGTTACACGGTGATTTAAGTCCGGAGAAACTTCCTTTCCTTCCGCTCTTGCCTCTTCGGCTACAGCAGATAAGCCCTTGGTGGCATAAACCAGAAGGTCCTGCATGGCTGCGACATCCGGCTTCTTTCCGCAAACACCGGATACGGTACAGCCGGAACAGTTGGCTGTTTCCTGACACTGATAACAAAACATCTTATTCTCCATTTTTTCCCTCCTAAGAAAAATAATGACTCAAAATAACTTTGTAGCGGAGCGAATATTTCACAGAATAACTCTGAAAATCTGCCCCTTTCACTCGATGCACTTCATTTTGCAATAAAGGGGAGAAAAAAATGTGTTGCATGCGCAACAAACTAGAATTAGACTATGCATTAATTAAATACAATTTGAGATTGTTGAGTTATAAGTTTATTTTTTTCGGGGAGAAAGTAAGGCGATAAGAAAGGAAGGCTATACCGGGATACCGATATTCGATTATGGGAGATGCTGTAAAGGAGAGACTATGTCAGAAGAAATGAAGGCCTGCTGTAATTGTGGAGGCGGATGTCAGATTATGGAAGAGAGAAAGAAACTGAATAAAGAGGAGGTACTCCGCTATTCGGATATGGAAATATTTAAGGGCATTGAGAAGGAAAATCTGAATGCTTTGCTTTACTGTATGAAAAGCTATGTGCGTTCGTATAAAAAGGGAGAGTTGATTCACTTGGAGGAAAATCATGAAAAGCATGTGGGAGTAGTTCTTTTTGGCAACATTCACATGATTAAGACGGATGTATGGGGAAGAGAAACGCTGCTCACTTATATGGGGGAGGGAGAAATCTTCGGAGAAACATTTGGAAACAGTGCATCCGAGGACGAATATGTTTCCTTCCTTTCCGCAACGAAAACGGAGGTGCTCTTCCTGTCATTTGAAAAGGCGATTCATGTCTGCAAAAACCAATGCGGCTTCCACTTCCGTCTGATAGAGAATCTCTTTGATTTAATCAGCAAGAAGAATATTCAGCTTATGGAAAAAATAGAGGTAACCTCCCGCGGAAGCTTACGGGAAAAGATTCTTGCATACCTCTCTTTGCAGGCACAGAAGCAGAAGTCAAAGTACATTGAGCTTTCTTTAAGTCGTACGGATATGGCACAGTTCCTCTGTACAAATCGTTCAGCAATGACGAGGGAGCTGGCTTCTTTAAAGGATGCAGGTATCATTGATTTTGACAGGAATACCTTTATATTAAAAACGCAGACGGAGATTTAAGAAATAGTCTAAGCGTTTCATGCAATAGATATTTGTATAAAAAAGAAGGGGCTGTAAAAAATCAAAATGATAAATAAATTTTCAGCAATATAGGTCTGAATGCGGGGTAGTCTGAGTCCGTCGGTACTTGCGAAAAACAAGAGAAACGCAGTTTTTCGCTTAGTATCCGTTACGTGGCGAAGCTAGCGAGAGCGTGCCCCAAGTTCAGACCTATATTGCTTAGAAAATTATTTTGATTTTTTACAGCCCCTTCTCTATTTAGTGAAGATACTTCTTTTCAAGGATTTCCAAAGCATTCAGGTACTTATCCTGTACACCTTCTTTCTTTTTCTCCGTCTCATAGACCTCACTCTTATCGTTGATAACTTGGAAGTCCTCTGTGCTCAGGCTTCGTTCCGCGAAAGGATAAACCACACTGTTTTCCTTTTCAATGTGAAGCTGTAAGAGGTGGGCATAAGCCATCGCGTAGGAGAGAATATCCAGCTTTAACTCCGGAGTCGGGGTTTTCTGATACTCATTTAAGGCTGTTTCCAGAGCAAGTACATCCGCTCTTCCAAGGTCATGCTCTACAAGCATTCCGTGGGTAACAAGCTTATCTGCTACGGGGCCCATCTTTTCCACCATAAGCGGGAAGAGGAATTTTTCCTCCTTACCATGGTGATGTTTATCTGCATAGCCTCTGATGAAATCAATAATCTGTCGTAAATCGCTGTCCGGCACCTCTGCTCCGTCCATAAGCTGCAGGCAAATCTTGCGAACCACTGCAAGGGCTCTGTTGATATTGCTGTGCTCTTCTTCCATAATGGCAATACTTCTATTCATCTCTGTCCTCTTTCTTGTGGATTTGCCTATTGATACAGGCTGTAGTGCCATTCCTCGTCCGTGTCGAAGTGAAGGGCAGTTTCGGAGAGCATTCCCTCCATGATTTTCTTTCTAAGCTGATAGTATAGGGAAGGATCTCCGTTTACGGCAGTCCAAAAGGGAGCATGAATATCTTCTTCCTGTACCCAGGAGGTACGAGCCGGATCCTGCTCCGTGATGACATTGACTCTGTCACAGGGCATACCGTTTAAGAGGGAATCGTCCATCTTTCTATAAGCATCGGCCGCATCGGATTCAGGAGCAAGTGCCCGCGCTTTTCCGAACTGAAAGGCAATTTCTTCCAAATCGGAAATCCTTTCCGGATCTTCTGCCAGAATATTTGTTACCAAAAGGGCATAACGTGCTTCTGCGTCCTGCACTCTTTCCTGTAGCCAGCCGTGAATATTCATCACATCAATCAGTTCATTTAAGGGACGAAGCTCCTTGTTTACCGTCTTCTCCTCCAAGTGCTTCTCGGAAAATACTGCCCAGCCGGATTTTTCACCATACTCCGCAATTTTCCGAATCAGCTCTTCCTGCAGCTGGATTTTATTATAAAGCCAATAGTGAATCGGTCCTAAAAAAGCACTCATTATTCGGAAACCTCACTTAACTTTGCGTTCAGGGTAGCCAGTACCGCATTCGGATTTAAACCGTGTACCATGCAAGCGTCCTCCAGAGACTCCATCTGAGAGCTGGGGCAGCCTAAGCAGTGCATTCCTACCTCCAGTAAGGTGTCGATTAACTCCGGGTGCTCGTTTACAATTTGTCCTACTAACATATCGCTGGAAATCTTTGCCATTTTATTTTCCTCCTAAATCTTTTGTTCTGCTCCGTTTTTCTCCAAAGACTCATTCTGAGCAAAACTATTATTCTTTAAAGAGAGCAAAGGCATACAATGTCTGCCTTAGGTTGTTCCTCTAAAACCTGAAAACTCTCGATTACGGAAAACAGTATAGCAAATTCATATAAATTGTGGTGTTGCAAATGCAACATTTATAGTCTGCTGAAAATCACGATTGTAAAAAAGAAAAAAGGCTGTCGAAAATTTGTGAAAAATAAAACCTAGTAAAACATCCTATTTTTTTGCTTCTCAAGTAGGAAGCTTTCCTGTATAATGCTTGAGAGCAAATAGAAAGAAGATCATTTATAGATATAACCGGGAGGGCTTCCCCTCCATAAGAATATGTATAGAGAAAGTGGATAGAGAAAGGAGTTTGTATGGCAAAAGCAGCAGAGGTAAAGAAACTGAACAGGAAGCTGATGGACTTTCTTGACGGAAGTGTCAATGCCTTCTTTGCAGTGGAAAATATGAAAAACATCCTTGTAGAGGAAGGATTCCTTCCTTTGTACGAGGGAGAGGACTGGCAATTAAAGAGGGGCGGAAAGTATTTTGTAACAAGAAACGGTTCGGCACTCATCGCCTTTGTCCTTCCGGAAAAATCCTTTAAGGGCTTCCAGATGATGGCAAGCCACAGTGATTCTCCCGTGTTTAAGATAAAGGGAGATCCGGAACTTGAAATCGACAAGGCATACATTCAGCTAAATGTTGAAAAGTATGGCGGAATGATTTGCTCTCCGTGGCTGGACAGACCTTTATCCGTTGCGGGAAGAGTGCTGGTTAAGAGTGTGAAGGGAGTAGAGACAAAACTTGTAAACATCGACCGAGACTTACTCATTATTCCGAATCTGGCGATTCACATGAATCGGGAAGTGAATGACGGCTACAAGTTCAATGCACAGAAGGATATGCTGCCTCTATTTTCCACTATCGAAGGAAAGGGAAGTTTCAAGAAGATTGTCGCGGATGCGATTTCCGTAAAAGAAGAGAGCATTCTGGATTGGGATTTATTTCTCTACAACAGACAAAAGGCAAGGATTTTGGGCGGAAAGGAAGAGTTCATCGCAAGTGGAAGATTGGATGACCTGCAGTGTGCCTTTTCTTCCTTACAGGGAATTCTTGCCGCTAAGCCGAAGGAGAGCGTGGCACTCCACTGCGTTTATGACAACGAAGAGGTAGGAAGCGGTACGAAGCAGGGTGCGGATTCAAGCTTCTTAAAAGATGTACTGCATAGAATTCTCTATGCTTTCGGTATGGGAGAGGAAGAGTATATCAAGGCTTTACAGAACAGTTTCCTTGTTTCCGCAGACAATGCACATGCCGTGCATCCTGCACACCTCGACAAGGCGGATGCCTTAAACAGACCGTATATGAATAAGGGAATTGTGCTGAAGTACAGTGCGAACCAGAAGTATACTACGGATGCCGTATCCGCTGCCGTGTTTAAGAGCTTTTGTGAAAAGGCAAAGGTGCCGTACCAGAGTTTTGCCAACCGCTCGGATATGCTCGGAGGTTCTACGCTGGGTAACATTTCCAACAGTCAGGTGGCACTGAACACCGTGGATATCGGACTTCCTCAGCTTTCCATGCATTCCCCGTATGAGACGGCCGGTGTAGAGGATACCTACTATCTTGTAGAAGTGGCTAAGCTGTTCTATTCTTCTTCCGTACTGGGAAGAGGAGACGGGAATTTGGAAATTAAGTATTAGAAATGAGTAAAAGGGTGTTTTTACAGGAGAGGAGCAGTCCTTTACTGAAGAAACTATATATTTAAGAAATAAAGGAGAGAGTATGGAACAAAAAAAGATTAGTTGGAAATTGCTCGCGTTTATGGCATTTTCCACGGTTTGGGGCTTTGGTAATGTGGTAAACGGCTTCGTATGGTTTAATGGAATTCAGGTTATTTTCAGCTGGATTTTCATGTTTGCCTTATACTTCGTGCCCTATGCATTAATGGTTGGAGAACTTGGTTCCGCATTTAAGAATGCAGGTGGAGGAGTGAGTTCCTGGATTCGCGAGACCATGGGAACCAAGATTGCGTACTATGCAGGTTGGACTTATTGGGCTTGTCACATCACCTATATTGCAAGTAAGCCGAGTGGCGGTTTGAAGGCATTGTCCTGGGTGATTTTCCGTAGTGCGGAGCTCTATGATCGTTTGCCGAGTATTTACATTCAGCTGATTACCTTTGCCCTTCTTTTAATCTTCTGCTATGTAGCAAGTAGAGGTTTAAATCCTTTGAAGAAGATGGCAACTTTGGCAGGTTCCAGTATGTTTGTGATGTCTTTGCTTTACATCGTGATGATGTTTGCAGCTCCGGCAATCAATCCGAAGGCAGACTATGTGAGCCTTGATTTCAGCTTAAAGAACTTGATTCCGAACTTCCGTCTGGAGTATTTCACTTCCCTTTCCATCCTGGTTTTTGCAGTGGGCGGATGTGAGAAGATTTCTCCGTACGTAAACAAGGTAGAGAACCCGAGTAAGGGCTTCCCGAAGGGAATGATTGCTCTGGCTATCATGGTTGTGGTTTGTGCTATGCTTGGAACGATTGCTATGGGTATGATGTTTGATCCGACTGTGATTAATGCTTCGGAAGAGAGCTTTAACTCTTATGCGGCAAACGGTGCTTACTGGGCATTCCAGCGTCTGGGACAATACTATGGCATTGGCGATACTCTTTTGGTGATTTATGCACTTTGCAATATGATTGGACAGTTTGCAGTTCTGATTATGAGTATCGATGCACCGCTTCGTATGCTTCTCGATAATGAAGATACAAAGCAGTTTATTCCGAAGAAGCTCTTAAAGCAGAATGATGTTGGTGCTTACACAAACGGTATCATTATGGTAGCAATCCTTTCCGGATCTATCATCTTGGCACAGTCCTTTGTTCCGGGCGCCGCAGCGGTATTAAAGCAGCTCACTAAGTTGAACTCCGTATGTATGCCTCTTCGTTACCTTTGGGTATTTGCTGCCTACATTGCTCTTCGTAAGGCCGGAGATAAATTCCATCCGGAATATCGTTTTGTGAAGAATGATGCTGTGGCTCTGGCTTTCGGCGTTTGGTGCTTCTTGATTACGGCCGCAAGCTGTCTCTTAGGGATGCACTCCAAGGATACATTTACCATGGCATTGAATATAATCACTCCCTTGGTGCTTTCCATTCTGGGTATCATCATGCCGCTTTTGGCAAAAAATGAAAAACAAGCGAATGCTTAATTCGACTTTGCGGAAAAATATTATATTTTTCCGCAAATTTGTCGTTATAGACCTTTAATACAAGGATGTAGAAAGGATTTTGGCCATGAAGGAAAATCGGGAATGTTATCAAAATCGAGAGCTGTCTTGGCTTTTGTTTAATGAGCGTGTTCTAAATGAGGCAGCCAATCCTCGTGTGCCTCTTATGGAACGTTTGCAGTTCGTTTCCATTTATCAGACCAATCTGGATGAGTTTTTTATGGTTCGTGTGGGCACACTCATGCAGCAGATGGAGAATAAAAAAACAGTCAAGGACAATAAAACAGGCTTAAGCAGTAAGGAGCAAATCAAGCTTATCTTAAAGGAAGTGGAGAGGCTTGAGCAGAAGCGAAAGGAAATATATACCCAGCTTATGGGGGAGCTTGAGCCGGTAGGCATTCATATTATCAACTTTCAAAAAAACTGTCCAAACAAGAGCAGAGCCAGCTTGAGGCATACTTTGATAAGGCAATTCGTCCGTACCTTTCTCCTATGATTGTAGGGAAACAGCAGCCCTTCCCCTTTTTACAAAAACAGTGAGCTTTATGCCGTAGCCCGCCTGGAAACAAAGGGCGGAAAGAAAAGAATGGGGATTGTTCCCTGCTGGAATCCGGTTTTTAAGAGATTGATAGAGATTCCGGGAAGAAAGGGCTACCATATGCTTTCCGAAGAGCTGATTCTCCACTTTGTTTCGAAGCTGTATCCGGCGTATACCATTCGGGAGAAATCCATCATCCGCATTACAAGAAATGCGGATATTGATGCAGGAGATGTGTACGATGAGGATATGGATTACCGAGGAATGATGGAGCAGCTTTTAAAGAAAAGAAAGCGCTTAAATCCGGTAAGACTGGAACTTAGTAGGGAGCTCCATAAGTCGGTTAAGAAGAAGCTGGCTACGTATTTAGGGATTTCGGAAGACCATGTTATCCATTGTGAAACGCCTCTTGACCTGTCCTTCCTCTTCACTCTGCAAAATGCCAAGAGAGAACATCAGGAGATGTTTTATCCTCGCTACAGCCCGAGAATGAGCGGAAAGATTCGAAAGGATGAAAATATCATTCATCAGATTGAAAAGAAAGATATCCTTCTTTCCTATCCGTTTGAGAGTATGAAGAATTTTATCGGTCTTTTACAGGCTGCGGCAGTGGATAAGTCGGTTCACTCCATAAAGATTACCCTTTATCGTATGGCGAGCCACAGTCAGATTGTGGATGCGCTTTGTGAGGCTGCGGAAAATGGAAAGGAAGTCCTTGCTCTTGTGGAATTAAGAGCAAGGTTCGATGAGGCGGCGAATATCGAGATGTCAAGACGCTTGGAGGATGCGGGGTGCCAGGTAATCTACGGTCTTCCGGCTTATAAGGTGCATTCCAAGCTTTGCCTTATTACGAGAAAGACCGAGGAAGGCGTCTCCTTCATTACCCAGATTGGAACGGGAAATTATAATGAAAAAACGGCCACTCTCTATACTGACCTTTGCCTTATGACGGCCAACAGAGAGATAGGAGAGGATGCACAGGAAGTTTTCCGTACTCTGCTTCTTGGAGAAACAGTAGAAAAGAGCTCTGCCCTTCTCGTTGCGCCAAAAGGCTTGCAGAATGCCATTTTGGAAAAAATAGAAGCGGAAGGCAGAAAGGCGGAGGAAGGAAGAGGCGGTTATATCGGTTTAAAGCTCAATGCACTGACAGATAAAGACATTATCGATGCTTTGATTAAAGCCTCTCAAAAAGGGGTAGTGATTCAGCTGCTGATTCGAGGAATCTGCTGCCTCATTCCGGGTATTCCCGGAAAAACGGAGAATATCCGGATTCACAGTATAGTGGGAAGATTCCTGGAGCACTCCCGCATCTATCGATTCGGGCAGGGAGATGAGGAAGAAATCTATATCGCCAGTGCGGATTGTATGACCAGAAATACGCTCCGAAGAGTGGAGGTTGCAGCGCCGATACTCGATGAAGAAAATAAGAATCGTGTGCGGGAGATTTTTGACCTTGGCTTTAAGGATACGGAGAAAGGAAAATGGCTTCTTTCCGACGGTTTCTATCATGACCCGGAGGGCTTGGGAGAGGAGCGCTTTGACTCGCAAGACTACTTCTACAGAGAAGCTTACAGAAATGCGGAGTAGGACAGAATGCTATTTATTTTTGCAGCACACTACGGAGAAGTAGAAAATATAATTCAAGCATTGAAGATGGGGAAACGAAAAACTTCGTTTCCCTTTTTGCAGTATTGTACGAGTGAATTTAGAGAATCCGAAGGAAGGATATTGCTGACTATCTGCGGAGAAGGGCGAAACAATGCAGCGGCAGCAGTTTCCGCGACCTTGGCAAAGGAGGGAGCAAAGAGAGGGGATATTCTCCTATCCTTGGGCAGTGCTGCAATCCTGAAAGCACCACATACCGCCGGGGGAAGCTGTTTAGAAGCTGGTTCCTGATTCATGCCCTTCAGGAATGGGCAACAGGACGACAGTTCTATCCGGATATGCTTTATTCCTTTTCTTTTCCCGAAGCAAGGCTTATTACCGGAGACAAACTGCTTTCTTGGAAGGATGCGGAGATATTAGGGAGAGGTCTGCCTTACTTGCCTGACAGAGGGGAATTAAAGGCTTCTCCGGCAAATGCTTCAAAGAAGAGAACAAAAGGAAGTTCTATAAAATTCTCTAAAGAAATACCCTATCCGGAAGAAATTTTTCTTTATGATATGGAATCGACTGCAGTTTTCCAAAGCGGATATAGCTTTCTTTCTACGGAAGATATGTTCTTTCTTCGCTGTGGAACGGATTTTGGGCTGAATTTTGCAGGGAATACAGCGGAAGAAAGCGAGAAAGAGCAGTCACAGAAGCAAATAAACAAAGTGAAAGAAGAATTTCGGAAACTTCTGAAACGGGAAGAGGAACAAGTTCTTTCTTTTATCCGGATTTTGGATGAAATCAGTCTGAAAAAAGAGAAAGAAAGACAGAAAGAGGAGGCGTTTTTGTCTGAAGTGCAGCTTCTTTCTCAAGAACTTCGCCTCTCCTTTGTCTTGGAAAAGAAACTGGAAAAATTGCTCCGCTATGGAAAGAGCATTCATTTTTCTTGGAACAAGTATTTTCAGAAGAAAAGACAGGAAGGCTTTCTTCCTGTTCGGGATAAGCGAGGGGGACAGAAGATTTTGCAGGAGCTGGAAGACGATTTACTCCATTTCTCCTCCGCTACCGAAGAGGGCTTGCCTTGCTTATTGGAGACGAAAAAAGAAGTGGAAGATAGAGGAGGAGAGGAAAGAGAAATTCCATATGCTATATCGAAAGAGGAGGATCCTCTTCCTTTCCACCCGCATTTTTCTCATATTTATGTAGAAAGGGAAATATGGGGACAAGCCGGTGTAGACGCAATACTAAAGAAATTTCCCAAGGCAAAAGTCATTCTCATCCGGCATTATAAGGATCTCTTTAACAGAAAAAAACAAAGTCGATTTATGCAGGAGCGGAGCAAAAAGCTTATATTGGCAAAAAAAGAAGGGCAGAGAATCTATCCCGGTGCGCCGGTTTGTCAAAGTTTTAGTGAGACACAGTTTTGCTACAGCTCTTTGATTATGAACTGCCCATTCCACTGCGAATATTGTTATTTACAGGGAATGTACCCTTCCGCAAATCTGGTCCTTTTTCTGAATATAGAAGATTATTTTCAGGATTGCAGAAAGTGGATTCGAGAAAAGGGAAGCTTATATCTTTGCATTTCCTATGATACGGACTTGTTGGCCTTAGAGGAGATTTTCCCCTATGTAGAAAAGTTCTCCCGTTTTTTGGAAGGAGAGGAGAAACTTCGCATTGAAGTGCGGACCAAGGCGGGTGGAGAAGCCTTATTTCGGAAAATCAAGAGAGCACAGCTTTCTGCCGAGGCAAGGAAAAGACTCATCTTTGCTTTTACAGTCTCTCCGGAGGAAATAGTACAGAGAGCGGAGCACAGTTCCGCAAGTCTTGAAAGTCGTCTAAGGGCTGCAAAATTATTGATAGAGGAAGGATATTCTATTCGACTCTGCTTTGATCCGATGATTTACCATGAGAAGTGGAAGGAACTTTATAACGTGTTTTTAGATACTGTTTTCCGAGAAATTCCGATAGAAAAGCTCTATGATTGCAGCGTGGGGAGCTTCCGCATTTCAGAGACCTACCTTAAGCCTATGCTGAAAGCCTTTCCTCAATCTCCGTATACTGTATTTCCTTATGAAAATACGGGAGGGTATTATCATTATCCGGAAAAAATAAAGGAAGAGATGGAAGGATTTCTCCTTCATAAGCTGGAAGAAAACATGCCGAGAGAGAAAATATTCAGATGGAGCGAAGATGTTGAAGTAAATCACGAACAAGAGCAATAAAGCTTGTCTATGAAGATTGTTTACAGGGGGGAATGGGGAGTAAAAAATGACAGAGAAAAAAGAAAGCGTGGAGAATCGGGTTGCTTTAGTGACGGGAGCTTCCGGCGGGATAGGCTATGCTATTTCGGAAAAACTCTGTGAAATGGGCTATCAGGTCTATGGGATAGGTAGAGATTTTGAAAAGCTATCGGAAGAGCAGGAAACCCAATTATCTAAAGAGCAAGCCTCTAAGCTATTTGATGAGCAAGATGAGAAGCAAGCAAACAACAAGCCGGAGGACGGGCCATCTAACAAGATGGAGCTTCCTTTTATTCCCGTAAAACTCGACTTACGGGATAATCAGGCGGTACGGGATTTTTGTCGTTCGTTTCAGGAGAAGAAGCCGGAGCTTCTTATTCACTCCGCAGGAGTAGCCTACTACGGCTTTCATGAAAGCTTGAATCAGGAGAAGATTTCGGAGATGATGAAGGTGAATCTGGAAGCCCCTCTCTTCCTCAGTCAATTTTTTCTTAGAGACATCAAGGAAAAAAGAGGGCATATCTTCTTTATATCCTCTGTGACCGCTCTTCATGAAAATAGCTACGGAGCAGTTTACGGTGCAACCAAGGCGGGACTTCTTTCCTTTGCAAGGAGTCTTTTTGCAGAAAATAGAAAGTCGGGACTAAAGGTGCACAGCATTTTACCGGATATGACGGATACCGATTTATACCGCAATGCGGATTTTACGATAGGAGAAAACAGAGCGAGCTATCTCCTTCCCTCCGATGTGGCATCTGCGGTGGAAACAATTCTTAGACAGAGAGAGGGTGTGGTGCTGGGAGAAGTCCATTTACGCCCGCAGCTTTTTCAGGTAACGAGAAAGCCCGCAGATAAAAGATAGAAGAGCCTTGAAATTGCAATTTTTTTCAATTTGTAGAAATTTTTCAATTTGTAGAATTTTTTATCTATAGAATTAAGAAGGATGTTGCAGGAGGGAGTACTTCCCCGGATTTTGTAATACTACATACTGAATACAATATTTTTTTAAAATTGCTTATCATTCTTGAGGCTAGTTTTAGAGCGTTCATTTCCTTGTTTTATATTGAAAATTGCTGAAACATTCATTAAAAAGAGCTATATTCTTATACAAAATAACGATAAAAAGAAAAAATAACCTAATGCAGTGCTCTTTTTCCGTGAAATCTTCTTCTTGCGAGAGAAAAACCGAAAATTTATAATATTTGCAGTAAAAACAGGAGAAAAAGAGTGGAGGCGAATTATGGTTAGTTTTTTTGTATGTCTTTTTATTCTGATTATCGGATATTTTACCTATGGTAAGTTCGTAGAGAATACCTTCGGTCCGGATGACAGAGAAACGCCGGCAGTACGCATCAACGACGGTGTAGACTATGTTGTAATGCCGGAGTGGAAGTTGTTCCTTGTACAGCTCTTAAATATTGCCGGTTTAGGACCGATTTTTGGAGCTTTGACAGGTGCTGAGTGGGGGCCGGTTGTATTTTTATGGATTACCTTCGGTACGGTTTTTGCCGGCGGTGTGCATGACTATTTTTCCGGAATGCTCAGTGAGAGATCAAACGGTGCATCCATTTCCGAGGTTACCGGTAACTACTTGGGACTCGGTATGAAGAATCTGATGCGTGTATTCTCTGTAGTGCTTTTAATTATGGTAGGTACCGTATTTGCTGTAGGCCCTGCAGGACTGATTGTGACCTTGATTAAGTCCGGCGGTTCTGCAAATGCTTTACTTACTAGTAAAGAAGTTTGGCTGTGGATTATTCTGCTTTACTATTTAATTGCAACGTTCTGTCCTATCGATAAGATTATCGGAAAGATTTATCCCGTTTTCGGTATTTGTCTGATTGCCATGGCAGTCGGAGTGGGAATCGGTATCTTCTCTCACGGTTTTGTGATTCCGGAGATTTTTCAGCATTTTAGAAATGAGCATCCGAGCGGTCTTCCGATTTGGTCTTTTATGTTTATTACTGTAGCCTGTGGTGCTATTTCCGGTTTCCATGCAACACAGTCTCCGCTTATGGCACGCTGCATGAAGAGTGAGAAGCAGGGACGAATGGTTTTCTATGGTGCCATGGTTGCAGAGGGTATTATTGCGCTCATCTGGGCAGCAGCAGGCTGTGCAATTTACGGCGGTGCGAAGCTCTTGGAAGCCGGTGGCGGAAATTCCACCACGGTTTATGACATTTGTAAGACTACAATGGGATCCGTGGGAATGATTCTTGCTATGATGGGTGTTATCGCTTGCCCGATTACTTCAGGAGACACGGCTTTCCGTTCCGCTCGTCTTACTGTTGCGGACTGGTTTAAGATTGACCAGAATGATTTCAAGAAACGTGGTCTTTTGACTCTTCCGATTCTTGGTGCCGGTGCGGTTATTTCTCACTTGGATTATGCGATTGTTTGGAGATACTTCAGCTGGACCAACCAGACACTGGCTATGATTGTACTTTGGGCGGCTTCCATGTATCTCTATAGAGAGAAGAAGAATTATTGGATTACGGCAGTTCCTGCAGTATTTATGAGTGCAGTTTCCATGACCTATTTCTTCTGTGCACCGGAGTGTCTCGGCGCCTTCGGATTAACCACTGCTGTGGCTTATCCGGTAGGAATTATTCTTGCGGCACTTTTCCTCATTCTCTTCTTAAGAGCAACGAAGAAGCCGGTTTCCGGAGAAGCTAAGGCATAAGAAATTGGAACTTGCTGTTTTTAAGGCTTTCTTTTAAGCATAAAATGCATAGCAGAAGCATGGTTTACAGGAAATTTAAATTCAATGGTATAATTTTCACCTCGCTTTCTTTAGAGGAAGCGGGGTATATTTTTCTTTATCTATAGAATTGTATTCGGATAGAAAAGTGATGAGATATTGTTTCATGGTATAGAAAGGTGAGTCTATGAATTTTCCCCTAAGTGAGAAAAAGTTGGAAAAAGATATTTTAAAAAAGGATAAAAGAGAGGCACTGCGTATCGGAGCGATAGGAATCGGAGCGAAAGCCCTCTATTTAAACTCCTTTTATATTGACAGGATGTACTACATACCGATAGAGGCGGTAGAGCGTGTGTATAAACGTGTTGCCATGAGTAAGGGCGGCTTTTCCGGAAAGGGAATCTTTGCAAGCTTGTCTTATCTTGTTGTGGAGTATGACGGAGGAAAGGAAAAGGCCTGCCTCATTCGAAAGGAGTGGAGGGTGGATGAAGCCCTTTCTGAAATAAGGAAACGTTTTCCGGCAATTCCTACCATGAGCAAACGTGCGGAAGAAAAGCTTCGTGCAGAGGAAGCGGAAGAAAAAGCGAAACTCCTTCCGAAGCTTTCAGAAGAAGCGGAAGGAGCCCTTTCGGAAATAGAAAAGGCAGAGGCGATTTTACTAAGACGGGAAGATTTATATCAAAACCTTGCCGTGCAGGCAAAGCGGGAAAGAATGGTACAAAGTACAAACCCCTATTATGGACATTTTGCTTTGCTTCTTTTTCTGGGAGCGGTATTGTGTCTTTTTTCGGCATTTTTCCTTTATAAAAATGGAGAGCAAAGTCTTGCAATCGTCCTTCTTGGTTTTGCTTTGATGCTTCTTATGATGGGACTTCGCGTCCGACCGACCGGAAAAAACAATCGAGAAGCGGTGAAAAAGGAGTATGAAGAATCGATTCGAAAAATGAAAGAATATCTGCCCGGAGACTTTCCTCTTCCTCCGCAGTATGCCCATCCTTTTTGTCTGGAGTGGATGCGGCAGAGTATTCTGGAGGGTAAGGCAACAACCGTGCGAGAGGCATATTTTCTTCTAAAGAAGGAATTAAAAGAGCTCGACAGCACAAAGCAGGTTTCTCAAAAGGTCTATGACCGCATTGTCGTGATTAAACCGATGTTTTTGGCGGCGGAATATCAAGATTAATTTTAGGCATGGAAAGAGCCAAATCAACCCTTGCGATTCTGATTTTCATGGGGTAAAATCAATAGATAGTTTTTTAACAGGATATATTCTAAGGAATATATAGGGAAAATGTGTTTAAAGAAAAGACGAAAACGCTTTTTAATAGAGGGGGGACTATGGCGGATAAGAAATTGGTGGAGCAGATTACTTCCAGAGAGGAAGATTTTGCGCAGTGGTATACGGATGTAGTGAAGAAGGCGGAGCTGACCGACTATTCTTCCGTAAAAGGCTTCATGGTAATTCGCCCTGCAGGCTATGCCATCTGGGAGAGAATCCAGTATGAATTGGATACCCGTTTTAAGACTACCGGTGTGCAGAACTGCGCGATGCCCTTACTTATTCCACAGTCTCTTTTAGAGAAAGAAAGCGAGCATGTGGAGGGCTTTGCTCCGGAGGTTGCCTGGGTAAGCTACGGCGGTTCCAAGAGACTGGAGGAGAGACTCTGTGTTCGTCCGACCTCTGAAGTACTTTTCTGTGATTACTATTCCAAGGTTGTAAAGTCTTATAGAGACTTACCCCAACTTTTAAACCAGTGGTGCTCCGTAGTGCGCTGGGAGAAGACAACAAGACCCTTCTTAAGAACGAGAGAGTTCCTTTGGCAGGAGGGACACACCGTTCATGCTACAGCGGAAGAAGCGGAAGAGAGAACCCTCCTTATGTTGAACATCTATGCGGATGTTTTGGAAAATGAGCTTGCTATTCCGGTAGTAAAGGGCAGAAAGACCGACAAGGAGAAGTTTGCCGGTGCTATTGCGACCTATACGGTAGAAGCACTGATGCATGACGGACAGGCTTTACAGTGTGCGACCTCTCATAACTTCGGAGACGGCTTTGCAAAGGCCTTTGATGTGCAGTATTTAAGTAAGGAAAATAAAATCGAAACGGTTCACCAGACTTCATGGGGAATCACAACCAGAACCATCGGTGCACTGATCATGGTCCATGGAGATGATTCCGGACTTGTCATTCCGCCAAGAATTGCTCCGGTACAGGTTGTTATCGTGCCGATTCAGCAGAACAAGGAAGGAGTACTGGATAAGGCCTATGCTTTAAGGGATGAGCTCCAGAAGGCAGGAATTCGTGTCAAGGTGGATGATTCCGATAAGACTCCGGGCTTTAAGTTTGCGGATGGAGAGGTGCGCGGTATTCCGCTTCGTCTGGAAATCGGGCCTAAGGATATCGAGAAAGAACAGGCTGTACTGGTAAGAAGAGACAATCGGGAAAGATTGTAGCAGAGCTTTCCGGACTGACCGCTGAGGTAGAGAAACTCTTAAAAGCGATGCAAAAGGATATGTACAACAGAGCGCTTGCCTTCCAGAAGGAAAGAACCACCGATGCAAAGAATCTGGATGAGCTGGTAGCGTCCCTCGATAAGAAGCCGGGCTTTGTACGGGCTATGTGGTGTGGATGCAGAGATTGTGAGGATAAGCTGAAGGAGTATTCCGGCATTACCTCCCGTTGTATTCCTATGGAGCAGGAAGAAATTTCCGATAGCTGTGTTGTTTGCGGAAAGAAAGCGACAAAGATGGTTTATTGGGGAAGAGCCTATTAAGAGAGTTTTTTGAGGGGCTGTAAAAAATTAAAATAATTTTCTAAGCAATATAGGTCTGAACTTGGGGCACGCTCTCGCTAGCTTCGCCACGTAGCGGATACTAAGCGAAAAACTGCGTTTCTCTTGTTTTTCGCAAGTACCGACGGGCTCAGACTACCCCGCATTCAGACCTATATTGCAAAGAATCTCTTTATTATTTTAATTTTTTACAGTCCCTTTTTCAGTATATAATGGCGGAATAAGCAAGGGGAAAATGGAGAGTGGAGGGAGGAATGATGGAAAAAAAGGTGCTTTTGCTGATTAACAGCAGTAGTGGGCAAGAAAAGGGCAAGACTCTTCTTTATAATATTGTGGAGGAGTTTGCCAAGAAAAATTGTGAGTTGACTGTTTTTCCGATTCTTCCAAAATCCAAAAAACTGAATACAGAAAACATTGTGCATAAATATAGAGATAGATTTGATCTTATCGTTTGTGTCGGAGGAGACGGAACCTTGCACTATCTGGTGAACAGCCTGATGGTGGAGAAGATACAGACTCCGATTGGCTACATTCCGACAGGATCAACCAATGACTTCGCGGCTTCTCTGGGAATTCCCAAGGACCTTAAGGAAAATATAGGAGGTATCGTCAAGGGAGAGCCCTTTCAGTATGATATTGGGAAGTTGAATGACTTGTATTTTAATTATATTGCGGCATTCGGTGCGTTTACCAAGGTAAGCTATGGAACCAATCAGGAATTAAAGAACAACTTGGGGCACATGGCTTATATTCTGGAGTCGATTCGTACGATGCCGGAGAATTTGAGTAAGAGCTATTCTTTGAAAATCACATGGGGGGATTCTTCTTTTTCGGGTGAATACATTTTTGGTGCTATTTTCAATTCCCGCTCCGTTGGAGGCTTTACCGGTTTCCCCGGAAGTTCTTTAGAAGAAAAACTGGCTGTGGATTTACAGGATGGAGAATTTGAGGTTTTACTGATTCGTGCACCGAAAAATATTGCGGATTATGGGGAGATTATCAGTACCGCTCTTAGCGGAAATATTCCGGAAAACAATCCACAGGTACAGTTCTTTAAGACTAAGAACCTTAGTATAGAGGCGGAAGAAGAGCTTGAATGGACGCTGGACGGAGAGTTTGGCGGAGCTTATAAAGAGATGCATCTGGAAATCCTGAAGCGTGCCGTATCCGTCATGCTTCCAAAGAAGGATAGCATGGAGAAAGAATAAGCTATCGAATTATAAAGTCATGATTTGAAACAGTAAATAATCTTGAGGTATGAACAAGAGTGAAGATTACTATGCCAAAGGGAGCGGAATTCATTATCCGTTCCTTGGAAATGCGGGTTTTGAGGCCTATATCGTGGGAGGCTGTGTCCGGGACGGAATTCTCGGGCGAGATCCCGAGGACTGGGATATCACGACCATTGCCAAGCCGGATGAGATAAAAAGAATTTTTTCACATACCGTGGATACCGGAATTGAACACGGGACGGTGACCGTTCTTGTGCCGCCGGAGGAAGTGGAGAGAGGGATTCGGAGCTTTGAAGTGACGACCTATCGGATTGACGGAGAATACACGGATCACCGACATCCGAATGCAGTGTCCTTTACAGGCTCTTTGGAAGAAGATCTGGCAAGAAGGGATTTTACGATTAATGCGATGGCGTATCACATGGAGAGAGGAATTATAGACCCTTTTCACGGACAGGAAGATTTGGAAAAGAAAATTGTTCGTGCAGTAGGAAAGGCGAAGGACCGTTTTGCGGAAGATGCCCTTCGGATGATGCGCGGAATTCGATTTTCCGCACAACTTGATTTTTCTTTGGACGAAGAGGCTTATCTGGGAATCGAAAGCTTAAAGGAAAGCTTGGAAAATGTCTCCAAAGAGCGTATTGCAGTGGAGCTTTGGAAGCTTTTGGCCAGTGCACATCCGGATAAGGTGGAAATGTTTTTCTCTACAGGACTTGCCCCCTATATTACGGAGGATTTTCCGAAGATTCAGGAAAGCGGGATTCCCAAGTTGCTTCCCTTTGCTCCGGTAGAAAAAATTGTTCGATTTGGCCTGTTTCTTCGTAATGTACCGGATCTGGCTCGAAAAATTTTAAGAGATTTAAAGCTTGATAGAGAGAGTATAGAGGGAGGCAGCCATTTTGCAGCTTTATTTTCCGAAGAGGAAGTGGAGAGCTCTTATGCTTTACGAAAGCGTATCGCAAGATACGGCTTAAAGATGGTTCGGGATTTTTATGAGATGCGTCTTGCGTTGCTGCAGCAGGATGAAGAAGAGTTGTATTCTCCATTGGAAAGCGATTTATTGGAAGCGAAAAGACGAACGGGAGAAATAATCATTACAAAAAAACAAGCTGAATCCATTGTGAAAGAGCGCCTTTTGTGGATTACTAAGGTGGAGTCGGAAAAGAATTGCGTGTCTTTGTCCGAGCTTATGTTAAGCGGAAAAGACCTCATTTCTTTAGGTGTTTCTCCGGGAAAGAGGATGGGAGAGATTTTACAGCTTGCCTTTGACCGGGTTTTGCAAGAACCGAAGGAAAATGAAAAAGAGAAGTTGATTTCTTATCTACAGGAATCAGGACTCTTAGATAGCTGAAAGCAGCTGTGAAATTCTTTGTATCATCCTATTTCGTTGTTAGAAAGAGGCGTATTTAATATTGGAAGAAGCGTATTGATACGGCTATAAAATATTACTTATAATTTGGCGGAAGCCTCTGCAATTTTGAGGAATAAAGTAGTAGAATAAGAAAATAATGAGTAGCGGAGTATTATGGCAAGAAAATGGAGGTTTAGTATGTTGGACTACAAAAAAGAGTATGAGCGCTGGGAAAAGGCGGATTTATTGGATTTTGACCTGCGTAGAGAGCTGGATCTGCTTTCCGGAAAAGAGGAAGAGATTAAAGAGCACTTTGGCGTAGCACTGGAGTTTGGTACGGCTGGGATTCGCGGCACCTTGGGTGTGGGAACCAATCGCATGAATATTTGTGGTTCGACAGGCAACGGAAGGCTTGGCAAGATATATCCTGGAGGAAGGACTGGAGAAGCTGGTGGCTATCAGCTATGATTCTCGTTTAAAGGGCTGGACCTTCGCAAAAGAGGTGGCTCAGGTTCTTGCTGCAAATGGAATCTCCGTTCGCCTTTATGATGCTTTGATGCCTGTTCCGGCACTTTCCTTTGCGACAAGATATTATCATTGCAGTGCAGGAATTATGCTCACAGCTTCCCATAACCCTGCAGTATATAACGGTTACAAGGCGTACGGCAGTGACGGTTGCCAGATGACGGATGAAGCGGCGGATAAGGTTTATGCCAAGATTAAAGAGACGGATGTCTTAAGCGGTGCTAAGACCATGTCCTTCTCCGAAGCGGTAGATCAGGGATTGATTCGTTTTGTAGAAGAGGAATGTAAGGAGGCTTTTTATCAGTCCGTGCTTTCCCAAAGTGTGCATCCTGGCGTGTGCAAGGATGCAGGGCTTTCCCTAGTTTATACCCCGCTAAACGGAACCGGTTTGGAGCCGGTTACCCGGATATTCCGAGAGCTCGGCATATCCGATGTTACGATTGTGCCGGAGCAGGAATATCCGAATGGATACTTTACCACTTGTCCTTATCCCAATCCGGAGATTTTCGAAGCGATGGAAAAGGGACTTGCTCTTGCGAAGGAGAAAAATGCGGATTTGCTTCTTGCGACAGATCCTGATGCAGACCGTGTGGGAATTGCCATGCGAACGGAAAATGGAGAGTATGAGCTTGTTAGCGGAAATGAGATGGGAGTACTCCTCTTAGACTATATTGCAGCAGGAAGAACGGCGGAAGGAACACTTCCGAAGAATCCGATTGCGGTCAAGTCCATTGTCAGCACACCGCTGGCAGACAAGGTGGCTGCAGACTATGGAGTGGAGATGCGCCACACCTTGACCGGATTTAAGTGGATTGGAGAGCAGATTAAATTCTTAGAGGAGAAGGGAGAACAGGAACGCTTCCTTTCGGTTTCGAGGAAAGCTACGGTTACCTTTCCGGTACAGCGGTAAGAGATAAGGATGCGGTTGTGGCTTCCATGCTCATCTGTGAAATGGCTGCCTATTACAGAAAGAACGGCTCTTCCATCAAGGCTCGATTGGAAGAAATATATGCAAAATACGGTTATTATCTGAATGCGGTAGACAGCTTCTCCTTCCCGGGACTTTCCGGCATGGATAAGATGAAGGGGATTATGGAAACGCTTCGGAAAGACAGTCCGAAAGAATTTGCCGGTATTGCCGTAAAAGAAGCTTTAGACTACCTGGATAGTGAAAAAACAGGACTTCCGAAGGCAAATGTGCTTCTTTATACTTTAGTGAATGGGGAAAGCATCATTGTCCGTCCCTCCGGAACAGAGCCGAAGATTAAGGCCTATTACACAACCTTGGGAAAGACAAAGGAAGAAGCAAAAAAAGAGAAAGAGAAGCTTGCAAAGGCATTGCAGCCTATTTTCAGCTGATAAGGAGAGTCTTACAGCGGAAAGAGACAGTAATTGGATAATTGCTTTTGTAGTAAAGAATGAAAAAAGGGGGAAGAGTCACTTTGCGAGAGAGTATACGAAAAGAGGAAAGGAAGGAAAAGGGAAGAGACAAAACAAAGAAAAGAGTGAAGGAGCTCGACAGTTTTAAGGGATTTCTCATCTTTTTGGTTGTACTGGGACACTTTCTTCTTCCGCTTAGTGATAGCCCGTATCCTCTGTTTAACCGTAGCTTTTATCTGATTTACAGCTTTCATATGCCGGCATTTCTCTTTCTTTCCGGCTACTTTGCTTATGGAAAATGGAAAAAAAGAGGGACGAGTTTTCGTTCCCTCTTTTCTTATCTTCTCTTATATATATTGATGAAATTCATGTTACATCGTGCTGACATCCTCTTCTATGATGTACATACGACTTGGCCGGATTTCTTTTATGAATCTTCTACACCATGGTATCTTCTTGTCCTTTTCTTTTTGGAGCTGACTCTCCTCCCTATGGAAATTTTTCGTAGAAAAAAGACGGGAGAGCAGGTCATCAGCTTTTATTTTTTATGCTTGATTGTACTCTCTATCCCTTTGTCCTTTATGAAAATCGGCGAAGAATGGAAGGATTTTCTGGCTTCAGACAGAATTCTGGGCTTTGCCCCTTTTTTCTATCTGGGAATGCTTGCGAAACTCGGCGATTTTTCTTTTCAAAAAATACATAGGACCCCTTTCGTATTGGGATTTTGTTTTACCCTGATTATAATTCTATTTTTGCCAAAACTTCTTCCCTATACCCGCGTTTTTTACGGTACCTGGGGCTACCGTATCGAGGGCGAAGCGATTCTGCCTTTCTTTAAAAAACACCCGACCCTGATAAGAATTGCTTTTATTCCCTTTTCCCTTTGCATTGCTTATTTCTTTTATGGGCTTCTGATTTTTCTTCGGCAGAAGAAGGAGAGTATTCAACCGGAAATTACTTCTAGGGGAAGTCAGATTTACTTTGGAATGGAACGAGTATTTCAGGATAGAGAGACTTTTCTTATGAAAATGGGTCACTATTCAATGCCGATTTATGTATTCCATCGCCCTTTCCGAGATGCTTTTTTTGCCGGAGGACTGGAACAGCCGTTCTGGCACGAGGGAATCCCTTTTTGGCTGATTCTTCTCTTCTATATCTTTTTGCTCCTCTTATCCTTGCTTCTTCTTTTTGTATTAGGGAGAAAGACGCTGGACAATCTTTGCCGTTTTCGTTTTACAGGATGAAAAGTCCGTAGAAGAGATGTTTTGCAGTATAAAAACGAGCAGGGTCATTCCTGATGGTATATTTATCTATCTGTAGAGCGGTTTTTATCAACCCGTTTTGTCCTATAACCCGGTTTTTATCAACACATTTTGTCCTATAAGCTTATATTCAAAAAGGTGCTCAGATGGGAATCTGAGCACCTTTTTTGTTCTGAACGAGAGTCGTGCGCAAAGCATGCTGTATCTCGTTTGTACTGTTTCTTTATAGCCCTTTTGCTTTCATTTATTAGTCTTTCTTATCTTCGATAACAAGACTTCTTAACTTACCGTCCATACCCCAAAGGATTGCAGCAACAACAATTAAGATTGCAGCAATACCGAAGCTGGATGTAGCAAAGGGGATCTTGGAAATTGCGTTATACAGTGCACCGTAGGAAAGTCCTGCAATAAAGATTGCACAAGTCCATACCGCCATCATTGCGGAAAGCAGTCTTTTCGGAGCAAACTTGGAAATGAAGGAGTTACCAAGCGGGGAGAAGGTCATCTCACCGAAGGATAAAACAAATCCGAAGAGAACTACCCAGAGCAAGTTTGCAGGCTGTCCGCCTCTTGTAATATCAGCAAAGGCAAAGATTCCAAAAGAAACTCCCAAAAGGCCGAGACCTAATGCAGTGTGCTTAAAGATAGTCAATCCGCCATTCGGTCTTCTTGCATCCATCTCCCAAAGTATACCGAGAATTGGGCCGAGAGCGATACATACTAAAGCGTTCAAGGAATCGAAGAAGGAAGTCGGAACCTGGAAGCTTCCAATCTGCCAGTTCATACGATACACTTCTTTTCCTGCTTCCTGAATTGCAGTTCCCCAGTAATCATAAACCGGAAGATAAGCCATATACCAGAAAATCCAGAAAATAGCGGAGAAGGCGGATACGAATACAATAGCTGCGATTCTCTGCTTCTCAATCTTGGTGAGCGGCTTTTTCTCCACTGTTTCAGAATCTGCTGCGCTTGTATCCTTCTTTTCATTCTCTTTGAAGGGTCTTGCACCGACTTCGCCGAGAGATTTCCAAGAACAAACGAACAAAACAGCGTTAATCAACATAGCAACGGCACAAACCAAGAAACAGATTCTGTAACCGTAGCTTCCTGCAATCAATCCGATAGAAGTTGTTCCGATAAAGCTTCCCAAGTTAACCATGGAGTACTGTGTGGAGAATGCTTTGTCGAGCTCCTTCTTATCAGAGAAAAGAAGGCCGGTGATAGAGTTGGTCTGTGGCTTAAAGAGACCGGTTCCGATGGATACAAGACCGATCATGAGAGCCATTCCGCCTAAGCTGTGTGCGTTAAAGCCTACAAAGTAACCAAGGCTCATCAGAGCCATTCCGATTGGAACGAGGTACTTTGCACCGAAGAAACGGTCGGAAAGAACAGATCCGAAAAGTGGTGCCAGGTAGGTAAAGGCAACGAAAAAGGACTGATAAACCGCATTGGAACCATCCGTGATGCCTAAGCCGCCCTTAGCTGCTTCCAACGCAATAAACTGGATGATTAACCATTTTGCGGAGTAGTAGCTGAAACGCTCCAAAGTGAAGGCGAAGTTACAAAACCAGAAGCCTGCTTTGGGATTCGCTTTTGTTTGAACTGTGTTGGTCATTTGAAATCCCCCTCCTAAAAGGACTTAAAAATTAGTAACAAGGAAAAACAACTTCTTTTGTTGCAAATTCCTTCCCCCTATCTTTCTTTATAATTGTTTACAAAAAAGAAAGATATTAGTTCGAGTTCTGTAATTATATTCTTTTATCTTTCAGGATTCAACGGGGAAATGCGGAATAATGTTTATTGTATCGCTAAAATAAATATATTTTATTAATTCAAGTACTTATATTAGATAAATTAATATTTGCCAAAAGAAGAATTAAAAAAGCCGGCAATAAATTTATAAGTCTTGATTTTCTAATATATATTTCTAAAACATTTTTTACTCAACAGAGATTTTTTTCACATCCATATCCTTCGGAAGGATAAAGCTTAAAAGAAGGGCTACTACGAATACTACCGCAACGACGTTGGCACCGAATACGATCTGCACAATGGACGGGAAAATGTGCCAAATTTCAGCTTCCGTGCTGGCGGTAAAGCCTACACCGATTGCCAAAGAGAGGGAAGCAATCACGATATTTCTCTGTGAAAATCCGCAGGAAGCAATCATTTGCATACCGGAAACAACGATGCTACCGAACATCATGATGGTGCAGCCTCCCAATACACACTGGGGAAGGGAGGAGAAGAACTGTCCTACAGGAGGAAGCAGACCTGCGAGCATCATGGCTGCAGCGCCGGTTGCGATAGTGAAGCGATTAACAACCTTGGTCATGGCAATGAGCCCGACATTTTGTGAGAAAGAAGTAACCGGAGCACATCCGAAGAGAGAAGAAATGGAAGAAGCATATCCGTCACATGCCAGTGAACCGGAGATTTCTTTTTCCGTAATGTCTCTATTGAGTCCCGATACAACCATGGCAGTGGTGTCACCGATGGTTTCCGTTGCGGATACCAGGAAGATGATGCAAACGGAAACGATAGCCCCGAGATTAAACTTCGGCATATAAGGAAGAATCTTCGGAAGAGAAACGAAGCCCTTGGAAAGTAGAGTACTATAGTCCACCTTTCCGACAAAGATAGATAGAATGTAGCCGACTACAAGGCCTGCCAAAACGGAAAGCTGCTTCATATAGCCTTTTACAAAAATGCTCCATATGATGCAGGTTAGTAAAGTAATACTTGCAATGGCTAGGTTTGTTGCGGAACCGAAATCTTCGGCATAGCCGCCTCCGAAGGATCTGGCACCCACCGTAAAGAGAGAAAGGCCGATAGAGGTTACTACGGTTGCGGATACGATGGGAGAAATCAGTTTCTTCCAGTATTTGCCAAAAGTCCCAGAGTTCCTTCAAAGATGCCGCCTACCAATACGGCGCCGATTACGGTCGGATAGCCATAATTCGCGGCAATGGTTGATAAAATGGTTACAAAGGTGAAACTCACACCCATAATGATGGGCAGTTTTGCGCCAACCTTCCATATAGGAAAGAGCTGGATCATGGAAGCGATTCCGGCGACGAACATCGCGTTCTGAATCAGGGACGCAATCTCCTGTTGGGAGAGTGCGGGCTGTGCGGCTCCCGCAATGATGGTAATAGGAGCCAGATTAGATACGAACATGGCAAGTACGTGCTGCAGGCCGAAGGGAATTGCTTTCCCGACAGGGACACGGCCATCCAGGCGGTAGATGTTCTCCATAGAGACATTTCCTGCTTTTTCTTGACTCATTTTTCCTCCTTTTTGTTGGAAAAGGAACGATCCCTCTTCCGTAAATATGAAATATTTATAAATTTACTTAAGCTGAAGTGTAGCACTTGGTTAAAATAATGTCTATCTTGGAGAAAATGGAATTAAATTAAAGTTTGAAATAAAAAATATTTGTATTTTGCACAAATATAGCAGATAATAAGGGGTATATTTCAGAAAGTAGAAGTAATAAATCGAATTTGTAAAGGAAGGCATAGAAAAGGGAAGAATATAGAGAAAGGAAGGGAAAAATCTAAATAATTTTTTTGGTATATAATGCATGATAAAAATCTAAAAAAATACTGTTTATTTTTTTGTGAATAGACGCTAGAAAAAACAAATTTTATACTATATTAAGGAAAGTTAGGAATTTATATTCTTTTTTAATTAAAAGAATAGGATAGCCCATTCATCAGTTTGTGAAATAAAAGCTTAGGATAGATTGCTTTTGGTAGTCAGGAGGTCAGGAGGATTTCTATGAGAGAGGTAGGACAAGACAAGATTCGAGTAGATGCCTATGGCAAGGTAACGGGTGAAGCAAAGTATACTGCGGACTTGGAGCCGAAGAATATTTTGCACGGCAGGGTTTATCATTCCACGATTGCAAACGGTTTGGTAAAGAGCATCGATACGACAGAGGCGGAGAAGGTTCCCGGAGTGGTAAAGATTATTACCTGTTTTGATGTACCGGATATCCAGTTCCCGACTGCCGGACATCCTTGGTCCGTAGAGAAGGCACACCAAGATATCTGCGACAGAAAGCTCTTGAATCAGAGAGTTCGTATCTATGGAGATGATATTGCCTGTGTTATTGCGGAGAATGAAGTAGCCTGTTCTCAGGCGCTTCGCCTTTTAAAAGTGGACTACGAAGAGTACCCTGTTATGACGACCGTGGAGGAAGCCTTAAAGGAAGGGGCAACTCCTTTGCACCCGGATCTCCGTAAGGACAATGTCATCGTTCATAGCCATATGACGATGGTAGAGAAAGATTTTACCTTTGAAGAAGGGGTAAAGAAGGCGAAGGCGCAGTACGGAGAGGACAATGTCGTAGAGTTTTCGGCGGTCTATGATACACCGAAGATTTCCCACTGTCATATCGAACTTCCGGTTTCCTTTGCTTATGTGGATGTCAACGGAAAAATAACGATTGTATGCTCTACCCAGATTCCGCATATTGTAAAGCTTTACGCTTCCATGGCACTCGGGGTTCCCGCAGGGAAGATTCGCATTATTAAGCCCTATATCGGAGGAGGCTTCGGAAATAAGCAGGATATGCTCTATGAGCCGTTGAATGCTTATATGTCCATGCAGGTTGGCGGTAGACCCGTTCGCCTTGAGATTTCCAGAGAGGAAACCATTTACGCAACAAGAACAAGACACCAGATTACAGGGCACACGAAGGCGGTGGTGACGAAGGACGGACAGTTCCTCGCAAGAAAGCTGGAGGCTTTCCAACAACGGCGGTTATGCTTCTCACGGGCATGCGATTTGTGCCAACTGCGGAAATGTCTATAAGGAACTGTATCAGGATAAGCTCGGTACGGAGGTGGATTGCTGGACGGTCTATACCAATGCGCCTACAGCAGGAGCGATGAGAGCTTACGGTATTCCGCAGTCGGTTTGGTTTACCGAGTGTCAGACGGACGATATCGCAAAGAAGCTGGGAATCGATCCCTTGGAGCTTCGATTAAAAAACTGCATACCGGCAGGCTTTAAAGACCCGCATAACGGCATTACCTTCCATTCCTACGGCTTAAAGCAGGCTATGGAAAAGGGGGCTGAGCTCATTCACTGGAAGGAAAAGAGAGCGGAGTACGATAAGCCGCAGAGCGGAGAAAAGCGTAGAGGGATTGGTATGGCGATTTTCTGCTATAAGACCGGTGTGTACCCCATTTCTTTGGAGACGGCTTCTGCCCGTATGGTACTAAATCAGGACGGTTCCGCACAGCTCTTTATGGGAGCAACGGAAATCGGGCAGGGTGCAGATACCGTATTTGCGCAGATGGCAGCGGAGTCCTCCGGACTTCGATTCGAAATATTTATATTGAATCCACACAGGATACCGATACAGCACCCTTTGACACCGGGGCTTATGCTTCTCGCCAGACCTATGTTTCCGGTAAGGCTTGTAAGAAGGTGGCGGAAGAGTTTAAGAGAAAACTCATCGACTATGCCGTGTATATGGTGAATAATGCAGTAGAGGATTTCTCTAAGACCGTATACTTAAATGAAGTGACAGCTGCCGCTAAGGCAATCCGGGAAGCTTATGGCTTAAAGGAAGACGAAGAAATCACCAAGGATATGCTGGATGTTCTGGAGTCGGAAATCATCGAGAAGAAGAACGGAAAAGCCGTGCTTCCTCTTCGGATCTTGGCGGACACTGCATTTTATTCTCTGGACAAGTCCGTGCATATTACTGCAGAGCTTACGAACCATTGTAAAGAAAACAGTTTCTCCTCCGGGGTTTGCTTTACCGAGGTAGAGGTGGATATTCCGCTTGGTCTTGTGGAAGTGAAGAATCTTGTACAGGTGCATGATTCCGGCGTGATTATCAACCATGCGACCGCAACGGGCCAGGTACACGGCGGTATTGCACAAAGCATCGGTTATGCCCTCTCCGAGGAGCTTCTTGTAGATGAGAAGACGGGAAGAGTCTTAAACGACAACCTTTTGGATTTTAAGATTCCTACCGCTATGGATGTTCCGGACATGCAGGTGGATTTGTGGAATTGGATGATCCCACAGGCCCCTACGGGAACAAGAGCTTGGGCGAACCTCCTATCATTCCGGCAGGACCTGCCATTCGAAACGCCATTTTACAGGCTACCGGTGTAGCAATGAACACGGCGCCGATGACTGCCCAGAGACTTACCGATGCTTTCAGAGAAGCCGGTTTAATTGAGACTATTTAAGGGAGGGGGAGCAATGTTCGATATTCAGGAGTTTTACGAGGCAAAGAGCGTAGAGGATGCGGTAAAGGCATTGTCAAAAAATGAAAATGCGGAAGTGATTTCCGGCGGAACCGATGTGCTCATTCGTGTCAGAGAAGGAAGGGATGCGGGAAAAGCATTGGTTTCCATTAAAAATATAGAAGAAATCAAGGGCGTGAAGATGCTGGAGAACGGGGACCTCTTTATCGGTGCCGGAACAAGCTTTACCCATATTACCAATGACCCTTTGATTCAGAAGCACCTCCTTATGCTGGGAGAGGCGGTAGATACTGTGGGAGGGCCGCAGATTAGAAACATGGGAACCATTGGGGGAAATATCTGTAACGGGGCAACCTCTGCGGATTCTGCAGCAAGTATCAGAGCGCTGGAGGCGATTGTACATTTGGTAGGACCGGAGGGAGAGCGCGAGGTGCCGATTTCCGAGTTTTATACCGGACCGGGAAAGACCGTCAGAAAATGGAATGAGGTCTGCACGGGCTTTAGAATCCCGAAAGAAAATTACGAGGGCTGGAGCGGAAAGTACATTAAGTACGGAAAGAGAAAGGCCATGGAAATCGCTACTCTTGGCTGTGCAGCTATGGTAAAGCTGAGTGAGGATAAAAAGACCATTCTGGATTGCAGGCTGGCTTACGGGGTAGCGGCTCCGACGCCGATTCGTTGCAAAAAAGCGGAGGACAGCTTAAAGGGTGCGGATATCCATGATGAAAAGCGGATGGAGGAATATGTAAAGATTGCTTTAACAGAAGTGAATCCCAGAAGTTCTTGGAGAGCTTCCAAGGAATTCCGTTTACAGATTATTAAAACTTTGGCAAAGAGGGCGCTGGAGGAAGCGATTCGCCGGCAGGGAGGAGAGATTCATGCTTAAAATCATTCATTTTACTGTTAACGGAAAAAAAGTAGAACTTGCCGTAGACGAGCGTGAGTCCCTGCTTGATACTCTGAGAAACCGCTTGGATCTCACTTCGGTGAAGAAGGGCTGTGAGGTAGGAGAGTGTGGTGCCTGTACCGTTTTGGTAGACGGAGAGGCGATAGACAGCTGTATCTACCTCGCAATGTGGGCGGATGGAAAATCGGTCATGACAGTTGAGGGATTAAAAGGCGAAAATGGAGAGTTAAGTCCGATTCAGAGAGCTTTATCGAGGAAGCAGCCGTACAGTGCGGTTTCTGCACACCGGGGATTATTATGTCCGCTGTAGAGATTGTGGGATCCGGTAAGCGTTACACGAAAGACGAGCTTCGGAAGCTGATTTCCGGGCATCTTTGCCGTTGTACCGGTTATGAAAATATTTTAAAGGCAGTAGAAAGAGCAGTAGAGGAAACTTATTTGGCAACACATAAGTAAGCCGCAGGAGGTTAAAATGGAGCAATATCGTTTTATTGTAAATGGTCGAGAAGTGGGAACGGAGGAGGATAAGCCTCTCCTTCGCTATCTAAGAGATGATTTAAAGTGCAAGTCGGTAAAGGACGGTTGCAGTGAGGGAGCTTGCGGAACCTGTACTATCATTATTGATGGTAAGGCTATGCGTTCCTGTATTTTGACAACCAAGAAGGCGGTAGGGAAGAATATCGTGACCGTGGAAGGGCTAAGTACTAAAGAGAAGGAGGCCTATGTCTATGCCTTCGGCCGCTGCGGTTCCGTGCAGTGCGGTTTCTGCATTCCCGGTATGGTGATGAGTGCAAAGGCTCTTATTGATGAGAATCCGAATCCGACGGAAGAGGATATTAAAAAAGCCATTCGCGGAAATATTTGCCGTTGCACAGGATATAAGAAGATTATCGAAGGAATTGACTTGGCAGCTAAGGTGCTTCGCGGAGAAGAGAAGATTCTTTCCGGATTGGAGTGCGGAGAAGACTTCGGCATCGGGCAGTCCGCATTCCGTGTGGATGTCCGGGAGAAAGTACTCGGTACAGGAGAATACCCGGATGATGTGGAGATGGAAAATATGGCCTACGGCGGTGCAGTGCGTACCGAGTATCCGAGGGCGAAGATTTTGAAAATCAATACGGAAGCTGCGGAAAGTCTCCCCGGAGTACTTTGCGTCTTAAAGGCGGAGGACGTTCCGAACAATAAGGTCGGACATATCCAGCAAGACTGGGACGTTATGATTGCCGAAGGGGACATTACCCGCTGTATCGGAGATGCGCTTTGTCTGATCTGTGCAGAGACTCCTTCTATTCTGGAAGCGGCTAAAAAGCTGGTGAAGGTTGAGTATGAGGTCTTGGAGCCGGTGAGAAGCATAGCGGAAGCCAAGGCGGAATGCCCCGAAGATTCATCAAAACGGAAATCTCTGCCAGCAAAGACATGTAAGTCGTGGAGATGCGAAGACAGCTATTGCGAACGCAAAGTATGTTGTGACAGACAGCTTCTCCACACCTTTTACAGAGCATGCCTTTATGGAGCCGGAGTGTGCTGTTGCCTTCCCTTATAAGGACGGTGTAAAGGTCTATACCACCGACCAGGGGGCATACGATACCAGAAAAGAAATTTCCATTATGATGGGCTGGGATCCTTCCCGTATTGTAGTGGAGAACAAGCTGGTCGGCGGCGGATTCGGCGGTAAGGAAGATGTTTCCGTACAGCATATTGCAGTGCTTATGGCTTTGAAGGCGAACAGACCTGTAAAGGTCAAGTTCTCTCGTCAGGAATCCATCAACTTCCACCCGAAGCGTCATGCCATGGAGGGAACCTTTACTCTGGCCTGCGATGAAAACGGCATTTTCCAGGGGCTGGATTGTGAAATCAACTTTGATACCGGAGCTTATGCTTCTCTTTGCGGTCCGGTTTTAGAGAGAGCCTGTACGCACTCCGTAGGCCCGTACACCTATCAGAATACGAATATTTGGGATATGGGTATTATACCAACAACCCTCCTGCAGGAGCTTTCCGAGGCTTCGGTGTTTGTCAAAGTGAGTATGCTTTGGAAATGCTGATTGACAGGCTTGCGGAAATGGTGGGAATCAGTCCTTGGGAGATTCGCTTCCGTAATGCCATCGAACCCGGAAAGGTGCTTCCGAACGGGCAGATTGCGGATTGTTCCACGGCACTTAAGGAAACGCTTCTTGCGGTAAAGGATGTTTATGAAGCCCATCCCGGAAGAGCGGGCATTGCCTGTGCTTTAAAGAATGCCGGAGTCGGTGTAGGACTTCCGGATAAAGGTAGAGCGAGAGCGGAAGTGCTGGACGGTAAGCTTAGAGTCTATACCGCAGCTTCCGATATCGGACAAGGCTGTCGTACGGTATTTACCCAGATATTACAGAGTGAAACCGGCCTTCCCATAGAGAAACTCAGTATTTCCAGAGGATCCACCGAGGATTCCCCGGACTCCGGAACGACCTCCGGATCCCGTCAGACGCTGATTACCGGTGAAGCGGTTAGAGGACTGGCTGCCGAGGTTAAAAAAGATCTTGATGCAGCAGGAGGGAAGCTGGAGGAGCTGAACGGAAAAGAATATTTTTACGAGTTCTTTGATCCGACGGATAAACTCGGTGCGGATCTCCCGAACCCGAAATCCCATGTAGCTTATGCTTTTGCAACCAATGTGGCTATTTTGGATGATGAGGGAAGAGTTACGGATGTATATGCCGCTCATGATTCCGGAAAAGTTATGAATCCGGTATCCATTCAGGGACAGATTGAGGGCGGTGTACTCATGGGAATGGGCTATGCCTTAACCGAGGACTTCCCCTTAAAGGACTGTGTTCCAGCAGCAAAATTAGGAACCTTAGGACTTCTGCGCGCAACCAGATTCCGGACATCCATGCCATCTATGTGGAAAAAGATACACTCCTCCCGTTTGCACGTGGCGCAAAGGGAATCGGAGAGATTGCAAGTATTCCTATCGCTCCGGCAATTGCGAACGCATACTATGCCTTTGACCATGAGTTCAGAACGAAGCTTCCGTTGGAAGGAACCTTCTATCGGAAGAAGAAATAAGGTATTTCTAACAGAATAAGTATTGGAGAAGCAGGTTAAAATCGAAAAGTACTTCTATTTTCGTCTTGCCTGCTTCTCTTTTTTTGTTTTTTCACAATATCAAAAAATTTGATAAAGGAATGATGCCTTTTTATTCCTTTTTATTACCTAAAACGGCTATTTAAGAGGCTCAATCGCCTCAAAATAGAATGAAACCTTATCCGAATATGAAGTATAGAAAGAAAGTATGTTCTGTGTTATAATGCCAAAAGTCGAAGCTTTAAGCGTAGAAGAAGATGGAAACAATACTGTTGCTGGAGCTTATGTGACGGATACCCGTGATAAAAAATAATTCTTTTCTCATTGGAAGAGATATGTAAAAAGGAGAAAATATGGCTAGTAAAGTGAGTAAGGCCCCGGTAGTAGCGCTGGTGGACCATGAGGAGAAGCTGAAGGCACTGGATGCCGCTTTAACAAAGATAGAGAAGGACTGCGGAAAAGGATCCATTATGAAATTAGGAGATGCCGGAGTCAATAAGGATATCGAAGTGGTACCTACAGGCTCCCTTTCCGTGGATATTGCACTTGGTGCGGGCGGCTTCCCCAGAGGCAGAATTATAGAAATCTACGGGCCGGAGTCTTCCGGAAAAACCACATTGGCTTTGCATGCCGTTGCAGAGGTACAAAAAAGAGGCGGCATTGCAGCGTTTATTGATGCGGAACATGCTTTAGATCCCCGCTACGCGCAGGCAATCGGTGTGGATATTGACAATCTATATGTATCTCAGCCTGACTCCGGAGAGCAGGCTCTTGATATTGCGGAAACCATGGTTCGTTCCGGCGCAATGGATATTCTGGTTGTAGACTCCGTTGCTGCACTGGTACCCAAGGCGGAAATCGATGGAGAAATGGGAGACAGCCATGTGGGGTTACAGGCAAGACTGATGTCCATGGCACTTAGAAAACTGACAGCCATTATTTCGAAGTCCAATTGCATTCTTATTTTCATCAATCAGCTTCGTGAAAAGGTGGGCGTAATGTTTGGAAATCCGGAGACAACAACCGGAGGAAGAGCGCTGAAATTCTATGCTTCTGTGCGAATCGATATCCGAAAGGGAGAGTCTATTAAGGCGGGAGAAGGAGAGTTTAGCGGAAACCGTGTAAAGGTAAAGATTGCGAAGAATAAGATTGCTCCTCCCTTTAAGCAGGTGGAATTCGACATCAGCTTCGGCAGTGGTATCTCCAAGGAAGGAGAGATTTTGGACCTAGCAGTAGAAAAGAAGATGATTGAGAAGAGCGGAGCATGGTTTGCTTATCAGGGCAATAAAATCGGACAGGGTAGAGAGAATGCCAAGACCTTTTTGAAGGATCATCCCAAGCTTATGGCGGAGCTCGAAAAAGAGCTTCGGAAGGAATACGGTTTAAAAGAGGATCCGTATCTGGAAGCGGTAATCAATGCGGTAGAAGAGGAAGAGAGCGCTGTGGATACCTCTGCTCAGGAAGCTTAAAGAACCAGAACGATGCTTTTTTCTATCAGAGAAGGAGTAAAAGCCAATGAAGGAATGGGAAGCAAGCATAGAAGTACATAATCCTTTGGACAGAGCTTCCCTCTCTTCGGAAGAAAAGCTTTTGCAAAGATGTAAGGAACGCAGTCTCTATCTTCTTACAGGGACAGCGAAAACGGAGAGGCGCCTCAGAGAAAAGTTAGAAAAGTCCCGGCGGTATCCGGAAGAGATTATTGCAAAAACAATGGCTTTTTTAAAGGAATATGAATATCTGAATGATTATCAATATGCTCTTCGTTATCTGGAAGAAAACGGTGGAAAGCGTTCCCTTCGCGATATGAAGGCAAAGCTCTTCCAACGAGGGGTGGATTCTGCGTCTTTGGAAGAAGCGATAGAAGCCTTTCAGGAAAAGCAGAGAGAAGAAGAGAACAATCCGGAAAGGGTGGCTCTCCTAAATTGCTTGGAAAAGAAAAAAAAGTCTTTAGACCTTACAGATCCGAAAGATAAAAAGAAACTCTATGCTTTTCTTATGAGAAAGGGCTTTTCTTATGACTTGATTCGGGAGGCCTTAAGCTTGGAGGAAGAGTTATAGGAAAAGTGTTGACATAATCAATTTAATTGTATACAATTGTTTAGATTCCAAGAGAAATCTTGCAGTTCACATAGATTTCGCTTTTGTAAAGGGCAAGCAGGGCTTCACAGGATTTGCCGAAGGCAATGAAGGTGATGAAAAAAGGATGATAAGATTCTTTTTGCAAAGCCCGATTCGTTTTGATTGATAGAGGAGGTTAAGCTATGTCAGCACCAAGTGTTACAGCAAAGGATTTGAAGAGAAGGTTTTGAAGGCAAAGGAGCCGGTTTTGGTGGATTTTTGGGCTAGCTGGTGTGGACCTTGCCAGATGCTTTCCCCGATTATCGGAGAGATTGCGGAAGAGGCAAAGGGCTTTAAGGTTTATGCAGTTAATGCGGATGAGGAGCAGGAACTTATGGTCCGCTATGGCGTGCGTGCCATCCCGACCCTCATCGTGTTTAAGGACGGTCAGGTATATAAGCAGAACACCGGCTTCATTCCTAAGGAACAGGTTTTAGAACTTTTAAAATAAGAGCTATGGTCGAAGGCATAAAAAGGACGGCTATGGCCGTCCTTTTTTGCGAGATAGACTTTGTTTCGAAGAGGGAGAAAATATGTTTGATTTAGTTATTATCGGAGCAGGAACTGCAGGGCTTTCCGCAGCGATCTATGGACTTCGTGCAGGAAAATCCGTTCTGGTTTTGGAGGCCTCCACTTATGGCGGACAGATTATCAATACTCCGGAGATAGAGAATTATCCTGCTATACAGAAGATTTCCGGCTTTGAATTTGCTACGAATCTTTATAATCAAGCTAAAAGCTTGGGCGCCGAGGTTCGTATCGAAAAAGCACTTTCCATAGAAGAAGAGGGAAAGTATAAGCTTGTCAAAACCAAGGACAATGTTTATCAGGCAAAGACAATTATTATCGCAACAGGGGCAAAAAACAGGACCTTGGGAATAGATAAGGAAGAAGAGCTTGTAGGGAAGGGCGTTTCTTATTGTGCGACCTGTGACGGGATGTTTTATAGAGGAAAGGTCGTTGCGGTAAACGGCGGTGGAAATACTGCGGTGGAAGATGCTGCTTTCCTTTCCGGTTATGTAGAGAAAGTGTATCTGATTCATAGAAGAGAGGAATTCAGGGCAGATAAGGCTGAGGTGGATCGCCTGATAGCACAACCCAATGTGGAATTGGTTTTAAACTCCACCATTAAAGAATTAAAGAGCGACGAGAGCGGCCTTACCGGAATTGTAGTGGCGGATAAGGAAGGCGGCGAAAGAGATATTCAATTGGACGGACTTTTTGTTGCTATCGGACAGGTTCCGGACAACGGGGCTTTTGCGGGACTTGTGGATTTAGACAGTAAAGGTTATGTTTCTGCGGGGGAGAATACCTTAACGAGAACGGCGGGAATCTTTACAGCGGGTGATTGCCGAACCAAGGAAGTACGTCAGTTAACAACAGCAGCTTCTGATGGAGCGGTTGCGGCATTGGCCGCAGTGAATTACATTCACGAACATGAATTGTAAGTAGTTAAGGGTTGATTGAATCGGAATGAGCAATATTGCCCCATTTTATAATAAGGGAAGGAAAGAATAATGCAGGGAGAATATGAGGCGTTAAGATTGGAGAATCAGCTTTGCTTTCCTCTTTATGCATGCGCCAAGGAAGTAACCAGAAGGTATAAGCCTTTTCTGGATCCCTTGGGTTTGACATATACGCAGTATATTACCATGATGGTGATGTGGGAAAAGAAGGAAGTAAGAGTAAAGGATTTGGGTGAGGTCTTGTATCTGGACTCCGGTACGCTTACTCCGCTCCTTAAGAGATTGGAACAGAAGGGCTTGATTAGCCGTTCCCGTTATCAGGAAGACGAAAGAGCGCTTTGTGTACGTATTACAGAAGAGGGAGAGAAGTTGCGGGAGACTGCGAAGTCGGTTCCGGTGGGTATGCGTGCCTGTATTCCGTTAAGTGATGAAGAAATGCTGGTTATGAAGAAGCTTTTAAGCAGGACACTGGATGCTATCGAACAGAAGGATTAGCTTCAGGGAGAGATAAGAAGCTGTGAAAAAGCGAGTTTATGAATATCTTTTATGTAAGATGGGTCTGAAAAAGGGGGACTATGATTGTGCCTCCATTTCGGACCCATTCTGCTAGACGGCGGAGTATGAATAGAGTAAAGATTTTCTCGGTTAAAATACGTAGACAGCTATAATAAAGAGTGAAAATTTGTTAAAATAGCCTGAAAGATTGTCGATACATAGAAGAGGAGTAAAGTATGGAAGATTTGGATTACCTTGTAGTAGGAGCGGGACTTTTCGGCGCCGTATTCGCACATGAGGCGAAGCAGAGAGGAAAGAAGGTCCTCGTCATCGACAAGCGGGACCACATCGGAGGCAATGTATATTCTTATGAGAAAAATGGGATTATGGTTCACCATTACGGAGCGCATATTTTCCATACAAACAATACGAAGGTTTGGAATTATTTACAGCAGTTTGCGGAATTCAACCGTTTTACGAATTCCCCAATAGCCAATTACAAGGGAAAAATCTATTCGCTTCCTTTCAACATGTATACCTTTAATGCAATGTGGGGAGTCATTACACCGGAGGAAGCCGCAGAAAAGATTGAAGCGGAAAGGCGGGAGGCAGGCATTACAGAACCGAAAAATCTGGAAGAGCAGGCGATTTCTCTTGTCGGAAAAGAGATTTATGAGAAGTTGATTAAGGGGTACACGAAAAAGCAGTGGGGAAGAGCCTGCAAGGACTTACCGGCTTCTATCATTCGCCGTCTTCCGGTGCGTCTCAGCTATGACAACAATTATTTTAATGCGCTTTATCAGGGAATTCCTGTAGAGGGTTATACCGCCATGGTAGAGAGGATGCTGGAAGGGGTTCCGGTAGAGCTTTCGGTGGATTTTCTGAAAAAAAAGGCAGAGTGGATGAGTAGGGCAAAGAAGGTCATTTTCACAGGAGCAATCGATGCCTATTATGACTACTGTCTTGGGGAGCTGGAGTATAGAAAGGTTCGTTTCGAGGTAGAAGAGCTTTCGATTCCGAACTTTCAGGGAAATGCAGCCGTAAACTATACGGATGAAGAGAGTCCATATACGAGAATTATCGAGCATAAGTGGTTTACCTTCGGAAAGGACCGAGAGGGAAAGGAAATTCCGACGACCATCATCTCCAAGGAGTACAGCGCGGAGTGGAAGAAGGGGGATGAACCCTATTATCCGGTTAATGATGAGAAAAACCAGACTCTTTATGAACAATACCAAGCGCTTTCGAAGAAAGAGGAGAAGCTGCTTTTCGGGGGGCGACTCGGTGAGTATAAGTATTACGATATGGACGCGGTGATTGCTGCAGCACTCGAGTTTTCCGAAAAAATACTAGGATGAAATGGAGGAATCCGATAAAACGGAGGGGTTCAATAAAACGGGCATTTCGTAATGGTGCTGAAAGGAGGGGAGATGAAAAGTCTTGGCTTAATGGGAAGAGTTGCGGTCAGCTTCTGTGTCAGTACACTTTTGCCCATTTTCCTCTTTTTCCTCTCCACACAAGGTCTTACGACAATGGAGCAAAATATATTTATTCTTGTGATTGCCGGTATTTTTCTTGTGGCTTGGATTTATAACGGAATAGTTAAGCCGATTGATACTTTGAAAAATGCCGCCAGACGAATCGAAGGCGGGGACCTGAACTTTACCCTGGAAGCGGAGACGCATGACGAATTTGGGGAGTTGACGCAAGCTTTTGAAAAAATGCGTATCAAGCTGAAGCAGAATCAGGAAGAGAAGATGCGGGATGAAGAGGAAAATCGAGAGTTGGTCAGTAATATTGCACATGATTTAAAGACTCCGATTACGGCAATTCGAGGTTATGCAGAGGGGATATTGGAAGGCGTTGCTTCTACAGAAGAAAAAAGACGGAAGTATCTGCAAACGATTTATCATAAGGCAGTGGAGATGAATCGCCTGATTGATGAGTTAAACTATTATGCGAAGATAGAAACCAACAGGATTCCCTATCATTTTGTACGTCTGCCCGCACTGGAATATTTTCAGGACTATAGTGTGGAAATTGCAGTTGATTTGGACAGTATGGGCTTTCAGTTCGGTACCGATTTTTTTGTGGAAGACACGGTGGAGGTCGTTGCGGATCCGGAGCAGCTACGGAAGGTTTTAAACAATATTGTCTCCAATGCCGTAAAATATATGGATAAAGAAGAGCCGAAGATTCAGTTCAGTCTTTTGGATGCAGGTGATTTTGTCGAAATTGTTATAAAAGACAATGGGAAGGGAATAGAAAAAAAGGATTTACCGTATATCTTTGAACGGTTTTTTCGCTCGGACACAGCAAGAGGAACGGAAACAGGGGGCTCCGGCATAGGCTTATCCATTGTAAAAAAGATTATAGAGGACAGCGGGGGACGTATCTGGGCCGAAAGTGAATTAGGAGAAGGAACAAGCATTCATTTTGTGCTCAGAAAATACTTTATGGAGAGTGGTACGAAGTCATAGCAGAGTTTGATTCGGAGAATCATTTCTTTTGCCAAAGGAAGGGGAAATATATGGATGAGAAACAGAGAATTTTAATCGTGGAGGATGATGCCTCTATTGCAGAACTGGAGAAGGACTATCTGGAGCTTTCCGGCTTTTTAGTGGATATGGAAAAGGACGGGGAAAAGGGGCTGCAACGGGCTCTTAGCACGGACTACGATCTTCTGATTTTGGATCTTATGCTTCCCGGTAGGGACGGTTTTTCCGTCACCCAGGAGCTTAGAGCAAAAAAGGATATCCCTATACTTTTGGTTTCTGCCAGAAAGGATGATATTGATAAAATTCGAGGACTTGGACTTGGGGCGGACGATTATTTGACCAAGCCTTTTTCCGCGAGTGAACTGGTGGCGAGGGTGAAGGCGCATCTATCCCGCTATAAGAGACTTAGAGACAGCGGAAAAGAAGAAAATGAAATCATAGAGATACGCGGACTGCGTATCGATACAACGGCAAGGAGGGTTTTTGTAGACGGCAAGGAAGTCAGTTTTACCTCCCGTGAATTTGACCTGTTGGCCTTTCTTGCAGCGCATCCGAACCGGGTATTTACAAAAGAAGAGCTTTTCCAAGAGATCTGGAAGATGGACTCAATCGGGGATATTGCGACGGTGACGGTGCATATCAAAAAGCTTCGTGAGAAGATTGAAATGAGTAATGCGGTAAAACCGCAGTACATTGAAACAATCTGGGGCGTAGGCTATCGATTTAAAGCATAGAAATATGAAAAAATCCGGATTTATCCCATTCGTCCCTTTACTTAAAATGCCCTGTCGTATATAATTCCGCTTAGTGCCTATTTGCCTATTTTTAGGGAAAGCACGGGTTTCAAACAGGAAAATGTACATCATGTACAGCATTCAAACTTATCTTCTTTACATTCATTTGTAAGAGAGACATATAAGGAGGTTAAAGATGGCAAGAAAGTGGGTTTACCTCTTCACGGAGGGTGACGCAAGTATGAGAGAGCTTCTTGGCGGTAAGGGAGCAAACCTTGCGGAGATGACCAATATCGGTTTACCGGTTCCGCAGGGCTTCACAATCACAACAGAGGCTTGTACACAGTACTATGAGGACGGCAGAGAAATCAATGCGGAAATCATGGGACAGATTGAAGAGCATATCAAGAAGATGGAAGAAATTACGGGAAAGAAGTTTGGAGACCATGAGAATCCTCTTCTTGTATCCGTTCGTTCCGGTGCAAGAGCTTCTATGCCGGGTATGATGGACACGATCTTAAACCTTGGTTTGAATGAAGATGTAGTAAGAGTTATCGCAGAGAAGTCCGGAAATCCCAGATGGGCTTGGGACTGCTACAGAAGATTTATCCAGATGTACTCCGACGTTGTTATGGAGGTTGGAAAGAAATATTTCGAGGAACTCATCGACAAGATGAAGGAGAAAAAGGGCGTTAAGCAGGACGTTGAGCTTTCCGCAGAAGACCTTCATGAGCTTGCAGAGCAGTTTAAGGCAGAGTATAAGGAGAAGATCGGTAAGGATTTCCCGAGCGATCCGAAGGAACAGCTTTCGGTGCTATCAAGGCGGTATTCCGCAGCTGGGATAACCCCCGTGCAAACGTTTATCGTAGAGACAACGACATCCCCTATTCTTGGGGTACAGCCGTAAACGTACAGTCCATGGCATTCGGTAACATGGGTGACGATTGCGGAACCGGTGTGGCTTTCACAAGAGATCCGGCAACCGGAAACAAGGGACTTTTCGGTGAGTTCTTAACCAATGCACAGGGAGAAGACGTAGTAGCCGGTGTTCGTACACCGATGCACATCAATGAGATGGAGCAGAAGTTCCCGGAGGCATTTAAGCAGTTTACAGAGGTATGCAGTACTCTGGAGAAGCACTACAGAGATATGCAGGATATGGAGTTCACCGTTGAGCACGGAAAGCTTTACATGCTCCAGACCAGAAACGGTAAGAGAACCGCACAGGCAGCACTTAAGATTGCATGTGATTTAGTAGATGAAGGAATGCGTACCGAGGAAGAGGCAGTTGCCATGATCGATCCTCGTAACTTGGATACCCTTCTTCACCCGCAGTTTGATCAGAAGGCATTGAAGGCTGCCACTCCGCTTGGAAAGGGACTTGGTGCATCTCCCGGAGCTGCTTGCGGTAAGGTGGTATTCTCCGCAGACGATGCTGAAGCTTGGGCAGCTCGTGGCGAAAAGGTGGTTTTAGTACGTTTAGAGACTTCTCCGGAGGATATCACCGGAATGAAGGTGGCACAGGGTATCTTAACCGTTCGTGGAGGTATGACTTCTCATGCAGCCGTAGTTGCTCGTGGAATGGGAACTTGCTGTGTTGCCGGTCTTGGCGATATCGTTATGGACGAGGCAAACAAGAAGTTCACTCTCGGCGGAAAGACCTTCCATGAGGGAGACTGCATTTCCATCGACGGAACTACAGGAAATGTATACGAGGGACTTATTCCGACAGTAGATGCAAGCATCGCCGGTGAGTTCGGTCGTATCATGGGATGGGCTGATAAGTACAGAAAGCTTGCTGTTCGTACCAATGCCGATACTCCTACCGATGCAAAGAAGGCAAGGGAGCTTGGCGCTGAAGGAATCGGTCTTTGCCGTACAGAGCACATGTTCTTCGATCCGGAGAGAATCTTCGCTTTCCGTGAGATGATTGTTTCCGATACAAAGGAAGAGAGAGAAGAAGCTTAGAGAAGATTCTTCCTTTCCAGCAAGGTGACTTCGAGGCTCTTTATGAAGCTCTTGAGGGGAACCCCGTTACCATTCGTTTCTTAGATCCGCCTCTCCATGAGTTCGTACCGCAGGAGGAAGAGGAGATTGAGAAGCTGGCTAAGGCAAAGAATAAGTCTGTTCAGGAAATCAAGGACATCATTTCTTCCTTACATGAGTTCAACCCGATGATGGGACATAGAGGACTTCGTCTTGCTGTAACTTATCCGGAGATTGCCGTTATGCAGACCAAGGCGGTTATCCGTGCAGCAATCAACGTGCAGAAGAAGCATCCGGATTGGAAGCTTGAGCCGGAAATTATGATTCCGCTTACTTCCGAAGTAAAAGAGTTCAACGTTGTTAAGAAGGTTGTTGTTGAGACTGCTGATGAGGAAATCAAGAAGGCCGGCGTGAAGCTTGCTTACCAGGTAGGTACCATGATTGAGATTCCGAGAGCTTGTCTCACCGCGGATGAGATTGCAAAGAATGCAGACTTCTTCTGCTTTGGAACCAATGACTTAACACAGATGACTTTCGGTTTCTCTAGAGATGATGCAGGAAAGTTCTTGAAATGCTTACTATGATAGTAAGATTTTCGAGTCCGATCCGTTTGCCAAGCTGGATCAGGTCGGTGTAGGAAAGCTCATGAAGATGGCTATCGACTTAGGAAAGCCGGTTAATCCTCACTTACATGTAGGAATCTGCGGTGAGCACGGTGGAGATCCGTCTTCCGTTGAGTTCTGCCATAATATCGGCTTAGACTATGTATCTTGCTCTCCCTTCCGTGTGCCGGTAGCACGTCTTGCTGCAGCACAGGCTGAGATTAAGAATCCGAGAAAGTAATAGAATTACCCGGTTAGAGGGAGTTGAGTTTGAAGGAGTCGTGGAACCTCACGGCTCCTTTTCTTTGACAGTTTTTCCTAGAAATACGGGAGAAGCATGGTATAATAGCCGTTATGAAATAAAGGATTGGGGCTCTCAAGCTTAAATGACAAGGACAGGTGGATAAAAATGAATAGAGAAAAAAAGAATGGTTTGCACAAAGTCGGGATTTATATTGTAGTGTCGGGTCTTACTCTTTTGACTCTCTCTTCCTGTAAGCCGACGTATGGAACCAAGGAAACTCCGGTTATGACGACTGCGGCGGCAGATGTGGATATTCCTATGGATTTTGACCAGATTCATGATGATGTTTTGGATGAGATGAATCCGAAGGATTATCCTTTTGTAAAGAACTTAAACATTTCCGGAGATAATGCATCAAAGACCGTAGAGGTCCAGGTGGAGATTGTTGATAATGTAAGTCAGGAAGCCCTGGCTGTCTTTATGGATGAACTGATGAAAAATATTGCAAATGAAGCTTTCATTCAGGACTTCCGTTATACCAAGTCCACGGATACGGAATATGGCAGCTTTTTCCGGAAGTATGCCGTACATTATATCATTACAAAGGGAGAGGAAACGGTAGAGGATGTTACGGTAAGTCCCGGAGAGAAATTTCCTTTTAAAGCATAAATCAACAACATGGAGTGATTGAGTATTCATGGAAAAAGAATTGAAAAAAAAGAAGGACGGATTTCGATTAGAACACTGGCATATTGTGGCCTTCGGACTGATGATTTACGATGCCTTGGCACTGGGGATTTCTTATCTTATTGCCTTGTGGTTGCGCTTTGATCTGCGGTTCTCGATGATTGATCCTCCATATATAGAAGCTTGGAGGAGATTTCTCCCCATTTACGTCCTCTTTTCTTTGGCAGTTTTTTGGTATTTGAAATTATATAAGAGTATATGGCGGTTTGCCAGTTACTCGGAGCTGCTTCGAGTCAGTTTGGCAACCATGGTCAGCTCCCTCTTCCACATAGTAGGAATTACCATACTTTTTCGCAGAATGCCGGTTTCCTATTATTTTATCGGAGCATTGCTTCAATATTTTGCGGTTCTGGGGATTCGCTTTTCCTATCGCTTTATTCTTCTGATTCGGAAAATCAATTCCAAGAGAATACAGTCGCGTATTATGGTGATTGGGGCAGGGGCAGCAGGACAGATGCTGGTTCGTGACATTCATCGTGCCGGTGAAGTGGGGGGCGACGTGGTATGTATTATCGACGATAACCAAAACAAGTGGGGAAGACTGATTGACAATATTCCTGTTGTAGGAGGAAGAGAAAGTATCTTGGAAGCAGTTGAAAAGTTTGCTGTCGATAAGATTTTTTTGGCAATTCCTTCTGCTACGGCAGAACAGCGCCGTGATATTTTGAATATCTGTAATGAAACCAGTTGTGAACTGAAAAACCTCCCCGGTATGTACCAGTTGGTTCTTGGAGAAGTAACGGTTTCCGCGATGAGAAATGTCTCTGTAGAAGATCTATTGGGAAGAGACCCTATTCGTGTGGACTTGGAGGATGTTTTTCGTTTTATCAACAGGAAAACCGTACTGGTTACCGGTGGAGGCGGAAGCATCGGATCGGAGCTTTGCAGGCAGATAGCGGCGCACAACCCGAAGGAACTGATTATCTTTGACATCTATGAAAACAATGCGTACAGCATCCAGTTGGAGTTGAAAGAGAGTATCCTTATCTTCGCCTCACGGTCTTGATTGGATCGGTTAGAGATTCCCGTCGGATGTTCCAGCTTTTTGAGGAATATCGTCCGGACATTGTTTATCATGCGGCAGCACATAAGCATGTTCCTTTGATGGAAGAAAGTCCATGCGAGAGCATTAAAAACAATGCTTTGGGTACCTACAAAACAGCTTATGCGGCACTGACGCACGGCTGTCAGCGCTTTGTGCTGATTTCCACCGATAAGGCGGTCAATCCCGCCAATATCATGGGTGCAAGCAAACGTCTTTGCGAAATGATTATCCAAGCTTTTGATGCCAAAATAAAAGCAGGAAAGGCGGAAGAAATTCCGCAACTTTATACCCATAAGGGAATGGAAAATGCGGATAAGGCCGGAGATGGAACTGTATTCCACAATATTCATACGGAGTTTGTTGCGGTTCGCTTTGGAAATGTTTTGGGATCCAATGGCTCTGTAATCCCTATTTTTAAAAAGCAAATCGAAAAGGGTGGTCCTGTTACAGTAACTCATCCGGATATCATCCGTTACTTTATGACGATTCCGGAGGCGGTAAGCCTTGTGCTGGAAGCGGGAAGTTTTGCAAAGGGAGGAGAAATCTTTGTCCTGGATATGGGGTCTCCGGTAAAGATTGATACTTTAGCTCGGAATCTTATTCGTCTTTCCGGTTTTAAGCCGGATATGGATATCAAGATTCAATACACCGGACTTCGCCCCGGAGAAAAACTGTACGAGGAAAAGCTTATGGCGGAAGAGGGGATGGAAGAAACGGAAAACAGTCGAATTCATATTGGTAAACCCTTGCATTTCGATATTGATGCGTTTTTGAAAAAGATAGACGGACTCATGCAGTGTGCCTATAAAAACAAGGATGCGGATGTCCGGGAAATGGTACAGGAAATTGTGGAGACCTATCATCCGGCAGAAATTTAGTAGATAAAATGCAGTAGAGAAAAAGCCGGTGAAGAGACCTTCGGGTCTCTTCTTTTTTTAATTAAAAAAAGGTTATATAATAAAAAAACTAGTCGATTTGCTATATGTGGAATATTTTTAGACGAGAGGAGTGTCTATTTAAGTAAAAAGAAGCTGTCCGGATGTCAAAGCTCGGAGGTCTTATTCCGTGATGATTTTATAAGATATATTGAGGAAATCATCGAAAAATATTTATTAAACAGCATAAAAATTGTATGTGGAATAGTTTTTTGTGCGACATTACAATAGAGAAAGAATTATTACTGCTTGCGTGATGTATATGCTATTTAGGAGGAAAATAAATGAATATTGCTTGTGTGGTTCGCTTGGGGAATGATTCGGACATTGAAAAAGAGCTGAAAAATCTGGTAAGACTGGGTCTTCATAGTTGTCAGCTTATTTCATGGGACAGAAAGTTTTACAATTCAGAAAAGAATGCACAGAAAGTGAAAGAGGTGACTGCAGCTTTAAATGTGCAGATTAGCGCTTTTTGGTGTGGATGGGAAGGTCCGAAGTTTTCCAATTTCTTCGAGGGACCGATGACTATGGGATTGGTTCCGGAAGCGTATAGGATGGAGAGACTCATAAGCTTAAAGGAAGGATCTTTCTTTGCTAAGGATATTGGAGTTTCCGATTTGGCTACCCATGTGGGATTTTTACCGGAAGATCCTAAAGATCCAAAGTATGCAGGCACAATTTTGGCGCTGAAGGAATTGATGAAGGTCTGTGAAGCCAACCAGCAGTATTTTCTATTCGAAACAGGGCTGGAGACACCGGCTACCCTTTTGAGGGCAATGGAAGATGTCGGATCGGAATTCCTTGGTGTCAATCTCGATCCAGCAAACCTTCTCCGATATGGTAAGGCCAATCCGATTGATGCAGTAGAAATGTTTGGAAGCAAAATCCGCGGTGTACACGGAAAGGACGGCTTCTATCCGACTTCCGGACAGGAGCCGGGAGAAGAAGTCAGAATCGGTGACGGAAGAGTGAACTATCCTTTGTTTTTGAAGAAGCTGCAGGAAGTAGGATATCAGGGGGATATCACAATAGAAAAAGAAATTACCGCTGAAAAGATAAGAGATATTCTGTATACTAAGCAATTTCTTCAGGGACTGTTGGAAAAAATGTAGAGGGAAATAAGGCGATGCCGGAAGGCGTTGCCTTCTCTTTTTATGAGGATGTATTGAACAAATGACTACAAGAATGAAGCGAATAAGGCAAAGTGATATTCGGGAACATAATTTGCAAAATGTCTACGAATATGTTTTACATAACTCCAATGTTTCCAGAGCAAAACTTGCCAAAGCCTTAGATTTAAGTAAACCTTCCAGCTCTTCACTTGTAGATGAACTTCTCTCGATAGGAGCTCTTTTTGAGGACGGAGAAAAGGAGGAAGATGGTTGTGTGGGACGAAACCCGATGTTGATCAAAGCGGATTTTCGCTCCTTCTTTTGCATTGTTTTGTTCTGGAAGGCTTCAAGTATTGAGGCCAGTGTGGTAAGTATGTGTCAGGAATGGACGGAAGAGAAAAGAGTGATTTACAGCTCTCCTTTCTCTGTTTCTTTACCGGCAGATTACGGAAAACGTTCTATTGAAATTATTCGGACTCTGAAAAGGGAATTGGAAAAGAATCATTTTTATATGGGAACTTCGATTATGCTTTCCGGGATTGTGGATATACATAGAAAAGGAATTTTGTCTCATCCACTCAATATAGATGAGGAAACAGGAAAGAAAATTATTTCGGATATAGTAGAATCGGAAGAGGATGCCATCGCAATTTTTAACGACAATGTTATCTTGGGATTTTCAGCAATGAATCACCTTCAATTGCAACAACGAAACTTCCTCTATATTCATTTTTTAACCGGTATTGGAGCAGCTTATTTTATGAAGGGGCAAGTATTCGGAGATGCAGGCGGAAAACTCACACAATTTGGGCATTGTATCGTTAGTCCCAATGGGAAAAAGTGTAGCTGTGGGGCATTTGGATGCTTGGAAGCAGAGATAGGCGAAATGGCTTTGCGAGAAGAAATTCGGAAACATTACGGGAAAATAGAAGATTTTACCCTTGGAGAGGGGAAGTATTTAGAATGGATTATTAAGCAGAATGGAGGGGATACGTCTTTCTTTTCAGCGATAAAGAAGGAGTATATTCGAGATTTGGCTTTTGCGATATGCAACGCATCCACTATGGTTTTCCCGGATTTGATTCTTTTGGGAGGATATTTCTTTCTGTGGGGAGAGGAATTTTTAGAGGAGCTTCGAAAAGAAATTCAACGAATAGGCTTTTCCTATATTATGCAAGATTTACATTTGCAGTACTGTAAGGAAAGAAAGGAAGAAATCCAGGTTGCTTGTGCCGATTATTTATTTTCAAGATATTATCGGTTTACCGATCGTAAAATAGAAGGCATCCATCTGGGATGAGGGATTATTAAGGAAAACTTTGCTTGTGTGAAAGCGGCGTATCTCCTATAATGCTCAGTGTTTATTTCGTCTTATTCATGGATTCGAAATCATAGGAGGAAAATGCTTTGATTATCACAAAGACCCCTTTTCGCATGTCTTTTTTCGGCGGCGGAACGGATATGGAAGAGTATTTTAAGGAGAACGGCGGTGCAGTACTGTCCACCAGTTTTGATAAATACTGCTATGTCAATGTTCGCCACCTTCCTCCGTTTTTTCAGTACAGTACGGAGCTCTCTTATTCCAAGACGGAGCGTGTTAACAGTCTGGAGGAGATTCAGCATCCCGCAATCAGAGAGGCGATGCGTATGCTTAATATGCAGGAGATTCGCCTGATGTATGAGGCGGATTTACCGGCTCGCTCGGGGCTTGGTACGAGCTCCTCCTTTGCCGTGGGGATGCTCCATGCTTTCCATGCCTTAAAGGGAAAATATGTGGATAAGAAGACCTTGGCAGATCAGGCGATTCATTTGGAAAGAGTACTCTGTAAAGAAGCAGGAGGTTGGCAGGATCAGATTGCGGCATCGTTTGGCGGATTGAACCGTATTGATTTTTCAGAGGAAGGCTATCAGGTCAGTCCAATTCTTATTTCTCCGGAAAGGAAGCAGCGTTTAAATGAAAATCTGGTGCTTTTCTTTACCGGCTTTACCCGTTTTTCTTCTGAAATTCAAAAGGCCAATCAGAGCAATTCTCCGGAAGACAAGAATGCTCTTCTGCGGGAAATGAAGGCGCTGGTTGATGAGGGGGCGGATATTCTTTGCAGTAAGGAGAGAGATCTTGACGATTTCGGAAGGCTATTGCACAGTACTTGGGAATTGAAGCGAAAGACGGCAAAGAGTATCAGTACCGACAGCATTGATTTACTCTATGAAATGGGACTTCGTGCGGGCGCACTTGGTGGAAAGCTTCTTGGTGCGGGCGGAGGCGGTTTCCTGCTTTTTTATGTGGAGAAAGAAAAGCAGCAGGGTGTAATGGAGGCCATGAGGGATCTCCTCTATATTCCTTTCTCCTTTGAAAACGGAGGAACACAGGTGGTTTACTATTCTCCGGAGACCTTTGAAAAAGAAAGGGTAAAAAAAGAATGCTGAGTGAGTGGTTGTCTTATCTGCAAACCGGTTTTACAATCCAGGGGCAGGGGATTCCTTTTTTTCCCCTACTCTATGGGGGTTTTTTTCTATTTCTTCAGCTACTTTGTCTTTACCGAAGATTTTCGATTCTGAAAACCGGCGGGCATTTTTGGGATAGCTATCATATTACGGGGGATACCTTATATATTCATGCCGGGCTTTTCTGTATAGGAAGACGAGATGTTCCTTTCTCGGAGATGAGAACGGTAGATATTGATTATGTCAGAGGAAAAGGGGGCGCTAGGTTTACCGTGCAGATTCATAGAGAAAAAGGTCTGAATAAGCGCTTTGTTATTTCTGCAGATGAGAAAGGAAAGAGGCAGCTCAAAGACTTGGAGCGTGCACTTTTTCAGCACAGGATTGCCGTAAGAAAATGGGGATATTAAGATGCATGTTTTTTTATTCATGTATTTTTTGAAAAAGAATGTCCCTTCTGAGAAGAAAGGCAGGAAGAGATGACGGAGATACTGGAAAATTTCTCTATTACCCTGCAAGAGTGGCTTTTGAATCCGGCTTTAAATCCGTTTAATTATCTCTTACTGGGAGTCTGCGCCTTTTGGCTGTTTCGCAGAATTTCCATTCTCCGGACCGGCGGGAAGTTTTGGGAACCGTTTCATATTGTGGGAGATACTCTTTATATTCATGCTGCATTTTACTGTATAGGAAGACGCGTAGTGCCGTTCTCGGAAATGGCAGTTGTGCACATCAGCTATGCCTCCGGGAGAGGCGGCAGACGCTATATCGTAAAAATCCGGCGGAAGAAGGGAATCGCAAAAGTCTTTATGATCGGTACGAATAAGAAGGAACTTCAGAAGCTCGAGGAATTGAAAAAAGCTCTTAAAAAGCACCGAGTGGGAGTTCGAGAGTGGGGATAAGGGCTCAAGAATTACTGTTCTGCACAGTTTTGGATGGAATAATTAAAATAGATTAACATTATACAAAATATAATTGACAAGTTTTCTTTCCTCTGTCATAATACAGCCTGAAAAAATAGTTTGAACTAACTGTATATTTGTTTAGACTATCCGGGCTAATGGTATCGACAAAAAGCATCAGCCTATTCATGAATAAAAGGATGCTTTTTGTATTCATAGCGAGTATCGCTCGCAAAGTGTGCGGTATCTTGTTTTAAGAAGGGAAACAAGTGAAATCTTGTTTTCCGTAAGAGCCTTGACGGATAGTGAGAATTCTTTATTGGAAGGAAAGGGGAATTATGAGAAAACATTGGATTCTTGGGGCATCGGCAATCATTTTGGCATCCTCCGTATTGGCTTGCGGAAAAAAACAGGAGGATGTATCCACTACCGCACAAGGCACGGAAAAGGCGGCAGAAACCACTGCGGCAGCAGAGGAAAGCAGATTATGTCTTTGTGAAAATGACGGTTCCCTATGCGGACTTTTACTATGGAGAATTAAAGGATATTGCCCCGGAAGAGGGAAAGGACGTAAAGGCACAGCTCGATGCGGAAGACAAGGTGGCGAAGGACGGCTTTCGTGAAACCGGAATGTATGACAGTGTAAGTTCTCCCACGAAGGAGAAGGTGGAGAAGTTTGTGATGGCGGACGGTGCAGTGGAGGGAGAAGGCTCCGTTTATAAGGGAATTAAGCATGTAAATGTTGCGATTCCGAAGTCTCTCTATGAGGATGCCAAGAAGGCTTTAGAGGAGAAGAAGGAAAGCAAGAACGCGCTTCTTACCCTGATGGGAGCGATTGAAAGTGAAGTGAGTACGGAACCGAAGGAGTATAAGGTATTAAATTCTGACGGAACCCTTTCCAAGACGCAGGGTACCACTACGGAAGCAAAGGATGCAAAAGCAGATATTACCACTACTTCTTCCTATGGGAATTATGAGATTGATGTAGACGGTTTGGATATCGACTCCGAAATTGTACAGGGAGCGATTCTGGAAACCAAGGATGGTGCGAAGTATGGCTTAAAGCATGAGGACAATATCTGGTTAAAGCCGGAAGAGCTGGCATTTTCCGCGGTGGCTTTCGAAGATAAAAACCATAAAGCACAGAAGGAATTCAAACGCTTTGAAGACCTGCAGGACAAGGATATTGTGAAAATCACCTATTTCTTAATGGATGAGGATGATGTGGAGATTCCTGTAGACCTTCATGTAAAGAAGATTGCCCCGGCCGAGTACAAGGTGAGCGGAGATGAGAAGGTTAGCTATAGTCCGGAAGGAACGAAGGTTAACTATCAGCTTTCTACCGGAGAAGATAGCTACAGCCTTAGTAAGGTTCTCAGTAAAAAGAGTGAGGTTAAGGGCGATGTAAATACGGAAACGGCAGGAGTTTTGGTACTGCCGAAGGAGATGACTCCCGGAAAGTATCAGCTGGTATTCTCTAACGACAATCTTTCCGATGTATCCTTTACTGTTTTGGTAGAATCCGGCTTAAAGGCGGAGGACTTCCATTTTGAAAACAATAAGTTAAGCCTTGCAGATAATGCAGATCAGCTGACGATTGCAAACTACATTGCCTCCACAAGTTCTGCAACCATCGGAGAGCAGGAGTATAAGGGCGGTGCCGGAAGAAGATTCGGAAAGAACATTTTCAATGAAGACGGCAGCGTGAATACGGATGCTACATATAAGAAGGATGATAAGGAAGTGAAGTACTTTGACGGCCCCGGAACCTATCCGGTAAGCATCAAGGCTGACGGATATCCTGATGTACAGTTTGAGGTAGTTGTACAATGATTCTGACTATTACTTTACTATGCAGTTTGGCGTTTTTCCATTTCTTTGGAAAAGCAGTAAAGAAGAAGCCGGCAGTGTTATATGGGATTTGCATCCTCCTTTCCTTGGTGAGTATTTTTTATCCAAGGGAGGGAGGACTTCCCTTTTTGGACTTCTTTTTTAAGAAAATCATGCAAAGGGGGATACTCGCAGGCTCTCTCTTTATCTTAGTTATGCTGGCACCGGTGCTCCCGAGGAGCTTTTCCGGAAGAAAGACCATCTATCTTCTTCGAGGGGAAATGGCTATTTGTGCATCTCTGATTACTTTAGCCCATAACCTGGCCTTTGGCGGAAAATACTTTGGCGCCTTATTCCTTGGACATGGCCACATCAGTCTGATGGAGCTTCATGCGGCTATCGTGTCTTGCCTCATGATTCTTTTGTTAATTCCGCTTACCATTACCTCCTTTCAGGCCGTTCGGCGGAAAATGCAGGCCAAGACTTGGAAGAGGCTACAAAATTGGTCTTATCTTTTTTACCTGCTTTTGTATCTGCACATTTTCTTTATCTATCAAGGAGCGTTGATTCGAGGAAAGGGAGAGTATTTCTTCACCCTGATGCTTTACAGCTTCATTTTTGGATTCTACGGATTCTTACGAATCAGGCAGTATAGAGTGCAGAAGGAGACTAGGGAGAAAAAGGCAGTCCCGCTGCTTCGCATTGGGGGGATTTTACCGATTGTCTGTCTTTTTCTAAGCGTCTTTTATAGTGCCGGGAAATACCGCGCCGCACTGGAGGCAAATGTAGATAAAAATCAGAGCGCAGGAAACCGTAGCGGAAAGCAAGGAAAAGTGCGGACAATGCAGCCGAAAATAAAGGAAGTGTGGAAAGCATCGGAAACGGGGAGGAGAAAAGTGATTCTGCATTAGAAGCTAGCGGAGATAAAGCCTCTGTGAATTCTTCGGAGGGATATTCTGATGTGGAAGCTGCTGATGGGAACAATGCTTCTGACATGTACAAAGACGGAGAATACCTTGGAAAGGCTTCTGCTTACAATGGCAATGTGGAGGTGAAGGTCACCATTTCCGGAGGAAAGATGACCGCCATCGACATTGTGAAAACGAAGGACGATGAGGATTATTTCTTTGATGCACAGAAAAAGGTGATTCCGGAAATTCTGGAAAAGCAAAGCACCGATGTGGATGCGGTGGCAGGAGCCACCACCAGTAGCGAGGGAATTGCCCATGCGGTGGAAAAGGCTTTGGAACAGGCGAAACAATAGGAAACGGTAGGAATTGGAGAAGGGCATTGCTATTTTTGTTTTGCAATACTACAATATCCTTGCGTTTTGCTTTCGGGAAAAGAATGCGCAGCACAGCGCATTCTTTTTTAGTTCTTAACATGTGGAGCAGGTGAAGCCTGCGAAATCTTGTCTAAAGTGATTGTTATATAAGGAAGAGGAGATAGAGATGCGTACAATTTTCGACACGGAAACATTTCATTTTGAAACAAAAGGAATGCTGGGAGGCGGGCACAGCTTAACGGTTTCCAAGGATGGTTTTTCTTATCAGAGTGCAAATGGAAAGAAGGCGTTTTCCTTTCCTTTTTCAGCGATAAAAAGAACCCTCATTACCAACTATTGCAATTCCAATCAGAATTACGACGTGCGTTGCTACTTGAAAGACAGTAAGGAGATTCCCGAGTTTGAACTGGATACCCAAGCTTGGAATAACGGGCACAATATTAAAGAAACAAAAGCACTTCTTGTGGCGCTTTCCGCGAGTAAATTAGGGAGCGCTTTTCCGAACAATCTGGATAGTCTGGAAACCGACCTCGGTTTTACCTTGGGAGAGAAGGATATTATCTTGAAGGACGGCGTGATTATCGGAGCAAAGCATCAGATTCCCCTTCATGCCATTAAGCGTTGTAAGTGTGTCAGTAACGGAACACTCGGCTATCTTTGTGTTTCTTTAAAGGAAAAAGGCGGGTTTTTCCTCGATATTCCGGACATGAAACTCCCTATCAATGAAGTCACCCTCCCGGTTCTCGAGGCGGTCATGCGTAGGAATACGGGAAACGGAATCGATTTTTCCCGCGGAAACGGTTTTGACCAGAAGGATTCCGGCTATATTATTATCCGATATATGAATGCGAACTTCTTTATCAGTGAAGACGGAACTTTCCGGGAGCCCTGGCAGGAGTCGGCTTACAGAAGAATTTATGCCTATGGCTATGATGTGGATGCCAACTGGTGCGAGAGAATGGGGCAGTAAAGGAGAAGAGGATTTATGGGAAAATGGAAGAGCGAAGCGGAGGCCCGTGAAGAAATCAAGAATTTGGTAGCGGAATATTACCACAGCTTTAAAGAGAAGAAGAAAGCCTTCGAGCCGGGAGACAGAGTAAGCTATGCTTCTCGCGTATTTGATGAGAAGGAAATGCTGTCCTTGACCGATGCCACTTTGGATTTTTGGCTCACTACGGGACGCTTTGCCGACGAGTTTGAGAAGAAGTTTGCGGAGTGGATTGGCGTAAAGCGCGCCTATCTGGTCAATTCCGGATCTTCTGCGAATCTTCTTGCTTTTATGACGCTTACGGCACCGGAACTGGGAGAAAGACAAATTAAAAGAGGAGATGAGGTCATTACGGTGGCTTGCGGTTTCCCTACTACAGTGACCCCCATACTGCAGTACGGGGCGGTTCCCGTTTTCCTTGATGTTACGGTGCCGGAGTACAATATTGATGTAAGCCGTCTGGAAGATGCGCTCTCCGAGAAAACGAAGGCGGTGATGATTGCGCATACCCTGGGAAATCCCTTTAACTTGGAAGTCATCAAGAAATTCTGTGATAAGCATCATCTCTGGCTTATCGAAGACAACTGCGACGCTTTGGGATCCCGCTATACCATAGACGGAGAGACCCGCTTTACGGGGACTTTCGGCGATATCGGCACCAGCTCCTTCTATCCGCCGCATCACATGACGATGGGCGAGGGAGGCTGCGTTTATACCAATGACAGTAAGTTAGGCCGATTAATTCTTTCTTATAGAGACTGGGGACGAGATTGTATCTGCCCCTCCGGACAGGACAATTTTTGTAAGCACCGTTTTTCGGGACAATACGGTCAGCTTCCGAAGGGATACGACCATAAGTACACCTACAGCCACTTTGGTTATAACTTAAAGGTAACCGATATGCAGGCGGCTGTTGGTGTGGAGCAGTTAAAGAAGTTTCCAAGCTTTATCGAGAAGAGGAAGGCGAACTGGGCCTTTTTGGAGGAGGCGCTCTCCGATATAGAAGGCTTAATTCTTCCGGAACCGGCTAAAAATGCGGATCCTTCTTGGTTCGGCTTTTTGCTTTCCGTGAAGGAGGGGTCCGGTGTAAAAAGAAATGATTTGACGGCTTTCCTCGAAAAGGCAAATATCCAGACCAGACTGCTTTTTTCCGGAAATCTGATAAAGCACCCCTGCTTTGATCAAATTCGCGGAACGGATGCGTACCGGGTGGTAGGAGAGCTGAAGAATACCGATTATATTATGGAACATAGCTTCTGGATCGGCGTCTATCCGGGCATGACGAAAGAAATGCTTCAGTATATGGCGGATAAGATTCACGAGGGCATGAGAGAGTGTAAGAAAAACTAAGCTTATTCTTCATCGTCTTCCTCTTCGGTTTCCTCCTCTTCATAATCATTATAGTCAGGGGGATCCGGCACTTCTTCCGGGAAGATTTCTTTCATGTCATATTGCCGCATATCGACATATTCTTTATTCGCCCATGGATTTTGGGGACCGGGATCGAAGGTTCCGTTCGGGTTATAGCCAAAGTGTGCAATGAAGGTCGGATTTCCTATTCCTGCAATTCTGGGAATAGAAAGCTGCTCCTGTTCTTTTTCGGCCTTTGCCATAAGCTCATCCATTACAGTGCTTGGCTTTGTACGAAAATTACTTTTTTCATAGTACTTTGCTTTGCCGTCTTCTCCAATGAACTGTCCGTTTTCATTTACGGGATATTTTCCTTGGACTGTGGTTTTTTCCGCCATGGCACCGTTTTCATCAAAATAGTAAGCATAGCCGTCTATAATGCACCAGGAGCAGTACATTTTGCCCAGGCTTTTTGATCTGTTGCTGAGAAAATACCATTTTCCTCCATAAAGAAGCCAACCTGTGAGCATGCGTTCTCGGGCAGGGTCAATATAATACCAGTATTCCTTATATTTCACCCAGCCCGGAATAACCTTTTCATATTCATCAACATACGTCCATTCCTGCTTTTGCATAATCCAATTTCCGTTTTGTGCCGATGTTTCCTTTGCGGGAAAGAGGAAAAGCAAAAGAAGAAAGAGGCAACTCCATCTTCTCATCATTTACTTCCGTACCTTTCTGAAAAGTCCTCACCACTACTTACAACTTTTTACTCTCGACTACTCTTACTCTTTACAAGGACTCCAAACTATTTCCAACTACTTTCAACTACTTTCAACTATTTTCAACTACTTCTGATTGTTTCTGAGTGCTTCCGGTTGCTTCTAACTACTTCAACAGCACTTGGCTATCTATCTGTCTATCGGAAAAAGAAGAGCAAAGAATAACTTTTTTGTCCATAAGAGCAGTAAATCAGTATAGAGCATCAGTATAGAGCCGGAGAGAATTGAATTTATACAGAGTGAAAAAGGTAGCTTTTCCTAACTAAATCCTGTATTATGGAGAACACTGCGTAAAATCCATCGGAATAAAGGTAGAAAAAAAGATAAAATTGAGGTTGAAACAGTACAATGAGAATCTATTTTTGGAAAAAAAAATCATGGAGACTTTGGGCTTTTCTGGGGCTTGTCCTCCTTGCTTTTTCAATAGTGGGCTGCGGAAGGAAAGAAAGATATCAGGATCAGTTTACCGATGTTTTTGATACGGCCTCCATGGTCATCGGATATGAAGAATCGGAGAAAGCGTTTCAAGAAAAATTGACACTGGTCCATGAGACTTTGCTGCATTATCATAAGCTTTTTGACGTTTATACGGACTATCCTGACTTGGAAAATTTGAAGAAGGTCAATGAGGAGGCCGGAAAAGCGCCTGTGAAAGTGGAGCCGGAAATTATGTCTTTGTTGCAATTCGGAAAGGAAATCTACGAGCAAACAGACGGAAAGGTTAACATAGCCTATGGCGCGGTCCTTTCCCTTTGGCATGAGAAGCGAGAGGCAGGGATTGCCAATCCGGAAAATGCAAGTCTCCCGGATGCAAAGGATTTGGAAGAGGCTGCCAAGCACTGCAATATAGAAGATTTAATCTTGGACGAAGAGAGTATGACCGTGTTTTTTTAAGGATCCTTATCTTCGTTTAGATGTGGGAGGAATCGCAAAGGGCTGGGCAGTGGAAAAAAAGCGGCAGAGCTTTTAGAAAAAGGCAGGCGGTAAAGCTTATCTTTTTAAAACATAGGGGGAAATCTTCGAGCAATCGGAAAGAAAGGGGACGGTGCCAAGTGGGTTTGTCCGGTACAAAATCCCTTCTATATAGATGGCACGGAGGAGGAACCCTACGCTGTTTCCGGAGAAATTGAAGATGTTTCTTTGGTGACGAGCGGCGACTATGAGCGCTATTTTACCGTGGATGGAGTCCGTTATGCGCATATTGTAGATCCCGAAACAAAGTATCCTGCAAACCTGCACCGCTCTGTGACCATTCTGACAAAGGACTCCGGTATAGCGGATGCGCTTTCGACGGCACTCTTTATCCTTTCTGTGGAAGATGGGAAAGAGCTGCTTGAAAAGATGCGGAGGGAATACTCAATAGAAATAGAAGCGATGTGGGTGGAACCGGATCACGGCATGGAATATACCGAGCATTTCTTAAAAAAAGTCGGTGCTGAATAAAATATCTTTTTTTATTTATAAAACAGGGGCTTTACAAGGCTCCTTTTTTGTTATAGTATTTATGACACGCTCGGAGGCGTGGAAAAAGGGAGTCTATGTACAAGCAAAGCCGCTCCATAAGAAGAAATAGCGATTTTTGATTGTTTCCTATTTAATACAAAACTTGCAAAAAATACCTTGCCAGACCACGGACTTTATGTTATCCTTGTACGGCTGTGGCATGATAGCGATGAAGGAGAAGATTACTATAGAAGCGAAAACCGCAAGGCATAAGTTTCTACAGAGAACTTTCCGGAGCGAATGTCAAGTTTAGAAACTGACGGCAGGTCACTGTACTACAATTTAAGCACCAAGCAGCGGGTGCGGCGTGTGTATTTGTATAAGATACGCGCGGAAACGTGTACAGTCACCAACTTATCGTCAATAACCCGATAGGAGGCGACTTTTTTTATGGCAAGTCAAGTAATGAGAATCACCTTAAAGGCTTATGAGCATAGCCTTGTGGACGAATCAGCCGCAAAAATCGTAGAGAACTGCAAAAAGACAGGTTCTCAGGTTTCCGGCCCTGTACCACTTCCCACGAAGAAGGAAGTAGTTACCATCCTTCGTGCGGTACACAAGTACAAGGACTCTCGCGAGCAGTTTGAGCAGAGGACACACAAGAGATTGATTGATGTCATCAATCCGAACCAAAAGACTATGGACAGTCTTCAGAGACTGGAGATGCCTGCAGGTGTATTCGTAGACATCAAGATGAAAAACAAATAATTCTAGTATGAACCGATGAGGTTCCGCTGTAGAAAGGAGAACAGATGAAGAAAGCTATTTTGGCAACAAAAGTAGGAATGACACAGATTTGGGATGAAAACGGCGTGTTGATTCCAGTAACTGTACTTCAGGCAGGTCCCTGTGTAGTTACCCAAGGTGAAGACCCTTGAGAACGACGGTTACAAGGCAGTTCAGGTGGGATTTTTAGAGAAGAGAGAGAAGCTTTTGAACAAGCCTCTTAAGGGACAGTTCGACAAGGCCGGCGTTTCTTACAAGAGATTCTTAAGAGAATTCCGTTTTGAGAATGCAGAAGAGTATAAGGTTAAAGATGAGATTAAGGCAGATATCTTTGCTGAGGGAGATAAGGTAGACGTAAGTGCTACTTCCAAGGGTAAGGGATTTGCATCTGCTATTAAGAAATATGGACAGCACAGAGGGCCGATGGCTCACGGTTCCAAGTTTCATCGTCATCAGGGATCTAACGGTACATCCGCAACACCATCCAGGGTGCTTCCCGGTAAGGCAATGCCTTCCCACATGGGTGCAGTAAAGGTGACAACACAGAATCTTACTGTAGCGCGTGTTGATGCGGAGAAGGGGATTATCCTTGTGAAAGGTGCAGTTCCCGGACCGAAGAAAGCTCTTGTTACTATCAAAGAAGCTGTAAAGTCCTAAGACGAAAGGAAGGAGGAACATAGTAATGGCTAACGTATCTGTATTTAATATGCAGGGTAAGGAAGTTGGCAAGATGGATCTGAATGATGCGATTTTCGCCGCTCCGGTTCACGAGCACTTATTACACCTTGCAGTTGTGGCACAGCTTGCCAATAAACGCCAAGGCACACAGAAAGCCTTAACTCGTTCGGAAGTTTCCGGAGGAGGAAGAAAGCCCTGGAGACAAAAGGGAACAGGTCATGCAAGACAGGGTTCCATTCGCGCTCCGCAGTGGAAGGGCGGCGGAGTAGTATTTGCTCCGACACCGAGAGATTACACCACTACCATGAACAAGAAAGAGAAGAGAGCTGCATTAAAGTCTGCATTATCCAATGCAGTGGCAGAGAATAAGCTGATTGTTGTGGATGAGATTCATTTTGATGAAATCAAGACCAAGAATTTCCAAAACATGCTTAATGCCCTCAATGTACAGAAGGCTTCGTTCTTTTAGATGAAAATGATAAGAATACCGTGCTTTCCGCAAGAAACATTCAGGATGTAAAGACGGCTCAGGTAAACGAATTAAATGTTTATGACGTTCTGAGATATGGCACAGTATTAGCTACGAAGGCGGCTCTTTTAAAGGTTGAGGAGGTATACGCATAATGGCTAACTTACAATATTTTGATGTAATCCTTCGTCCTGTAGTAACAGAGAAGTCTATGGCGGACATGGCTGAGAAGAAGTATACCTTCTTGGTTCATCCTGAAGCAAATAAGGTTCAGATTAAAGAAGCTGTAGAGAAGATGTTCGAAGGAACAAAGGTAAAGGCTGTAAACACCATGAACTTGGATGGTAAGACCAAGAGAAGAGGCATGGTATTCGGGAAGACAGCAAAGAGAAAGAAAGCAATCGTTACATTGGCTGCTGAGTCCAAGGAAATCGAGATTTTCAGCGCTCTGTAATTAAGTAAAGACCTGCGTGAAAAAATTTCTCAATTATACGCAGGAAGAAAAAGGAGAAAAGTATTCATGGGTATTAAGACATATAAAGCTTATACACCGTCCAGAAGAAACATGACCGGTTCCGACTTCTCTGAAATCACAAAGAAGACTCCGGAAAAGTCCCTTCTGGCGAAAAACAAGAAGACTGCCGGAAGAAACAACCAGGGTAAGATTACGGTTCGTCACCACGGTGGTGGAAACAGACAGAAGTACAGAATTATTGACTTCAAGAGAAACAGCAAGGACGGCGTTTCTGCAACGGTTATCGGTATCGAGTACGATCCGAACCGTTCCGCAAACATTGCTCTTCTTTCTTACGAAGATGGTTCCAAGGCATACATCCTTGCGCCGAACGGTTTAACCGACGGCATGAAGGTGATGTCCGGTGAGAATGCCGAGGCAAGAGTCGGAAACTGTTTGCCGCTTTCCATCATTCCGGTCGGTTCCGAGATTCATGCTATCGAGTTAAAGCCCGGTAAGGGAGCACAGCTGGTTCGTTCCGCAGGAAATGCCGCACAGCTTATGGCAAGGGAAGGAAAGTACGCTACTCTGAGACTTCCTTCCGGAGAAATGAGAATGGTTCCTATCGAGTGCCGTGCAACAATCGGTGTAGTAGGTAACGGAGACCACAACCTCATTAACCTAGGTAAGGCGGGAAGAAAGCGTCACATGGGTATCCGCCCGACAGTCCGCGGTTCTGTAATGAACCCCAACGATCACCCGCACGGAGGTGGAGAAGGTAGAGCACCAATCGGTCGTTCTGGACCTTGCACACCTTGGGGTAAGCCGGCACTTGGACTGAAGACCAGAAACAAGAAGAAGCTTTCCAATAAGTTTATCGTAAGAAGACGTGATGGTAGAGCCATCAAATAATTGAGGAGGAGAAAGAATAATGGCACGTTCTATTAAAAAAAGGACCATTTGCAGATCAGAGTCTTTTAAAGGCAGTAGATGCACTGAATGCACAGAATCAAAAGACAGTTGTGAAAACCTGGTCTCGTCGTTCCACAATCTTCCCGTCATTTGTTGGACACACCATTGCGGTTCATGACGGAAGAAAGCATGTTCCTGTATATGTTACAGAGGATATGGTTGGACATAAGTTAGGCGAATTCGTTGCTACAAGAACTTACCGCGGACATCACGGTAACGGCGACGAGAGAAGAGGATAATCTGCATAATTGAAAGGAGGACATGAAAAATGTCAAAGGGTCATAGATCTCAGATTAAAAGAGAGAGAAATGCAAACAGCGATAAAAGACCTTCCGCTAAGCTTTCTTATGCTAGAGTATCTGTACAGAAAGCTTGCTTTGTTTTAGATGCTATTCGTGGCAAGGGATTGGAAGAGGCCTTAGGAATTGTAACCTACAACCCAAGATATGCTTCTACATTGGTTAAGAAACTTCTTGAGTCCGCAGCTGCAAATGCAGAGAACAATAACAATATGAACAGGGATACGCTTTATGTTGCAGAGTGCTTCGCAAACAGCGCACCGACATTAAAGAGAATTCACCCCAGAGCACAGGGAAGAGCTTACAGAATCTTCAAGAGAAGCTCTCACATCACTGTTATTTTGGACGAAAGAAAGTAAAAGGAGGCAAGGAATGGGACAGAAAGTCAATCCGCACGGTATGAGAGTCGGTATCATTAAGGACTGGAATTCCAAATGGTACGCAGACAAGAAAAAAACTTTGCTGATACACTTATCGAAGATCATAAGATCAGAGAGTTTTTAAAGAAAAAACTGTATTCCGCAAATGTCTCTAAGATTGAAATCGAAAGAGCAGCTGAGGATAAGGTACGCGTAACAATTTACACTGCTAAGCCGGGTTATGTTATCGGTAAGGGCGGTGCAGAAATTGAGAAGCTGAAGAAAGAAGTACAGAAGTTCACAAGCAGAAACATCTTTATCGATATCAAGGAAATTAAGAGACCGGATAGAGATGCACAGCTTGTAGCAGAAAGCATTGCGCTTTCTCTGGAGAACCGTGTTTCTTTCCGTAGAGCATTGAAGCAGGCTATGAGTAGAACCATGAAGGCCGGCGCACTCGGAATCAAAGCTTCCGTAGGTGGACGTCTTGGTGGTGCCGATATTGCAAGAAGAGAATTCTACAGCGAGGGAACCATTCCTCTTCAGACTCTTCGCGCAGACATCGACTATGGATTTGCAGAAGCTGATACAACCTATGGAAAATTAGGTGTAAAGGTTTGGATTTATAAGGGCGAGGTTCTTCCTGCCAAGAAAAATAAGGAAGGGAGCGAGAAATAACTATGTTAATGCCTAAGAGAACGAAATTCCGTAAGCAGATGCGTGGCAGAATGACCGGTAAGCTACCAGAGGTAATACCATTAGCCACGGTGAGTTCGGTATTGTTTCCATGGAACCTTGTTGGATCAGATCCAATCAGATCGAGGCAGCCAGAGTTGCCCTTACAAGATACATCAAGCGTGGTGGTAAGGTTTGGATCGATATTTTCCCGGATAAGCCCGTTTCTGCTAAGCCGTTAGGAGTACGTATGGGATCCGGAAAGGGTGCTACCGATTACTGGGTAGCGGTTATTAAGCCGGGCCGCGTTTTATTCGAGATTGCCGGTGTACCGGAAGAAGTTGCCAGAGAGGCGCTTAGACTTGCTTCTCACAAGCTTCCCTGTAACTGCAAGATCGTCGCAAAAGCAGATCTGGAAGGCGGTGATAACTAATGAAAAAGAATACCTATTTAGAAGAGCTGAAGGCAAAGTCAGCTGAGCAGCTGAATGAAGAGCTGGTTTCCGCAAAGAAAGAACTTTTCAATCTGCGATTCCAGAATGCAACCAATCAGTTGGATAATACAGCCCGCATTACCGAGGTTCGGAAAAACATCGCTCGGATTCAGACTGTTATCACTGAGAAAGCGAAAGCGTGAGAAGGGAGAACAGAAGAATGGAAAGAAATCTGAGAAAAACCCGTACCGGTAAGGTGGTTAGTGCAAAGATGGACAAGACCATCGTTATCGCTATCGAAGATCACGTGAAGCACCCTCTTATTGGGAAGATCGTAAAGCGTACCGTTAAGATTTACGCTCATGATGAAAACAATGAGGCTGGTGAGGGAGATACAGTAAAGGTAATGGCAACCAGACCTTTGTCTAAGACCAAGAGATGGAGACTCGTTTCCATCATTGAGAAGGCGAAGTAATACAGGAGCAAGGAAGGAGCATATATGATTCAGCAGGAAACAAGACTTAGAGTTGCTGATAACACAGGTGCAAGAGAGCTTCTTTGCATCCGCGTTATGGGTGGCTCAACCAGAAGATATGCCGCTATTGGAGACACCATTGTGGCTTCCGTAAAGGATGCTATTCCAGGCGGACAGGTAAAAAAGGGTGATGTTGTAAAGGCTGTTGTGGTTCGTACTGTTGACGAAACAAGAAGAAAAGACGGAAGCTATATCCGTTTCGATGAAAACGCAGCGGTAATCCTCAAGGAGGATAATACTCCGAAGGGCACCCGTATCTTTGGACCGGTAGCAAGAGAGTTAAGAGATCATGGTTACATGAAGATCGTTTCCCTTGCCCCGGAAGTATTATAAGGAGGGGAGCCGTATGCGTAGAATTAAGAAAGACGATATGGTAAGAATCATTACCGGTAAGGATAAAGGTAAAGAGGGTAAGGTTTTGTCCTTCGATCCGAAGACCAACAAGGTAGTGGTAGAAGGTTGCAATATGGTAACCAAGCACCAGAAGCCGAGCCAGGCTAACCCGCAGGGAGGTCTCTTAAAGAAGGAAGCCGCTTTAGATGCATCCAATGTAATGCTTGTTGTAGACGGACAGGCAACCAGAGTCGGATTTAAGGTAGAGGACGGCAAGAAGGTGCGTGTAGCGAAGAAGACCGGTAAGGTTATTGACTAAGAGAAAGGAGGAATGAAAGATGGCTAGATTAAAGGAAATTTACAATAGCGAAATTAAAGAAGCTATGCAGAAGAAGTTTAACTATAAGAATGTTAACGAAATTCCGAAGCTTGAAAAAATCGTCATCAACATGGGTGTTGGTGAAGCAAAAGAAAATTCCAAGGTTCTCGACAGTGCAGTACGTGATTTGGAGATCATTACCGGACAGCATGCAGTAACCACCAAGGCTAGAAAGTCTGTTGCAAACTTCAAGATCAGAGAGGGACAGGCTATTGGTTGTAAGGTTACTCTCCGTGGAGAGAAGATGTATGAGTTCGCTGATCGTTTGATCAACTTAGCTCTTCCTCGAGTAAGAGACTTCCGTGGTGTGAACCCGAATGCCTTCGATGGCAGAGGAAACTATGCCCTTGGAATCAAAGAGCAGATCATTTTCCCTGAAATCGAGTTCGATAAGGTAGACAAGGTTAGAGGAATGGACATCATCTTCGTAACAACTGCGAAGACCGATGAAGAGTCCAGAGAGCTTCTTACCCTGTTCAATATGCCTTTTGCGAAATAATCGGAGGAAAATATGGCAAAATTATCAATGAAATTAAAGCAGCAAAGACCTGCAAAGTTCTCCACAAGAGAATACACAAGATGTAAGATTTGCGGACGTCCGCACTCTGTACTTCGTAAGTACGGAATCTGCCGTGTATGCTTCCGTGAGTTGGCATATAAGGGAGAAATCCCCGGTGTTCGTAAGGCATCTTGGTAAAATGATTGTAAAACGAATATCCTGTGCGCATGCACAAGATATTTCGTTTACAAGATAGAGGATAGTGCATAGGGCGCATCCCAATAGATAAAAAGAAAGGATATCCGTAAACATGAGTATGAGTGATCCAATCGCAGATATGCTTACAAGAATTCGTAATGCAAACACTGCAAAACATGATTCAGTATTGATTCCGGCATCGAAGATGAAGAAGGCTATTGCTGAAATTCTTCTTAAAGAAGGATACATTGCAAGCTGCGAAATCGTAGAGAACGGAAAGTTCCAGGACATTAAGATCGGCTTAAAGTATGGAGCTACAAAGAACGACAAGATTATCTCCGGAATTCGCAAGATTTCCAAGCCGGGTCTTCGAGTATATGCCGGCAAAGAGAACATGCCGAGAGTCCTTGGCGGTTTAGGTACTGCAATCATTTCTACAAACCAGGGTGTTATCACCGACAAGGAAGCAAGACAAAAGGGTGTAGGTGGAGAAGTCCTTGCCTTTGTATGGTAATCTGTCGGAATATATTTTCTGAAACAGTATTTTACTGAGAATTTAAGAGAGGAGTATACTATGTCACGTATCGGAAAGTTACCGGTCGCGATCCCGGCAGGTGTTACTGTTGAGATTAAGGACAACGTAGTAAAGGTAAAGGGACCAAAGGGAACCTTAGAGAGAACCTTTGCAAAAGAAATCACAATTAAGGAAGAGGATGGCCACTTGGTGGTTACTCGTCCGAATGACAATAAAAAAGAGAAGTCTCTTCACGGACTGAGCAGAGCTTTGCTTTTCAATATGGTTGAGGGTGTAAGCAATGGTTACGAGAAGAAACTGGAAGTTAACGGTGTAGGATACAGAGCAGCTAAGCAGGGTAAGACTCTGACTTTGACTTTGGGGTATTCTCATCCTGTAACGATGGAAGATCCGGAAGGCGTGGAGACAGTACTGGAAGGAACCAATACCATTTTCGTAAGAGGAATCGATAAGGAAAAGGTTGGACAGTATGCTGCAGAGATTCGCGGTAAGAGAGCTCCGGAACCCTACAAGGGCAAAGGAATCAAGTACTCTACCGAAGTTATCCGTCGTAAAGTCGGTAAGACAGGTAAGAAATAATAGGAGGAAAGTAGAATGGTTAGTAAGAAAAATAAAGCCGAGCTTCGTCAAAAAAAGCACGCAAGAATCAGAAACCGTTTGTCCGGAACTCCTGAAAGACCTCGTCTTGCAGTTTTTCGTTCCAACAAGCACATGTATGCACAGCTTATTGATGATGTTGCAGGAAACACTTTATGTGCAGCTTCTACCTTAGATAAGAATGCAGGTCTGCAGTATACCGATACTGTGGAAGCAGCGCAGTTTGTCGGCAAGTCTATTGCCGAGAAGGCTATCGCAAAAGGAATCAAGGAAGTCGTTTTCGACAGAGCAGGTTTCCTGTATCATGGTAAGGTTCAGGCCCTTGCAGATGCTGCAAGAGAAGCCGGACTTGTATTCTAATCGAGAGGAGAAATCACTAAGATGAAGCGCGAAAAAATTGACGCAAATCAGTTAGAACTGAACGACAGTGTTGTAGCTATCAAGCGTGTAGCGAAGACTGTTAAGGGTGGTCGTACCATGAGATTCTCCGCTCTTGTTGTAGTAGGAGACGGTAATGGCCATGTAGGTTGCGGAACCGGTAAGGCAACTGAGGTTCCGGAAGCAATCCGTAAGGCAAAGAGGCTGCAGTAAGAAATATGGTTACTGTACCTGTAAATGAGGATAAGTCCGTACCGCATGATTACATCGGAAAGTTCGGTGCTTCCACCGTTCTTTTGAAGAAGGCTCCGGAAGGAACCGGAATCATCGCCGGCGGTCCGGCACGTATGGTCTGCGAGCTCGCAGGAATCAAAAACATCCGTACTAAATCCTTAGGATCAAACAATAAGACAAATGTGGTTTATGCTACATTACAGGGTCTTACTTCCATGAAGACACCGGAGCAGTTCGCTATTCTTCGTGGAAAGACCGTAGCAGAGATTACAGGTTAAGGGAGGGTTAACATGGCAGATAAATTAAGAATTACTTTAGTAAAGTCTCCAATCGGTGCCATCCCTAAGCAGAAGGCAACTGTGCAAGCTCTTGGATTAAAGAAGATTCGTCAATCCGTTGAGCTTCCCAACAACGGCGCTACCAAGGGAATGATTCAGAGAGTGAATCACTTGGTTAAAGTGGAAGAAATCTAAGGAGGCGAAATATGGAGTTAGCAAAGTTATCACCTGCAGAGGGCTCTAAGCACTCCCAGAATTTCCGTCGCGGCAGAGGCCACGGTTCAGGAAATGGTAAGACGGCAGGTAAGGGACATAAAGGACAGAAGGCTCGTTCCGGTGCACCAAGACTTGGTTTCGAAGGTGGTCAGATGCCACTCTTCCGTCGTATTCCGAAGAGAGGATTTACAGATCCCAACTCTAAGGTAATTACCGGAATCAACGTTTCCGTATTGGAAGATCGTTTCAATGCCGGAGATGAGGTTACACTGGAGAGTTTACTGGAGAAACGAATTGTTCGTAAGTTAAATGACGGTGTTAAGATTCTTGGAAACGGAGAGTTGACAAAGAAGCTTACCGTTAAGGTAAATGCATTTTCTCAGAGTGCAAAAGAAAAGATTGAGGCTTGTGGCGGAACCTGTGAGGTGATTTAATGCTTCAAACAATACGGAATGCATTTAAAGTGAAGGATTTACGAAATCGTCTGATTTTCGTACTCCTGATGCTTGTAGTAATTCGTTTTGGCTCAAATCTTCCTATCCCGGGTGTAAATCCGGGATATTTTGGAGATTTATTTAAGAGTATGGCCGGAAACGATGCTTTCGGATGGTTTAATACCATGACTGGAGGCTCCTTCGAGCAGCTCAGTATATTTGCATTATCCATTACGCCCTACATCACTTCTTCCATTATTATTCAGCTTCTAACCGTGGCAATTCCTGCTCTGGAAGAGATGCAGAAGGATGGAGAAGAGGGAAGAAGAAAGCTCACGGAATATACCAGATATGTAACCATCGGTCTCGCCCTTTTGGAGTCGACAGCGATGGCGGTAGGCTTTGGCGGTTCCGGACTTTTGATTGGATATGCTGAGGGAAGTGTTCTACGTAAAATTGCGGGTATTGTGATTTGCGTAGTGGCCATGACTGCAGGGTCGGCACTTCTGATGTGGATTGGTGAGAGAATGACGGATAAGGGAGTAGGAAACGGTATTTCCTTAGTGCTCTTGTTCAATATCCTTTCTTCCATTCCGCAGGACTTTATTACCTATATGAACGCTTCATTATGAATCATAATGTAGCGACCATGGTTGTTGCGGCAATCATTATAGCAACGGCTATTTTCTGCATGGTTTGCTTTACAGTAGTATTGCAAGATGCGGAAAGAAGAATTCCGGTACAGTACAGCAGACGTGTGCAGGGAAGAGGAATGGTAGGAGGCCAGCAGTCTCAGATTCCTCTGAAGGTCAATACGGCAAACGTTATGCCGGTTATCTTCGCATCCTCCCTTATGACGATGCCCGTAGTGCTCGGGCAGATTCTTCACGTCAATAACGGAACAATCATCGGGAAGATTATTATGGCGTTGAATTCCGGTTCTTGGATGAATCCGAATGCCCCGATTTATTCTATAGGTCTGGTGCTTTATATCGCATTGCTGTATTTCTTCGCTTATTTCTACACTTCCATTTCATTCAATCCATTGGAAGTAGCGAATAATATGAAGAAGCAGGGCGGATTTATTCCGGGCATTCGTCCGGGTAAGCCGACCAGCGATTACTTAAATGGAATTCTCCATTATATTATCTTTATCGGAGCAACGGGACTTGCCATTGTGGCACTGGTACCCATCATAATCTCCGGAGTTTTCAATGTGAGTCGTATTTCCTTCTCGGGAACATCTCTCATCATTATTGTGGGTGTGGTTCTGGAGACCTTAAAAGCAATAGACTCACAGATGGTAATTCGTAATTATAAGGGATTCTTAGACAATTAATCTATAAGCCTCCTTAGCTTCAGATTTTTATAGAATATCTGTAAGTTAAGGGGGCTCATAGTGGTTTTTCACACTTTAGAAGAGGCTGAAAATGAAAATTATTATGTTAGGTGCTCCCGGCGCAGGCAAGGGAAGCCAGGCTAGTCGCATTGCAAATGAATATCATTTGCCACACATTTCAACAGGTGATATTTTCAGAGCCAACTTAAAGGAAGAAACGGAGCTTGGAAAACAAGCAAAGAGCTTCATGGATAAAGGAGAGCTCGTGCCCGATGATATTACCATTGCGATGCTCCTTGATCGAATTCACAAAGAGGATTGTAAGAACGGCTATATTTTGGACGGTTTTCCGAGAACAATTCCACAGGCAGAGGCACTGAAAGAAGCTTTAGCAAAGCAGGGAGAGAAAATAGATCTCGCTTTGGATGTGGAAGCTCCGGATGACCTCATTATTAAAAGAATGGCCGGTAGAAGAACCTGTCCAAACTGTAGCGCAATCTACCATACAGAAACATTAAAACCCAAAAAAGAGGGGATTTGTGACTTGTGTGGAGCAGAACTGGTTCAGCGTAAGGATGACAATGAGGAGACAGTGAAAAACCGTTTAAAGATTTACCATGAAATGACGGAGCCGCTTATTTCTTATTATAAGAAGGAAAATATCCTTGAAGAAGTAGACGGAATGGAAAAAGCTGGATGCAGTCTTTGAGAAAGTAAAGGAAATTATTAACAAAAGAAGCTGAAGTAGAGAAGCTGAAGTAGAGAATCTAAAGAAGAAAAGGTTTAAGCATGATTGAAATAAAGTCTAAAAAAGAAATTGAACTGATGCGGGATGCCGGAAAGGTACTTGCCGAGGTTCATGAAAAGGTCGGAGAAGCGGTTGCTCCCGGAAAAAGTACTTTAGAGTTAAACGATTATGCAGAAAGTCTCATCCGAAAGGCCGGATGCACACCAAGCTTTTTACACCTATATGACTTTCCGGCAGCTTGCTGTGTTTCCGTAAATGAAGAGCTTATTCACGGGATACCGACGAGAGATAGAATCTTAAAAGAAGGAGATATCGTTTCCTTCGATATTGGCACCAACTATAAGGGCTATCACTCGGATGCGGCACGGACTTGGGCAGTAGGAAAGATATCCTTGGAGGCGAAAAGGCTTGTGGATACAGCAAAGGAAGCCTTCTTTAAAGGAATTGAACAGGCGATACCCGGAAATCACCTAAATGATATTTGCGGAAGCATAGGTGATTTTGTGGAAAGTCGAGGTTACGGTGTGGTTCGGGAATATGTGGGACATGGCATAGGGCATCAGGTGCACATGGATCCGGAGGTGCCAAACTTTAGAATGAACCGAAAAGGACCGAAGCTGCAGGCCGGGATGACGCTCGCGATTGAACCCATGATTACAGAGGGGGATCCCGCAGTAAGAGTTCTTTCCAATGACTGGACGGTGGTTCCGTTTGACGGAAAGCTGACCGCACATTATGAAAATACAATATTGATCACAGACAACGGACCGGAAATCCTGAGTCTTATGAAAGGATAAACAGAGTATGTCGAAATCAGATGTAATCGAAATTACAGGAAAAGTACTGGAGAAGTTACCGAACGCTATGTTTCAGGTGGAATTGGAAAATGGACACCAGGTACTTGCTCACATCTCGGGAAAACTTCGTATGAATTATATTCGTATCTTACCCGGAGACAAAGTAACGATCGAGCTCTCTCCCTATGACCTTTCCAAGGGAAGAATAATCTGGAGAGATAAGTAAAGGTTTCGCTTTACATTTATAGACTGTTTTGCTAGAATTATACGGCAACTCTGTTCAAATTCGTAAAGGAAAGGGGAATTTTACTTATGAAAGTAAGATCATCAGTAAAACCGATCTGCGAAAAATGCAAAGTAATCAAGCGAAAGGGCTCCATCAGAATTATCTGTGAAAACCCTAAGCATAAGCAGAGACAAGGTTAATTAACAGGAGGAAACAAAGATGGCTCGTATTGCAGGTGTGGATTTACCTAGAGAAAGCGAATCGAAATCGGTTTGACTTACATCTATGGAATCGGAAGATCATCCGCTGATAAGATTCTTCAGGCTACCGGCGTAAATCCGGATACCAGAGTGAAGGACTTGACAGACGATGAGGTGAAGGATCTTGCCAACTATATCGCAGAGAACCAGATGGTAGAGGGTGACCTTCGTAGAGAGATCGCTCTGAACATCAAGCGTTTACAGGAGATTGGTTGCTACAGAGGAATCCGTCATAGAAAGGGACTTCCGGTAAGAGGTCAGAAGACCAAGACCAATGCAAGAACCCGTAAGGGACCAAGAAAGACCGTTGCTAACAAGAAGAAGTAAGGTCTAAAAAGTAACTAAGAGGATCTTCATGTTTTAATTACAGGAAGAAATGAAAAAGGAAAGTAGGTTAGTTTAACTATGGCTAAGTCAACTGGTAAGAGAGTGACAAAAAAGCGCGTAAAGAAAAACGTTGAACGCGGACAGGCACATATCCAATCATCTTTCAATAACACAATCGTTACTTTGACAGATGCACAGGGAAATGCTCTTTCTTGGGCAAGTGCCGGCGGTCTGGGATTTAGAGGTTCAAGAAAATCTACTCCATATGCAGCTCAGATGGCTGCTGAAACTGCTGTAAAGGCAGCTTTGGTACATGGCTTAAAGTATGTGGATGTAATGGTTAAAGGACCGGGTTCCGGAAGAGAAGCAGCGATTCGTGCCTTACAGGCAAACGGACTCGAAGTAACTTCCATTAAGGACGTTACACCGGTTCCCCACAACGGATGCCGCCCGCCGAAGCGCAGAAGAGTATAATTGTTTTGCTTATCATTCTATAAATGGCATATTTATAAGAAGAGAATCTGCTATATAAGAGATAATCTGCTATAGCGGAGTAAGCATTATACGTAAACAGTATGACCGTTTGGTCAGCCCGAAGAAGCCGATGGTGTAAAGGGCGTATCAAATTTTGGAGATGTTACTATTAAAGTAACAGAACTTGATATTTAGGAGGATAATATGGCAGTAGATAAGGTTCCTGTGCTTAAAAGATGCAGGTCACTTGGACTTGACCCTGTATTCTTGGGAGTCGATAAGAAATCAAACAGACAGGCTAGAAATGCCAGAAGAAAGATGAGTGAGTACGGTCTTCAGCTTCGTGAAAAGCAGAAGGCAAAGTTCATCTACGGTGTTTTAGAGAAGCCTTTCCGTAACTACTATGCAAAGGCAGAGAGACTTCCCGGACAGACCGGTGAGAACTTAATGGTTCTTTTGGAGAGTAGACTTGACAATGTCATTTTCCGTATGGGGATGGCGAGAACAAGACGTGAGGCAAGACAGGTAGTAGGGCACCGTCACGTTACCGTAAACGGTAAGATTATAAACATTCCTTCTTACCTTGTATCTGCAGGAGATGTTGTGGCTATTAAAGAGTCCATGAAGACTGCTCAAAGATATAAGGACATCACGGAAGTAACCGGCGGCAGAATGGTACCCGCTTGGTTGGAAGTGGATGAAGAGAAACTGAGCGCAACCATTAAGAATTTACCGCACAGAGAAGATATCGATGTTCCGGTAAACGAGATGTTAATCGTCGAGTTGTACTCTAAGTAATAATGCATAGCAAGAATCACACATGAAAAGTGTGCATTCTTATTTTCACGACTAAGCTGTGCCATGCACAGAGAAGGTCGTTTGGCCTAAAAAAAGGAGGCGGCATGTTTGATTTTGAAAAACCAAACATTGAAATTCTTGAAATTTCAGAGGATAAGCGCTTCGGTCGTTTTGTTTGTGAACCTTTGGAAAGAGGATACGGCGCGACCTTAGGGAATTCTTTACGGAGAATGATGCTGTCCTCTCTGCCCGGGGCTGCGGTTTCTGCAATTAAGATTCAAGGACTTTCAGGGGATAAAATTCCCGGTGTAAAGGAAAGCTACGACGAGGTTTTAACCAATTTAAAATCTCTCGTGGTCTCCATTCCGGAGGATGTAGAACAGCTGGAGGCACATCTGGAGGTCAGTGATAAAGAGGAAGCGAAGGCTTCGGATTTTAAAGCAGAGTCGGAACTTGTCATCATTAATCCCGACTTGCGTATCGCAAGTCTTGAGAACGGTGCGAAGCTCTCTATTGGAGTAGTAATTACTAAGGGACAAGGATATGTAGGGACAGTAAAGGAGAAGGCATCACAGTATCCGAAGGGCTATACTCTTTTGGATGCGCTGTATACTCCTGTCGACAGGGTCAATATGACTGTGGAGAATACCCGTGTGGGTAATATGACAGACTATGACAAGTTGACTCTGGATGTGTATACGGATGGCGGTATGCTTCCTCAAGACGCAGTTTCTGCTGCGGCAAAGATGCTGTTCCAGCATTTGGATCTCTTTGTAACCCTTTCCTCTGAAGGAGCCGAAACACAGCTCATGGTAGAAAAAGCAGAGGATGATAAGGACAAAGTTTTAGAAATGAACATTGATGAACTGGAGCTCAGTGTCCGCTCTTATAATTGTTTAAAGAGAGCAGGGATTAACACGGTATCGGAATTAACTTCCAAGACACCGGAGGACATGATGAAGGTTCGTAACCTGGGAAGAAAGTCCCTCGAAGAGGTACTTGCGAAATTACGCGAGTTAAACTTAGGACTCTCCATGCCGGAGGAATAACCCGGACTCAGGATTTTACCCGATAAGACTAAAAAGCACGGATAAGGAGAAATTAAAATGGCAATGTATAGAAAATTAGGAAAAGCTACAGCACCGAGAAAGGCTATGCTTAGATCCTTAACTACAGATGTTCTTCGCTATGGCAAGGTTTTCACCACTGAAGCAAGAGCAAAGGAAGTTCGTAAGCAGGTTGAGAAGCTTATCGCTCTTTCCGTAAGAGAGAAGGATAACTATGAGATGGTTGCCGTGAAGGCAAAGGTAGCCAAGAAGGACGCTGACGGAAAGAGAGTGAAGGAAGTAGTAGACGGTAAGAAAGTAACTGTTTACGAGGAAGTGGAGAAGTCCATTCAGAAGGATAAGCCCTCTCGTCTTCAGGCTCGTCGTCAGATTTTAGCCGCAACTTATGTTCCGACAGAAAGACCGGGCACTGTAGCCGGTAGAAAGAAGAACACCAAGAAGGTAGACATCGCTAAGAAGCTTTTCGATGAGATTGCACCGAAGTATGTTGACCGAAAGGGTGGATATACAAGAATTGTTAAAGTGGGTCTTCGTAAGGGAGACGCTGCTATGGAAGTTCTTTTAGAGTTAGTATAAAGAATTTCGACAAGTACATTAACGAAATAGTACTTGTAAAAAACGAATGAACAGATTGCAAAAGAGGCTGTGGTTTTCCACAGTCTCTTTATTCTTAACGACAGTCATTATCTTGTAAGAGAAAAGCAAGTTGATTCTGAACTTAAAAATGCTTTATACTAGGCAAGGAATAAAGAAATGGAGGGAGCATATGTTTAGAAAAAGAATGGGATTCCTTTTATCCCTTTTATGCATGGTTCTTTTTGCAATTCCTGCATTTGCAAAGGACAGTACCAGTACGATTACCAATATCAGTATCAAGGTGGATCGGAATCTTAGTAAGTTAGAGGCCGGATCATCTCTTGGAAACATCAGTGAATCGGACTTTAGCACGGGAAATACCGACAGATATCACGTGGATGCGGTACAGTGGGTGGAAAGCGGCAATTCCGATGCTCTTCGAGTAGGAAGTGAGCCTAAGGTACTTTTGTATCTTGTAGCTGACAGCAAAGAAAAGAATAATGGAGATGTTATTAATTACCAATTTGCGGGAGCATACAGCAGTAATAACGTAAGAGTAAGTAACGGAAGTTTTGTCAGTGCAAAGCGTGTCAGCGGTACGGAGCTGGAGATTGTGATTCAACTTAAGCCGATTTCCGGAAGCTTTGATGCGCCGGAGAATCTTGCCTGGTCCGCTTCAAGTCTGGGACGAGCTACCTGGTCTCAAGCTGAGAACAGCTCAGGATATTATGAAGTAAAGCTTTATAGAGAAGGAAGACAGCTTGCAAAGATTACTACGGATGCATTAAGCCTGAATTTTTATCCATGGATGACGGAAGAAGGAAATTACAGCTTTAATGTAAAGAGTATTCCATATACAGATTCGCAGAAGAAAGGTGGAAAGGCATCGGAAGATGCGGAATCCGATACCTTATACATTGCTGCAAACAATCGCTCTAACGGAGATGGAAAGTACAGCGAAACACAGATTTTCGGACAGAATAAAGCACAGAATAATACACCGGGCAATGCTAACATTCCCTCAACTATCGGCTGGAGCTTGATTAACGGAAAGTGGTATTTCCGTTATCCAAACGGTCAGCCTGCAATTAACAGTTGGGTGGACTGGAACGGACGTTGGTACCATTTTAATGGACAGGGAGAAATGGAAACCGGTTGGTTTAAAAAAATGCATACGGCAATTGGTTCTATTTGGAGCCGAGTAACGGTGATGCAAAAAAACCGGCTGGAAGCTGATCAACAATATATGGTATTATTTTATACCGGATGCCGGTGATCGCCAGTGCATGATGGTCTCAAGCGGGATATTCCAAATCGGACAGGAAAGCTATTACTTTGATGCAAGCGGTGCAATGCGTACAGGCTGGATTGCTATCAATGTAAACGGAAAACAGATATACTATTACTTTAAAGATAATGGTGCTATGGCGAAAAATACAACAATTAACGGTTTCCGGGTAAATGAACGCGGAGAGTGGGTACAATAGCTTTTCTTGTCTCCTGCTTCCGGCTGTGATAGAATACCTCGGAAGGAGGAGTTCATGAACGATTTTAGAGAAAAGAAAAATGCCCGTCTTATGATGGCCATCAATGGCATGAAAAATGAAGGCGGTAGAGATTGGGAAGATAAATTAGTAGATGCCTTGATTCATCATGCCGAGTTTTATGTGCCTATGCGTACAATGGGAGAAGGCGAAGATAGAAAGCCTGCCTTTGCTGTTGTGGAAGATAAGGATCACAATCATTTTTATGTACTCTTTACTTCGCAGGAAAAAGCCAAGCAATGGAAACACGAGAAAGAGACCACGGCGATTCTGAGTTTTCATCAGGCAGCTTTAATGGCACTTGGAGATCCCAGAATTTCCGGCTTTGTTATTAACATGAATAGCGATAACTTTATCCTTTGGAGAAAGTTTATTGTGGATTGCATTCATGTGGAGCAGGCTGAACTTATGGGAGAAGTTCCGGTAAGACCGGATGAGAACATGGAGTTTACGGAGCCTCTGGGAGACAGTAAGGAGTTGGAAGAAGCACTTGCGGAGTATATGCGTGATGACCGCAATGTTACGGCAGCCTATCTCCTTGGCGCAAAAGCAAAAACGGAAAGAGCTTTTAATCTTTGTATTGTCAGTCATGTAGGAAGCATACAGCCGAGTTTTTGCAAACATTACTACGGTAGGAAATGATTTTTTTCGGAGGGAATTCCCTTTGCGGTAATGTCGTATAGGGGCCGATATAGCGGAAAAAGGCAGTAAAAGACAGGATGCCTTTCTATAGAAGACCCTTTGTTGTGTAGTAAAATATAGAAAAAGAAGAAAGCTGTGCTAAAGAATCAAAAGAGCTTCTTTAGTACAGCTTTTTTTAATGCAATTTTATAGAACATATATTCGAAAAATATCTTTACAAAAACGAATGTTCTGTGTTATTCTTGTGAAACAATAAAAACAAACTGGCGTTTAGATAAAGGAGTAAAAACATGAGAATAAATTTGAGAACATTCGAAATTTTTATTACATCCCTACTGCTGTTTTCATTATTTGGAATCTTGTCCATCCTTCCGGAGATTCGTGCCATAAGCTGTGGACTTACTTTGACTTCCTTATTCTTCTTATATGAGATTGAAAGGGAGTGGCAGAGAAGAAAGAAAAAGGCAGTATTTTATAAAAAAATAGAGAGAATTATAGCGAGAAGACTTAGCGGAGAATAAGCCGATAGCCGAAAGAAGGATATTGTGGCTCATAGAGTAAAACTAATGTTGAATGTTGTTCTATGCTTAGGACTTAGGCATAAACGCATTTTGATCTATAACTCCATAACTCTCTATATGCCTCTTATAAGCCTAAAAAGAAAAGAGCTGTCCATCCGGACAGCTCTTTTAAACTATACTCTGCTTATGATAATTATTCAGCAGCAATAGCACCTGTTGGGCAAGGCTCTTCACAAGCGCCGCAATCGATGCAAGTATCCGGATCTACAACATACTTTGTTGGACCCTCGGAAATAGCTTCTACAGGACATACTGCTGCGCAAGCACCACAGCTTACGCACTCATCACTAACTACGTGTGCCATATTCGTTCCTCCTTATATAAATAGACCAAATACTTTACTCCCGGTAAAGTTCTATCCATTCTAATGCATTTCGGAAATATTGACAAGAATTTCTCGAATTTCTCATGTTCAAAATAAGAAGCAGAATCGAACTGATCTATGTGGAGAGCTCATCGGGAAGGGGCAGAATAGGAAGATTATATTTAGCTTTTATTCCTTGGCTGATTGTATAAACTGAAAGTAGATATACTAAAAGCAAGCTCTAAAAGCGAAAAACATCGGGAAAAAAAGGATAGCCGAATATGCAGGAATCCAGTATACTAAGTCCTATGATTTTAAATGTATCCATGCTAAGTAAAGCATATGTAGGAAAAAAACTGTGCTGAAAAGATGTATCGTTTCATCTGGAAGATAAGGAAAAAAAGCGGCCATTGTCGGAATCAACGGTTCAGGCAAAACAACTTTGCTCCGATGTATTCTGGGAATTGAGGAGGCAGATGAGGGGAGCATCGCATTTTCCAAAGAGAAGAAAATGGACTACCTGGCACAGCAACATGCCGATATAGAAACGGAGAATGAAGACTACGACACTCTTTCCGGAGGCCAGAAGACGAGGAAGCGCCTCGAGGAAATCTTACAGGAGAAGCCCGATCTTCTGATTTTGGATGAGCCGACAAACCACTTGGATATCGGCTCTATTCAGTGGTTGGAAAAAGGTCTTAAAGCGTTATGACGGGGCTGTGCTTCTTGTTTCCCATGACCGTTATTTTTTAGACAGAATTGTGACGAAGGTAATTGACTTGGAGCGGGGAAAGGTCAGAATGTACCAGGGAAATTACAGCGCTTATGCGGAAAAAAAGAGACAGCTTCGAGAAGCCGAGTGGAAGGCCTTTCAAAACCAGCAGGCGGAGATTAAGCATCAGGAGGCCGTGATTGAGAAGCTGAAGCAATTTAACCGGGAGAAGAGCATTAAGCGCGCGGAATCCCGGGAGAAAATGCTTTTGAAGGTGGAAAGGCTGGAGAAGCCGGAGGAACTCGAGAATGAGATGAAGCTTCTCTTTTCCCCGAGGGAAAGCTCCGGAAACGATGTCTTAATGGCGAAAGAGCTCGGAAAAAGCTATGACGGAAAGCGTCTATTTTCCCATGGGACTTTTTCTCTGAAAAAAGGAGAGCATGTAGCGCTTATCGGAGATAACGGGACCGGAAAGACGACCTTACTGAAGATTTTAAACGGACTTATCCAGGCGGATGAGGGAGAGTTCCGACTGGGATCGAAGGTGAAGATTGCTTACTATGACCAGGAACATGCTGTGCTTAACATGGAAAAAACTCTCTTTGATGAAATTCAGGATAGCTATCCGGATATGAACAACACGAAGGTGCGAAATGTTCTTGCCGCTTTTCTCTTTACCGGAGACGATGTGTATAAGCGGATTCAGGATCTTTCCGGAGGAGAACAAGGCAGGGTAAGCCTTGCAAAGCTCATGCTTTCCGATGCGAATTTCCTTATCTTGGACGAGCCGACAAACCACTTGGACATACAGGGAAAGGAAGTTTTGGAAGAGGCTATTCGAAATTATGAGGGAACCGTCCTCTATGTTTCCCATGATCGATATTTTATCAATAAAACGGCAACGAGAATTATAGAGCTATTCTCCAATCGCTTCGATAATTACATCGGAAATTACGATTATTATATCGAAAAGAAGGAAGATGTTCGTGCCTACGGAGATTCACTACAAAAGGATAAGATGCCTTTAGAAGCGATAGATCCGGAAGAAGCACAAAGATTGGAAGAAAAGGAGAGCAAGAGACTCGACTGGGAAAGCCAGAAGGAGCTCTCCGCAAAGAGAAGAAAGTGGCAGAATGCCTTGCAAAAGGCGGAGGAAAAAATTGCCAAGCTGGAAGAGCGAAAAGAAGAGCTCACTGCCTCCATGGAAGAAGTCGGATCCGATGTCGGGCGCCTCATGGAAATCCATAGAGAGCAGGAAGCGATTGATAAAGAGTTGGAAGAGCAATACGCCATCTGGGAAGAGAGCTCGTTGGAGCTCGAGAATTTAGGGTAAAAATAAAGCATATTAAAAGGATATTGGAACAGATATTGCAAAAATATTGTGAGTATAATTTTATGCAGTACAGGTCTGAAAAGGGGGTAATCTGAGCCCGCCGGTACTTGCGAAAAACAAAGGAACTGCAGTTTTTCGCTTAGTATCCGCAAGGACAGACTTTTCATCAGAAAAGTCGTCCTGTAGCAGACCAACTTCCGAAGGAAGTTGCTTTGCAAAGCAAAGTGAGCAATGGGCTACCGAGCCAATGCTCAGTCAGGGCGAGGTTAGCGAGAGCGTGCCCCAATTTCAGACCTGTACTGCATAAAAGCTTGTTTTATCTTTGCAATATCTCTTCTACTCCGCATCTTTCATACTTAAGGAAATCTTCTTCCTCTCCATATCCACGGAGAGAATTTTTACTTTCACGATATCCCCAAGTTTTACGACATCGAGGGGGTGTTTTACGAACTTTTTGGATAGGGCGGAGATGTGGACCAAGCCGTCCTGGTGCACGCCGATATCGACAAAGGCTCCGAAGTCCAGGACATTTCGAACTGTACCCTCGAGAATCATCCCCTCTTTTAAGTCGGAAAGCTCTAAAACATCACTTCGCAAAATGGGCGCGGGCACATCTTCACGAGGATCTCTTCCCGGCTTTGCAAGAGCCTCCACAATATCCTTTAAGGTAAAGCTTCCGATAGCAAGCTTTTCTTCTAAAGCTTTCATTCCTCCGGGAAGGGCGGAAATCATTTTTGCAATATCCTTTCCTTTTCCTTCGGCAATATCTTTTTCATTTAAGTTTAGAAGGGATAGGAGTTCCTTTGTTTTCTGATAGGACTCAGGGTGCACGGAGGTTCTGTCCAGCACTTCTTTTCCCTCTCGGATACGGAGGAAGCCGGCACTTTGTTCAAAGGCCTTTGGACCGAGCTTGGCCACCTTTAACAGTTCTTTTCTACTCTTAAAAGCCCCGTTTTCTTCTCTATACACTACGATATTTTTAGCCAGTGTCTTGTTGATACCGGAAATATAGGAAAGGAGGGCTGCGGACGCGGTATTCAAGTCCACACCGACATGGTTTACGCAGTCTTCCACGGTATTGTTCAGCTGTTCCTCCAGCTTGTTCTGATTCATGTCGTGCTGGTACTGCCCGACACCGATGGCCTTAGGCTCAATCTTTACAAGCTCGGCAAGCGGATCCTGAAGCCGCCTTGCCATGGAAGTTGAACTTCTTTCTCCCGTGTCAAAGTTCGGGAACTCCTCTGTCGCAAGCTTACTTGCAGAGTAGACAGAGGCGCCGGCTTCATTGACAATCACATACTGTACTTTGCTCTTTGTTTCATGAATATAGTCGCTGATGACCTTTTCCGATTCACGGGAGGCTGTACCGTTTCCAAGGGCAATGATATCCACCTTATGTTTTTCAATCAGCTTATGAATCGCAGCCATTGCTTCTTTTATCTGATTTTTAGGCGGTGTAGGGTAAATCACTGTCGTGTCCAGCACCTTTCCGGTCGGATCGACTACGGCGATTTTACAACCGGTACGGAAGCCCGGATCCCAGCCTAGCACGACTTTCCCGACAATGGGCGCCTGCATGAGAAGCTGCTTTAAATTGTCCGCGAAAATGGCAATGGCACCATCCTCCGCCTTTCGGTTAAGATATTTCGGATTTCGGTTTCGATAGAGGGAGAAATAAGTCTCTTAAAGCTGTCCAGCACAGCTTCTTGCAAAAGACGAAGATTCTCTCCCTGTAAAGCCTTTCCTGCCTGCTTTTCCAGATAAGCTATAATTTCCTCCTGCGGGAAGTTGAGCTTTACAGATAGAACCTTTTCCTTTTCCCCGCGGTTTATGGCAAGCGTACGGTAGCCGGGAATGGTTTTTACCTTTTCCTCATAGTCAAAATACATCTCATAGGTCTTTGCATCCGGATTTTCCTCGGCATCCTTTTTACTGGAAGAAAGGCTTCCGAGCTCCATGGTTTTATTGCGAATCCATTCTCTGTAGGAGGCATTTTCGGAGAATTCTTCTGCAAGAATATCCTTAGCGTAATTCAAGGCCTCTTCCACACTGCGGACTTCTTTTTCCTCGGAAAGATACTTTTCCGCTTCCTTTACAGGATTTACACTGGGGGTGAGAATGGCCTTCGCCAGTCCCTCTAAGCCCTTTTCTCTGGCAATCATGCCTCTGGTTCTTCTCTTTTTCTTATAGGGAAGGTAGAGGTCTTCCAGACGCACTGCTGTATCTGCCGCTTCAATCTGCGCCTTCAGCTCTTCCGTGAGCTTTCCCTGCTCGGCGATGCTGTTTAAAATGCTTTCGCGCCTCTCCTCGAGATTCCGAAGATATTGCAGCTTTTCTTCAAGACTGCGGAGTTCCTCGTCATTTAAACCGTGGGTAGCCTCCTTACGATAACGTGCAATAAAGGGAACGGTATTTCCCTCGTCCAGAAGCTGTACTGCCGCTTCCACCTGTATTTTTTTAAGAGATAAGTCTTCAGCTATTTTTTGGATTATGTTCATCTTGCTCCTTTAATTCTTAAATGCGTAACGCTCATAATGTCGCTATCTTTTATCAATAAAAATATATTTGTTGGAAGGCCAAATTTGCCGTTTGCAAAAGGCCTATGGATGCTAAAAAAGCACTACGCTAACAGTATACTATAAAAAACCGCGGTAGGGCAGGAAAATGAGAGAGAAGAAAACAGGAAAACATAGCGGAGAATAGAATAAGGAAAAATTCATGCAACTGTAGGATGTACTCTCCGCTCCAAAAAAATATTGACAAAAAGAGAGGGATTCAGTATCATAATTCTGTTGCATTGAAAGCGACGCAGTTGAGATTTCATCTTAACTTGCCGGCGTGGCGGAATAGGTAGACGCACAGGACTTAAAATCCTGCGAGACATAAATCTCATACCGGTTCGACCCCGGTCGCCGGCAGCAAAGGAGAATAATCGGTGAGTTATCTCGCCGGTTTTTTTATACCTTTTGTATTGCCTTTATAAGGAGATGTACCCAAGTGGTTGAAGGGTCCGCACTCGAAATGCGGTAGGTCGGGCAACCGGCGCATGGGTTCAAATCCCATCATCTCCGCGATTTTAAAACGCTAGATTTTAAGCCTTGAACGGCTTGGAGTCTAGCGTTTTTGCTTGTTTTTACTTACTTTTTTGTAAGCTGTTTTTACCCCGAAAAACAATCTTTTTACCTGTTTTTCGGATAAATTTTGTCACGATTTTTGTCACGAATTTTGTCGCAAGTTCCGTCATGATATCTCTGTCATGTGAGAAAGGAACTTTTCCGATTCTCTATGTAAATCCTCTTTCAAGGCTTTACGATATACGCTTTTCATAACATTGTCGGATTTCCAGCCTCCAAGTTTTAGTATTACAGAGTCGGGAAGACCTAAAGAGTGGGCTTTGCTGGCAAAGTAAGATCGTAGCCTATGAATACCAAAGTGAGGTAGGCCAAGAGTCTGTTCGGCCATCCGCATAGTGTCATAGACCTTTCCGAGAAAACCTTCGTATATACAGCCCTGTTCTCTGATTCTACGCGCCAGCTCATCCGGGATAGGGATTTTTCGGTTACTTCTTTCTGTTTTTGTGAAGTTCTGTATTACCCAATTATTATCGCTGTCCTGCACCTTGGCCTTGTTTATGGTCAAAATATTGTCATGTGACAAATCAGATAAGGTAAGAGCGCCTATCTCGGACCTACGGAGCCCGAGAGAAGCAAGGTAGAGCGGTACCCAGTACTTTTTTAAGTGCGGGGTGCTGTCGATGTACGAAAAAGCTTACGGATCTCTTCGTCATCGGGTGTGTATATATCCTTTTGTACTTTACGAGGAAGCTTTGTTCTTATTACCAGCTCCGGACGAAATTCGTGGAGTACGGAGACAATCAAACCGTGCCGATTGTAAATCGTTTTAGGGCTTGCTGAGTGCACCATATCATTCACCAAGGCGGTCAAAGTGTACTGGGTGATATCTTTTATAGGTAAGGAGGTAAAGTGGCTAGGAAGACCTCTCAGCGTTGCTCTGTAGCCTCGTATTGTTGACGCGGAAAGAACATTCTCTTTCGCCTTGATATATTTTTCTGCGTAGTCTAAAAAAGACCCCTTTAAAATTGCTACAGAGGTCTCTCTAAGAAGGTCATTTACGGCCCGCATCACCTCTCTTTGTGTGGGCTGTTCCTCGAACAGGGCAGTAAGCATCTGCCCGTTCACCATTTTTCTAAGTCGATACTTCCCGGAAGGAAGTTGATCAACACCTTTAGGAAGTTTATTCATGGTTATCCTCCTACGAATTCTCGTATAGATATTCCGGTGCTATGTCCGTTTCATCATCCCATACTACAGTTCCGTCTTCGACATGGGCGGTAGAAAAGAAGTCTATATTTTTCAGCTTTTCATATATGGGTTTGTGAAGTTGCGGAAGAAAGTCGAAAATTCCTTTTTACCATCCATAAAAGTAAGCAGGAGTTCGTGGTTTTCCGTCGCCTGAACATCTTTAACAACCCACTTCGGAATATTCATGATTTCACACACTTATTTCTATAGATCTCCGTATCACAGGCTATAAAGTTTTGGAATTCTCCGGCTTCCAATGGAAGTGCCTTAGACGGTACCGGAATGGCCAATCCTTTATCTTCATAGCTAACCAAGGTCATGGCCAAAACATCTTCTGCCATATAGAGAGCGTCTCCTAAGTTGTCTCCACAAGTGTAGCAGCTTTCTAAATCCGGAAAGTTCACGGAAAATTGCCCGTTGTCTTCAGGTGTGAATACTGCCGGATAAAAATATTTCATAGATTTATCCTCCTACTTTCTCCAGTAATGCTTCCTGCAGCACCTGAGAGAAGTTTATGCCTTGCGCCAGAGCTTTCTCATTTAGCCATTCCGGAATAGTTAAGTTCTTTCTTACGGACTTATTGAAATGCTTTTTAGCGTAGTCTTCAGCGTCAACACTAACGAGATTCACGATTCCATCGTGGGGATCTTCTGCCCCTAGCTCTTTAGAGTAGGCAAGCGGATCTATAGATTCAATAGTAGAGGGGGGAGGTAGTTTTTCTCCGTCTTGCTTGCATCCCATGATTTGTACTGCCAGGCACTCAACGGCCATTTTCATTGCGTCGTTTAAATCGTCTCCGCAGGTGGCGGCATTAAAGTCAGGGAAGCATACAGAGTATCTTCCATCTTCTTCTTTATAGAAAATTGCGGGGTAAATACTTAACATAATTTATTTCCTTTCTATTCCTGCCTGTTTGTAGATAGAGCACTCAGTGAACTTCGTTAAATCTTTAGTGTGGAACGGGATCGTTACTTTACCTTTTTTGGTTGGATGTTTGTACTGTCTATGGGAGCCGTCTTGACTTACTAAGTACCATCCATCCTTTAATATTATTCTTTCCATTTCTTTAGGCTTTTTAGGCATTGTTCCTGTCTCCTTTAATTGATAGAACAAGTATAGCATATAATACGCATAGAATCAATACGCATTATATGCTATGGATAAATTTATAAAAATACCTGTACAAGGCCTGAACGATTCGTTCACCGTCTTATAGAAAAATTTTATAGCTTAGCACTATTTAAAGATGTGAACAAACGTTCTATAATACAAACATCGCTATCTTAGTTTGTGCAGCAGGAGAGAGGTTATGAAGGAGGACTACAAAGAAGAAATACTGAGGTGCCTTGAAAAAGCCGGAAGTAGGGAGCTGAGGCTTATCTTACATTATCTTAAGGCGATACTGAGACTGGGGTAAAAACCCTAGTCTTTTTTTATTCCTTTTCCTCTCCCTTTTCTCTTTCGTCGATCATGTTTCTTATAATATGCTCGATTGTTTTCCATTCTTCAGGAGAAAGCTTTGCAAGGGCAGAGATAAATCTCTTTTGAAAAGTCGGTTCTATATCCGCTTGAATACTACCAATAAAGGAAGCGATCTCTTCATCAAGCGTCATAGGGATAAACATTTCCCCTTCTCCATTTCTAAGCCAGGACTCAGAAACTCCAAATTCTCTACAGATAGAAATAATAACCGCGTCGCTCGGATCATTCCTTCCCATTTCATATTGAGCGATAGTATTTTGCTTTACCCCTAATTTATCAGCAAACTTTTGTTGCGTTAGATTTAGAGCTTTTCTTAATTCTTTCAATCTATCTTTCATAATTCACCTCGTTTCATGAACTCTAATCTCATTATACATATAGGAAACAAATAGTCAATAAAAAATATCACATACACAACAAAAAACATCTTGACATTATTGTTTTAGTGATATAATATCATCACGTAAACAATAAATTGATATCACATCAACCAGAAAGGAGAAAAATGGAAAAAGAAGACAGACAAATTATCGGAAACATCTGTGAACTGATTCCGAAGCTTACTCCGCAGGAGAGAAACAACCTGATGTATTTAACAGAGGGAATGACTCTCATGAGCAGGAAGAGAGATGGGGAATCAGAAGATGAAGGAAAGGAGGAAAAGGAAAATGGTAATAGAACTGAAGCCAATGCAAGAAATCATGGACAACATTGCCAGAGGCACATTGATTTCATCAAGTCCAGAGGAGAAAAAGGAATAAGTGCAACAGGAGCCCTAGCAACACTTGAAAAAGTGAGCGTGGAAGATCCGGACATACTGGTAACACTTCAGACAGAGTACTCCGTAATCGAGGCACTAGCCAGCGTCCTGAAAGCGGAAATTAAAAGAATGGAGGAGGAAAAGAATTGACAGATTTACAAGTATTCAGAAACGCAGAGTTCGGAGAACTTACACTATTAGAAATAGACAACGAACCTTGGTTTGTCGGTAAGGAAGTAGCTGAGAAACTGGGATATGAAAATGGCAGCAGAGACATAAATCGCCATGTTTCAGAGGAAGATAGGCGAATAATTCAAAACTACCAAAACGGTACTTTTGAAATCCCAAACAGAGGATTAACCATTATCAACGAATCCGGTCTTTACAGCTTAATTCTCGGAAGCAAGCTGGAATCCGCTAAGGGATTCAAGCGCTGGGTTACAAGTGAAGTCCTTCCGGCAATCAGAAGAACAGGTTCATATAGCAATCAGCCTACCGGAGGAAAGCTTTTGGCCATGGCCGTACTGGAAGCACAGAAGCTTTTAGAGGCAAAGGATGAAGAGATTGCAAGAATGAAACCCAAAGAAATCTTCGCAGACTCTGTAGCAAGTTCCCACAGCACGATCCTAATCGGAGAACTGGCAAAGATTCTAAAGGTGAACGGCTTTGAAACTGGCCAGAAGAGACTGTTTGAGACTCTCCGGCAAGACGGATTCCTTATCAAGCGTAAAGGCTCCGATTGCAACATGCCAACGCAGAAGGCTATGGAGCTCGGACTCTTTGAAATCAAAGAAACGGTAATCAACAATCCGGATGGATCCATAAGAGTAAGTAAGACAACGAAGGTAACCGGTAAAGGACAGATCTATTTTGTAAACCACTACTGCGGAGGATTTAAGGAGGAAATAGCATGAGAGAACAAGCGTTAGCAAATATGGTAGTGGGATTAGCAGAGCTACATGTGGAGCATCTCAAAACGGGTGTGGGCTCCAGTTTGATAGCCTATCTATCCAAAAAGGAAAGCGAGCATAAAGGGGGTTGGAGAGCCCTTGCAGCTACAGAAGCAACAATTTTGGCGGCTGTGTGTAAAAAGATGTCGGAAGCGCTGGATGAAGATGATTAAAAAGAAAATGGAGTTACCGCCCACCACGACAGGTAACCCCAAGAACAAAATAATCATTTAGTTCGTGCAAATTATAGCACGAACGGGAACAGGAGGCAAACTTTATGGTTTCAAACTTCATAGATTGGCTAACAGACAGTCTATACGACTTCAAATGGCTTGTGAAGATACTGGCGAAATGGTATTTCGACTCTGTAAAGACGTCGTTACGGATGATAGCAAGGAGGGTGAAGAAAAAATGAGAGTCTACATAGACATTAGTCAGGCAGCATTTACACACTTTTCAAATGAAGCAAAGGAACAAGGCGTCCCGGTGAAAACACTACTCTCCGGAGAAGTGGAAGCGCTTTACTGTAATGCACTTGAAGAGAAGTGGAGAGAAGAAGACTTCGAGGAAGCCTTAAAGAAGGAAGACGAAGACTGGAGATGGGATGAGGAGGATGAAAACGATGATTGATTACAGAGTACCGAAAAACATAGGGGGATTTAATCCTCAGAAGCTCTATACGGAAATTCTTAAGTCAGAAAGTGCAGACCTTTGGTACATGTATAAGCAAAAGGACAAGACTTTAATCGCTACCCACGGAGCCTTATACATTGTTCCCGGAAACTTCCCGCTGGCAGATGACTTTATCACGGAAAAAGAATTTATTAAGGAATTAATATCCGATTGGGCTGACGGAGTGCCTTGTGCGGATACTAAGTCGGAAGTAACGCTAGGTAATAAGGCCGTAGCAAAGGTTTTCAGGATGAACGAAGAAGAATTCTATTTCGACAAAAAGTATTTCAAGTACTTCACAGACGACACCTTCGAGTATCGAATGTCGGATAAAGGGAAATCATTGTACGTAGCCTATAAAGGCAAGCTTATAGCAATGATTCTTAGAATCAATGTTTCTAAGTAAAGGAGGACCAGTGATGCAGCCATCAACAATAAAGCTTGCAGAAATTCTGGGTATTCCTCCGGAAGAATTTGTGGAGAAGTATAAAACCGACTCATTAAATCTCGGACAGATTGCAGTCATAGCAAACTTTATGAGACTTACACCGGAACAAACAATCAGAAAATTCTTTCCGGGATTCCTGTACGGGTACTGAAGAAGCGTGATTAGAAAGGAGGTAGCTTATGCCAAAAAGCAGAATTGGGAGACGGAGAGGGGAAGAGATAACTCTGTTCTTAGAGATAGGAAAGGCCAAAAAAGGTGTTCGACAAAGCGTAGTGGCTAAGTATTTAGGTATGTCCGAGAAAACACTTAGCTTTCGAAAGGCAGACGGGGAGTGGAGCCTTATGGATTTTGCACTACTTTGTAAGTACTTTGGTGCTACCGACGAGGAGATCCTAAGCATGGTGAAAAGCTATTTTTCGCTCTTTACAGGGACCATCGTTAGAAGAAAGTCTAGCAAGGTAGGTGCGTAATGAAAATCATAGCAAAAGGGCTTAGTTACCTAAATTTATTCTTTTTAATGTCCGTAGTAGCAGCTCTTGACAGCGACGGCATACCTGCATCCGTTCTAGTGGAGTGTTTACTACTAAGCATCATTTTAGGAGTTTTACTGGCGTATTTAATTAGTTTACTTGAGGCACAGGATAGAAAGAAAAGGAGAAAGAAGAATGGAAGTTACTTTATCAAAAACAGACGTAGACGCGTTGGCTAGAAGAATCGTTGATTATCTCTGGGAGGATATTCCAAAGGAAGCAATTCCGGAAAAGCCGAAAACGGTAGAAGAGGTGGTAGCTGAGCCGGTTAAGGAGCTTACAGCAAAAAAGGAAGTATCAGAGCCGGTGAAAGAAGAGACTGCTAAACCTCAAATCACTACCGCAGAACTTAGAAAAGCAGTAATGGAGTTTACAAGAAACAATCAGGACAACTTGACAAAAACAAAAGAGATCCTGTCCGGAATGGGGATTGAGCAGCTGTCTCAATTAGAGGGTGATTTAATTAATCAGTTCGTGGAGAAGTTCGTAGCCATCGGAGGGAAATTTAATGCCAAACCATGAAGAACGATCACACGCCTTACTATCTGCCAGTTCTGCGCACCGGTGGATGCACTGCACACCCTCCGCAAGACTGGAGGACGAAGTAGCCGTAGAGGAGAGCACGGCAGCTAAAGAGGGAACCGTTGCTCACGAGCTTTGCGAATGCAAGCTCAGGGCTTTGCTAGGAGAAGATACTAAAGAGGCAGAAAAAGAAGTACGATCTTCAGAACTGTATTCTCCGGAGATGGAGAGATATACGCAGGACTATGCGGAATTCTGCTATGATGCGGCGATTGATTGCGAGGGGGGTATCCGAATAGAAGAAGCTCTTGACCTATCGGCTTATGTACCGGAAGGCTTCGGTACTGCTGATTGCGTCATAGTAGGGGAAGAACTGCTTCATGTTATCGACTTTAAGTACGGCCGGGGCGTGAAGGTATCCCCTGTAGAGAATCCCCAGCTTATGCTTTACGCCTTAGGAGCCTATGACCTGTATTCATTCATGCAGGACTTTAAGACCGTGAAGCTTACGATTGTGCAGCCTCGCATTACCGAGGTGCCCTCTTCTTGGGAACTGCCTATTGAGGACCTTTTAGCCTTTGGAGAAGAAGTAAAAAAGAAGGCAGAAGTAGCATTTAAGGGAGAAGGTGAGTTTTGTCCGGAGGAAGAAACCTGCAGATTTTGCAAGGTAAAAGCAACTTGCCGGGCGAGAGCAGAAAAGAATCTTGCGCTCATGTTCTTAGAGGAGCAGGATCCACGGCTTCTTAGCAACGATGAATTGGGAGACATCCTAACAAAGTGCTCAGGCTTCCCCACCTGGCTGTCAGATGTAGAGGAGTGCGCTAAGGATAAGCTACTTCTCGGTGAAGAAATAAAAGGTTGGAAGGTAGTTGATGGACGGTCTACAAGGGTGTGGACTGATGAAAAGGAAGCCTTTAAGTACATCGTAGACAGCGAAGAAGCTAAGGAAGAAGAGCTCTATGAAACTGTTCCGCTTACTCTGCCAAAAGTAGAGAAGCTTCTTGGAAAGAAGCGATTTAAGCCCATAGCGGAGAAGTATGTAACCAAATCTAAAGGTAAGCCAACTCTTACTTTAGAGTCGGACGAAAGACCGGCATATAACAGCGTAGAAACTATGTTTAATGATGAAGGAGAAATTTAATTATGAGTACAGTAATCACAACCGGAGAAGTAAGACTTTCTTATGTAAATGTTTTTGAGCCATCTGCAGATCCATCAGGAAATCTTAAGTACAGCGCTATGCTTTTGATTCCGAAGACCGATACCAAGACTATTGCCGCTATTGAAACAGCCATTAAGGAAGCCACGGTACTGGGAAAGGATAAAAAGTTCCAAGGAAAGATTCCCGCTAAGCTTACAAGCCCTCTGCAGGATGGGGACGGTGTAAGACCTACAGACGGAGAGCCCTACGGAGAGGAGTGTCACGGACATTATCTTATCAATGCTAAGGCTAATCCTTCTTATCCGCCAAAGGTAGTAGATAGACACCTACAGGAGATCTTAGACCAGTCAGAAGTATACTCCGGATGTTATGCAAGAGCGAACATCAGCTTCTATGCGTATAACACAAACGGAAACAAGGGTATTGCCTGCGGACTGAATGCCATTCAGAAGACAAGAGACGGAGAGCCATTAGGCGGCACCAGAGTATCTGTGGATGATGCTTTTGGAGATGAATTTTTTTGAAGATTTAGCAGATGACAGTATTTTCGGATAGGAGGGACAATGAGGCATTTAAGCATTGATATAGAGACTTTTTCGGATATCGATATCCAAAAGGCCGGAGCGTATCGTTATGCACAATCAGAGCAGTTTAGAATCATGCTTTTTGCCTATTCCTTTGACGGAGAAGATGTGCAAGTCATTGATCTCGAGAATGGGGAAGAAATTCCCCATTTTATTTTAACCGCTTTACAGGATAAGGAAGTTATAAAGCATGCCTACAATGCGGCTTTTGAGTGGTACTGCTTAAACCGTGCCGGCATAAAGACCCCGCTTGAGCAGTGGCAATGCACTATGGTCCATGCAATGTATCTAAGCCTTCCGGCGGGACTCGCAAATACCGGAGAAGCCTTAGGAATACCGGAGGACAAAAAGAAGTCTGCCGTAGGAAAACAGCTAATCCGGTATTTCTGCGTAAAGCCTTATAAGCCGGATGCGGTAAAGTGGAAAGCGTTTAAAGAGTATAACCGGCAGGATGTCGTTTCAGAAATGGAGATAGAGAACCGGCTTTCAGGTTTCCCTGTTCCGGAGATTGAATGGGAGCGATGGAGACAGGATATTGCAATGAACGCCTACGGTGTAAAAGTGGATACCGAGCTTGTGAACGGCGCAATAAAGATTCAAGAGAGGTGCGAAGAGGAGCTTTTGACCGAGGCGATAAGACTTACACAGCTTGAGAACCCTAACAGTCCTACGCAGTTACTTAATTGGGTAAATGCGCAAGGTTATCCCTTAGAAAATACCCAGAAAGCAACGATAGAAAGCGCCCTGAAAGAAGATTTACCCCTAAAGGTGCGAAGGGTATTAGAGATTAGGCAGCAGTTAGGAAAGACCTCTGTTAAGAAGTATGAAGCCATGACGAACACCATAGGAGAAGGGGACAGAGTAAGAGGTATCTCCCAATTCTACGGGGCCAGTAAAACAGGGCGCTTTAGCGGCAGGCTTGTACAGATGCAGAATCTTCCGAGGAACTACTTAGAGCCGTTGGCAGAAACTAGAGATTGCGTAAAAAGGCAGGACTATGAAACGCTCAAGCTTCTTTTCGACAGTATTCCTGATACTTTATCTCAGCTTATAAGGACCGCCTTTATACCGAGTACGGGGAATCAGTTTGTTGTAGCGGACTTCTCGGCTATTGAGGCGAGAGTAATCGCTTGGCTTGCAAAGGAAACATGGGTGCAGGAGGTTTTTGCGACACATGGAAAGATTTATGAAGCGACAGCCTCTCAGATGTTCCATGTGCCTATTGAGAAAATTGCGAAAGGAAATCCGGAGTATGCCCTACGGCAGAAAGGTAAGGTTGCGACATTGGCCTTAGGCTATCAGGGAGGGACGAACGCACTAATCTCTATGGGGGCCTTAAAGATGGGGCTTTCAGAAGATGAACTTCCGGAAATCGTTACCCGATGGCGAAATGCGAATCAACGGATCGTAGCTTTATGGTCTTCTGTAGGAAGCTATGCACTAAGGACCGTGCGAGACGGAAGGGCAAGGCAGGTGAACGACTTAATCTTCCGTATGGAGCAGGATCTAAAGCACGGCTTACGGTTCTTAACTATAGAACTACCGAGCAAACGGAAGCTTTTCTATTGTAAGCCTTACATCGGCTTAAACCAGTTCGGAAGTGAGTCCTTATATTTTTACACGCAGAACCAAACTACGAAGAAGTGGGAAGAATCCAGCACCTTCGGAGGAAAATTGGTAGAGAACATTGTTCAAGGCATAGCAAGAGATTGTCTTTGCGAAACGCTGGACAGGATAACAAGTAAAGGATACAAAATCGTTTTCCATGTCCATGATGAAGTGATTGTGGATGCCGGAAGGGATTTAACAGTAGAAGAGTTATGCAGCATTATGGCAGAGCCTATACCGTGGGCCAAAGGACTAATTTTGAAAGGGGCGGGATTCAGTGGACAGTTCTATCAGAAAGATTAAAGTCTCCGTTGCGAACAACAGAAAGTCTAAGCAATGGAAAGAAAAAGAATACAGCTGGAACGATTTTACCGCCTTATTTGCGACTCCTAAGGAAGGTGCGGAAAGCTTTTCGGAATATATGGCCCTGTCTAAGGATAAGCAAGACGAATTAAAGGACGTAGGCGGCTTCGTAGGAGGAACGCTGAAAGGCGCGACAAGAAAGGCTACAGATGTCGTAAGCCGGGAACTGATTACCCTCGACCTTGATAATATCCCGGGAACTGATTTAGACGGCATTTTGGAGGCGGTAGAGAAGCTTGGATATGCTGCATTACTCTACAGCACGAGAAAGCACACAAAGGATAAGCCGAGGCTTAGAATCCTTTTTCCTTTAGCAGAGCCCTCAAGTGTTGAGGAGTACGAGCCTTTGGCCAGAATGCTGGCAAGCCAAATAGGAATAGACTATGCGGACCCGACTACTTTTGAAGCGAACCGCTTGATGTACTTCCCTTCCATCTGTAAAGGTGCGGACTACCTATTCAAAGTCTTTACAGGGGAGCCGGTTAAGAAGGAAGAAGTCTTAGGCCTGTACCATGACTGGCAAAATGTATCAGAGTGGCCAACTTGCAAGACTGAAAACCTTCTTATCCGGAAGCACATTGCAAAGCAAGGGAACCCTTGGAGAAGAACGGTCTTATAGGTGCTTTCTGTAAGACTTACGATATTCCTTCGGCCATATCGAAATTCCTTAAAGGAATCTATGTTCCCACCGATAAGGCAGACCGCTGGACTTATGCAGACGGCTCTACTACCGGAGGAGCGGTGCTCTATGACAAAGATACTTTTCTTTATTCCCATCACGCTACGGATCCGTGCAGCGGAATCCTAGTAAATGCCTTTGACTTAGTGCGCATTCACAAGTTCGGGGATTTAGACGAAAGTGTCCGGAGCACCATGCTGGAGAGCAATAGGCCGTCTTTTAAAGAGATGGAGAAGCTTGTTATGTCCGACTCCGAAGCTATGAAGTGCTTACACGAGGAGAGAATCTTGGAAGCACAGAAAGCCTTTGAGGAGGACGACAGCGAGCACTCTAAGGGAGAGATTGAAAAGGTATCCAAGGGCGAAGTAAATACAGACTGGATGAACAAGCTTCTGGTAAATGAAGAAGGCCGTGTTCTTCCAACTATCGATAATTTTAAGAAGGTTATGGAGAACGATCATAACCTAAAAGGGAAGATTTATTCTGACTCTTTTACAGATAAGAAGTTTTGCGGAGGTGCAGTGCCTTGGGATAAAAGCGGCAATCATGAGTGGACAGACGAAGACGATAACGGCCTGTTTTGGTACTTGGAGCTATTTACAAGATACACCACGAGAAGAAGGCAAATGCAGCCCTCTCTTTAGTCTTCAAAGATTACCGAATCAATGTTGTAGCGGATTACCTTAATGCTCTTCGATGGGATGGAAAAAGCCGAGCAGAAAGATTGTTTATCGACTACCTTGGTGCAGAAGACTGTAATTACACAAAGGAAATTACGCTAAAGACCTTAGAGGCCTGTGTTATAAGAGCCTTCAAGTTCGGTGCGAAGTACGACAATATGCTCATCTTAGTAGGAGCGCAGGGCATAGGAAAGAGTACGATTCTTAAGAAGCTAGGGAAGGAATGGTTTACCGATTCCCTTGTGAAGTTTAGCGGTAAGGAAGCGGAGGATACAATCGCGGGGAAGTGGATTGTAGAGGTTTCAGAGCTTACGGCCTTGAATCGGCAGGAATCTACGGAAATTAAGCAGTTCTTGTCGACAAGAAGCTCTAACTATCGAGAGTCTTACGCAAGGCGCAGTAAAGAGCATCCTAGAAAATGCGTTTTCTTCGGTACCAGTAATGAAGATGAGTTTTTAAAGGATACTACCGGAAACCGAAGATTTTATCCTCTTCCGGTTAATGCGGAGAAGATAAAGAAAGATATCTGGGAGGAGCTCACGGAGCAAGAGGTTGATCAGATATGGGCGGAAATCTGCTTTATGGTGAGCCTATGCGACGGACACTATGATGAACTCCGCTATCAAGTCCTTTCCAAAGAAAGCACGGAAACACTGGCAAAGATGCATGAGGAGTATTCGGAAAAGGATCCTTATGAGTCTATGGTAGAGCGGTTTTCTGAGATTATGGTTCCCAGCAACTGGCTGGAAATGGACCTTATGGGCAGACGAATGTACTTGGATAAGCTGGAAAGAGGAGAGTCTGATAAGGAGGATTCTCCGCTTATGCCTATGCCCTATCTGTCTGCGCAGAATATCCATTGCGAGATGCTTAGGCTGGAAATAAGCAGTCTAAAGAAGCAGGAATCGAATAGATATAACAAGATAATTAAGCAGATGAAGGGCTGGAAAAAGAGCACCGTCAGAGATGTGAATTATGGAAAACAAAGATGCTATAGGCCACCTGATAAGTAGTCAAAAATAGCATTTTGCTGGTAACCAACTCGGTCTACTGGTAACCATCTATTTTTTAACAATCAAATTAAAAATATTAAACTATATAAAAGTTGGTTACCATGGTTACCAGTTTTTAGATAGTTGGTTACCAGTATGAAGCCTAAAAAACGGCTTAAATACTGGGTTTATAAGCTACTGGTAACTATGGTAACCAATATTTTACTAAAAAAGAAAATATTTTATTTAAAGAAGAACTAAGCAATTTATAGCCTTAAATACTTAAATATAGATTATATATGCGCGTATTTAATAGATAAAATAAATACATTCTTCTTTTCCTATATATGTTAGGAAAATCGAAAAGTTGGTTACCATGGTTACCATCTAAATTTTTTGAAAGGTTTGTGAAATGGTAGAACAGGAAAAGAAAGTGGAAAAAGCAATGGTGCGATTGCTTTGGAATCTTGGGTGCGAATCGTATAAATTCGTCTCCCCAAATTGCAGGGGTGTTCCGGACAGATTATTCATTACGGAAGAGGGCAGAGTGTTTTTTGCTGAACTGAAAACCATAAAGGGTAGGCTGTCTTCTCTGCAGGAGATTCAAATAAAAAAGCTTAAGGAGTTAAAGCAGGAAGTTTATGTGATTTACGGCATGGAGGGGGTCCGGAAGTTTGTAGAGGATTTTCAAAATAACCGCCTATCCGGAACGGAGTACAGATGAGAGGAGGTGAAAGCTTATGGAGTTCAAACCACACGACTATCAGACTATGTGTATAGACCGCATTGTAAAAGACAAGTCTGTAGGCCTCTTCTTAGATATGGGACTTGGAAAGACCATCATTACCCTGTCGGCTATTATGGAGCTAAAGGACAGACTGGATATCTTTAGGGTTCTAGTCATTGCTCCGAAGAAGGTAGCAGAGAGTACCTGGACTACGGAATCTAAAAAATGGGAGCATACTAAGGACTTAAAGATATCGAAGGTCTTAGGATCCGCAAAAGAGCGTATAGCTGCTATCAATCAAGCGGCGGATATTTACATTACAAATCGTGACAATGTGGCTTGGCTTTGCCAAACCCTAGGGAGGAAGTGGTTCTTTGATATGGTGGTGGTAGATGAAAGCTCCAGCTTTAAGAACCCTCAGGCTATGCGCTTTAAAGCTTTAAAAAGAACGCTGCCTTTTGTGAATCGCTTGGTAGCCCTTACCGGAACACCGAATCCTAAAAGCATGGAGGACCTTTGGAGCCAAATCTATTTGCTGGACAGGGGAGAGCGATTAGGGGAGTATGTAACTCACTATAGAACTCGTTATTTTACAAAGGACTATTCAGGGTTTGGGTACACATTAAAGCAAGGAGCGAAGGAAGCTATCACAAAGAAGATCTCCGACATCTGTATAAGCCTTAAGGCTAAAGACTATCTGGAGCTTCCTTCTATCGTCTATAACGAGGTACCGATTGAATTGGATAAGAAAGCATTGAAGGCCTACCAAGACTTAGAGAAGAATATGGTTCTATCCCTCGATGATTCCGAGATAACTGCAGTATCCGCAGGAGTGCTTACAAACAAGCTATCCCAGTGTGCGAACGGGGCAATCTACGATGAGGACAAAGCAGTGAATCATATCCACGACTGCAAGCTGGAACGCTTTACAGAGCTTGTCGAAGAGTTGAATGGGGAAGCTGCCTTAGTGTTCTACAATTTTAAGCATGACAAGGATAGGATCCTGAAAGCTTTGGAGAAATCCGGTTTAGAAGTTCGAGAGTTTAAAAGCCCTAAGGATGAAGAAGACTGGAACAAGGGGAAAATTGATATCCTACTTGCCCATCCTGCAAGCACGGCTTACGGCATCAATCTCCAATACGGCGGGCGGCATATTATTTGGTTCTCGCTGCCTTGGAGCTATGAACTGTATGCGCAGGCCAACGCCAGACTTTTCCGGCAAGGGCAAGAAAAGCCGGTACTCGTGCATGAACTGATGTGTGTGGATACTGTGGACTACGACATTAAAAAGTCCCTCTCTGAAAAGGGACAAAATCAAGAGGATGTACTGAGAGCCTTAAAGGCAAGGCTAGGAGGGAAGCGTGACTAAAGAATAACTTAAGAAGTACAGCAAGGAAAAGTACGGCATAAAGCTTCTTACGGAGGAGCTTGAAAAGATGTGTGGGGAAACGGTCCACGATTATGGATACGATTACACAAAGGGATTCAAGAGGATAATCCATCTTGAGGGCTTCAATCAGGAACTTTATGAGAAGAGGCTTGAAAGGCTTTCCGAGATGAAGAGAAGAGCGGAAAGAACGGAGAAATGGATTGAGTCCTTGGGAAGATGACAGGCTCCGCTTTGTAATTCGCAGTAGATACAAAGAGGACAGGTCTTGGAGATGGATAGCGAGGAAGCTTGGAAATGTGTCTGAAGAGTATGTAAGAATCGTAATCCACGACAGATTTTTTGAAAAAGATAAGAAAAAATAAAAATTGTTCGTTTTGTTCGGAAAGTTCGTTTTACAATAATAATGGAGCCAGTGTCGGAACACACATTGCCTTTATAACCTCCTTTATAACCCATACGGAGCCGCCTATCTTTTTGGATAAGCGGCTCCAAATTTTTGTTGCTAAAGGATATTGCCGGAAAGGGGATGAGCCTTAGTGAAAAATAAAGATAATTTAACAGACAAGCAGAAAAAGTTTATTGAAGAATATCTGATTGATATGAACGGCACGAGGGCTTATCGCGTTGCATATCCTACTGTGAAGAACGATGAGACTGCCGGAGCGGCGGCTTGTCGGCTGTTAAAGAATGTTAAAATAAAACAGGCGATTGAGCCGATTCTCGCCAGTATGAGTAGCGACCGCATGGCCACAGCTACAGAGGTGATGGAGTACTTAACTTCCGTAATGCGCGGCGATTCTACGGCAGAGGTTGTAGTAGTCGAAGGGCTTGGAGACGGTTGTTCCGAAGCAAGACGATTTAAAAAGGCGCCGGACGAAAAAGAAAGGCTGAGAGCTGCAGAGTTACTCGGTAAGCGCTTCGGCCTGTTCAAGGATAAGGTCGAGGTATCCGGACTTGATTCTGAAAAATCTAAGCTGGATAACCTGTTAGAGCAGTTAGGTGCCGGCGGTGATTCATGAGTACCGGGCAACTTATCCTGTCAGATAAGTATAAGGCCTTCCTCCGGTGCAATGCTTCGGTAGAGTTCCTTGAAGGCACGACCTACGCAGGAAAGACGACCGTAGGCTTGTTTAAGTTCATGACGAAAGTCGCAAGCAGTAAGCAGAAGCTTCACATCATAGCGGCGAAAGATACCGGTACAGCTGAAAAGAATATTATCAACAAGGATCTCGGCATTGTAGACGACTTTGGCGTACTTGTTGAATACAACGGTAACGGAACGAGTGATGATAAAATACCGCACATTCTTTCACACAAGCGGGGGAGATAAGACGATATATGTTTTAGGCTACGATGATAAGGTGAAGTGGAAGAAAGCCTTAGGAGGACAGTACGGATGCCTTTACATCGATGAGATAAACACGGCGGACATTGATTTTGTCCGCGAGGCGGGAATGCGCTGTGACTACATGATGGGAACACTGAATCCCGACGATCCTTCGCTTCCGGTCTATTCCGAGTATGTGGACCATGCAAGGCCTCTTCCTGAGTGGGAAAGCGAGACACCAAAAGAAATAAGAGATTGCTTAGTGAAAGAACCGAAGCCCGGCTGGGTGCATTGGTTCTTTTCTTTTACCCATAACATGGGTTTGTCTAAAGAAAAGCTTGATCAGATTCTTAGGAACACACCGAGAGGCACGAAGATATGGAAAAACAAGATTGAAGGTTTACGCGGTCGCTCTACAGGCCTCGTATTTTCTAACTTCGATGAGAGGACTCATGTACTTAGCAGACAGGATATTGCGAAGATTCCGCATAGCATTAATCCTTTGTGAAGTTTACCGCAGGACTGGATACATCCTATTCCTCTCATTCCGAAGACACTATAGCAATGATGTTCATAGGTATTACCAAGGACAAGCGCTGCATAGTGCTAAGAGAATGCGTATACAACAACAGAGACAGGCAGGAGCCTTTAGCACCATCGGACACAGCTGTAAAGTTCATAGCCTTTCTGGAATCCTGCAGGAAGGACTACGGCTTTGCGCGAGATGCGTTCATCGATTCAGCGGACCAAGCGACCATTACGGAGCTTAAGAAGCTTAAGCGTAATCATGGAAGCCTTTACACCTTTGTAAACAGCTACAAGAAAGTAAGTATCATTGACAGAATCAACTTCCAGCTAGGCTGGCTTGCGGAAGGGAAGTATTTAGTATCTGAGGAGTGCACAGAGCATATCAGAGAGTTGAACAGCTATTCTTGGGAAGAAGATAAAGACATTCCTGAGGACGGACACGATCATACGATAAACGCTGCGCAGTATGCTTGGATACCGTTTAGAAAGCTGATTGGAGAGATAAACAGTGGGATGGATAAAGAGTATGACAGATAAGTTTAAAAAAGGATTACAGAACTGGCTACAGATTCAGCCTGTAAGCCCCTATCATGTTTCGATTCAAAGCTTCATGGATTTTGAGACTGCTGCCATTCGAAACAAAATATGGTACAGAGCAGACGGAAACGAGTTAGAGCAGCTGTATCAGCAGTGCCGAATGCTAAACGATGCACAGAAGTTTTGGGGCGCAAAGCCTACTGCAGGCATGGAGATTCGGAAAATCCATACCGGACTTCCCGGACTAATCGTAAAAATGCTTAGTGCCATTGTTCTTCCGGATATGAATGCTTTCGAGTTTGACAGCGATATCCAAAAGAACCTTTGGGAAGATATCGAAGAGGAAAATCACTTTGAAGCCTTAATGGATACCTGCCTAAAGGACACGCTTGTAGTCGGTGACGGCGCTTTCCGTATTGTACTGGATCCTGCAGAGAGTGAGCATCCGATTATTGAGTGGGTACCGGGCGAGCGTGTAGAGTTCGTTTATCGTTACGGCAGATTGAAAGAAGTTATCTTCAAGATTCCTTGGGATAAAGGCGATGTGCTTCATGCGCACTACGGAAGAGGCTATATTAGGCATAAGCTGTACAGGAACGAGCAGGAATATCCTTTGCCGAAAGAGGTTCAAGACTGGACCTTTGACGAAAGCCTTATGATGGCCGTACCATTCAAGATTTACGAGAATGCAAAGTACGAGGGAAGAGGTTCTTCCATCTATGACGGAAAGCTGGATTCCTTCGATGCCTTAGACGAAGCATGGAGTCAGTGGATGGACGCTTTGAGGGCAGGGCGGTCTAAGACCTATGTTCCTGAAAGCTTTATCCCAAGAGACCCGAATAACGGAATGCTTTTAAAGCCCAATGCTTTTGACAACCGATTCATTGCCGGAGCGGACGACATCTCTGAGGGTGCTAAGAATGCGATCACTGTAACGCAGCCAAATATCCCTCATGACAGTTACATGGCTTCCTACATCACTGCCTTAGACCTTTGCCTGCAAGGAATTATCAGCCCTTCTACTTTGGGGATTGACACGAAGAAACTGGACAATGCAGAGGCACAGCGGGAGAAGGAGAAGACCACGCTATACACCCGAGCAAGCATCGTAAAGGCTATTCAAGAGCAGATACCGAAGCTTATTCAGCAGTGCATCAATGCGGAGAAAGTCCTTCGAGGAGAGAGCATTGAAGAAGTAAAGGTCGATATCCCCCTTCGGAGAATATGCGAATCCCTCTTTTGAAGCCGCAGTGCAAACAATCGCTCAAGCTAGACAGAGCGGAATCATGAGCATTGAGAGGTGTGTAGATGAGCTGTATGGAGACACTATGGATAGCAGTGAAAAAGAGAAAGAAGTTGCAAGGCTAAAAGAGGAGCAAGGCATTTCCAGCGTAGAAGAGCCAGACTTTTCAGTAGAGGAGGGAATAGATGGTAGTCCAAATATTAAACCACAGCTACAAAATGAGCCGGGAGGAATACAGGCGGATGCTTAAGCTGGCGTCTGAGCAAGTGCCCTTCGGTGTGTATGCTTTGGAAAAAGACGGCATGGCAGAGCTTAGAAAGGACGACTGCAAGAGTAAGAGCAAGCTGAAAGAGTTAATCAGGACTTACCGCTTGCAAGGCTTTAAGGTGCATCAGAATGGCGTATGACATCGGAGAAGCCCTTGACAGAATTGAGGAAGAACTCATTGCTTCCATGATTCGAAACATGGGGCGGCATCGCATTGAGGAAATCAGGGAAGAGAAAGAGTGGACCATGTGGCAGGCCGAACAGCTTAAAAGCCTAAGAGCCTATCGGCAGCGCAATAAAGAAAGTATTCCGGAAGATTCTTAGCTATCAATGACAAGATAGAAGAAGCTATCCGGAAGTCCTATGCTGCAGGTGGAATGCACGAGGAAAGGAAGATACTTCGTGCGGCCAAGAAGGGCGCAAAGCTTAGGCAGACCATGAATCCCTTAACCGGAAGATTCTTTAAACTTAACAAGGAAAAGCTGGAAGCGTTAATCAAAGCTACTAAGGCTGATATGCTTAAAGCAGAAACAGCAATACTCCGTATGGCCGACGATCAGTATCGTAAGGCCATTTTTAATGCACAGGTTTATGCAAATAGCGGAGCCGGTACTTACGAGCAAGCGGTAGACATGGCAACTAAAAGTATGCTAAGTAGCGGCCTTAATTGCGTAGAGTATAAGAACGGTGCCAGACACACACTTCCAAACTACGCAAGAATGGCGGTAAGAACTGCAAATAAAAGAGCCTATCTTAGCGGAGAAGGGGAGAAGAGAAGGAAGTGGGGCATTACTACGGTAATACTGGCAAAGAGAGGCAATCCTTGCCCGAAGTGCGCGCCCTTTGTTGGAAAAGTCTTTATAGACGATGTTTGGTCAGGAGGAGGTAAAAATGATGGTGATTATCCGCTTCTATCCAGTGCGATAGGCGCGGGTCTTTACCATCCGTGACGAACTGCAAAGACAGCCACACTACTTACTTCCCGGAACTTCATGCCGGAGAGGAGAAGTGGACAAAAGAGGAACTTGAGGAAGTAGCGGAGGACTATAACCGAGAGCAAAAGGAAAAGCGGATTGAGTACCAAGTAGAGAAGTATGAAAGACTTTCTGAGTATTCACTGGATCCGGAGAATAAGAAGCAGTACGATTTAAGAGCGAGACTGCTAAAGAAACATATGTTTTACAAGACCGGTAACATGTCATTAGAAGAATATGCAGACTATAAACGATATGTTGCGTCGTTCAATGCGACTTCTCCCGAAAGGGTTGTGGAGTTGCTCAGGAAGGATGCGGAAGCATGGATTGAAGGCTTATCAGAGGCTCAAAAGCAGTCGATAAGGAAGTACAGCTTTAATCCGGGTGATGCGAAGCCTAACCGATTTTTTGAGCGCCTGAATACGCTGCTTAGAGATGGAGAGATAGATAAAAATCCGAGCTTGAAAGAGCATGCTGATAGAATATCAGAAGGAATAGCTGAGTTTAAACTTACACACAATGTTATAGCCTACAGAAGAGATTCTTTTGATATAAGCAGTGGCAGCCCCACAGGGAGTTACTTTAGGATAAAACAGTTTGTTAGTTCATCTGTAAGAAGAGGAGGGGCGCTAAAAGGAGTATTTGAATTTGTTCTATATGTCAAAAGTGGAAGCCGCGCAGCTTACATAGAGGGGCTGAGTCATTTCCCAGATCAGAGAGAGCTATTGATTGACAAAGACGCCCTTTTTAAAGTATTATCAAGGCAGGGAAATTTGATTGAATTGGAGGTGATAACATGACGAAAAAAGAGTATAAAGAACTTCTTGCCGACAAGTATAAAGCGTGGGAAGAAGAAAAAATCGTCGGGATCCCCTTAACAAAGGAAGAAGTTGCAGAACTCAAAAAGAAAGGCATCATAAAAGAAAACTAATCTACCACCGGTCTTCGGTGGTATTTTGTTGCCTAAAAAGGAGCAATTATGGAGCAATTCAAACAGATTTACAGGATTCTATCTATCTTATATAAGGCTATGGACTCGGAAGAATGGGCCAGAAAACTGCTTTCTCCGGAGGCACTGGGAATTAGTCTTCCGATGTGGTCTAGGCTTATGGCCATGCTCCTAAAAGAGGGGTACATTACCGGAGGGGAAGCGTGGGAGACCTTTGATGTAAGCTATCCGAAGGTCAAGCTTGTGCGCCCGGAGATTACACTTAAAGGTTTAGAGTATCTGGAAGAGAACAGCCTCATGAAGAAAGCCGGAGAAATGCTGAAAGAGGTTATTCACATCGTAAAATAGGAGGAAGCTATGAAGAAAGAAAAGTTATGGTACAGTTGGGGAGATTTTTCTTGGTTCTCCAAGCTGGCATTTATCCTGTCTATCCTTGCATTAATAGGCGTAGTAACGCACTAAGTTCACTACGATAGGCACCAATGAGGGCAATTATTGAAATAATTAGAGCGATTAAATCAATCCACTTGTCCAGTAAGTATCTTTTAAGCGCTATGGAATTGAAGGCTCTAAAATGTCGCCCTTTGTGAGTGAGGACTGCCGAAAGAAAGGCTTGGTTTTCGCCTATTCGGGTGATACGGACGTAGCCTTCCTGCTCAAGGTACTCAAGGCAGGATAAGAAGGAATCCCAGCTTAGAAAGTCCGGGGATTTTAGTTGTTTATTTACATCGAAAGTAAAATCGGGAAGATTGTATAGGTAGTGAAGTACTTTCTTAGAAGTAGGGTCTATCATGCTTTTTCTCCTTTTTTCTTTCATCATATCACGCTTTAAAGCACTGTCCATAGGGCGGTGCTTTTTATATTGCCCGAAGGCGTAAAACTACGAGGAGACACCTTGGAAAAACAGGGAAACTATATTGTGAGACACACATAAAACTGGAGGAGAATATGGAAAACAATGCACAGGGTCAAGAAACCCAACAAGGAACACAGCAGCCTAATAATCAGCAGGGAATGTCTCAGAATCAGAACGGACAGAGTATGCCGGGGATTGATTATGACAAGCTCGCGCAGATTATTGAGGGAAGAACCAAGGCGGCAGAGGAATCAGCCATGAAAGGCTATTTCAAACAGCAAGGCCTTACGCAGGAAGAGGTAGAAAAGGCGATTAACACTTTTAAAGAGGAAAAGGCGAAGAATACGCCTGACTTGGCTACTCTTCAAAGCGGTCTTACTGCTGCACAGGAAGAGGCTAAGAGAGCAAAGCTTGAGCAATTTGCCACTATGCAAGCGGTAAGCTTAGGGCTTGACGCCAAAACGATTCCCTACGTTCTAAAGATGGCAGATTTTACTGCTTTAGACGGAAAGGAGCTTAAGGAAGAGGATGTTAAGAAGGCGATTACTAAGGTGCTTGAGGATATCCCACAGCTTAAGGCTTCTAATACCAAGGCTACGGGGTTCCAAGCCGTAGGTGCAAACGGCAATAGCAAAAATGAGAATGAATCGGAGGCGCTAAAGAAAGCCTTCGGACTAAGTTAATCCTAAATAGGAGAAAGGAATTTTAAACATGGCAGTATATCAGTACGCAGAACAGTTTACACAGTTTTTGGCACAGAAGTATGAGAAGGAGCTTTGCTCTGATGCATTACTGCACAGTAATCCGCAGATTACTTTCCTTAATGCGCAGACTATCAAGCTTCCTCGCCTTACTTTGTCCGGCTATAAGGACCACACGAGAACCGCAGGATTCAATGCCGGAACTATCTCTAACGACTGGAGCCGAAGAAGCTTGCCCACGATAGAGACATCGAGTTCTTCGTGGATCCGATGGATATCGATGAGACAAACCATGCTTTATCTGTTGCGAATATCCAGAACGCCTTCGAGACCGAACAGGCAATCCCTGAGAAGGACTGCTACAACTTCTCTAAGCTTCATACAGAGCTTACTAATTTCCACGGCAGAATCGACAGCACTACTGTTCTTACTGCGCAGAATATTCTAGCTGTCTTTGACGAGGAGATGTCCAAGATGGATGACGCAGGAGTGCCTGTAGATGGAAGAATCCTCTATGTTACGTCGACCGTAAACAAGCTGCTAAAGGAAGCGGATGGTATCCAGAGAGTAATCACTGTAAACGGCGCTAATGCGGTAAATAGAAATGTGCATTCTTTGGATGATGTAACCATCAAGATGGTTCCTTCCGGACGCATGAAGACCAAGTACAATTTCACTGACGGATGTGTAGCCGCTGCCGATGCAGATCAGATTAATTTCATTCTGGTGCATCCTTCTTGCGTAGTAGCAAGAGACAAGTACGCTTACATTTCTCTTTTCACTCCGGGAACCGATTCCAGAACCGCAGACGGATATTTGTATCAGAATCGAAACTACTGGGATCTCTTCTTGATTGAGAGAAAGGTTGCAGGCTGTGCAATGCACGTAACTAAGCACTAAGGAGGTGAATTGTGAAAGCAGTAAAAGAAAACAAAGAGTACACAATTGAGGAATCTCAGCAGGGATTTTATCTCGCACAGGGATTCGACATCTACGGCGATGACGGAGAGCTTTTAGAGGCGGCTCACGGTAAAACCGTGCCCTATGATGAGTATGCAGAGCTTCAGAAGAAGCTGGAAGAGCTCGAAGCAGACCTGCAGAAAGCCCAGCCCCAAGGAAAGGGAAAGAATAAAGGAACTGAAGCCATAGCTGTAGAGGACGGAGGTAACTAAGATGATTCCTTACCTGGATAAAACAAAGTTTATTGAGAGGTACGGTACGAAAGTTCCGGAAGACGAGATAGACGAGCTTTTAAACAGGGCAAGTAGGGACATTGATACTTTAAGCTATAACCGCATTCGTGGAATAGGATTTGAGCATCTCACTGACTTTCAAAAAGAGATTATCGAAGAGGTAGCTGGAGAGCTCGCTCTTTTCAAACACGATAACGCGGAGTTTTTAGAATCGCCGCTAAGCGAGTATAGCCTTAACGGAGCAAGCGTGAAGTTATCTTCCAGCGAGAAGGTAATGATTGAAAAGGGTGTGACCATCAGTCGCTCCCTTTACGCTTTGCTCTGTCAAACAGGGCTGTGCTGTAAGGCGATATAGGAGGAAGTATGAAGTATCCTTGTTTAGTTCCCAAAAGCCTTTGTAAGGTTCCTATCGAGGTGCATTTAACCAGCGAAGAAATAACGGAAGACGGAGAGCCGGAACGCTCCCTTGATTTAAACCTTCTTTGTAACTTCCAAGACGGCGTAAAAACCATTTTCACGGAAGAAAAGAAGCTTGTGGAGTGTACCGGAACAGCTTACTTCCCGGGAGACATTGCAGAGAATTTCCCAAGCCTATCTGGAGGAACTGTAATGGTCTTTTCCGAGGAAAGAGAAATCGTTCACGGCATGAAAGCAAGGAATCCAGATGGTACGGTGAACTACTGCAAGCTGGAGGTAAAGTAATGAAGGCTACAAGCACGGTAAAAATCAACTTTCCGAGGATACAACAGCTTTCTAAGGCGGCAGTAACTGCCCTTGCAATGACAGGTGAGGCTGTGCATAGCGATGTAGTACAAAGCCAAGTAGTACCCTTTAAAACCGGTAATTTGCAGAATGAAGCGGCCTTTGTAGACGATTCTGATGCGGATAGAGGCGTGGTTAGGATTGTGCACTCTACACCATACGCAAGAAGGCTTTACTATCATCCGGAATTCAACTTCGACACATCCGAGAACCCCAACGCTAAAGGGCAATGGTTCGAGGACTGGGAGAAGGGCGGAGAGAAGGAAGACTTTGCAAAGAACGCCTTCATGAAGTTTTACAAGGAGAGGGGGGATGTTTAGTGCTGCCGCTAAAATACATTCAACAGCTACTAAAGGAAACCAACCTTTTTAAGCAAGTTTACATCGGAAAGTTGGATAACAAAAAGGAGAAATCCCTTGGAATCTATCACAGGAAGTCCAGTGGCATACCTGTTAAGGCCTTGGGGGGCTTAGAGCATACAAGCTACGGCATTTCTCCAATATCCTTGTTAATCCATTGGAATAAGAGCTTTGTGGAGACGGAAGACGTGGCCATAAAGCTTTTTCAATTTTTACAGTCGAAAGACAAAGCATTTCAGATAGGGGATACCGTGGTTCGCTACCTATCCTTAGCAGTACCGGAACCACAGGACGTAGGAACTGACGATAACGGAGTCTATGAGTTCGTTATCTGGATTGATGTGATTTATGAAAGGAAATGATTATGGGAGAAACAGCAGGAAAAGTATATCCGGTGCATTCTAATCAGTTTAAGTTCGGCCTTAAGGGTATGGACAGTAAGGCGCAAGACATGGCAACGCCAAAAGACCTTGAGAACTTTGCTCCGGCGATTGACGGAACGGTCGAAAACTGGTTCGCAATGGATGCAGAGGGCTGGTCTAAGGCGGTTATGACCGGTAAGAAGTTGTCCTTTAAGTTTAAGGGAAAGAGATGTGTAGGAGACAAGGCGAACGACTATATCGCAGATCTCGCATGGAAGTTTGGGCCAGATGTAATGACACAGTTTGAGTGGACTATGGTATCCGGTACAAAACTTTCTTGCCCTGTAGTTATTAGCGTAACCACACCGGGCGGTGGAGATACTACCGGAATTGACGCTCTGGAGTTTGATGCAGAGTGCTATGGTAAGCCGACAATTACTCCGGCACCGGCTACACCCGGAATCGGAGGTTAATTCATGAAGAAGATTGATATTACGGACAGACTGAACTTCGAAGAGAACAACTGCTTAATCATCAAGGGGGAAAGAGATTGAAGTAAACAGCGATGCACCCTCCATGCTTAGGGTACTGCAGTTTATGAGCTCTGAAGACGTAGGTGCTAAGGAAGTTAACGAGGCCTACGAAACACTTTTCCCGAAGGAATCTAGGGAGAAGATCTCCAAGTTGAAACTGAACTTTTCCGATCTTATTACTGTGATTAAAGCCGCAGTTGAGCTTATCACCGGAGACAGAGAAGAAAAAGAGTAATGAGCCGTACTATGACCTGTTTGAAGACTGGGACTTGATCGTTTCCAGCTTCCTGTCACAGTACGGCATTCGTTTATCTACGAAAGAGTTTAGGACCGTTGACTGGGCAGAGTTTTCTGCCCTTTTATCCGGTCTATCCGCGGACACTGCCCTTGGAAGAATCGTTTCGATACGCAGTGAGACAGACGCGGACACGATAAAGCGCTTTTCACCATATCAGAAGAAAGTTCACGACGATTGGCAGGAGAGACGCTATAAAGCGATGTCCGAAGAAGAGTACGAAGCAGAGATGAAACAGTTGGAGAAGAGGTTATTTTCAATTTTATCGTAGGAAAGGAGGTATAAATGGGAGATAGCGTTGGTCAGGTAGGCTTAGATCTAGTTCTAAATAAAGGAGAGTTTGAAAGCGGTCTAAACAGTATAACGAAGCTTGCCACTAATGCCGGTAAAATGCTTGCCGGAGCTTTTGCAGTAGGAAAGCTGATATCCTTTGGAAAGGAATGTGTAGAGTTAGGGTCTAATCTGGCTGAAGTACAAAACGTAGTGGATACTGTCTTTCCTACGATGAATAAACAAATCGATAGTTTTGCAAAGAATGCCGCGGCACAGTTTGGACTTTCCGAGACGATGGCCAAGAACTTTACCGGTACTTTCGGCGCAATGGGTAAGGCCTTTGGCTTCTCTGAGGGACAAGCCTATGACATGGCCACAGCTTTAACCGGCCTTGCCGGAGACGTAGCTTCTTTCTACAACATGAGCCAAGACGAAGCCTATACCAAGCTGAAATCCGTGTTTACCGGAGAAACAGAAAGCCTTAAGTCTTTGGGTGTAGTGATGACGCAGAGCGCTCTGGACTCCTTTGCTTTGGCCAATGGTTTTGGCAAGGCCACTAAATCTATGTCCGAAGCGGAGAAGGCGGCTCTCCGGTTTAAATTCGTGCAAGACCAGCTTTCAGCGGCCCAAGGTGACTTCATGAGGACATCGGACGGCTGGGCTAATCAGGTAAGGCTTTTGGCCTTGCAATTTGACAGCCTAAAGGCTGCAATAGGTAGCGGACTCATTGCCGTGCTTAGTCCTGTAGTTAGGATGCTGAACATCTTAATCGGTAGAATCCTGACTGCCATGAACGCCTTAAAAAGCTTCTTCTCCATGTTAGGAGGCACTGCGAAGCTTGCTATCAATCCTAAAGGTGTAACAGCCGGAACGGATGCGGTAGCAAAGAGCGCAGATAAAGCAAGCGGAGCTTAGGTGGTGCAGGAGGAGCGGCTAAAAAGGCAGCTAAAGATATCAAGAGTGCAACTACTGGCATTGACGAACTCAATATCCTTCCCGATCAGAGCGATTCCTCCGGAGGCGGAAGCGGTGGAGAAGGTGGTGGGGGCGGTGCAGACTTCCCTGTGGAGTCCTTCGATACCGGTGCGATGGAAGAAGGAACTGCCAAAATTAATGAACACCTTCAAGGCATGATTGATAGGGTCAACGAGTTAAAGAACCTTTTTATGGAGGGCTTTCAAGCTGGACTGGGTAACGTGTCCTTAGAGCCTTTGCTTAAAGCTGCTGAAAGCATAAGAAGAAGTCTTACGGATATATTTACAGACCCTGAGGTATTAGGTGCTGCTAACAGAGCGATGGAAAGCTGGGCGTACGCGCTAGGGCAGATGGCGGGGGCAGTGGTCTCTATAGGGATTACCATAGCAACTAATCTAGTTGGAGGGATTGCTCTATACCTCGAACAGAATACCGGCCGAATTAAAGAGTTTCTTATCTCCATGTTCGACATTTCAGCGCGTGCGGCAGAAATCCAAGGAAATTTTGCGCAGGCTGTAGCCAATATATTCTCTGTTTTTGGCGGAGAGACAGCTCAGCAAGTAACAGCAAATCTCATCGGAATATTTGCTAATGCTTATATGGGCGTCACCGAACTTTCTGCTAAAGCAGGAGTAGATATTCTTGATGTCTTCACAAGACCCTTCATAGAGAATCAAGACGGCATAAAAACGGCCCTTGAAGGAATCCTCCTTGTTTTTGAGACCGTAACCGGATCTATTAAAGAAACAGTAGATAGCTTTGTTACTAAAGCGAATGAGGTTTATGACGAGAGTGTAGGTCCTTTATTCGAGTCTCTTGCTTCGGGATTGTCCGACACAGGTGCTAAATTTTTGGAGTTTTGGAATAAAACGTTCAACCGGTACTAGAGCAGCTCGGAGAACGATTCAGCCAGCTAATGAAGGACCACATACAGCCCTTGCTCGATAAATTTTTGGAGTTTATCGGTTCAGTTGCCGAATATTTAAAGGCATTTTGGGAAGGGATACTCAAACCCTTTATAGACTGGATTATTGCAACGATACTGCCGGCAATTTTACCGATTTTGCAGACCATAGTAGAAACAGTCATCACAGTAGTCGGATCAATTGCGGACACTATTGGCGGACTAATACAGATCATTACCGGAATAATCGATTTTTTAGTGGGTGTGTTTACAGGTGATTGGGATAAAGCGTGGCACGGCATCGAACAAATAGTCGAGGGAATTTTAAATGCTATCTCCGGATTTATAAAAACAATCCTGTCGGTAATATTAGGCGTTGTTAGAGCTATATTGCAGAGTATATATGCTGTTTTTTCCACAATCTTTAATGCAATAAAAGCTTTTGTGGTAACCATTTTTAACGCTATAAAAACAGCTATAACCACAATCATCACGGGAGTAAGAGATAATATCTCGACCATGTTGACCTCCATAAAAACCATATGGGACAAGGTGTGGAACGAATTAAAAACTACGGTGATTAATATATTCACTTCAATGTGGGATGGGATTAAAGGAGTAATAAATTCCATTCTTAGTGGCGTTGAATCTATGGCCAATGGAGTGATAAACGCAATCAACGGAATGATTAATGCTTTGAACTCAATCAGCTTTGATATTCCTGACTGGGTGCCTGAAATCGGTGGAAACAGCTTCGGATTGAACATTCCTACTATCCATAATATAAGCATTCCTAAGCTTGCAGAAGGAGGATTTGTAAAGGCAAATACGCCTCAACTTGCCATGATTGGAGATAACCGGCACTACGGTGAAGTTGTTGCTCCGGAGAACAAACTGGAGGAACTTCTTAATCGGGCAGTCAGCTTGGCTTCAACACCGGGATCTCGGATGAACTGCTTGAGCGGGTGATTGCATTCCTGTCCAGAATCTCTGAGCAGATTGAAGCTATGGATCTAACAGTCTATGTGGACGTCCGAGAGATAAAGCAGAGACTTACCGACTTGGAAGGCCGAAGCGGATACAGCTTAAGGGGGTAGTATGGCAACGATAACAATCAACGGAAAAGAATTTCCGGCTCCGGATATTGGTGGCACTCTTGTAGTTGCTACCAATGTGTCAGCCGGAAAGAATGCTAAAGGCGAGTTCGTTGGACAGAAGGTAGGAAGAGACCAGTACAAGTTTGACTCCTTGCAGTGGAAAAGCTTAGATGCCAAGACTTGGGCAGATATGCTGCAGGAGTTTGATAAGTTCGTAGTGGTCGCTAAAATCCCCGATATGGTCCACAACCGTTTTCAGACGATTAGGATGTATCCGGGCAATAGAACAGCCACGCCGATAGCTTTCGATAAGGCAGGACTGCCGACTATGTATCGGGACTGCAAGGTAAACATTGTAGACTGTGGAATCAATTAACCGGGAGGGGCTATGCTTCAAGTAACAAGTGCATACAAAGAAGAAATGAAAAAGCCCCTCCGGGGGCATACCCTAATGAGGGTAAATATTGGGGTTATTAATCAAGAGGCACAGGGTAGTGCTCGTGTGAGCTCTGAGACGGCTTACTTTAGCAATCTGACAAAGCCTCTTAATAACTATGTAGTAGATGCCCTCTATGCGACTACAGAGGAGAACTACAGTACTGTAGACGGCCGGATGTATTTTTCTTCCTAGGGAGAAAGCGGACTGCGTTCTAAATCAGGGAATTGTATCGAAAGATATCATGGGAGACGTGCAATTTGCGTTTCCCATTCCCTACGATTTAAGAGGAATTACTATAGACTTTGGAAAAGCGTATCCGGTGGATTTTACCATCACTACCGATAACGCTCGGAAAGAAGTGCGGGGAAATAATGCCGGAAAGTATGTCTGTGAAGATGTTTTCCAAGGTGTTTCTTCTCTTACTATCCATCCGGAGAGAATGGTAAACGGACAAGCCTTCCTGCATATCCATGAAATCATTATGGGAATAGGAATCTACTTTAACGAACGGAATATCCTAACAGCAAGTAAAAAAGAGCATATCAGCCCCATCATGGAGGCGCTCCCTACAATTGACTTTAGGCTGAGCGTAAACAATAAAGACAGGGCTTATGATATAGAAAATGAAAAGAGTACCGTAAACTTCCTAGAGCTTGGCCAGAAGGTACAGGCCTTTACCGGGCAAGAAGTCGGGGAAAGGATCGAATGGCTTCAAATAGGGACACTTAAGCTTAAGGAGTGGTCCTCTGATGATGACAAGATGAGCTTTACCGCGATAGACTTTCTTTCCGGTCTTACCGGAAAGTATAGGAAAGGATTGTATCGTCCGGAGGGGATAAGCCTATATGATCTTTGCCTCGATGTACTTATTGATGCAGGAGTGGATCCAAGAGAATTTTACATCGATGAGTACCTTAAGACCGTAAAGATAAAGAATCCAATTCCGGTAGTAACGCACAGAGAAGCCTTACAGCTTCTTTCCAACGCTGGACGTTGTCTTTTGTATCAGGATGAAAAAGGAAAGATTGTCATTCGCTCTTCCTTCGTTCCTAGGATGACCAGTACCGGAATTACAGAAGCCTACTTTTCAAACGGAGACAAGATTTTAGAAAATCTCCCTCTAAAGGATTATTCCCTTACTAATGAAGACTATACAAAGGTAGACGGAACAAGCCTTTTCCTACCGAGAAGTGGGAAAGTTGATATCGGATATGTGCCGGAGGATAAACTAAAAGTCAGTGTTCAGATGGAAGCGGTCTTTTCAAGCTTCGGCATGGTGCTGCAATTCGGAAAGACCTACCCCAGAGTAATCGGGATAGATACCACAGCAAACGGAATACCCGTTGAAACGCTTACTCTGGAAGTAGACAGCCGGGACTTCATCATATCTCATGAGTTTAAACCTTTTGATAAGATGTTGATTTATGAGAAAGAGCCTCCGAGAACCGAAGGAAGGGCTATCCTTAATGGGGTAAGCTTCGGAAATGTTACGGACTACGAATTAAGCTACGGCAGGGAACTGACCAAAACACCTTTAGGCACTCAACTTCAATCTGTAAAGACCTTGGAGCTTACAAGGACGGAATACCTTGACAGCACAGAGGGAGAAAAGGAGCTTGCTAAAGTGGAGTGCACTAAGCCGGGAGAATACCTTGCAGAGTTTAGCAATCCTTCCTATGGCTGCACAGTACAGTCCACATCCGGAACAGTGTCGGTGCTTGAGACAGGAACATACTTCCTTAAGTTCTCTTACTCCGGATCCGGAGAAGAAGTGAAGGTCAATGGCAAGGAATACCTAGTAAAGACCTATACTATGGAGAAGGAACTGAATCTTGTCGGAAGAAGGGAAAAATGGAAGAATCCTTTGATATCGGATATAGCTCTTGCTACTGATGTTTTAGACTGGGTAGGGAACTACTTAAAAGCCGACAGAGAATACAGTCTCAGCTATAGAGGAGAACCAAGGCTTATGGCCAACGATTTACTGTATCTTGAGAATAAATATGTAGATAAGCTAATGCTTCGGGTATTTGATCATACCTTGAATTACAATGGCGCCTTATCCGGAAGCATAAAGGCGAGAAGGGAGGTTTCTTTTGTGGAAGACACCTAAGACAGACTGGAAGAGTACAGACTTCTTCAATGTAGAAGACTATAACCGAATAAAGGGAAACATCAACGAGATCCGGCAGAAGGCAGTAGTCCTTTGGTCGGATTTTCCTTTTACAGAAATGGGGGCGGATAAAAGCTATCAAGACTACGGATTCTATGCTGATGAGATAAACGCTTTTGAATCTAACCTTGATAGAATCTGCTCCGCTACCTTCCCTTTTACTATCGGGGAGAGGCAGACCTTCTACGAAAACCAGCCATTTATCACTTGGGACGAACTGAATCGAATAGAAAATGCTTGCCTTCTTATCTACCGGAATTTTATAGGACGAGAGGAAGGAATGCGTAGGCTATCTTTTAAACTAGGAACGAAAGGAGAGCTTGTATGAGCCTAAAAACAGACTACAAGGACGCCATGTATACAAAGAGGAAGTTCCGCATGGAGAATAACAGCGACGGAACCGTAAGCCTCGGCGACGCAACATCCTACACTCAGGAGGGCACTCCCTTCGGGGCAAACGATGTAAATGCCATCACAAAGAGTGTGAACGCCCTTTATCAAGAGACGATCGTAACCATTCCAGCTAATGCCTGGAGTACTTCTGCGCCATATAGCCAGAAGGTAGCTGTCCCATCCGTAAAAGCAACAGATTCCGTATCTATGGGAAAGGCGCATACAAAGACCTCCAGCCCAACGGAAATAGAAACTTATGACGAGATGGCAGGACTGATTACCAGTGCAGAGGTTACAGATGGATATATTACATTTTACTGTGCAGCAGAGAAGCCTACAAAAGATTTCAAAGTAAAACTAAAGGGGGTAAGTAATGAGTAGTGTTTTCATACCTCTCGGCGGTGCCGGAGGAAAGAACCGGGGCGAGGGAGTCCAAGTAGATGAAAATTATACCTATTTGAAACTGGGAGATTCGGGAGTGGGAATGCCTTTACCCGCAGGTAATTATAAAGCTATGAAAGCGGAGCATGGAGAGGAAAACCCGTTTGCTTCTTACGGTGACGGAAAGAACGCAATTGTTTTTATGACAAAAGATTTTTTGAAAAAGGTCACGATAGACCTATTCGGAATTGCTAGTATCTCAAATTTTAGCTTAACCATGTATGCGCACAGACAAGTCCGGCTTACATGGGCGAAACCGGATAGGGGCTTGTGGAGCGGAGTGCACTTTGTCTTCAAGTACGGAAGTATGCCGACTAATGAAAATGATGGTTTTATGGTGTATGACAGCGCCGACGTGCACTATGAAACGGCGAAACTGGAAGAACGAGAGCTGTTTGTAAGAGCCTACAGCTATGTCACTGTGAAAGACGGTCGGTGGTACGACGAGGGGAAAGTAAGTGCAAAAATCACTGTGACAGGTATCAGTGGCTCTGTGACTCTATCGACAGGAGCAGGTGTTTGGACCGTGCCGGACAAGGTAAGTAAAATTCGTTACATTATCGTTGGGCAAGGTGGAGAGGGAGAAGACAACGGTGCTAACTCATATGGAGCAGGAGGCGGCGGCGGTGGAGGATATTTTGAAACAGGATATCTAAATGTCACCCCCGGACAAAATCTTAGCTATGTAGTTCCTGCTCCTCTAAACCGTGCCAATAGCCAAACTTGGAGTAAATACTATAGAGGAGAGTATATTCCCGAGTGTGATACAATTTTTGCCGGAATAAGAGCTCAGCATGGTCGAATGGCTATACGGAGATACCCCGGATTTGATAATAGTTGTCTTTTTATTGGCGGCGATGGAGGTTCCGGTGGCGGAGGTGGAAACGGTGGAATTGGAGGGCGAAATGGTGCTGATGGTACTAGCGGTGGAGTAAATAATATAAGTAGGAGAACTACTTCCACTGGAGTTGCCGGTAAGGGTTCTCACAAAAGCACCACCGGCTTTAATGGGGTTTTGTACAGCACTGGTGGAAATGGAGCAAGTCCTTATACTGGACTCAGTGGTCAGCCCGGAACAAATGGCCTTGGCAATGGCGGTTCTGGTGGTGGTGGGAGCTCGGTCTATTGTTCTGGTGGAACAGGCGGCACCGGCTGTATCTACATTGCGTGGGGTTCAGCGATGAATGACGGAACTTAACTCATTGACTTCTTTCTGTGAATCCGTTATTTTCTAAAATTGAAAAGAGTCATTCAGTAGAAAGAGGTAGAATATGAATAATCCGGCCATATCTGACGTCACATGGAACGATTTTGAAAAGAATTATTATACTCAGGAAGAGATTAGAGCGAGTCATCGAAGAGCAAGAAAGATGGTCATGCGTGACCGAAGGAGAATGAGGAAGAGGAGGAGAGAAAGAGCGGAAATAGTTAAGCTTATTTCAAAGTAACAAAATAAAGTATCACATTCCTACGGAGGAAGTCTTTAAAAGGCTTCCTCTTTTTATATACATAAAAGAGAGGAGAAACAGAAAGATGAAAAGAGATTTTGCACTAGTTAAGCCCAATACCGAAACGGGCGAGCATGAGGTACAGGTCATTACCCTGTTCGACAATCCTACCGAAGCAGATATGGCCTCACGAGCGATTTACGGAGCGACCGCCTATGCAAAGGAAAGTTCACAGTGGAATGTCCAGTTGCCAGCAATAGTAAAGGAGGGCTCTTTCTACAACTGCAAAATGAAAGAAATGCGTGGCGAGGATGGAAAGCTTTCTTTTGTCCATGTTGGAGAGGCTCCTGCAGAGTACATCCCGACACCATCTGAGCAGATTGCAGAGCTGAAGAGGCGAAACGAAGAGCTGGAGGAGGTATTGGACCAGCTTGTACTTAAGAGTTTAGGAGGCGAATAAGTATGTTTGAGTATCTAAAAAGAATGGCAGGAAGAGGGAAGCTCAACAAAAGAATCTTGGATAAAGCAGTATCAGAAGGTTGGATTTCCAAGGAACAAGAGGCAGAGATTATAAAAATCGCAGCAGAGGCAAGTGAGAAAGGAGCAAGAAATGAATGATGATAGATTTTAATGCGTTTTTTAGCCTAGTAGATTTTGGTGTAATCATTCAATCGTTAGGATGGATATTCCTTGCCATAATCACATTCGTAGAAAAGTTTGGACCGAAGGATAAGAAACCTTGGACGGCACTCTTTACCTTTATCGGGAAGATACTGACAAAGGATTTTGCAGAGTCACAAAACAAGCTGATTGAGAGGATGGATTCACTCAGCGTAGAAATAAAGAGGTGGCAAGGTCTGTTGATGAGACTAGAGCGATTGCGGCAAGAGTGAGAATCCTCCGTTTCGGAGATGAGCTGCTTGAAGGAAGAACTCACAGCAAAGATACATTCGACCAAACCCTGCTCGACATTGATAATTATGAGCGGTACTGCAAAGAACACGCAGAGTTTAAAAATCATGTAACAGAGTCTACGAGTGCTTTTATCCAAGAGCAGTATCGAGAAAGACTTCGTAAGCATGATTTTACAAGATAGTAAAGTACATTTCCTAAACTGATAACCACATTTACAAAACAGTAAAATACTCCTTGACACACGTTTAAATAACACGTATTATATATTCTGTAAGGAGGATGACATGTCAAGAAATATACCTTACAGAGAAGTAGCTAAGGCAATGAAAAAGAATGGTTGGGTTTTAGACCATACTACCGGCTCTCATGAAATCTATTACAAAGATGGGAAAATGTGTCCTGTCAAATGTGATAAGAAGGTAATGAAGAACGGAACATTGTCGAGTATCGAAAGGATAACGGGGCTGAAATTCTAGCCCCGGCTACTTATAAAAGGAGGCTGCGTATGCAGAGAATTTTTTATCCTTGTGAGATCTCGCAAGATGAAGAGGGGTATCAGGTACAGTTTACCGACTTTCCGGAAGGGTTCACTGATGGAGATAGTCTGGAAGAAGCCATTACAAATGCAAGAGATTTACTAGGGGCGTTACTGTTTTCCTATTTAAAGCATGGGAAAGACCTGCCTAGCGCCACGGTTCCGGAGGATTCTTCGAAGAATGTTTATTTTATTGAAGCTTGGCCGGACTTAATTAAGGATAAGGTCAGTAATCAAGCAGTGAAGAAACGCTGACCATTCCTAAATGGTTAAATGACATAGCGGAAGAGCGGAATGTAAATTTCTCCGCTGTGCTGCAAAGAGGCATAAAAGAATATTGCGGCTTATAGGAATTGCTCCTAAAGGTATCAAGATAGCGTAGAGCGAAAGCTCCACGCTATTTTTATATTTACAAATAAGAAAGAGAGGAGAAAGAAAAATGGATTTTGGAATCACAAGCGTAGTTGGTATTACAGTTATCGCATACCTCGTAGGTATGGGGTGGAAAGCAGCAGATGCGCTTAATGACAAGTACATCCCTGTCGTATGCGGTGTTATCGGAGCGGTCTTAGGCGTTATCGCCATGATGACTATGCCGGACTTTCCGGCAAAAGATGTTATCAATGCTGTTGCAATTGGAATTGTAAGTGGTTTGGCCAGCACAGGTGCAAATCAGATTGGTAAGCAACTTTTTTAATTTAGAATTTGGCCAACATTGAAAAATCTGTGGGAGTCAAGATGTTGGCCAGTAAGACTGGGAGCCACTTTCAAGAAATTTGAGTTTGGCCAACATTGAAAAAATGTTTTTAAGAGAGGAGAAAATTATGATTACAGGTAGAAAAGCAAGTGGAGTTTATGAGGGCATGAGAGAAGACGAGAAGGAGCAAAAAGTTCCCGTTCCTAGCAAAGGCAAGGTAGATAACACCAGAGGACCTCTTGGCTACAATCATGGAGTTGGCGAAGAGGATAAGGAGCACGGTCCGGGAGTGACACCGAATCCAGATAAAACCACGGGTCCGGGTGTTGGATTGACTGGGAATGGAGTAGACACTTCTCCGAGTCCTATCCCACGAAAGAGATAAGAAGAACGGCAACCGTTAGGGGCAGTACAGAAATGTATTGCCCTTTTTTTATTTGGAAAGGAGCAAAAAATGAATAGTTACCAAAGAGGGCAGAAGCTTTTGGGTGGAGGATATACCTCTTTTACGGTTGATGGTAAGGGATTTTTCGTAAAGCATAGACGGTACTTTAAAGAGCCTATGCGTGGGGATATAGTCTACTTTTATAGTAGTGTGAAAAATAGAGTTGCCCATGTGGGGATTGTGATTGAAGTCACAAAGCTTAAGAGTGGCCAATATATCATCAAGACTGTAGAGGGGAACACCTCTTCCGCTCCGGGTGTAGTTCGGAATGGAGGGGCAGTGGCAATTAAGGAATATACATTTTTCCCCGGCAAGGAAAAGAAATATGACGGTTTCGGAAGGCCTTTCTTCGGTGCAGATACCTGTACTGTGGATGAATTTATTCAAGCTGCATTGGGAGAGGTGGGATACCTTGAAAAGGGAAGTAATAAAGACCTTGGCAGTAAGACGGGAAATGTCGGTATGAACAACTACACAAAGTATGGCGAATGGTATGGATTAAACGGTGCATACTGGTGCCAGATGCTCGTATCATGGTGTGCGTACATAGCTTGCGACAATCACAAAAAGAACCTGTTTACCGGATGGAAGCAGGAAGGAGAGGCATGGTTCTACTATGATGAATCCGGCGTTCCTGTAAAAGGACAGTGGAGCTATATCAATGGTAGATGGTATGCCTTTGATAATTCCGGGAAAATGATTAAGGGATGGTTCAAATCCGCAGGCGACTGGTACTACTTGGGAGAGGACGGCGGTATGCTCTCTTCTCAGTGGCTGCAGGATAAAGGAAAGTGGTACTACTTGACCAAGTCCGGCTTAATGGCGACCAATGCCAAAGTCGGAAAAACGAAAGGTGACGGCTATGACTTTGTAGGTGCAGATGGAGTGTACGATCCTGTAAATCCCTTCTAATAGGAAGAGATAGCCGTATCGAGGTAGTAGAATAGAGATTTATAGGTATAATTTTTGTCACGAAATTAGTCACAAATCTTCAAAAAGGCATATATTTTGAGGTTTCTAGAACGTGATTAAAAGGGTTCAAATCCCATCATCTCCGCGATAAAAAAGACCTGAGTTTAAGCAAAAGTTGCGAAGAACTCGGGTCTTTTTTTGTTCCCCGAGAGGGATAAAGCTTTTAGTGGTTTTATTTTGGTAATACTATTTTAGCAATACAATTTTTAGCAATACTATTTTAGCGATATCTCGTAATGTTCGGGAATAGAATATATTCGTTATAAATAAATATTAAATTGCATATATATTTTTGAAAATATTGCCGATAATATAATGCGAGAGGTGGATTTGGGTCTCAAAGAGTAGGAAAGGAGGGGAGGCAAGATGAAAGCTAGGGAAGTGCAAAGAGAACTTGCGATTTTTCGTATATTGGCAGTTTGCTTTTTTGCCTTCTGTTTTCTGTTTGGAAAATGGATGAATACAGCTGCGGTTTTTGCGGCCCCCAGACCGGCATCTTTAGAAATACCGATTGTGGCTGAAGTGGAAGGAGAACAAGTTCCGGCGGAAACATTTCGCTTTATTATTGAGAAAGTGAGCCCTTCCTCGGCATTGCCCGTACCGGATACGATAGAGGGCGTATTTTCCGTACAAAATAAAAAAAGGACTCTTACATTTCCCGCTATGCAGTTTCATGAGGAGTCGTTTGCGGGAAATGAGAAATATGTGTATACCATTCGGCAGATTGCAGGGGCGAATCCGCATATGGAGTATGACAGCCGTGTGTATACCGTGAAAATAAGAGTAGGGTTACAGACGCAAGATTCGATGGGGCACAGTTATCCTCCGTACTTGGCGGCTGCCATTGTTGTGACGGAGAATGATAATCCGGATCCTGCAAAGCAGGATGTGAAGCAGGGAGAAATCCTTTTTCATAATAAATATACCAAACCGCCGGAGCCCACTACAGAAACACCGCCTAATCCGACGAGACCGCCTGATCCGACAAAGCCGCCTAACCCGAATAGACCCCCGGATCCAAAGGTGCCGGAGACTCCGCCCGGACCTTCCACACCGGAAACACCGCCCGCACCGCCTACTCCTCCGGGAGAGGACCCTAAGATATACGAGCATAAAGATAAGGGTGATGTACTTGCAGAAGTTCCGAAAATTATGACCAAATTTTTTACAGTAACCAGAAAGGTAGTTACGGGAGATGAAAGCGGAATGTTCTTTTTCGGAACCTCTTTCAGTCTTTCCGTCTTCGGCCTTTTCCTATATTATTTTAATCGCGAACAGAAAAGAGAAAAGCGGAACAAACATGAGTGGGACTAGAAATAAACAATTTCTAAAGAACTTGACACCCTGTATACAGGGTGTTATTCTTTTAAAAGTATTAGCACTCTATATATTTGACTGCTAACAACAAATATAGCTTTATCGAAACGGCTATGGAAATCTGTAAGTTGGATTGCCTGAAAGAGTCCTTGGACTTTTAGGGAGATACTTTACAGCTTTTTCGCGTTGTTAACGCTATACAGTGCGGGAAATAACTACTCCCGTATATCATTGAAGCTAAAACGGGGAAGAAGAGCAGAAGCTTCTTTTCTGTTTTTAAGAGGATGTGTATGAAAATGAATCAATTAGTGGACGCACTAAAAAAATGGATAAGAGGAAGGAAAGAAGAGGCAGAAAAAAAAGAGAAAAAGAAAGGGATGATTTCTGCCATTTCCAGAGAAATTCCGAAAGAGAAGGGAATTGCAGCTTCCGAGAAAGAAGTCGAGGAGGTGCATTTTCCTAAAGACAAGCTGGAGCATGCCGGTAAGGTGGAGGAGGCTTTAAAGGTATTTTCCAAAGAAAAAAATAAGGAACGAGGAGGACAGGCTATGCGAGTAGTACCGGTTTACAACATGATGATTTTGCCGAATTCCACCATCTATTTCAGATTGATAATTTTAGAACTTTGGCAGGAAAGACAGTAGAAGAAGGGGACAAACTTCTTTTAGCTGTTTTACATAAAAATGAAGTGGATACCAAGGCACTTCATAAAGAGGAAGTGTATCCTGTAGCGGTAGAAGGTACAATCAAGGAAATCAGTCAGGACGGCTATGCGGTTGTTGCAACAGGCAATAGAGTAAGTATTGAGGAGCTTTCTCAGGAGGAAGGACAGCCCCTGGTTTTAAAGACGAACCCTCTTTATGATGTGGAGGACCTGAATCAGGAAGAAGCCGGAAGAAAGCTGAATGAAATTAAGGAAGAATTGAAGGATCTGGTAGGACGTTTCCATGCAGGGAAGGTCATGGCGGGTATGATTGAACGCCATAAGTCGATTCAAGAGGTGGGCTGTGTTCTGTCCCCCTGGCTTAGCATTAACAACGAAGAGCGGTATCATGTCCTGCAGGAGGATCGACTTTCCGTTCGGACGAAGATGCTGGAGCAGATTATCTATGAATATATCGAGGTGACGAAGGTTACCACCGATGCGAGAACCCAGCAGCAGGAGGATTATCAGAAGCTCTATAAGGAGCAGGCCCTCCAAAAGCAGATTGATTACCTCCAGAAAGAGCTCGATGAGATGCATCCGGAGAAGGTTTCCGACCTTCGTAAGTTTGAGCTTCGTATTGAAGAAGCCGGCATGAATGAGACGGCGAAAAAGGAAGCTACGAAGATTTTAAATCGACTGAAAAATGAAGGCACAAACGGACAGGAAGCCGGTATGCTTTATGATTATCTGGATTTTCTGACCGGACTATCCTGGAAGAAGGAAGAACAGAAGGAAATAGACCTTGATGAGGCGGAGAAGATCCTGTCCGAGGATCACTTCGGCTTAAAGAAGGTTAAGGAGAGAATGATTCAGCAGATTGCGGTCATGAATCTGAAAAAGCAGCAGTCCGGGTCTATTCTCCTCTTTGTGGGTGCACCCGGTACCGGTAAAACCAGTATCGGAAAAAGTATTGCGAAGGCTCTCGGAAGAAAATATGTTCGTGTAAGCCTTGGCGGTGTGCGAGATGAGGCAGATATTCGCGGACACAGAAGAACGTATCTTGGTGCTATGCCGGGAAGAATCATGGACGGGATACAGAAGTCCGGCGTTTCCAATCCGGTCATGGTGCTGGATGAGGTGGATAAGCTGTCTTCGTCCTATAACGGAGATCCTGCAGCGGCTCTTCTTGAGGTTTTGGATCCGGAGCAAAATAATACCTTCACGGATCACTACATGAATGTGCCTTATGATTTATCCGATGTACTCTTTATCTGTACGGCGAACTCTCTCGATACCATTCCGGCGCCCTCCTAAATCGTATGGAAGTGATTCAGTATCAGGGTTACACCCCGAGAGAGAAATTTGAGATTGGAAAGCGTCATCTCCTTAGGAAGTCATTAAAGGGCGTAGGATTACAAGCGGAAAAATGTAGAACTTACGGATGAAGCTTTGGAAAATATTATTTCCGATTACACAAGAGAAGCCGGTGTCAGAGGCTTAAAGAAGAGACTTGACACCCTCTGCCGAATTGCGGCAGTTCATCTTGTTAAAGGAAAAAGGAGAGAAGATTTCCGTAGGGAAGGAAGATCTAAGAGAATATCTGGACATGAATCCGCTTCACAGAAGAGAAGTCAAGGAAGAGGGAAAGCCGGGTATTGTTACCGGTCTTGCCTGGACCGCAGTCGGAGGAGAGATTCTCTATATTGAGAGTATGTTCATAAAGGGAGAAGGAAAGCTGAACATTACCGGACAGCTTGGTGACGTCATGAAGGAGTCGGCGCAGATTGCCATCAGCCTTGTGAAGTCTATGTTCCCCGATAAAGCAAAACTTTTCAAGGAAAATGATCTGCATATTCACGTGCCTGACGGAGCAACCCCGAAGGATGGGCCTTCCGCCGGAATTACCCTCACCATTGCCCTTGCCTCCTTAGTGACAGGACAGGCAGTCAGTCCGCGTATCGCGATGACCGGAGAGGTTTCTCTGGAAGGCCTCGTTAATCCGATCGGCGGACTTCCGGAAAAGCTTATGGCGGCGGAACGCGCCGGGGTAAAGACCGTTTTAATTCCTAAAGCAAACGAAGACGATCTTCGGGATGTACCGGATGAGGTCAAGGAAAAGTTGCAGATTCTTCCGATTAAAACAGTGGAAGAAGGAATGGAGCTTTGTGAAATTCACTATGTGAAGCCCGGAGTGGAAACGGTGTAAAGCACTAAAGAATAAGGATATACGTTGTATAAAAGGGGCTGTAAAAAATCAAAATAATAAAGGGATTCTTTGCAATATAGGTCTGAATGCGGGGTAGTCTGAGCTCGTCGGTACTTGCGAAAAACAAGAGAAACGCAGTTTCTCGCTTAGTATCCGTTACGTGGCGAAGCTAGCGAGAGCGTGCCCCAAGTTCAGACCTATATTGCATAGAAAATCATTTTTTTTATATAGGAAAAAACTTTCTTTTGGTATAGGGAAAAAGTAGTATGGGAATTTGGGAAGAAGTAATAGAATAAGACACGAGTTTTTTTCTATATTTTCAATGAAAAAACAAATCATAGCGGTAAAAAGGGTGCTTAGATATTTAAACAAAATGCATAAAAGCTGTGGAGTATCATTGTGTGCTTTATGCATATTGACATACGCAAGGAGGAGAGTATACTTGAACTATTACCACTAACGATTGTAGTGAATATTCAGTGAACATACCAGGAGAAAAACTTGGAAGAAAAGAATTTAAAGGATTTGATATATAAAGGCGTATATCAAGACGTAGCGAATGGAATTCTTAAGCCGAATGACATTATTTCCGAAAGCAAAATTGCTGAGAAGTACGGGGTAAGCAAGTCTCCGGTAAGAGATGCCATGGTGGAGCTCTGTAAGGATGAAATACTGAAGAGCATTCCGAGAATGGGCTATCAGGTTATTCCGGTTACGCTAAAGGATATTCTCAATATCATTGACTTCAGAGTAGATATCGAGACAAGCGGATTAAGACGATACGGAACAAAGTTTACGGAGGAACAAATTTACCGTTTGGAAAAGATTGCGGAAAGAGGCAGAGTGAACGACTCCACCGCATCGAAAGGATGGGGGAAGAACTACGAGTTTCATACCGTCCTGTATTCATTTTATGAAAATGAATTTGCTCTCCGATACTTGGCAAAACTAATCAGACAGGGAGCAACTTTCGTGTCGCAATATTTTATTGCGGCAAGGGGACGGAATCGTGAACTAAACGGAAAACTCCACATACAGATAGTAAAATCCATTAGGAAGAAAGATATTGAGGAAGCTTGCCGTTTATTGCAGTCCGATATTGAATCCATAAAGCAGGAAATAGCTCTTCTTTACGGGTGGACACAGTAATGGACATTGTTTTCGGATAACTGCGATTAGTTAAAAAGCCGTATTTGCGAGTATTCGAAAAAACCGCAGAAAATTGGTAATTTTAATATGATATAAGGAGGAAAAACTGTATGGAAACGAAAAAGGAAAGGGTATTTAAGGTTTTACGGAATGAAGAGGTTAGAGACGTACCGGTAGGATTCTGGCATCATTATTTGGAAGATGAGCATGTGGATGCACTGAAGACTCCTGCATACCATACACAGAATGTCGAAGGGGCAAAAAAATTCAAAGAGGAATTTGATCCGGATTTTGTAAAAGTTATGACAGACGGATATTTTTATTTACCGATAGAATTGGATATCTCTTCTGTAGATACGCTTCCGAATTTTACCTTGGTGCCAATTGAGCATCCTTGGTTCCAAAAGCAGATAGAGCTTGCGAAAGAGTATAGGGAGATTTACGGAAAGGATATTGCCATCTTCCATAATCTTTTTGCCCCACTGTGGCATTTTGAAGAGGCAATTCGAAAAGCATATAAGGTGGATGCGGAAGAATCTCATGAAATCATTTTGGGATATCTGAAGGAAAATCCCGAAGCGGTGGCTTCTTGCCTCGATAAGATTGCGGACAATCTTTCCCTTCTTTTGAAAGAAGTGGTCAAAGAGGGCGTTACAGACGGTATTTATCTTAGTGCACAGGATATGCACCGTTACATTCCGGATGCACTTTACAGACTATATGTTACCCCGAGCGAGAAAAAGGTTCTGGAAAATGCAAAAGCATTTTCTCCGTACAATCTTCTTCATATTTGCGGTTGGAGAGGCAATACGAATTTCCTGACGATTTATCAGGATTATCCTGCAATTGCTTTTAACTGGGCAGTGAATACGGAGTGCCTGTCTCTTAGAGAGGGAAAGAAATTTTTCCATGATAAATGCGTAATCGGCGGATTTTTGAATACGGAGGACAGCATACTGTTTACCGGAAACAAAGGGGAGATTCAGAATTACACCCAGAAGCTTCTTAAAGACGTTGGACGGAAGGGCGTCATCATCGGTGCTGATTGTACGTTGCCAAGATCAATTGACTACGAAAAGATTCAATATGTAAGAGAGGCATGCAAAGGCGATTTTCAAAAAATTGTAGGCTAAGTATGAATACTTGACTGAATTCGAAATCGTGACAAGTTAAAACTCGCAGGACGGATTTAAGAATGAGGAAAATGAAAACTTGCAGGCCGAATTTAAAATTATTGGCTGAATTAAACTTGTAAGTTGAATGAGATTTTTTACGGAGGAAATTTATTCAATCTTCACGGGTTGAATTAAGGAACTAATTTTTATCCAAACAGAATGTGCCCGAAAAGTCGGACAGCATTTCGTTTAGACAAGGAGGAAAACATGTTATTGAAGAAAATGAAGGCATCTCTTGCTGTTGCGCTGGTTATGTCCATGTCTCTTTTGACAGCATGCGGAGGTAGCGCAGAGAAGAAGGCGGACACAACGGAAAAGAGCGGAGAGACACAAGCAGCTAAGGAAGGGAATGCTGCAGAAGGCGGCACAATCAAGCTTGGCGTGTTGGCACCGCTGACAGGAACCAATGCAGAGTATGGAAAAGGCTTCCAGATTGCTATGCAGATGGCGGTAGACAAGATTAATGCCGATGGCGGAGTAAAGGGCAAAAAGTTCGAGCTTAGTGTGAAGGATTCAAAGGGCGACCAGAAAGAATCTTCAGACCTTGCAAGACAGTTTGCGGATGATGATGAAATTATGGCAATTTTGGGAGACTTTACCTCCGGTTGCTGTATGGCGAATGCCAGCATTGTAGATGAAGCAGGCATTGTGCAACTCTCTCCGACAGCTTCGAACCCCGATTATGCTCCGATGAGTAAATATTGCTTCAGTATTATGGGCTTGCAGAGTGCGGAGGCACCGTTTGCCGCCAAGTATTTACTGCAGAAATACGCAGGAGCAAAAAATGTCGGTGTTATTTATATCAATAGTGACTGGGGAACATCCGCCTTCTCCAACTTTGAAAAAGCGGCAAAAGAAATCGGCTTAAATATTGCTGCCAGCGTAAACTATGTACAGGATGAAAAGGACTTTTCCAGCTTGATTACCAAGTTGAAATCCGCTAATCCGGATCATGTTATTATCCTTGACCAGGGAGCCGTTCCGCAGATTATCAACCAGATTCGTACAAGCGGATGGGATGTTCCATTGGCAGCACTGGACCGGGAACTTCCGAGCAGTTGATCAGCCAGACCGGAAAGAACAGCGAAGGTTTATTGATTACATCTCCTTTCTTCTTCGATCCGGAGAATAAGGAACTTACTGCATGGAAGGATGAGTTTGTATCGAAGGCGGGATTCCAGCCGACCATTCATCCGGCTTGCGCTTATGACACGGTATATCTCATTAAGACAGCTATTGAGGCGATTGATGGGGATATCACCAGAGAGGCTATTCGTGACAAGCTTGCTGAAGTGGATTACACAGGGGTAACCGGGCCGATTAAGTTTACGGAAAACGGAGATATTAACCGTCAGTACATGATTTGCGGAATTGAAAACGGACAGTATGTAATCAAGGAAGGCTTTGACTACAGTAAAGAGAACTAGAAATTCTTAAAAAAAAATACTATTTATAGAAGCGGAAATTCTTGAAAAAGAGCATTTATAGAATGGTATCTAACGTACTGATTTTGTTTTTTGGCAGAAGGAAAATTGAGGGGGATTATGGAATATTTTCTGAATCAGTTAATCAATGGTCTGTGCCAAGGGGCTATTTATGCACTTCTCGCAATCGGCTACTCTGTCATTGTGGGAGTTGTGGGAATGGTTACCTTTACTTATGGTGAGGTAATTATGATTGGAGCATATACCTCCATGTATATGTTTCAATATTTTGGAAATAACCTCTTGATGGGCATAGTGGCAAGCTTTTTGACCACTTGGATTATGGGAATAGCCATATATCATATTTGTTATGAAAGATTCAGCAATGCGCCGAGGCATATCCCCCTCCTTTGTACAATCGGTTTCAGTATTTTGGTGAAAAACCTGGCGCAGATTTTCTTTGGACCGAATCAACAGCCGATTTTAAATGTCATTAACAATACGATTTATACAATTGGTCCTGTTCAGGTACAGAAAATACAGTTGATTATCCTTTTTGTGGTGATTGTCCTCGCTGTTATTTAAGTCTGGTATTTAATAAAACGACTTGGGGAATCAGCCTTAGGGCTGTAAGCCAGAACAAAACAGCCGCAAGTATGGTAGGAATCAACGTGAAACGCATGTCCATGATTGGGAACTGTATCGGATGCGGTCTTGGCGGTGTCGGGGGAACTCTACTTGGCCTGTATTATCAAATGGCCATTCCGACAATGGGCGGCTCCTACGGGATGAAAGCGTTCTCCGCTTCTGTTTTGGGCGGACTGACGGATATTCCTTTCTCTGCAGTAGGAGGAATGTGCCTCGGAATCATAGAGAATTTGGGAATCACCTTTTCCTCGGCGAGTTTTCGTGACATTTTCGCCTTCGGCTTCTTGATTCTGGTGCTTCTGATCAGACCGGAAGGATTTAAATCCAAGAAAGGAGAGAGAGTATGAGTAAATCCGAAGTTCCCGTTTTAGAACGATGGGATGGCTTTTACCGGAAGTATCGTATTTTTCTCTACATCCTTCTGGGGCTTGTTCTCCTTATCCTGCCGGTTCTTTTTCCTAAGAATTATATTATGGGAGTACTGTGTAGAATTCTGATGTACTCCACCTTGGCCGGCGCCTTGAACAGTATTAACGGCTACAGCGGACAGACTTGTCTCGGTATTGCAGGCTTTTTCTGCATCGGAGCCTATACGGAGGCTGTACTGGCAACGAAGCTTCATCTCAGTTTTTGGCTTTTGCTTCCTGTTTCCGGTATCGTTACGGCATTGATTGGCTTGCTCATTGCTTTACCGACCTTGAAAATGAGAGGAATTTATCTTTCTATCGTTACCTTAGGTTTTTCGGAGATTGTGAGACTCATTGCTTTGAATTGGACGGGAGTTACCGGAGGCGCCCTTGGGATTAAGGGTATTCCGGCACCGGAGCTTTTTGGCTATTCCATAAAAAATGCAAAATCGTATTATTACATTTTCCTCGTTATAGCCGCATTATTTATTTGTGACAAATAGGGTGGTTCATTCCAGAGTGGGAAGAGCTTGGATGAGCATAAGAGAGGATCAGTTGGCCTCCCGTTCCTTGGGCGTGGAAACGCCTAAGTATAAAGCCATGAATTTCATGTATGGCGCGTTTTGGGCAGGCGTTGTCGGAGCAACCTACGCTCCTTATGTAAAATTTATCGATTCGACGTATTTTACCCTGGATGAGGGATGGAATGTTTTATCCATGGTCATTATAGGAGGACAGGGAACCTTGCTTGGTCCTATTCTCGGAGCGGGAATCGTAAACTTTATTACGGAGATACTCAGGCCAATCGGAGAGTGGAGACTTGTAGCCTTTGCCATTTTGATTATTGTTATGCTTTGGCTCAGACCGCAAGGCTTGGCAGGAGCATCAGACAGTATTCTTTCCGGGAAAAAAATCTCGCGTTCCTAAGATAGGACTTTAATAGAAGAGGGAAAAAGATGGAAACCATATTGGAAGCAAAGGGCGTTTGCAAATTCTTTGGCGGTTTGAAAGCGGTAAATCAAGTGGATATGCAGGTTGCCAAAGGCGATATTTTCGGTATTATCGGGCCGAACGGTGCCGGAAAAACGACATTTTTTAATAGCTGCTCCGGAATATATTCTCCAACCAAGGGAAAGTTTTATTTGAACGGAGAGGACATTTCCTTCATGAGTTCCGATCAAATTGCTCGAAAAGGAATGGCTCGTACTTTCCAAAATATTCAGCTGTTTAAATTTATGACTGTACGGGAAAATGTAAAAATAGGGTTTCATACGCGGACAAAGTCGGGAATCATGGATGCCATTTTCCATTCTAAAAGATTTAAAGAAGATGAGAAGTTTGTAGAAGAACAAGTAGCTCTGGTTCTGGAAAAGGTAGGTTTGTCGGATTATGCCGATACGATGGCGGGGAATTTGTCCTACGGGATTCAAAGAAAGGTGGAAATTGCTCGTGCACTCGCGCTGAATCCGGAAATTCTCCTGCTCGATGAGCCTGCAGCCGGAATGAATCCGAACGAAACGGAGAGCTTGAGAGAATTTATTATTGCGTTAAACAAAAGCGGATATACCATAGTTGTCATTGAACATGATATGAAGTTCATCATGAATTCCTGTAATCGCATTTTGGTCTTGAACTTTGGAGAGAAAATCTGTGAAGGAGGACCGAAGGAAGTGCAGGAAAACAAGATGGTACAAGAGGCTTACTTTGGTCATGGAAAATTGATGGGAGATATGTGATATGGAAAAAGAAACCATTTTAAAAGTTTCCGATCTTTCAGTGAACTATGGTTATGTGGCGGCTGTCAGAAATGTCCATCTTCAGGTGTGCAAAAATGAGATTGTTACCCTGATCGGTTCCAACGGCGCCGGGAAGACAACGACACTTATGGCGATTTCCAATCTTGTGGAAAAGAGTTCGGGGCAGATTTTATTTGATAATGAAGATATTGGCAAGTTACCTCCGGATCAGGTTGTGAGAAAGGGTATTGCCCATGTTCCTGAAGGCAGGAAGATTTTTCCGCGTCTGAGTGTTTATGAAAATTTACTGGTCGGAAGCTTGGGAAATCCCAAACTAAAGAAGACGGAAATAGAGGAACAGATTGAATATATTTTCTCTTTGTTCCCAAGACTGAAAGAAAGAAGAAAACAGGCCGGAGGAAGCTTATCCGGAGGAGAACAGCAGATGCTTGCCATAGGCAGAGGACTTATGATGAAGCCGGAACTGATTATGCTGGACGAGCCCTCCATGGGACTTGCTCCGATTATTGTAGAGGATATTTTTGAATTGATTTTAAAAATTAGAGATACGGGAAAGACGATTTTACTCATTGAGCAAAATGCATCTATGGCCTTGTCTATTGCGGATAGAGCGTATGTATTGGAAACGGGAAAAATCACGATGGAAGGGAAGGGAAGTGATTTGTTAAATGATGAGAATGTAAAGAAAGTGTATCTTGGAGCATAAAGATTCAAATTCAAAAAGGAGCGATTTTATGAAGAAGATAATGAACGACCCGAAAGATTTTGTAAAGGAAGAAGTGGAGGGAATTATTGCCGCCTATGGAGATAAAATCAGCTTATTGAACGACGATTTCCGTATGGTGATTCGAAAAGACGCACCGGTAAAAGGAAAGGTTGGAATCGTAACGGGAGGCGGATCCGGACATTTACCCTTATTCCTCGGGTATGTAGGGGAAGGAATGCTGGACGGTTGTGCGGTAGGAAATGTTTTTGCCAGCCCGGCATCTTCCAAAATGGCGGATTTGATTCGTGCCTGTGATGCGGGAGCGGGTGTCCTTTGTCTCTTTGGAAATTACGGCGGTGATCTCTTGAATTTCAAGATGGCATGCGAGGACGTAGAGTTTGATGATATTAAAACGGAAATTCTTCTTGGGCGGATGATGTGGCATCGAGTCCGGTAGAAACCAAAGAAAAGAGAAGAGGTGTGGCCGGAATTGTTTATGCTTACAAAATTGCAGGAGCCGCTGCCGATAAGATGATGAGCCTTAGCGAGGTCGTTCGGGTAACGAAGAAGGCACTGGAGAATATGTACACCATGGGCATTGCCTTGAGCCCTTGCATTGTTCCGGAGGTAGGCAAGCCGACCTTCCACATCGAAGAAGATGAGTTGGAATTCGGAATGGGAATTCATGGGGAAAAAGGAATCGAAGTGAAGAAGTTCACTACAGCGGATGAGATTGCCACAAATATGCTGGATAAGATTCTGGAAGAAGCGGATTTAAAGAGCGGAGACGAAGTGTCCGTAATGATTAACGGCCTGGGAGCGACTCCGACGGAAGAGCAGTTTATTATCTTCAGAAAGGTGAGTCAGATTCTGAAGGATAAGGGCGTGCAGATTGTCATGCCGCATATCGGAGAGTATGCCACATCCATGGAAATGGCCGGACTGTCTTTGACTGTCCTTAAACTGGATGAGGAATTAAAAGACTTGCTGCGTTATCCGGCATCGACACCGTTCTATACCAATTCCAATAAGTAAAAACTGCGGTATAGTAATTAACCAATCCACAGCATCAGATAACAATAGTAGCTGGTTACCAAGAACAGGTAAAGAAAAGCTACAACTTAATAATACGAGGAGGCAAGCATGATTGCTATTTCGGAAATCAAAAAAGGAATTTCGTCTATCGCGAAAGAAATGGCGGAAAATCGAGATTATTTAGTGGAACTGGACCAAAGAAACGGAGACGGAGATTTGGGGATTTCCATGTCGGAAGGATTTAATGCGCTTGTAGAGGTGCTGAATAAGACGGAAGAGACGGATCTTGGGAAAGTATTTCGAGATTTATCGAAAACCTTTAATGAGTCGGCGCCTTCCTCTCTCGGAACCATTCTGTCTTTTGGCTTAATGGGAATAGCCAAAGAGCTGAAGGGAAAGACCGAGGTTTCCAGACAGGAGCTTTCCGTTGCGCTGGAAAAAGGTTTGGACAATATCTTGGATAAGACGGGATCCAAAGTCGGAGAAAAAACGATTATTGATTCTCTTTCTCCCGGAATAGAGTCTTTACTTTCTTCCGGCTCGGAAGAGGATAAAGTGGCTTTTTCAGAATGCTTATGAAGCATCGAAGGCCGGAGCTGAAAAAGACGAAAGAGATGATGGCAGTCCATGGAAGAGCGGCTTATTACGGAGAGAAGAGCCTCGGCCTTGTGGATGGTGGTGCAGTTGTGGGAACCTTGATTTTTAAGGGAATGGCAACGCTTTGATTTCTTTTTATATTTTGACAAAAAAATCCGCTATTAATGGCGGATTTTTTAATTTTTTGATGATAACTAAACGCAGATTTGTATTTATAGTATTAAGAATTGCACAAATTATCTTTACACAATCTCCATAAAGAGATAATATAGAACAAGAAACCGGTTACATATAGAGAGAGTATGAATATTAGGGATATAGCAAAAATAGTGGGAGTATCGTCCACGACGGTATCGAGAGTGATAAATTGCTCTGGATATGTCAAGGAAGAGACCAAGAAAAAAATATTACAAGTCATAGATGAAACAGGTTATGTGCCGAATGAGGTGGCAAGAAGCCTCAGTTCGAGAGAAAGCTCCGGGATTGCAGTGCTTGTGCCTGATATTACAAATGAATTCTTTTCTGCTCTGATTCGAGGAATAGGGTCTGTGGCCGAAGAGGAAGGATACAGACTGATTTTGTGTGATACGGCAGAAGACATGAACAAGGAACATAATGCTCTGTCTGAAGTGGAGCGACAATACCTATCGGGGATTATCATTGCACCGGTTTCCGAGCAGGATGCCGAGACCTATCATAGACTGGCGGAACTGGAGAAGAAAAATATTTCTGTGGTACTTGCGGATAGAGAGGTTTATGGGGGAGAACTCGACGGTGTTTTTGTGGACAATGTGAAGGGAGCTTACGAAGGGGTTAGTGCACTGATTCGAGAAGGACATAGAAAAATAGCGATTATTGCCGGGCCCGATACATCACTTCCCGGCAGAGATAGATTGATTGGATATAAAGAGGCTTTACGGGATGCCGGATTGGAAGTCAAGGATGAATATATTGTATTTGGAGACTTCCAAATTGATAAAGCATATGAAAGAACAAGGGAATTACTGGCTTTAGAGGAGGCACCGACGGCGATTTTTACCTCAAATAATAAAACAACCTTAGGGGCATTAAAGTACTTTACAGAGAATCATATTAAAATCGGACGAGATATTTCCATCCTCGGATTTGACCAAATTGATGCGTTGAAGTTTATTGCTTATCCCCTTTCTACAGTAGAAAGAGATGCAGAGTTTCAGGGAAAAGAAACTATGCGGGCACTCATTTCCAAGTCAAAAAATAAAGGAAATACGGGAATAAAAAAGAAAATTCTTGTTCCGCATAAAGTTATATTAAGAGGATCGGAAAAATGTAAAAAGCTCCATGAGAAATAAGAAGAGGATTTAAGAGAAAATTTTTTAAAAAAGCATTACTCGCAAAGAGCGGGATATTTGTTTAGAAACAAATAAGTAACCGGTTACATTGTTGAAAAACCGAAGATATAAAGGAGAGATACGTATGGGAAAAGTTCTTGTTTTTGGAAGTTTCGTTGTGGACTTAATGAGTAGGACTCCGCATCTGCCTGTTCCCGGAGAGACGGTAAAGGGGAGTGTGTTTAAAATGGGACCGGGCGGTAAAGGTTTCAATCAGGGAGTGGCGGCGCATAAAGCCGGAGCGGATTTGGTCATGGTTACCAAGCTCGGAAAGGACACCTTTGGCAATGTAGCTCTGGAAACCATGAAGAATCTGAAAATGAATGCAGATTATATTTTTCAGACTGATGAAGCGGAAACCGGTGCAGCCCTCATCATGGTAGATGAGAATACCAGCCAAAATGAAATAGTGGTTGTGCTCGGATCATGCAACCAGATTACGGATCAGGAAGTGGATAGCCTTTCCCCGGTATTAGAAGAGTCTGAGTACCTTCTTACCCAGCTGGAGACGAATGTTTCTGCAGTGGAAAGAATTGTTGCATTGGCAGAAAAGAAGGGTGTTAAAGTTATTTTGAATCCGGCACCCGTTCAAAAGATTAGTGATATGGTACTCTCGAAAATAGACATTATCACACCGAACGAGGTAGAGGCCGAGATTTTGACCGGCACTCCGGTTACCGATGAGGAAAATGCAAAAAAAGCGGCAGATTGGTTTATAGATAAGGGAGTCAAGTCAGTCATTATTACCTTAGGGGGCAGAGGGGTTTATGTGGCCTCGGAAGAAAAACAAAAGTTAATTCCCGCGTTTAAGGTCAATGCAATTGATACCACCGGGGCGGGAGATGCCTTTAATGGAGGCTTGGTTACGGCTCTGGCGGAGGGAAAGGATCTTTTCGAAGCGTCAAGATTTGCAAATGCACTCGCGGCATTGTCGGTACAGAAGATAGGGACTACTCCGTCTATGCCGATTCGTTCTGAAATAGAAACATTTTTAGAGAATAATAAGGAGGCCTAATATGATAAAGCAGGGTATTTTTCATCCACAACTTCTTCGCGTTATGGGAGAGCTGAGACATAGGGATACATTGGTGATAGGAGATGCGGGGCTTCCGATTCCCAAGGGGGTAGAAAGAATAGACCTCGGATGGAAAGCCGGTAGCCCGGGGTATTTGGAGGTTTTGGAGGAAATATTAAAATATCTTGTAGTGGAGCAGGCGACTTTTGCAGAAGAGGCAGAGACGGTTTCTCCGGAATTCCATAAAAAGGCGCTTTCCTTACTTCCGGAAATCTTCCGCTTCGTTATATTCCGCATTCAGAGCTGAAGAAAGAGAGCGAATCGGCGAAGGCAATCATTTTAACAGGTGAATTTACCGGCTATACCAATGTAATTCTGACTTGTGGCTGTGCTTATTGATTGGAGAAATAGTGATGGATGATTGTGTATTACGAATTGAATCAGTGACGAAGAAGTTCCCCGGCGTCATTGCACTGAAGGATGCACATCTTCAAATTAAAAGGGGAGAAGTTCATGCCGTATGTGGGGAAAACGGTGCGGGAAAGTCTACTTTGATGAAGATTATTGCCGGTGCACAAGGCTATACTTCGGGACATATTTATTTGGATGGAGAAGAGGTATTTTTCCATTCCACAAAGGAGGCGGAAAAACACGGGATTGCGATGATATATCAGGAATTTAACATGGTTCCTGAACTGAGCGTCGCTGAAAACATGTACTTAGGCCGTTTACCGATGAAGGGCGGAGGCAGAGTTGATTTCGGAAAGCTCTACAAGGATGCGGAGGAAATCATCAATAGACTGAAGCTTCATATTAATATTCGTACAAAGGTGAAGCACTTAAGTGTTGCTGAAGCACAGATGACGGAGATTGCAAAGTGTCTCACAATCGGAGCAAAAATCATCATTATGGATGAGCCGACAGCGGCTCTTACGGATGAAGAAATCAAAGTGCTTTTTGAAATTATTGAGGATTTAAAGAAAAAGGGAATATCCATTCTTTACATCTCCCACCGTATGGATGAGATATTTCAGATTGCGGATCGACTGACGGTGTTCCGTGACGGATTGTATATTGAGACAAAGGAAATCAAGGATACCAATTATGCGGAAGTGGTTTCTTTGATGGTGGGTAGAAGTTTGGAAAGTTTATATCCTGAAAGAGATTATCAAGGAAGTGAAGTTGTTTTCGAAGCTAAGGATATTCATGGAAAAGGAGTTAACGGCGTAAGCATTGAGCTCCGTAAAGGGGAGATACTCGGCATTGCCGGTTTGTTGGGGTCAGGGACAATTGAACTTTCAAAAATGATTTACGGGGCAATCCCGATGAAGTCCGGAGAAATTCTCGTTCATGGAAAAAGGATTGATAATTCCAGTCCCAATAAGGCGATTCAAGCGGGAATAGGTTTTGTTTCAGATGACAGAAAGAATGAAGGGCTTGTCCTGAATAGAAGTATCAAGGAAAACATTGTTCTTTCTTCCCTAAAGAAGTTTTCTTCCGGATTCCGGATTAATAAACGGAAGGAACAAAACGCGGTACAAAATGAAGTAGAACGATTGAATATTAAACTAAGCAGTCCTATGCAACTTGCAGGAAGACTTAGCGGAGGGAATCAGCAAAAGGTTGTTTTCGCCAAAGTTTTGGAAGCGGACACGGATATTCTTATTTTAGATGAGCCGACACGAGGAGTAGACGTCGGTGCCAAGGCTGAAATTTACAATATCATGGATCAAATGACAAAAGAGGGGAAAAGTATAATTTTGATTTCCACAGATCTTCCGGAAGTAATTGGAATGAGCGATAGAGTGGTGATAATGAGAGAAGGCTATCGTGTTCTGGAGTTAAGTAAGGAAGAGTTAAGTCAAGAGAAGATATTGGCTTATGAATCGGGAGGAATTGAATCATGAAAAAAGTAAATAAGGGAGTACTGATTGCACAAGTCAATATTTATCGTTCGGTACTGATTCTGTTATTAATCTGTATTGTAGCCAGTATTTTGTCAAAGAACTTCTTGAGCCTCAGTAACTTATTCAATGTTATACGACAAGTTGCCGTTGGCGGCTTAGTGGCTGCGGGAATGACTTTTGTGATTTTAACGGGAGGAATTGATCTGTCCGTGGGCTCAATAGTCGGACTGACGGGAGCTCTTTGTGCAGGCATTTTAAAGAGCACGGATAATATGATGCTGGCTATCCTGGTAGCGATTACGGTAGGAGTGCTATGCGGCTGTATCAATGGCTTTTTTGTCGCGTATTGTGAAATTCCTGCTTTCATAGCCACCCTTGGAATGATGACATTGCTTAGAGGCTGCGTGTTGGTTTATACCCAAGGTTCTCCTATTGCAATTAAGAACGCAGGTTATAAATTTATAGGAAAGGAAATCTTTTGGGGATTCCACTCCCGATTCTGTTTGTTGTTTTCTTCTTTTTGCTGGGGCATTACATTCTGACCAAGACGGCGTATGGAAGAGCGGTGTATGCTCTGGGCGGAAGTAGAGAAGCGGCAAGGCTTTCCGGTATTCGTACGAAATTGGTAGAGTGGATGGTCTATGTTATCAACGGCTTTATGTGTGCTATGGCAGGAATTGTTTTAACATCCCGTCTGGCATCCGCACAATCTACAGGTGGAGAAGGAATAGAAATGGATGCTATAGCGGCGGTTATTCTGGGCGGTACCAGTTTGAGCGGTGGAAGCGGCTTTATTCTACCTACAGTTGTCGGCGCTATCATAATGGGTATTATTGATAATCTTCTCACTTTGATGAAAATCGATCCTCATGCAACGAACATAGTAAAAGGTGCTGTTATTTTGTTAGCAGTGCTCGTGGACAAGAAGGTAAATGAACTTTCGGATCGTTAAAAGTATGTGAATATAAGAGGAAGAGATTTGTTGCTCTTTTCTCTTAAAAGGAAAATAGGAGGAAAAAAGATGAAAAAAAGATTTATGGCAACAGTGGCAATGCTTTCCGTGTTAGCGTTGGTTGGCTGTAGTGCAGGAGCCAAAACGGAGACAACAAAGGCTGCAGAAACGAAAGTGGAAGAAAAAGCTACAGAAGCTGCAGCGTCTGAAGACAAGAAGGATGGTGTAATGATTGGGCTTTCCATGAATACGCAGACGAATCCTTTCTTTGTGTCTGTACAGCAGGGTGTAAAAGATGCTGCGGCGAAGTATGGGATTGAAATTGTAGCAACCGATGCACAGGACGATCCTGCCATTCAGGCAAAAGATATTGAAAATTTAATTTCTATGAAGCCTGCTGCAATTATTGTGGACACTTGCGATTCGGATGCCATTGTTCCGGCCATTGAGTCCTGTAATGAGGCGGGAATTCCGGTGTTCACTATGGACAGAAAGGCCAACGGCGGAGAGGTGGTTTCTCACATCGGATACGATGCAATCAAATCCGGCGCCATGGCTGCGGATTATTTAGCTAAGGCTCTTTCTGAAAAAGGTAAAGTTGTTGAATTGCAGGGTATCATGGGAAGCAATGTGGCACAGGACAGACACCAGGGATTTACGGATGAAATTAAGAAGTATCCCAATATTGAAGTTGTTCAGTCTGAAGTGGCTAACTTTGACAGAGCTACAGCAATGAGCGTAATGGAAAACATTTTATCCGCAAATCCGGAAATAGACGGTCTTTATGCAGCAAATGATGAGATGGCACTTGGTGCGGTAGAAGCAATTGAAGCAGCAGGAAGACTGGATAAAATCACCATTATCGGATGCGATTGCATTGACGACACTATTGATGCAATGAAGGAAGGCAAGATTGAAGCTTCCATTTCCGAGCCACCTTACGGACTTGGAGTTTCCATTTTAGAAGCAGCTCATACCTATCTTGAAGGCGGCAAAGTTCCCAAGCAGGTTGTTTTAGGAAATCAGGTTTTGGAAGCTAAGGATGCGGCAAACTATAACTCTAAGAGAGATGTAGAGATTGTAAGTCAGGAGTAACCATACCGATTTTATTAACGAAAGTTACATTGATTAGCATCAAGCTTGAAATATAGAAACGAGATACCGCACGCTTTGCGAGCGATACTCGTTATGAATAAAATCCATTCCCCACGGCAATTTTCTGTCGTGGGGAATGGATTTTAACTTGAATTCTAGCAATATTTCTACTTTCTCGTTGCGGTTAAAATCTTTTTTATATCTCTTTGAGATACAATCTCGTAATCCGTTCTGAAACCAAATGTGTCGTGTAGTTTATCTGTAAGGTCGGTTCGGGTATACTCAGGGATATATCCTTTCAAGGCCTGAGGAGATTTTGGAACTATTTAACTGTCAAACTCCCGCTTCAAAATCCTCCCAAAAAGCTTTCATTTTTCGGGAGGATTTTTTCTTTTATTCATAACGAGTGTCACTCGCAAAGCAAGCGGTATCTCCTACAAGTTAAAACAACCCTAGTCGACTCTATAAAAAAATATAATATAAAAACAATATAAATTCTTGCATAAATAATAACAATATAATAATATAAATATAACAAATAAAAAAGAAGGAAGGTAACAAAATGGAAAAAATAACAAGCAATGATTCGCTGAAAGGGATTGTGGAGAAAATTTTAAAGGAAAGAAAGTCGATTCAGTCCGTTTTCTTTGTTGGATGCGGAGCTTCCAGGTCGGATCTTCATCCTGCTTATTATTTTCTGAACAACAATGCACAAAAACTTAGAGCATCCGTGCATACTGCGGAAGAGTTTAATCTGGCTATGCCGAAAGCGGTAAATGAGCATGCAGTTGTAATTTGCTGTTCCTTGGGCGGCTCTACCCCTGAAACCGCCAAGAGCACAAAGCTTGCAAAGGAAAAAGGGGCTTATGTGGTTTCTTTTACGCATACAGAGGGCTCCGCCATCACAGAGTTTGCCGATGAAGTGATTCTCTTTGACTGGGCAAATAACGGATATGCTTCCAAAATGGATAAAATGATTAAGGTTTTATACCTTGCAACAGAGATTTTACAGCAAACCGAGGGCTATGAGCACTATGAGAAAATGCTCAATGCCTTTGAGAAAATTTATCCCGCCATCAACAATGCGGTTAAAACAGTAAGACCGGAAGCAAAGGTTTTTGCGGAAAAGTATAAAGATGTGGATATTTTGTATGTTATGAGTTCCGGCGCAACACAAGAAGTGGCTTGGTCCTTCTCTTCCTGTCTCATGATGGAAATGCAGTGGATTGCATCCTCCACCTTTAACAGCGGAGACTTTTTCCACGGACCGTTTGAAATGGTAGAAGAAAATGTTCCCTATCTTCTGTTTATGAATGAGGGGCCCACCAGAGAAATGGATGCCCGTGCGATGACTTTCTTGCAGCGTTTTAATACAAACTATACTGTTGTAGACAGTAAAGACTACGGATTATCCGGAATAGTCGGAAAGGAAGTAGTGGAATATTTTGATCCGGTTATTATCTGCTCCGTGACTCGTATTTATGCTGAGGAGCTGGCTACCATTCGAAATCACCCGTTAACAAAGAGAAGATACATGTGGAAACTGGAGTATTAATTTCCTATTCTTAAAAAAATGGCAAATTGGAGGATGAGATGATTAAATTTGATGAGGAAAAAGTTCGTAAAGATCAAGAGAACGGTTTAAAACTGATTCCCGAAACGGAGAAAATAGTAGATGAAATTTGCGAGAGAGGCTATTCTTCCATTATTTTCATGGGAATAGGAGGAACCTATCTTTATGCAAGCCAAATGGGACATATTTTTAAGCAGTTGTCATCGAAGCTTCCCCTTCATATAGAGAACGCAACGGATTATCTATATGAAGGAAATTGCCATATTGATAAGGACTCCGTCGTTGCCATTGCCTCTGTTTCGGGAGAAACAAAAGAGCTGATTCAGGCTGTGGATAAGCTCCATGAAACGGGAGCGAAAGTCATCGGCTATGTAGAAAAAGAGGGTTCCTCTCTATATAAGAGTGTGGACTATCTGGTGCATACCGACGGTGCGGAGTATTATTTCTGGTATACGGTCCTTCTTCGTTTTATGAAGAATGCGGGAGAGTTCCAAGACTATGACGGATTTTTCCAAAGCTTAAAGAATATGCCAAGTACCATTGTAGAGGTACAGAAGCAGGTAGACGAACAATGTAGAGAATATGCGGAAAAATACGGAGATGAGGAGCTGACTTATCTGGTTGGATCAGGCAATTTAGAGGATTGGGCAGAGTGCTACGGCATGTGTATTATGGAAGAAATGCAGTGGATGAGAACAAGGCCTATTCCGGCAAAACATTTTTTCCATGGTACCTTGGAAGTGATAGAGAGAGAAACGCCTCTCATTCTTATCAAGGGTGAAGATTCTACAAGGCCTACTATGGATAGAGTGGAAAACTTTGTTCACAGGGTGAGCAATCAAGTCAATGTTTTTGATACAAAAGAGCTGTCACTGTCCGGTATTCCGGAGAAATTTAGAGGAATCCTGTCCCCGATGTTTGCCAGAGCTATGTTCCAGAGACTGAATGTTCACCTGGAAAACCATAGGAAGCACCCGCTGGAGATAAGAAGATATTACAATTGCTTATCTTATTAATCAGAAAGATACAAATTCCTTTTTGTTATGATAAAATCGAAGAAAACGAAAAGGGGAAAAGTAATAGAAATGAAAGAACATACCGGTCCGCTTTATTTACAAATCTCGGAAGATATAAAAAGAAAAATCCATAATGGAGAATATCAAGTCAATACAAAGATTCCTACAGAGGCTGAACTGGAAAAAATCTACGGAGCAAGTCGTATTACCATTAGAAAAGCGCTGGAGCTGTTGGTAGAGGATGAGATTCTAAGCAGAAAGCCAAAGATCGGAACTTATGTAACCGCAAAGAAAATTACGAGGAGCTTGAATCAATCCATGAGCTTTTCCAAAACCTGCGAAAGAAATGGACATGTAGTTTCTACAGTCCTTTTAAGTGCAGAATTAAGAGAGGCAAAAGAGCGTGATATACAAAGCCTGGAACTGGAGGGAGAAACACATATTTTAGTGATTCGCAGATTGCGCTTTTGCGACGGAGTTCCGGTCATTGTTGAAGAGAATCGATTTGCAAAAAAATATGCCTTTTTGCTGGCAGAGGATTTAAGTACTTCCCTCTACGCTATTTTGGAAAAACACGGAGTATATCCCGAAATGAGCAGGAAAACCATCGGGGTGTGCTACGGAACGAAAGAGGAAGCCGCTTGTCTTGGAGTTTCGGAAGGGTCCGCGCTGCTTTTGACCAGAGATGTGGCTTACGGAAGAGACAATAAGCCTATTTATAGGGGAAAAGAAGTAGTCAATGCCGAGAAGTTTGAATATACTATTTTGCAAAGAAATCACGAGTGATTTTATGATTCGTAACGAGTATCATGTAGGAGAATACTGCATCTCGTTTTAAATACTTATCATCCGATTCTGGTACACGGTATAAGGTATTGGAGGTGAAGATGTCATTAAAAGTATTGGGAATAGGAGACAATGTCTGCGATAAGTATTTGCATACAGCTGTCATTTATCCCGGGGGAAATGCACTGAATATTGCGGTTTTTGCGAGGGAATTAGGACAGGAAAGTGCCTATCTCGGAACCTTTGGGGATGACGAAGTCGGCTTTCATGTGCACGATACGGCTCTTTCCATGGGGATTGACTTGAGCCACTGCAGATACTGCATCGGTGAAAACGGTTGTGCAAGAGTGCACCTTATTAACGGAGACAGAGTCTTTTTGCCGGGAAATCAGGGGGGGATAGCAAAACAATTTCCTCCGATACTGTCCAAACTGGATCTGGCTTATTGTGAGGGCTTTGATTTGCTCCATACCAGTGTTTACAGCTATATGGAGGAAGAACTCCCGAAGCTGGCTGCGGTGAAGGGCTATCTTTCCATGGATTTCTCCGATCATTTCGAAGAAGACTATTTTAGAAAGACTTGTCCCTATCTGGATGTAGCGAGCATTTCCTGTGGCGACATGGGACGGGAAGAAGTCCTGCAGTGGATAGAAAAGATAGCAGAGTTCGGATGCAAACATATTGTTATCGCTACGAGAGGAGCAAAAGGGGCAGTGGTGTCGGTGGACGGAAAACTCTACGAGCAAAGCCCCTGCCTTATTAAAGCGAAGGACACGATGGGCGCGGGAGACTCCTTTATCACAGCGTTTCTTGTTTCTTATCTGGAAGGGATGAAGGGAGATTGCAGCGATTTTCCGGATTCCGGAAGTGGCGTGGGAATTACCAAAGAAGAAGAATATAAAAGTATGGTGATTCAATCCGCCTTATATAGAGCGGCAAAATTCTCAGCGGAACAGTGCTTGAGAGACGGATCTTTCGGATATGGGAAGACGGTGAAGCTTACGGAAGAAGACCTTCAGCTCATCAAGAAATAGATAAAATTATAGCGGACCGGAGAACCGGAAGGCTTTAGTTCATCATGAGTGCCGTGCAGAAGGAGCACGACTCTTGTTTTAGTACACATTTCAGAAGGAGGAATGTATGAAAAAAGCGTTGAAATCTTTGCTTTTACTGGGACTGTTGGGGGCGGCGTTGCTCTTGAATTCCTGCGGTAAGGCAGAGGAGAAGAAAGCGGAAAGTAATGTGCAAAATGAAGAAAAAAAGGCGGAGGGTGCCGGTAACACAGGGGTGAAGACCATTCGTTTCTTCCATCGTTTTCCGGATGAGCCGTATAACAGCTTTATAGAAGAAAAACTGAAGGAGTACGAAGCAGCTCACCCGGATATTCACTTTGAGATTACCAGTGCGCAAAACCAGGAATACAAAGAAAAACTGAAAATTGTTGTAGGAGGAGATGATACGCCGGATATCTTCTTTAGCTGGGCCGGAGATTTCACGGAGAGATTTATCAGAGAAGATTTAATTTTGGATTTAAAACCGTATATGGATGCCGATCCGACGTGGAAAGACAATCTGATTGATTCTCAGATGAAGATTTATACGAATAAAGACGGTATGGTTTATGGCGTACCGTTCAGATTGGATGCTAAAGTATTTTTCTACAACATGGACATTTTGAAGGAAAATAATATTGAAGTGCCTAAGGACTGGGATTCCTTCCTTGCTTCCTGCGAGAAGCTTAAGCAGGCGGGCATTACGCCGATTGCTTTCGGTAATCAGCAGAACTGGGCATCGGCTCACTATGTGGGAACTTTAAACCAGATATTTGTTCCCGATGATGTTCGTGCAGTGGATTATAACCCGGAAACAGGAGATTTCTCGGATGAGAGATATGTGAAGGCACTGGATTATTTCCAAAAACTTTTCCCCTATATGACTGCTTCTCCCAATGCGGTAGTACCGGATATGGCAAAAATGAATTTGCAATGGGACAAGCTGCGTATTATTATGCCGAGCTGATTGAGATTCCTTATATTACAGCTGAGGATCCCAACTTAAATTATGGTATGTTCACATTCCCGGAAGTAAAGGGAGCGGAGGGCGACCAGAAGATTCTTACCGGTGCACCGGAGGGATTTGTTATTTCTAAAAAGACTGCTTATCCTGATGAATGCGTAGAATTTTTAAAGTGGTTCCTTGGACCGGAAGTGGGAAAAGAACAGTGCCAGAAGATTGGTTGGTTTAATGCCGCAAAGAACACAACAGACGGATTAACGGATCAAAAGCTTCTTGATGCATACAAGATTATTATGGATGCTAAGGAAATGGCTCCATGGTTGGATACAGTACTGTATTCTACCGTGACGGATGAGTATCTTACCGCAACCTCTGATTTTATCAACGGAGATATTACGGCAGAAGAAGCAATGAAGCGGATTCATGACAAAGCCGTGGAAGCGCAATCTTTGATAAAAAAATAGAAAAGCAAGCAGTTTTATAGGATAAAACAACGCTTGGCTGAGTTGTTGAAAAGTGTATTTGCAAAGCTTATTTAGAACAGAGCAGGGCCTACAAAATCTGTAGGCCTGTTTTTGGAAAAGGAGAAGCCATGCATAAAAATAAAATAACGCCATATTTATATATGTTACCGGGACTTGCAATTCTCCTTTTTTTTGTATACATCCCGGTAATCATGAATATAGGCTATAGTTTTTTCAGTCTTTCTTCTTATTCGACCGATCAGCATTTTGTGGGGCTGGAGAATTATAGGAGGCTGTTTCAAAGTAACGTTTTTCCGATTATGCTGAAAAACAACATCCTGTACGCCGTTATATCCCTGATTGTGCAGGTTGGCTTTGGAACGTTGATAGCTCTATTTTTGGAGAGTAAATTGATTCGTCCCAAGTTCGGGAATTTTTGCAGAAATCTGTATTATCTTCCTGCTTTAATTTCCCTAACTGCTGTGGGACTAATGTTCACTTTTATCTATGAACCCAGTGTGGGATTTTTGAATGCCGTGCTTCGGATTTTCCATTCCAACGGTTTTGCATGGTTGGGCGATTCTAAGCTGGCTATCTATTGTATCATTGCCATGAGTCAGTGGCAGTTCACCGGCTACATCACGCTTCTTATGGTGGTAGCCTTCCAAAATGTTCCGCAGGAATTTATGGAATCGGCAGCAATAGACGGTGCGGGGCTTTTTAAAAGAACCTTATACATTTTGATTCCGCAGGCTAAAGAGCAACTTCTGGTATGCACCATCATTACGATTATCGGTGCATTCAAACTGTATACGGAAGTCTATGCTACTACAGCCGGAGGTCCCGGAAACAGTACGCAAGTTTTAGGACTATTCTTGTATCAACAGGCATTCCTGCATGATGAGTTGGGAATGGCCGCGGCTACAGGTGTATTTATCTTTGTGGTCACGATTGTTCTTTCCGTTTTGCAAATCAAGATCACAAGGTCGGGAAAGGACTAGAAAAATGATGAAACGAACTCTCAAAAGTTTAGCGGTCTATATTTTTCTGATGATATTGGTAATCGTGATACTTTCCCCCTTGGCGTGGATTATCTTGAATTCGCTAAAAACAAACAGGGAAATGTTTGCCGATTCCTTAGCTCTGCCCGTCAGCTGGCAGTTTCAAAACTATGTTAAGGCATGGAATTTAGGCTTGTATCGCTATTTTGGAAACTCTTTAATTGTCAGCAGCATTTCTTTGGTAGGCATTTTGACTTGTTCCTCTCTTTTAGCCTATGGTTTAACGCGCTTTCAGGCAAAGGGAAGCCATGTGATTTTTCTCTTGGTTTTAGGCGGAATGACTTTATCGGAGCAGCTTGCCTTGGTTCCGCTGTTTAAGATTCTTAAGGCGATTAAGTTCTATGACAGTTATTTGGCGGTAATCTTTCCTTACATTGCATTTCGTATTCCTTTTACGGTTTTTCTGATGCGATCCTATTTCCTGAGTATTCCGAAGGAACTGGAAGAGGCTGCGATTGTGGATGGCTATAACAGCTTTCAGATTTTTACGAAATTATTTTACCGATCAGTAAGCCGGTTATGGCCTCTGCGGGAATTGTAAATTTGAACTTTGTCTGGAATGAATTCTTGTTCGCAAATGTATTTCTGAACAATAAAAAAATACAGACCATTCCAATAGGCTTGATGACCTTCAAGGGAGATCTTAAAGTTGATTATACGACGACACTGGCCGGATTAATCATCTCCTCTTTGCCTCTGATTATTTTGTTCCTGTGCTTTTCCAAGCATTTTGTACGAGGCTTGACTACAGGAGCGGTGAAGGGATAGAGAGAAACGACCATGAAGCAGTAGAAGATGTTTCATGGTCGTTTTTTGTTCTTAATAAGTAATGTAGACGAAACCTATGACATTCGGTTTTGAACGAGCGTCAATCACGAAACGGGAACGACTTGTTTACCAAAATTGAATAGTCGAATAGATATATTCACATAAAGAATTAATATTTATTGACTTGGTATAAAAAATATTTGAATAAAATAGATATAGATTAATTAACTTTAATACATTTAATTGTGAATATTGAATAAAACGCCTTAGCGCTGTATAATCATGAAAATATAAAGAACGGAGAGAGTTCTATGAACAGTTCAATTGTTTCCCTTAAAAATGTAGAAAAATGGTTTGGTGAAAATCATGTTGTGAAAAACATGAATTTGGAGATTCAAGAAGGGGAGTTTTTAACTCTATTGGGGCCTTCAGGATGTGGGAAAACCACAACCTTGAGAATGATTGCGGGCTTTGAAGATGCTTCATCCGGTACGATAGAAGTGCAAGGAGTCAGGGTGGAGGAGATGGAGCCCTTTCAAAGAGACGTGAATACCGTCTTCCAGAATTATTCGTTATTTCCGCACATGACAGTCTTTGAAAATGTAGCTTACGGACCTTCCATCAAGAAAATCCCGAAAGAGCAGATCAAAATCCGTCTCGGAAATGCTGGAGCTGGTCCAAATGAGCGGGTATGAAAGCAGAAAACCGGATGAGTTGTCCGGCGGTCAGAAGCAGAGAGTGGCAATTGCCAGAGCGCTCATTAATCAACCTCGAGTCTTGTTATTGGATGAGCCTTTAGGAGCTTTGGATATGAAGCTTCGAAGACAGATGCAGATAGAGCTGAAAAGACTGCAAAAAAAGCTGGGCATCACCTTTGTTTATGTGACGCATGACCAGGAAGAAGCCATGACAATGAGCGACAGAATTGCCGTTATGTCGGATGGATTGATTCTGCAAATCGATAATCCTGTGGAAATTTATGAAAAGCCAAAGAGTAGATTTGTAGCGGATTTTATCGGAGAATCCAATATTTTCAAAGGAAAAATAAAAACGATGGAAGATGGAATTCTCCATGCAGAATGCAAGCAGGGAGATTGTTTGCTTCATGGAGAGGGGTTTGCAAAGGAGGAAGAAATATACATATCCGTAAGACCGGAGTATTTAATGCTTTCTAAAGAAAAACAGGAAGGTTTCAGCCTAAAAGCAAAAATCATAGACTATGTTTTCATGGGAACCCTGGTTAAAGCCATTTTGCTTACGGAGGATGGAAAAGAAATTAAGTATTCCCGTTTTGAAAAGAATCAGTCCTTGGATATCGGTGACGAGGTTTATTTATATTGGGATTATGATAAAGGTGTGGCGATCAAAAAGACTTCTTTTGATGAAGAGAATAACTAATGAGGAGAATCGGCAATGGCTAAAAGAAAAAAACAAAATAAATTGCCTTTTTTAGCGCAGGCGGGGCCGGTATCGGTTTGGATGATTTTATTTGTCACTATTCCTTTGTTGTTCATCATTTTTGTTTCCTTTATGAAAAGAGGTACTTACGGGGGAATCGAATATGTCCCATCTACAGAAAGTTATAGTTCATTAAGGGATCCCGTTTATTGGAGCGTTATCATGAAGAGCTTTAAAGTGGCGACCATGACAACTTTTTCTATGTTTGGTATTTGGCTATCCCTTTGCCTACTACATTGCCAGGAAGCCCGCCGAAATTGCTTCAAGGCTGATTATGCTGCTGATGATTCCATTTTGGACAAACGGTATGATGAGGCTGAATGCCTGGATGTTGTTCTTCCAAACGAATGGTCCGGTAAATCATGTCCTGGTCCATGTTTTAAAAACTGATAGATAGGCCCATTGTATTTTTTTGTATACGGATTGGCTGGTGAATATAGGACTTTTTACGGGAATGTTACCGTTCGCTGTTCTTCCCATGTATTCTTCCATTGAGAAGTTACAAAAAAATTTATTGGAGGCTTCTTCCGACTTGGGCGCAAATGCACGAACCACTTTTTTTAAGAGTGACCCTGCCTTTGACCTTGCCCGGCATTATTTCCGCCATTATCTTAACCTTTATTCCCGCCTTGGGAATTTATACCACTACGGATATGTTGGGAGGCGGAAAGGTTATTTACATAGGAAATGTGATTAAAAAAATCAGTTCGGTTCTATTCGAAATTGGCCATTGGGAGCAGCTCTCAGCGTTTTACTGCTACTCATTACCGCCTTATTAATCTTCATTTATTCTCGTTTTGCAAAAAGTAGAAGACATGGAGGTTGTATAGAATGAAAAGAAAAGAGAGAAATGAGAAGCGTAATGCAATACTGGGTACGCTATACGCTACTCTGATTTATATTATCTTTTATATTCCCTGTCATTGTAATGATTACGTTCTCTTTTAATAACGCGAAACGTAATTTTGCCTGGGAGGGTTTTTACCACTTCTTGGTATACAAAGCTGTTTTCCTTTGAAAATACAACTTTGTGGGATGCACTGTTCTATTCTCTGATGATTGCTATTTTGGCTACCCTTATTAGTGTAATCATTGGAGTGCTTGGTGCTATCGGACTTTCCAAGTTTGAATTTAAAGCAAAAAAATTCATTAACGGTATGATTTTTGTCCCGATTATTGTGCCTGAAATCGTGCTTGCAGTAGCCATGCTGATTATTTTCATTACCCTGCACATTAAACTTGGGATGGTCACTATTTTAATTGGACACTGTACATTTTGTATTCCCTATACGGTGGTCACCATAAAAGGGCGTATTTCGGGGGATAATGAAACCTTACAGGAAGCGTCCATGGATTTGGGAGCGAATAGAATCCAGACTTTTTTTCGAGTTACGATTCCAAGCATTATGCCGGGAATCATCTCGGCGGCATTCTTAAGTTTTACCTTATCGATTGATGATGTTGTGATGTCCAATATGTTAGCCGGGGCAAGTCAGTCCACTTTGCCGGTTTTGATTCTTTCTTTAAACCGAACCGGTTTATCCGGCGATGTGAATGCCTTAACAACAATCATGATTGCTTTAATGGTTGTCGGAATTTTAATCAATGAATTAATTCAAAAGTTAAAAGCAAATAAAGGGAGAAGATTTTCCTAAGCAAGTTCTTGTCGCATGTGCGATAAACATAAATCAATTTAGGAGGGAAAGGATATGAAAGCAATCGTTAAATGGGGATTGGTTATCGTAATGGCCTTGGGGCTGATTGCGTGTAGCAAATCCGGTGAAAAAGCATCGTCAAAAACCGACGCTACGAACGGAGGGGCGAGTGGTACTGAGAATGGAGCCGCAACGGATTTAAACATCATGATGTGGGGAGATTATATCTCGGAGAATCTGATCTCGGAATTTGAAAAGGCAAACAATGTGAAGATTAATTTCACCTATATGTCTGATAATGCCGATGCTGTTAACAAGCTTACCGCAGGCGGCGGAAATGAGTTTGATTTAATTCTTACCTGCGATGCCTATATGGAAGCCTTAATTAAGGGAGGCTATGTGGAAAAGCTGGACTTGAGTAAACTTCCTAATTCCAAGAATTTGAATACGACCTACTGGCATGCCGGAATTAAGGACTATTGTATTCCTTATCTAATGAATTATGTATATGTGGTATATGATACAAAAAGATGTCCTATAGAAATTACCTGCTATAACGATTTGGTTAAGCCGGAAATGAAGGGACAGCTTGGTTCCATTGACGGAGCTCGTAATTTGTTCCCGATTGCTTTAGTGGCTTTAGGGTATGACCCCAATTCAAGAGATGAAAAAGAAATTGCCGAAGCATATGAGTGGCTGAAGAAATTCAATGAAAATACGGTAGCTTATGGCAATACGCAGGAAAATATTATTTCCGGTATGATCAGTGCCATGTTGACTTATGACGGAAATGCGGCTTGGGCAATGGAACAATTGGCAAAAAAGGGTGAAAATACTTTAAAGATTGCAGACTTCAAAAAAGACCCCGTTCAACTCGGAATGGATTTGTATGTCATTCCTACCGGCGCTAAACATCAGGATATGGCGTATAAATTCTTGGATTATATCTTGGATGCGGATGTCATGGCTAAAAATTTAGATGAGTTTCCCTATTCCTGCCCGAATGATGCGGCAATTGAAAAGGCGTCCGAAACCTATCGTAACGGTCCTGCATTTGATTTTGATTATAAAGATCGCATCTTCTTCCAGGAGGATGTAGGGGAAGCCATTAAGATATATGACTCTTACTTCCAAAAACTGAAAGCCGGACAATAAAAGAGGATGGATTATGTATAAATTTAATGAAGAAGAAGTACTGCAAAGCTATAATAATGGGATTCAATTAAGACCTGAAATCGAAGAGAAGCTGGATGCTTTATGGAAAAAGGGAATTTCCAACATCTGCTTTATGGGAATCGGAGGGACTTATGCCAGTAGCCTTCAGGCCTATGTCCACATGAAAGAAAAATCGGCTTTGGAAGTTTTTGTGGAAAATGCGGCAGAATACTTGGCTACCGGAAATAAAAGAATCAATGAAAAACGTTGGTTATTATTTCATCGGTTACCGGTACCACTTCCGAGATGATTGATGCCGTGAATAAAGTACATGAAGTGAAGGCCACTGTATTGGGCTTTATTGATACAAAAGATACACCGCTTTATAAGATGGTCGATATTTGTTTTTGCTCCCCTAAAAATGAACAGTTGAAATTCTTTATGGTAGCGGACAGACTGATGTTCCATGAGGGGGTATTTGAGGAATATCAGGATTATTACAGTCAAGTCGATGCCCATTTTGCAAGGGTTATGGTAGAAGCTGAAAAAGCACATGACCGATTTGCTTATGAATATGTAAAACGTCATATCCATGACAAAATGCATTACTTTTTAGGAGCGGGAGCAATGTATGGTGCTACATATTCTTATGCCATGTGTTATTGGGAAGAAATGCACTGGATGCGTACAAAATCGATTCACGCTGCGGAATTTTTCCATGGAATGCTGGAAATCATTGATGAAGAAACACCGGTAACGGTCTTTGTAACGGAAGATTTGCAAAGAGAAATTGCGCTGAGGGCGGTAAGATTTTTAGATAAAATCAATAAGAATCATGAAGTGATTGATTCGAAAAACATTCCTGCCGAAGGCTTTTCCGAGAAATACAGAGGCTATCTTTCCCACCATTTAATTCATGCGGTTACCAATAGAATTGATGCCGCCTTGGAGGAAATCAGCGGACACGATATGGATCTCCGCAGGTACTATCGTAAAGTGGAATATTAAATAGGCAAATTTCGGGTATTAAGACTGAGGTGATGAGTGAAATTGCGAACCCTACCATTCCCCCTCTATAAATTCTTTGGTTTCCGGTCGTTTAGGATGAGCAAAAAACGCTTCCTTTTCGCCCCTTTCCCAAAGCTCTCCCTCGTGGAAGAAGAGAATTTGGTCGCCGATACGCTTTGCTTCCGAGAGGTTGTGGGTCACGATAATCATGCTGTATCTTTCTTTGAGATTCTGCAGGAGCTCTCCGGAAATTTCCTCCCAAAGGCCTACGTCTTTAAGCTTTTGCAGGATTAATTCCTTCTGCTCGTCTTTGTTTCTGATACCGTAATACTCTAAGGCATAAGTCATATTTTTATAAATGGAAAAAGGAAAAGGACTGGGGTTTTGAAAGACCATGGCAATCTGCTCCAGTCGCTTTTCTTTTTGCTTTGTCAGATTTTCTCCGGAATCCGGAAATGCAGATTTCGGAGTATTTGTCTTTTACCATAGGAAAGGCTCAGGTTTTTCACTTCCAAAATGGGATTTGTAGATAAAATGGGATTTGTAGGTTCAGTAGACATTTTATTCTCCTAAAATAGTTTATTTATCTTTCGGATATTTCTTATTCCATTCGATTTTACGATTGGTAACGTCCGGAAGAGTTCTCGTTGAATTTTTCGTTTTTATGGCAGCTGCTTTTATCGTTGCCATTTCCTGTGGCAGTAAGCGGTCAGAAGGCTGGCTATTCCGTTTCCAATGAGCAGAAGGAAGAGCATCACCAAAGCGGTTCCGTAGGCTCTGGATAAGGAAGAACCACCTTGCACGAGCAGCAGGTAAAGATGCAGGGGAAGCGCCATGGCCGGGGATAGTAGGGAGGAAGGACTTTTCGCAAAGGCGACTCCTCCGGTAAATAAAATCGGCGGTGTGGCACCGAGAGCAAAGCAAAAGGCCAGAAGCATGGTGGAAAGAAGCTCCGGCAAAGTATAAGGAAGCACAAGCTTTCTCAAAGTATAGCCCTTGGAGTAGCCCAGACTTTCGGAAGACTGGAGGTAGCTTTTCGGCACTTCTTCGAATATCTTTTCCATACGGATTTCCATGAAGGGGAAAATCATAATCGCCAGAGCGATGGCGCCGGAGAGTACCGAGCGTCCCAGCTTCAGTTGGTATACAAATAAGCTGTAGGAGAAGAGTCCCAACACAATGGAAGGAACGCCGGAGAGCAGGTGAATGAAGAAGTGCAGGCTCTCTTTTTTTCTGCCTTCCTTCGCATAAAAGACCATGAAAAGGGCGGTAAAAAGGCTTGGCAGTCCCGAAAGCACCAAAGCCGTAAGGGAAAAGGCCAAAGAACCGATGATAGCGGGGAAGATACCGCCCTCTTCCCGGTAGCAAGGAGATGTGGCGTCGCTTCTTCCCTATTTTCCACGGAATACACAGAAAGAGACTTCGCAGTGATCGGATTAGGACTACCTGCTCGAGAAGTAAATTTCGCAATGATCGGATCAGGACTACCTGCTCGAGATGTAAATTTCGAAGTTCGCGGTCTTTCTCCCATTTTCACCAGCAAATGAATCAGCGCGACCAGCAGTAAAGCACCAGCCTCGAGGCATAGAGGGCGTGGTAGTGGAGAGAATGATACTCCGCACTACCCATTACCAGCGCAATGAGTGAAGCAATGGTTTCGCCTTTGGAAAGCAGGACAGCGGCCAGTAAGACGCAGGAGCCTGTACTCACACCCATTTTCAAAAAGAGAGGCTTTCCTACCATTAAACCGATAAAGCCGTAAACCACGGAAGGGATGCCGGAAAGTGAGTCCAAAAGGGGATAGAGGATGCGTCTTCCCTTCTCTCAAAAATTAAAAACAAAAAAGATGCCGCAACCCGGAGACAAAAGGGTGGAGAACAAGAGAAAAAAAGCGTAAACGAAAAAAAGAAAGAAAGAGTTCTCCAGCTTATCCGCATTGGGGTTCTTGCTGCTGACCGACACGGTTAAAGCATCCTTTGCCACTTCAAAGCTCTTATAGTCCTTGCCAAGGCTCTCTTTTTCCTTATCTTTAATGTCTCTCGCCAGCATACCGAAGTCAGCGGTGCCGTCGACAGCAGCCTTTACCCCTACGCCGGATCCGCCCGGAGCGACATAGATGGAGATGTTTTCCTTCGGGAAAGAAGCATCTACCTTGTCACTTGCCGCCGCAGTGGTGGAAGCCGTGCTTCCCTTTGCACCACAGGCTACCAGAGAAGAAGCCAGAAGAAGGCCGCCGAGTAATAAAGATAGTTATTTTTTCATCATTTTCCTCCCATGGAATTGCATAAATGCATCTTCTGAATCAGAGGTTTTCACGCTTTTCGTATCAAAGAAGACATCGTAGAAACAGTCCTATTATGGGGAAGATTAAGAAACGGATCAAGATGGAAAAAGCAGGACTGGGAATAAGAGCAGGATTGACTGGAAATAAGGTGTGTGCGGAATGCAAGTATTGGAATAATGGAAAAACATTCGGCAATATGGTACCATAGGGCTATCTTTAACGAGGGAGGAACTCGCATGTCTAAGGTAAAAAAAGACACGATCGAAGCAAAGGGTTTTACTATTCAAATTTATACTGAAGACTTTAAAAATGACTATATCAGTCTAACGGATATTGCAAGATATAAAAACGCGCATGAACCTAAAGATGTTGTTAAAAACTGGTTAAGAGTAAGAGATACAATTGAATTTCTTGGACTCTGGGAGACTATTCATAATCCGAGTTTTAAAGGGGTCGAATTCGACTCCTTTAGAAAGGAAGCAGGAACAAATGCATTTACATTATCGCCTCAGAGATGGATTGAAAATACAAATGCAATCGGTATTGTTTCTAAATCCGGGAGATGTGGGGGAACGTTCGCTCATCCTGATATAGCGATGGAGTTCGCTTCATGGATTTCAGCAGAGTTTAAGCTCTATCTAATCCAAGATTACAAAAGACTTAAGTCAGATGAAAATTCAAAATTATCATTAGGTTGGAATCTTAATCGAGAAATTTCTAAGATTAACTATAAAATTCATACAGATGCAATCAAAGAATATCTCTTAAAGGATCTTACCAACGAGCAGTTATCTTATCAATACGCAAGTGAAGCGGATATGCTCAATGTTGCCTTATTTAACAAAAGAGCAAAACAGTGGCGTGAAGAAAATCCGAACCTAAAAGGGAATATGAGAGACTATGCGAGTTTAAATGAATTATTGGTTCTTGCCAATATGGAAAGCTACAATGCAATTCTTATCGGAAAAGGCATGGATCAAAAAGAAAGAATGATAGAACTGAGAAAGCTTGCAAGAACCCAGCTGCTGTCAATTGAAAAGTTGAACAATACTGGAATTAAGAGTTTAGAGGATAAGTCAAAGCAATAGATTAGATATCTATAAAAATTCCGGTAGATCCATGGTTATACTTTTAGAACAATGAGAAGATACAATCCCCTCCTCCCATTTCATATTCATTTTATAAATACCCTGTATTCTGTTTAGAGAAACGCTATATTGGAAAAGGAATTTTTTCTTTTTTCGAGAGAGATAGCTTAAGAATTATAGCATATAATGATACAGTACTTTGGGGAGGATTATTCATGAGAAAACATCAATTAATGGGAATCTTAATGGGGATATGTCTGGCTATTGCTTTTTGTTTGGGGCTTGGCTTTGCCGGAAGGAAAAATAAGGGCGTTGCAGAGCAGACTTCGACAGAAACGAAGTCGGCAGAGGAAAAAGCTACAGGAGAGCAAGGACTTGTGGTCAGTCCTGATGACGCGGGAGTATCGGTAAATAAGGACAGTAATGGAGACAGCTTTAAACCGGCAGACTATACGCTTCCTGTAAAAGATGAGTATGTCTATGAATATTTGGGCTTAAAATTCAAGCTTTCCGAGAAGATTAGGGAAGCTATGAAGCAGAAAGACATCGTGATGTTGGATGATCAAAGCCCCATAGAGCAGGAGCTTACGTACGGATTGTTGAGCTTTAGCAAACTTACAGAAGAGCAGAAAAATGCGGAAGTCGGTAAGATGGGAGACGGCTACGAAAAATGGCAGGAGAGTCTGGAAAGAATCGGTACCATCGGGATGTTTGAAAAGAGCCTTCCCGAGGAAGAAATCGGGAAGATTACAAAATGCGACAGTCATACGAAGCTGGGAGAGTCCAAAGACGGAAAATACAGCTATTATCTCAGTGTGAAGAGTGATGCCGATGCGGAAGCCGTAGAAGAATTCAAAAAAACAGAAGTGAAAGTAATAGAGATGAAGGCTCGTCCGGACAATGGTTTTGTTTTGTCCGAAAAGTCCGATTTGGAAGGGGATATGGCTTTTTCCGCCGATTCCCAAAACGCAGTTACGGACTTAAGTAATCTGCAGACCAAGGATATTGACGGAAAAGAGTTTAGCAGTAAAGATTTTGCCGACTACGACCTTACCATGGTGAATGTTTTTGCCACCTGGTGCAGTCCTTGTGTGCAGGAAATTCCGGACCTTGCGGAGATTCAGAAGGAAATGAAGGACAAGGGGGTCAATATCGTTGGGGTAGTAACGGATACGGTGGATCAGACCGGAGAAAACCGGGAGGCTTTGGAGAAAGCGAAGCTGATTCGGGAAAGGAGCAAGGCGGAGTATCCCTTCCTGATTCCGGATCAGAGTAATTTTAACGGCAGACTTAGCGGGATTCAGGCCTTTCCGGAGACCTTCTTTGTGGATAAGAAGGGGCAGATTGTGGGCGAGACCTATTCCGGTTCTCGCAATAAGAAGGCTTGGATGGAAATCATCGAGAAGGAGCTGGCTAAAGTGAAGTAGACTGGCTAAAGTAAAGCGGACGGACTAAAGTAAAGTAGACGTACTAAAGTAAAGCAGACTGACTAAAGTAAAGCGGTAAAGAGGGAATATGAAACAGAAAATTTTAAAGTCCCGGTTGACTTCCCTGGTTCTCCTATGTATGGGTATCGTCATGATGTACATAGGAGTCCATCGGGGAGAAGTACTGGTAGTTTTAAATAAAGCAATCAAAGTTTGCATGGAGTGTATTGGCATTGGATAAGTTAAAAGAACTCATAAACGGAAAATCAAAAAAAGATAAATATAAAGCAAGAAACAATGTAAGGCATGTTTTCCAATCCTTTTGGTTTTTGCTTACGAATTCCTTCTTTGAGGGATTTAAGACCGGAAAAATCTACGGAGGAAAATGGAAACAACTTTGTGTGCCCGGCATGAATTGCTATTCCTGTCCGGGAGCAAAGGGTTCCTGTCCTATTGGAGCTTTACAGGCGGTCATAGGAAGCCCGAAATTTAAGTTTAGCTACTATATTGTAGGCTTTCTCTTTTTTGTGGGAGCACTGATTGGAAGAGGTGTCTGCGGTTATCTCTGTCCTTTCGGGCTGGTGCAGGATTTATTACATAAGATTCCTTTTGTGAAAAAGATAGAAACCTTTAAGGGAGACAAGGCTTTACGAAAAGCAAAGTATCTTATCTTGCTTGTTTTCGTGATTCTCCTCCCTCTCTCTTTTTAGTGGATATCATAGGACAGGGAGCCCCCTATTTTTGTAAATTGATTTGTCCCGTGGGTATGATGGAGGGCGGTATTCCTTTGGTGTTGATGAATAAAAGCATGAGAGGAGCCATTGGCTTTTTATATGCCTGGAAAGGCTTGATTTTGATCCTGACTATCCTTCTATCCATCGTGATTTATAGACCGTTTTGCAAATATATCTGTCCGCTTGGGGCGATTTATTCCCTTTTTAATTCCGTTTCCCTCTTCCGATATACCTTGGATCATCAGAAGTGTATTCACTGCGGAAGATGTAAGGCGGTTTGCGAAATGCAATGTGATCCGGTGAAAAATTGTAATGATTTGGAGTGTATCCGCTGCGGAAAATGTAAATGCCTGTCCGGTGGATGCGATTGCCTGTGGGATAACGAAGCCGGATGTGTCGAAAGAAACGGTAAAAGCACAGGCCTAGAGAGGGCAGTAGGGTAAAGTCTTGCCTCAAGCTCTAAGAATATGGCACGAAAGAAGATGAAGGAGGTGGGAGGGACTATGAACATCCTTGTCGTGGAAGATGATCAAAGTATCCGAGAGGGCATCGCAGCATTCCTCTCGGAATTCGGCTACACTATGGTGGAAGCGAAAGACGGTCGGGAAGCTCTCTTGAAATTCAACAAAGAGATTCACCTTGTCATTTTGGATATTCAGATTCCCTTTGTAAACGGTCTTACGGTCTTAAAGGAGATTCGAAAGCAGAGTAAGCTCCCTGTCCTCATTCTCACCGCCTTTAGCGATGAAGAGTATAAGATTGATGCGTTTACGAATCTTGCGGACGGCTATATGGAAAAACCCTTTTCTCTCCCGCTTCTAAAGGCGAGAATCGACTCGCTGATAGAGAAGAATTACGGGCAGGAGGAGAAGTTTTTCTATAAAAATGTAGAGGTGGACTTTTCCGGTTACACTGCAAAGGTGGAGGGAAAGTCTGTAGAAATGAATGCGAAAGAAGTGGAGATATTAAAGTATCTTTTCGAAAATGAGGGTCAGGCCTTAACAAGAGAACAGATCTTAGACTATGTCTGGAAAGAAACGGAAGAAATTCCCTTTGACAGAGTGATTGATGTGTATATCAAAGAGTTACGAAAAAAACTCAAGCTGGACTGCATTTTCACCATAAGAAATGTGGGCTATAAGTTGGAGAGAGAATGAAAAATCTTAAGCTATTTCCGAAAATGTTCATACAGCTTTTTTCTGTTCTCGGAATACTTATCCTTTTGATTCATCTCTTGGTCTTTTTCTTTTTCCCCATTAGCTACTTAGAAAAGAGAAAGGAAGCCATTACGAATCGGGCAAATGAGGTTTCCGCTGCTATGGAGGGAAAGTCCCTTACAGAAATAGAGAATACTTTGGCTCTTTATTCTAAAAGCAGTGATATTCATGCCTTTGTAAAGAATAATACGGAGAGTCTGTCCATTCCCGTTGACACGAATATTCCCATAGACGATACGGTACCCATTGATTTTCAGAGTAAACAAATTCCATGATTATCGAGGAGAGGGAGATCAAAACGAATGCGGGAGAGGCGCTAAGTTTACAGTTTATTTCCACCGCAGATATGCAAAAGGAAGCGAAGGAACTAAGCCTTCAATTTCTGCCCTATTCCTTGGCGATTTCCCTTTTATTTTCCGCAGTGGTTTCCTTGGTTTATGCAAAAGCAATTAAAAATCACATTCAGGAAATAAAAAACGAGACCGACAAGATGATTTTGTTAAAAGAAGAGGCATGCTTGCCGATTGACTCCAAAGACGAAGTTGGTGAGTTAAAGGAGCAAATCAATACCCTGTATCAAAGCCTCTTGCAATCCATTGAAAATGTAGAAAAGAAAAATCAGGAAATTTTAAAGCTGGAAAAGCTGAAATACGACTTTTTAAAAGGGGCTTCCCATGAGCTGAAAACCCCTCTTGCAAGTCTGAAAATTATTTTGGAAAATATGCAGTACAATATCGGAAAGTATAAGGATAGAGACCTCTATATCGGAGAATGTATTGCCACTGTAGACAGTCTTAGCCAAAATATATCCCAGATTCTCTCCGTATCCTCTTTGGAAAATCTAAAGGAAGATGAGGAAAATCTGGAGATTCGGACTGTACTGCTTCCTGTTTTGGAAAAGTACGAGATTCTTATGCAGCAGAAAAAGCTGCATTTGCGGAACAGTCTAGCAGAGGAAAAGCTCTATATCGGAAAGCCGGCTCTAAAGATTATTTTATCCAACTTGCTGAGTAATGCGGTAAAATATACGGAGGAGGGCGGCTCTATTTCGCTTTATGCGAAAGAGGACTGGTTCTATGTGGAGAACAGCGTTCATCCTTCTCATGGCCGGAAGCAGGAAAAGCACTGCTTTGAAAAAATAGAGGGCAACAGGGAACATAGTAAAAGAACAGTTATTGATACGGAAAAACGATATAGTATGAGTTTTGATTTTAATAAAGAAAACAGCAACGGTTTGGGTTTATATATTGTGAGCACCTTATTGAATAACTATAAGATTCCCTACGAGAGCTTGGAAAAAGACGGGAAATTTGTCTTTCGGATTAAGCTATCATGAAAGGAGGAAAGATGTTTATCTTAGAATTAAACCAAGAGGGCATAGGAACGGAAATCGGCTTGTTTCACACGATAGAAGAGGGAAGAGCCTTTATTTCTAAAGTGGACGGCTACCGCTGCGAGGAAGAAGAGGGCTTTCTCTATGAAAGCTTGGACATCAGGAAGCTTCCGGAGTATTTGGAGCTGCATTACAATGGCAACATCGTTCCTTTTAGCAAGTTCATGTTTACCGAAGAGAGGGATATAGACATTTTCTGGAAAGAAATACCGGATTTGAGTTCTCCCGGAGACGGCATGGTAGAAGGCTGTACCCGAGTGGATGCTTATGCTATTCCGAATGAAGAAGTGAAAGACTATATTGAAAAGCGGGAGATTCAGTACAAAAAGATAAAAGCGCTCTTAGAGGAAAAGGGTTATGAAGCGGACCGGGCCTATTTCGGTTCGGAAGACGGAGAAGCCGTGCTTTACAGAAAAAAGGGGACGGAAGACTGGCATTTTCTTACCCATATGGATCCGGACTATATAGAGAATGATGCGGAGGAACTACTTAAGGAAGCGGAGCTTTAAACATCTTTCCCCTTTTCTCTTTTTATGGTAGAATTTTCCAAGGCTTAGTATTGTAAAAGACGATAGGAGGGCTATATGGAGGACGAGAAGAACATTCAGATAGAGGGAAATAACAGCTTTGGAGATGTGGTGATTGCCGATGAGGTGCTTGCCATTATTGCCGGTATTGCGGCAACCGAGGTGGAAGGCGTGCATTCCATGGATGGAGGCTGGTCCGGACAGTTCATTTCCAAGCTCGGCATCAAGGACCTTGCAAGAGGTGTGAAGGTACAGGTAAGAGAGGGAGAGGTCAAGGTGGACTTAAGCCTCAATATGGAATACGGCTATGCTATCCCGAAGGTTTCCAACCTTGTGCAGGATAAGGTTTCCGCAAGCATCAACAATATGACGGGACTCAATGTTTCTGAAGTAAATATCAGGATTTCCGGAGTGGTAAATAAAGAGAATGAATAAGAGAGAAGAAAGAAGCCATAAGTTTAAGCTTTTATTTTCCACCCTCTTTTATGAGGGAGAGGAGAAGACAGAGAGAATCAGCCACTATTCCTTTGAAAAAGAGGAGGACGATGAGAGTATCATCGCCTTTGACTGTCTTCCCGATGAGGAAAGGCATATTTAGAGGCCGAGGTGCTGAAGATATTAGAGCAGCTTCCTGAGCTGGACAGCATGATTAATGCGGATACGGAAGGCTGGACCACGAAGAGAATGAGTAAGACCGATTTAACGGTGCTTCGCCTTTCTCTTTATGAGCTGAAGTTCCAAGAGGACATTCCGAAGAAGGTAGTCCTGAATGAGGCGGTGGAAATTGCGAAGAAGTACGGAGGCGCGGATTCCGGCTCCTTTGTGAACGGTGTGCTTGCGCGGATTCTTCCAAAGCTTTCTCCGGAACTTTCCGACTCTGCTGAAAAGAGAGAAAAGAAGGGCGAAAAAAAGGGAAAGAAGCAGCAGAAAAATTCTTCTTTCCACATCGTTCTGAACAAGAAAGATTAGTTTATGGAAAGAGCTTCCAAGAAAGAATATACGGTCTCGCAGGTCAATCGTTATCTTGCACGAATGATGCAGGAGGATTTCTTTCTTTCCCACCTTACGGTGTCCGGAGAGATTTCCAACCTGAAAATGCACCCGTCGGGACATATTTATTTTACGCTTAAGGATCAAGCTTCGCAGCTTTCGGGCATCATGTTTGCCGGAAAGAGGGCGGGGCTTGGTTTTCGTTTGGAAAATGGCATGAAGGTGCTTGTACGGGAAGAATCGGTCTCTATGAGCAGGGAGGAAGCTATCAGATTTATGCGGATTCCTTCCAGCTTGCAGGACAGGGGGACCTCTACCTTCGATTTGAGGCACTGAAGAAAGAACTTATGGAAATGGGACTCTTTGATCCCATGTATAAGAAGCCGATTCCCAAGTATGCCCGGCGCATCGGGGTGGTTACGGCAAGCTCCGGTGCGGCGGTGAGGGATATTGTGCAGATTGCAAGACGGAGAAATCCCTTTGTGGAAATCACGCTATTCCCGGCTCTTGTGCAAGGAGAAGGCGCTGTGGCGTCCCTTGTGAGGGGAATAGAGAGGCTGGATAAGCTTGGTCTGGACGCTCTCATTGTAGGGGCGAGGAGGCGGCTCCATTGAAGATCTCTGGGCCTTCAATGAAGAAGCGGTAGCAAAGGCAATATTTAATGCTGAGACCCCCATTATTTCTGCTGTCGGGCATGAGACCGACACGACCATTTCGGATTTTGTCGCGGATTTACGCGCACCGACTCCCTCTGCCGCGGCGGAGCTTGCGGTCTTTGACTATATGCAGTTTGTGGATGATTTAAGTTCCTATACCTATAGTTTTCACGAGCGAATCGAGAAGAAAATCCTTTTCCTTAGGCAAAGACTGAAGGAGAAGGAGTTGAAATTCTCTGTTCTGCATCCCAAAGCTATTTTACAGGGAAAAACAGCATCGGCTCCTAGATTTACAGAATCGCTTGCAAAAATCAGATGATGAAGGCCCTGCAAAAACGCCAAGGAGAATTTGCAAGATTATGCTCATTTTACGAAGATCATGGAGCGAAGACTCAGTGAAGATAAGGCTCGTCTTAGTCGTTATCAGAGCTTTCCGCACCTTATAGAGGAAAAGCTTTTAAAGGCAAGGCATGGTCTTACGGCTTATCAGGATTTTCCAAGGCTAATGGAGGAGAAGCTACAGGAAAAATAGACATAGAATGCAGCTTCTTTCGGAGCAGTTTGATGCGCTTTCTCCCCTTCGCCTACTTTCAAACGGCTACTCCTATGTTCGAGATGAAGCAGGACACAGGGTAAGTAGCGCGGATAAGCTCAAAAAAGGAGAGCTTTTGGAACTGCATTTCTCGGACGGCTCCGCGAAAGCCAGGGTGGAAGAGATTGAAAGCAAAAAGTGAGCAAATAAATAGATGGCATAGTTGAATGAAATTAGGCTGCACTGCAGAGCTTATGAAAGACAGCATGCTTGCGCAAAAAAGCTCCTGTTAAAGCAGACGATAGAATAAAGATGTAAAATACTAAGAAAGAATATCGGATAAACTAACAATCAAGAGGAGTGTTTAGATTATGATAGAGGAAAACGAAGAGATGTCAGTATTGGGTAAGGATGGACAAATAGAAACTGCTCCGGAAGCAAATGCGGGCAAGTCTGAAAAAAAAGTAAAAGCGGAGAAAGTGGAGAACAGCGAAAAATCGGAGCAGAAAAAGGATTTAAGCGAGATTTTTACGGACTTGGATAGTCTTTTACAAAAGATGGAGGGAGAGGAAAGTCTGGAAAAGAGCTTTGCGATCTATGAGAAAGCAGTTTCTCTTTTAAAGGAAGCAAATTCCAGCATTGACCGAATCGAAAAACAGGTTCGTATTTTAGACGGTGAAGAGGGAAAATAATGGGCATCAAAGAGGCACTCGGGGAAAAAAAAGAAGCGGTGGAAGCCATTTTACAGAGTTTCTTACCGGAAGAAAAGGGCTTTGACAGGACCGGCAGAGAGGCGATGAACTACAGTCTTATGGCGCCGGGAAAGAGGATTCGCCCGATTTTAGTAGAGGAGGCATTTTTTCTCTGCTGCAAAGAGGAAGAGAAGGAAGTGCTTCTTCCGATTTTACATTCCTTTATGGCTGCCATCGAAATGATTCACAGCTTTTCCCTTTGCCATGATGACCTTCCTGCTATGGACAATGACCGCGTGAGAAGAGGGCAGGACTCCACCTGGGCACATTTTTCGGAGGCGCAAGGTATTCTTGCCGGAGACGCCCTCTCGCTCTATGCCTTTCAGGCGGTTTTGGAAACTTTTCAGAAAGAAAAGAGAAAGAATCCTGTGCTTTCCCGTTATGAAGGAAGAGTGCTCTCGGCGCTCTTAGTGCTCTCGAGAGAGTCCGGCATAGATGGGATGGTGGGCGGTCAGGTTGTAGACCTCGAAAAAGAGGGACAGCCTCTTTCCGAAGAGGAACTTTTCTTCATTATGGAAAAGAAGACGGCGGCACTGCTTCGGGCTTCTCTCCGCATGGGCGCTATCTTGGGCGGTGCCGAGGAAAAAAAGTGCAGGAGGAGATTGCGCTTTACGGGGAAAAAAACTTGGTCTTGCCTTTCAGATTCGGGATGATATTTTAGACGAAATCTCTACGACGGAGGAGCTTGGAAAGCCGGTGCATTCCGATACGGAGGAAGGAAAGACAACGGCTTATTCCCTCTTCGGAAGAGAAAAGGCGGAAGAAAAGGTAGAGGAGTATACGGAAAAGGCCATTTCCGCGCTGGAGAGCCTTAAAGAGAAGCTTGTAGAGGAAGCACAAAAAGCCGGAGTGGATGAGGACAAGTTTGTAAACCCAAAGGAGGCCGGGCAGGATGCACTATGGAAAGAGTCGGAAAAAGGCTTACATTTTCCTAAAAAGAACTGGCAGTTTACCTTGCTAGTAGAAAGAAATAAAAATTAGAAAGTTCATATTATGGGAATGATTTGAAACTTTTGCCGGTTGTACTACACATATTGGAAGAGTAATAAATAATATAATAAAAGGGTTTATTTATGTTATTGGAGAACATCAGCGGGGCAGAGGATGTACGAAAGCTGTCCCTGAAAGAGCAAAAAATCTTAGCGAAGGAAGTACGACGCTTTATCATAGAGAAAATGTCCGACAATGGAGGACACCTCGCCTCAAATCTCGGCGTGGTAGAGCTGACCATTGCATTGTTTCATGCACTGAATCTCCCGAAGGACAAGATTGTCTGGGACGTGGGGGCATCAGTGCTATACGCATAAAAATTCTTTCCGGAAGACGGGATGACTTTGCACTTCTTCGAAAATACAAGGGCATCAGCGGTTTCCCAAAGCGGGAGGAAAGTCCATACGACAGCTTTAATACCGGGCACAGCTCGACCTCGATTTCCGCAGCACTCGGTATTGCGGAGGGACGGGATATCTTGGGAGAAGATTATAGTGTCGTTGCAGTAATTGGTGACGGGGCACTCACGGGAGGCATGGCTTACGAAGCCTTAAACAATGCCTCCAAGATGAAGAAGAACTTCATCATCATTTTAAATGACAATGAGATGTCGATTGCCAAAAAAATGTGGGCGGTATGTCCACCTATTTAAACGGCATCCGTTCCAATAAGGGTTATACGCGTTTTAAGGAAAAATCTGGCTTCCGGTCTTGGGAAGATTCCGTTGGTTGGAAATCATCTTGTGGAGCGGCTGAAGAATACAAAGAACTCCATCAAACAGCTTTTTTTGTACCCGGTATGCTTTTTGAAAATATGGGACTAACGTATCTTGGACCGGTGGACGGGCATAACCTCCATGCCTTAGAGCAGGTCATCCATGAGGCAAAACGTATAGACCATGCGGTACTCGTGCATGTGGTTACCAAAAAAGGAAAGGGTTATGCTCCGGCGGAAAAAAATCCCAGTGTATTCCATGGCGTCGGGCCATTTGACATTGCTACGGGAAAAAGTAAAAAAGAAAGTACGGAGAAGAGTTACACGGATATTTTTGCGGAAAGCCTGATTAAAGAGGGAAAGGGAGATTCGAGAATTGTAGCGATTACTGCGGCCATGCCGGACGGAACGGGTCTTGCTAAGTTCGAAAAGGCCTTTCCGAAACGCTTCTTTGATGTGGGAATAGCTGAAGCTCATGCGGTAACCTCTGCAGCAGGGCTTGCCAGCGCGGGCCTAAAGCCGGTTTTTGCGGTTTACTCAAGTTTCCTGCAAAGAGCCTACGACCAAATCGTGCATGATGTCTGCCTGCAGAAGCTTCCGGTTGTCTTTGCGATTGACCGTGCAGGCCTTGTTGGGGCGGACGGAGAAACGCACCAGGGGATTTTTGACATTTCTTACTTAAGAAGTATTCCGAATATGACGGTTATGGCGCCGAAAAACGCGAGGGAGCTTACGGCAATGCTGCATTTTGCCTTGCAGTTTCAGGGGCCGATTGCGATTCGCTACCCGAGGGGGACAGCCTACCAAGGATTTTCCGAAAAACAGGAGCCGATAGAGTACGGAAAGGCGGAGATATTAATAGAAGAACCGGGGAAAATTGCGCTCCTTGCCCTTGGCTCCATGGTTTCAACCGGAGAGCATATCGTGGAGAAAATGGCAAAAAAAGGCGTGAACTTAAGCCTCGTGAATGCCCGATTTGCCAAGCCGATTGACACGGAAATACTGGACAAACTTTCTGAAAAAGGCTATAGAAAGATTCTTACGCTGGAAGAGGGCGTGCGTGCCGGCGGTTTTGGAGAGGCGGTACTCTCCTATATGGAGGCGCATCACAAGGATATTTTCGTGGAAAATATCACCCTGCCTGATGCCTATGTGGAGCACGGCGATGTCTCCACTCTTCGGGAAATGCTGAGGATTGATTCGGACAGCATTATAGAAGGGCTGGAGGAGAAGGGGTTTTTCAAGTAAAAAATAAGGGCTGTAGAAAGTAGCTTCTACAGCCCTAAAATGAATACGCTAAATAGGTAATTATTCTTCCTCTCCGAGCATTACGGAAGTGGACTTCACAATGGCTACAGCGGTATTTCCTACTTTAAGATTTAGGTCCTTTACTGCCTCCATGGAAATGGTGGAGCTGATGATAACTCCGTCTTCGATTTCCAGCTTCACAATGTCGTTTACAGCGCCTTCTTTGATTTCCTTTATAACGCCCTTCCACTGGTTTCTTGCGGAAATGCGGAGGTTTTCATTGGCCATCATGACTTCAGTAGCTTTAACAAAGATGCAAGCCTTCTTTCCTTCTGTGAGCTTTAGCTCATCAACAGCCTCTAAAGAGATAGTGGAGCTTACCTTATTTCCTCCTGTGGTTTCGAGTTTTACAATGGCATTTACGGCTCCTTTATGAACTTCTTTTACAATTCCGTGAAAATGGTTTCTGGCACTAATCATAGTTATTTTTGGCCTCCTTTTTTATTTCTATTAAATACAGCAGAGGACAGTCTACAAGATTTACAAAAAATACGCTAGTATAATTCTACATATTTTATAAAAAATGAGTATATAATAGGAAAATCGATGGAAGCTTAAGAGCTAAAGTCTCGAAATTGTGTTTTGGATACTACAAACTGAAAACTAAAGCATAGATACAAAAAGTGTGAAATCATAGCATAGGAACTACAGCTAGATGGGGGCAGCGTGATTCTACAGGATAAATATTGTTGTATGGAATGATAGAAGGAAAGAAAATGGGCGAGAAGAAAGAGCGTTTGGATGTACTTTTAGTGGAGAAAGGACATTTTGACAGTAGAGAAAAAGCAAAGCGTGCCATCATGGCAGGTCTTGTCTTCGTAAATGGAGAGAAGGAAGATAAGGCGGGAACGACTTTTCCATATACTGCGGAAATCGTAGTTAAGGGAAATCCTCTTCCCTATGTTTCCCGTGGAGGGCTCAAGCTGGAAAAGGCACTGAAGAGTTTTCCGATAGAGCTGAAAGACCGGATTTGTATGGATATCGGGGCTTCTACCGGCGGCTTTCACCGATTGCATGCTGCAAAAATGGGGCAAAAAGAGGTCTATGCCGTGGATGTGGGACACGGACAGTTAGACTGGAAACTTAGAAATGATGAGCGGGTGCATTGCATGGAAAAAGTGCAATATTCGTTTTGTGGAAGAGACGGATCTTACGGAAAAAACCGAGTTTTTTTCTCTATCGATGTGTCCTTTATCAGTTTAAAGCTCGTGCTCCCGGTGGTGAAAAAAAGCTCACAAGTCTCCCCGGAGAAGTGGTCTGCCTGATTAAACCGCAGTTTGAAGCGGGAAGAGAGCAGGTCGGGAAGAAGGGAGTGGTGCGGGATCCGAAGGTACATGAGGAAGTTATTCGCACGGTTCTCGAATTTGCGGCAAGCATCGGATTTTCCGTAGAAGGTCTTAGCTTTTCTCCCATCAAAGGGCCGGAGGGAAATATTGAGTACTTGGCTTATCTGAAATATGAAGGGGAGGAGAGCGGAAGCCTTCCGGAGGGCATGGAGGAGAAGATCCATGCGATAACGGAGGAGTCGCATAGGGAGCTATAGAGACGAGACATCTACGATATAGCAGCTCAATATTAGGGTGTTGGGCAGTGCTAATATATTTTTTTCGGAGTGTTAACTATTTTCTCAAAAACCCCTTGACAAAAAAAGATAGAGATAGTGTTTGATTGTGGCGTAATTCGAACTAATTCCCAAGAATAAATCACGAGAGAAAGTGTATCTAGGGTTCCGGTCAAGCTGGTCCGAGCGATACACATACTGCGCGGCAGTATGACACCTTAGGGATAAAAGCCCCGGAGGCAGGTTTCACTTGAAGCCTGCTTCCGAGGCTTCATTTATTTCTGGAGAACCATTTCAGTGAGTTTAAGGAGGAAATTATGCAGAAGATTTACACCGGAAAAACGAAAGATGTTTTTAAACTGGAAGACGGGAATCTGGTTTTAAAGTTTAAAGACGATGTCACCGGAGAGAACGGCGTTTTTGATCCGGGGGCAAATGCCGTTGCTCTGACCATTGAGGGGGTTGGAAAAGAGGATTTAAAGTGCAGTAAGTACTTTTTTGAGCTCTTAAGAAAGAACGGCGTGAAGACCCATTATGTGGATTCAAATGTGGCGGAAAATACCATGACCGTACTGCCCTGTGAGGTCTTTGGGAAGGGACTGGAAGTGATTGCCCGCTTTATTGCAACAGGCTCTTTCATCCGTAGGTACGGGGCATACATAGAGGACAAAACCGTGCTTCCCGGGACTTTCGTAGAAGTCACCTTAAAGGACGACCAAAGAAATGACCCGCCGATTTCTGAGGATGCTTTGGACATGCTCGGGATTCTTACGAAGGAAGAGTACAAAGAGCTGAAAGAAAAGACAAAGCAGATAGCCGGAATCATTAAAGAGGATCTGGCGAAAAAGGGGCTGACGCTCTATGACATTAAGCTGGAATTCGGGCGGCACAATGGAGAAGTGATTTTAATCGATGAACTATCCGGCGGAAATATGCGTGTTTTTGATGGAGACAGCTATGTAGAGCCCTTAAAGATATATTCGTATTTGGAAAAAGGAACTGTATAAAAGAGGAAATGAAGGAACAGTTTTCTCCTGTACAGGTCAATATCGGGAGTCCTTCCCGAGAAGGCCTGTACAAAAGACTGTCCGAGCTCTCTTTTTACAGTTCTTTTATTGTTAGCCGTTTTGAAAGGAGAAGTATGAAAGTTGCTTTGATTATGGGAAGTATTTCCGATGAAGAAATTGTAAAAAAGTCTGCCGCTGTTTTGAAGGATTTTTCCGTGGACTATGAATGTCGTGTGATTTCAGCCCATCGTTCTTTGGGACTTGTGATAGATTACGTGGAGAGTATGGAGGAGAAGAAGGTTGATTTGATTATTGCCTTTGCCGGAAAGGCGGCACACCTCGCCGGTGTGCTTGCGGGACTGTCCATCAAACCCGTGATTGGTGTGCCGGTCCAGTCTTCTTGCCTGGACGGCATGGATGCTCTGCTCAGTACGGTACAGATGCCAAAGGGTGTTCCGGTTGCCACTGTTGCCATAAACGGGGCGGAGAATGCAGCCATTCTTGCTATAGAGATGCTGGCTCTGTCCAACCCGGATTTAAGAGAGAAGTTAAGACTGTATAAGGAAGAAATGAAACAATCCGTTCAGGAAATGAATGAACGGGTTTGTCTCTAGGAGGTAGAGTGTGAGCGGACTGTGCGGCATTTTCTCTTTTGATAAAAAGAACGATATTACCGACCTTCTGGAGGTGGGACTCTATGCCTTACAGCACAGAGGACAGGAGGGCTTCGGCATCACCACCATGGAGGGGCAGAGGGTCTGTGAATTAAAGCGGAAGGGTTTGGTTTCGGAGGTATTGAATCAACAGATTATCGAAGATATTAGCGGCTCTTCCGGCATCGGTTTTGTGAAGTATCTTTTTTCCCACAATACCAAATATGAGCCGATGATGCCCTTCGTGTATCAGACAGACCATGGAAACTCCATGATTGCTCTGGACGGCACCATCTTAAATCGGAATTTTAATTTCTGCGAACTCGTGAATAAAATAAACGGTCCTTTGGAGAGCTTTCAGGACTATATAGAAAGTCTAAAGGGAACCTATAATCTGATCTACATTGATGAAAGGAAAATGCTGATTGCCAGAGATCCTTACGGCATAAAACCGATGTGTCTCGGGAAGCTGAAGGATACGTTCATTGCCGTTTCCGAAAGTTGTGCCTTGGATGCGATGAATGCAGAATTTTTAGAGGATGTAGAGCCCGGAGCGATGATTCTTGTAGAGAAGGGGGATTATTCCGTTCATCGTTTTTCGCAAAAACCCCATCATCTCTGCCTTTTTGAGATGATTTATATCGCCCGTCCGGATTCCATTATCGATGGTGTGAGCGTTTATCAGGCACGATATAAGATGGGAGAACGACTCTTTCAAGAGTGTCCGACAGAGGCGGATATCGTTATCGGCTCTCCCGATTCCGGATTAATTTCCGCGAAAGGCTATGCGAAAGCATCGGGGATTCCCTTTGTGGATGGGATTTGAAGAATCGCTACATTCAAAGAACCTTCATTAAACCCACGCAGGAAGAGAGAGTCAGCAGTGTCAGGATTAAGTTAAATGCTATAAAGGAGAATCTGAAAGATAAGAGAGTTATCTTGGTGGATGATTCCATCGTTCGCGGGACGACTATGAAGTGGATTATCAAGATCTTAAAGGATGCCGGGGCGAAAGAGGTTCATATTCGGATTGCCAGTCCCGAGGTAGTTTCCGACGATATTTATGCCATTGATATTCCAAAAAATGAGCAGCTTATCGGCTATAACAGGACTGTGGAAGAGGTTCGGGACTATATCGGCTGTGACAGCCTCTATTATCTGAGTCTTAAGGGGCTGGAAGATTGTTGCGGCAATAAGGGCTATTATGAAAAATATTTTACAGGAGTGGATATTTTCCAAGAGGAGGCGGTATGGCACTAAGCTATAAGGAGGCGGGAGTTGACAAAGAGCAGGGCTATAAAGAGGTGGGGCTGATTAAGAAGTTCATCAAGGAGACCTATACTCCCGGTGTTTTATCGGATTTGGGGGGCTTTTCAGGCCTGTTTTCCTTGGAACAGGAAAAGCTTTCCCATCCTGTCCTGGTATCCGGTACAGACGGTGTGGGCACAAAAGTGGTACTGGCGCAGAAGCTGGACAGACACAAAACCATCGGTATTGACTGCGTGGCCATGTGTGTGAATGACATTCTTTGTCAGGGCGCAAAGCCTTTATTTTTCTTAGATTATATCGCCTGCGGGAAGCTTGATGCTGAGAAAATGGCGGGGATTGTGGAAGGTGTTGCGGAAGGCTGTAAAAGAGCAGGAGCGGCGTTAATCGGAGGAGAGACCGCGGAGATGCCCGGGGTGTACCGGGAAGAGGACTATGACCTTGCCGGATTTGCTGTGGGGATTGTTGACCGGGAGAAGATTATTGACGGAAAGAAGAAGGTGGAAGAAGGAGACCTGATCTTGGCACTTCCCTCTTCCGGAATCCACAGCAACGGCTTTTTCTCTGGTTCGGAAAAATCATTTTTTTGACAAGATGCACTTGGATTTGGAAAAGGAGCAGCTTTCCGGAAAAAAAGCTCGGCAGATATTTTACTCGAGCCCACTCGTATCTATGTTCGGGAAGTGCTTCCGGTGCTTAGTGCTGTAGATGTGCACGCCATGGCACACATTACCGGAGGAGGACTCCCGGAGAATTTCCCCCGGGTTTTACCGGAAGGACTTTCTGTGCTTATCGACGAAAGCGCTTTGCCCTGCCTTCCAATTTTTACTAAATTACAGGAGTGGGGAGAATTAAGTCGGGAGGAAATGTTCGGCACCTTCAATATGGGAGTAGGCTTTACCCTTTTTGTAAGGAAAGAGGATGAAAAGAAAGTTTTATCCATGCTTCCGGAGGCAGGGCGAATCGGAGAAGTGGTGAGAGGAAATGGAGAAGTGACCATTGAGTAGGGACCGAAGAAGTGAGCATTGAGTAGGTGCCGGAAAAGTGACTATTGAGAGGGCGCCGGAAAAGTGACAATGGAATAGACGCCGGAGAATTTCCGGTACTTAATATGTGGGAAAAGGTGGACTATGGATAAACGTATTTTTGTGCGAAAGAGAGAGCAGTACCGGCAGGAAGAGGAAAAACTGGTAGAGGAATTGTTCCGCAGCCTTTCTATCCCTGTGAGAAGCGCGGCCATTTACCAAATCTATGATGTGTATGCTATTGAAGAAGATGTCTTGAAACGGGCGGAGCAGTCCGTGTTTTCCGAGGTGATGGTGAACGAAGTTTTCGAAGAGCTGCCCCTTCAGGAAGGCTTTTATTTTGCCTATGAAACCTTGCCGGCGCAGTTTGACCAAAGAGCGGACAGTGCGATGCAGTGTATTCGGCTCTTGGATGCGGAAAGCAAGGCATTTGTGCGCTCCGGAACCTTGCTTCTTTTTGACCGTAGGCTCAGCCCTTCGGAATTAGAGAAGATTTCGAAGTTTTTGGTGAACCCCATTGAGTCCCAGGAGAAGGATCTGTCCGTTCTTTCTTTCTCGCCGGATGCGGAGAGAAAAGCAATGCGGGATATGAGCGGCTTCCGGGGGCTTACAAAGGAAGAGCTTGCTGTTTTAAAGACGGAGATGAATCTTTCCCTTCTGATGGAAGACCTCCTCTTTATTCAGGGATTTTTCAGGGAAGAAAAAAGAGACCCAAGCGAAACGGAGCTTTACGTATTGGATTGTTACTGGAGTGACCATTGTCGGCATACCACCTTTGAGACGGAGCTGGATAAGATTTCCGTGGAGTCTCAGCATTTTCAGAAGGAAATGGAAGAGGCCCTGCAGGAATACCTGAGTCTTCGAAAAGAACTGGGGACGGAGAAGCCTGTTACGCTTATGGATATGGCGACCATTGTGGGAAAGTATCATCGGCTCATTCTAAAGGATCAGACCGTGGAAGTCAGCTCCGAGAACAATGCCTGCTCCTTCTTTACGACCGTAGTGCATGATGGAAAGGAAGAGCAGTGGCTGATTCAGTTTAAAAATGAAACCCACAATCATCCGACGGAAATTGAGCCCTTTGGGGGAGCAAGTACCTGTATCGGAGGCGCTATTCGGGATCCCTTATCCGGACGAAGCTTCGTTTATCAGGCAATGCGGATCAGCGGTGCGGGAAATGTGCTGGAAGGACGGGAGAAGACCCTTCCCAATAAGCTTCCCCAGGCGGAGATTTCGAAGAAAGCCATGCAGGGCTATTCCTCTTACGGAAATCAAATCGGCCTAGCCACAAGCTTTGTACGGGAGTTGTATGATGATTCCTATGTGGCAAAGCACATGGAGGTGGGCGCGGTAGTGGGGGCAAGTCCGGTTGAAAATGTGCGAAGAGAGCTTCCCGCGCCGGGAGATATTGTGGTGTTAATCGGCGGTCGAACCGGTCGGGATGGAATCCAGGGGGCATCCGGTTCCAGTGTTGTGCATACCAGCAGCTCTTTACACACCATGGCGTCCCAGGTACAGAAGGGTAATGCCCCGGAAGAACGGAAGATTCAAAGACTTTTCCGTCGTCCGGAAGTTTCCCGTCTGATTAAAAAATGTAATGACTTCGGTGCTGGCGGGGTGGCCGTTGCCATCGGAGAAATCAGTCCCGGAATGGAGATTCATCTGGATCAGGTGATTCTCAAGTATCAGGGCTTAAATGCCACGGAAATTGCGATTAGTGAATCTCAGGAAAGAATGGCGGTGGTGGTTTCGGAAAAGGACTACGCATCATTTGTCAAAGCCTGCGAAGAGGAAAATATCGAATATGCCCATGTTGCCACCGTGACCGATCGAAACCGACTGGAAATGTTTATGGGAAAGGAAAAGGTGGTGGACTTAAAGGCCTCTTTCCTGGAGACCTCCGGGGTACGGCAGCATAGAGAGGCTGTTTTAACGGATCACCCTGAGGAGAATCCATTCCTCCATCATGGCTTTCATAGAGACGGCGCTGTAAAAGAACTTTCGGAGAAAAATGTGGCGTCTCAGAAGGGACTTGCTACGAACTTTGACAGCAGTATCGGGGCAACAACGGTAGTAATGCCTTTCACAGGAAAAGAAGAATTAACGCCGACTCAGGCCTCCGTACAGGCGCTTCCCACTTTAGGCTTTGATAGTGACATTGCGACTGTTTGACTTACGGCTTTATTCCGAAGATTTCCCACTATTCTCCCTTTTTATCCGCGCTTTATTCGGTTCTTCTCTCCGTGGCAAAGGTCTATGCGGTAGGAGGCGACAGAAAGACCCTCTATCTTTCCTGCCAGGAGTATTTCGAAAAGCTGGGAACAGATAGTAAGAAGTGGGGCATGGCGACAGAGGCCCTGCTCGGCGCCCTCTATGCCGAGAGAGCCTTGGGGATTTCTGCTATCGGAGGAAAGGACAGTATGTCCGGTACCTTTAATGATCTTCATGTGGTAGAAACCCTGATTTCCTTTGCTTGTAGTACGGTGAAGGTAGATGAAGTGCTTACACCGGAGCTGAAAAACTGCGGAAACACCCTTTATTTCCTGCCGGTCGTAAAGGACGAGAGAGGCTTTCCGAATATAGCGGAGACGGTAGCGCAGTATGATCTCCTGCACCGCTATATTCAGGAGAAAAAGGTCTGCTCCGTTTATGTTTTGGAGGAAGGCTCCGCATTTTCCGCCCTTTACAAGATGGCAGTGGGCAATGACTTAGGTTTTCATGTCACAATGGAAGACCTTGCAGACTTTCAGCCGGGCTCCATGGTATTTGAAGCCGGTGTCACCGACCTGCCTTTCCGTAAGATTGGAACAGTGGAAGAGGACATTCTTGCAAATGGTGAGCCATTGGATAAGGAGAGCTTACGGAGAGCCTATACAGGCACCTTTGAAAAGCTTTATCCGGAGTATGTGAATTTGGAGAAGGGAAATTGCGAGAACCTGTCCAAAGAGACGGAAAGAGAGTTTTTCTCTCCGGAAAAGGTGGATCAGGTGAAAGTTCTGATTCCTGTCTTCCCGGGAACGAATTGTGAGTATGACAGTGCCCGTGCCTTCCAAAAGGAGGGGGCAGAGGTGGAAACGGTTATTATCCGGAATAAAAGAGAGCAGGATTTAAAGGAAAGCATGGAAGAGTTTGTGGAGAAGTTAAGGGGCGCCCATATCCTGATGTTTGTGGGAGGCTTTTCCAGTGGAGATGAGCCGGACGGCTCTGCCAAGTTTATTGTGAATTTCCTGAGAAATGAGAAGGTGAAAGAGGCGGTTCATAGCCATTTAAAGAAAGCGTCTCATCCTTGGAATCTGTAACGGCTTCCAGGCCCTCTTAAAATCCGGCTTACTTCCCTATGGAGAGATCCGGGATTTAACCGAGGAGGATTTAACGCTGTATCACAATGACTGTATGCACCATGTATCCACCACTGCCTTTACCAGAGTGTCCAATACGAATAGTGCATGGACCCGGCATTTCCGCATAGGGGAAATGCATGACGTGGTATTTTCCCATGGCGAAGGGAAGCTCGTAGGAAAATCCATTGAGAAGTGGAAGCATCTTGCGGCGTTCCAGTATGCTGACTTTGACGGAAATGCAAGCCTGAATGGAAAGTTTAACCCCAACGGCTCTTTGTACGGTATCGAGGGCATGGTTTCGGAAGACGGCTTGATCCTCGGGAAAATGGGACACAGCGAACGCTATGGCGAGGGACTGTATCGGAATCGTCGAATTCCGAATCCCCAGAATCTGTTTTACAGCGGGGTACAGTATTTTAAGGGAGCAAAATGAAGAAAATAGCAGTGTTTATTTCGGGAGGAGGAACGGATTTACAGTCCCTTATCGATTCGGTGCATGAAAAAAGCGGCCTGATCCGCCTTGTGGTTTCCAGTCGGGGGGATGCCTATGGACTGGAAAGAGCGAAGAGGAAGGGGATAGAGACTATGGTGCTTCCGAAAGGGGACTATGACAGCGCGCTTTTGGAAGAGTTGAAAAAGAGAGAAGTGGAGTGGATTGTGCTCGCCGGCTTTTTGAAGATACTCACACCAGCGTTTATCCGGCATTTTCCCCGGCATATTGTAAATATTCATCCCTCTCTGATTCCGGCCTTCTCCGGTCCCGGGTTTTACGGGATGCGGGTGCATGAGGCGGTGTATCGTGCCGGAGTGAAATGGAGCGGCGCAACGGTGCATTTTGTCAGTGAGGTAGTAGACGGGGGGAGCCATCCTACTACAGGAGGTGGTTCCCGTTTTGGAAGCAGACGGTCCGGAAGAGATTGCAGGAAAGGTCTTGAAAGTGGAGCATCGCATTCTACCGTCTGCTGTGAGCGCGTGTTTGGAAGATCGGGTGTTTTGGCAGGGAGAGCGTGCCTTTATTCGGGAGGAAGTATGAAGACAGCATTAATCAGTGTTTTTGATAAGAATGGTATTGTGGAATTTTGCAAAGGCTTAAAGAATCTGGGATTTCAGCTGATTTCCACGGGGGGAACCTATCAATTATTGAAAAAAGAAGTGGAAGTGAAAGAGGTCTCCGAACTGACCGGCTTTCCGGAAATTTTGGATGGGAGGGTGAAGACTCTGCATCCCCGTATCCATGCCGGAATCCTGTATCGAAGAGAGAGTGCATTGCATCAAAAAACCGTGGAAGAACTGGGAATCGACTCCATTGACCTTGTGGTAAACAATCTATATCCCTTTGAAAAGGTACTTAGGAAGGAAGGGGTAAGTGAGGAAGAGCAGGTGGAAAATATCGATATCGGCGGACCTTCCATGATTCGCGCTGCGGCAAAGAATTTTCGGGATGTCCTTGTGGTAACGGATGCCGAAGATTATGAAGAGGTGCTTCTTCGTCTTCGGGAGGGAAGAAATGACCTTTCCTATCGGGAGAAAATGGCGGCGAAGGCCTTCCGTTATACCGCCTATTATGATGCTTTGATTGCAGAGTACTTTAATAATCGACTCTCTGTCTCCAATCCGGAGTACCTAAGCCTGAGCTATCGCCTCGGGACAAGTCTCCGCTATGGGGAGAACCCCCACCAGAATGCCGCATTTTACGAGAAGGTATACGAGGATAATCCGGCAGAGTGGAAGCAGCTTCACGGAAAGGAGCTGTCCTACAACAATTATACGGATATGTACAATGCGGTTCGATTTGTAAAGGAATTTTCCGAGCCGGTAGTGGTGGGAACCAAGCATAACAATCCTGCCGGAATCGGAATCGGGGAAACGATTGATGAAGCCTTCGATAAGGCCTATGCCTGTGATGCAACCTCTCTCTTCGGAGGAATTTTCGCCTTGAATCGACCGGTGACCAAGCATATCGCAGAGGTTTTGCATTCCTTTTTTATGGAAATTGTGATTGCACCGGCTTATGAGGAAGAGGCTCTTTCCATTCTGGAAGAGAAGAAAAAAATCTTCGTGTGATTTTGATGCCGAACTTAGCTTCCTTCTCCCTTCCGAAGAAGACGGTGAAAGAAGTGCTGGGAGGCATTCTGGTACAGGACTATGATGATGCGGATCTTACGGAAGAAATGGAAGTGGTTAGCAAACGGAAGCCCACGGAAGAAGAAATGCGGGATTTGCTTTTTGGCTTTAAGGCGGTAAAAATGGTCGCTTCCAATGGTGCGGTTCTGGTAAAGGACGGCGCAACGCTCGGAATCGGTCAGGGACAGGTACGGCGTACCGGGCAGTGGAGGATGCCCTTTCTCATGGGGAAGGGAAACACTCCGGGGCGGTTCTTGCCTCCGACGGCTTCTTCTTTGCCGATACGGTGGAGCTTTTGCAGAAACACGGCATCCGTGCGGCAATCCAGCCGGGCGGCTCCGTGAAGGATCCGGAGGTGATTGCCCTCTGCGATCAGTACGGTATTGCTTTGGTAATGACGCATATTCGACATTTTAGACATTAAGAGAAAAAGAAGAGTTGGGGGAATGTGGATTCCATGGGATTCTGATTTCAAGGAACGAAGGTTTTGAGGTATTAAGATTTCGTGGAATGAAGATTTCGTGGAATGAAGATTTTCAGGAATGAAGATTCTATGACTTTAAAATAGGAGGTAGACCATGCGGGTATTGGTTGTGGGAAATGGCGGTCGGGAGGATGCGCTCTGCAAAAAACTACAGGAAAGTCCGCTCTGTGAAAAACTGTATTGTTGTCCGGGAAATGCGGGGACAGCCCGCTATGCGGAGAATCTTTCCCTTGGGAGTAACGAGGAAATCGTAAAATTTGCGAAGGAGTACGTTGACTTTGTTGTTGTCGGGCCGGAAAAAAACCGCTGTGTGAGGGAATTGTGGATATGCTCCATAAAGAGGGAATCAAGGCCTTTGGCCCGAAAAAGAAGGCGGCTCAATTAGAGGGAAGCAAGGATTTTACGAAGCTCTTTTTGGAGAAATATGACTTACCCACGGCCCGGTACAAAACGATAGTTTCTTATGAAGAAGGCGTGGAGGCGTTGCAGGACTTCTCCTATCCCCTTGTGATTAAGGCGGACGGGCTCTGCGCCGGAAAGGGAGTCGGGATTTTTCAGGAGGCAGCACAAGCAAAGCAGTATTTAGAGGATCTTTTTGTGAAAAAGATTTTCGGAGAAGAAGCGAAGAAGGTGGTCATAGAGGAGTTTCTGGATGGAAAAGAGGCCTCCCTTCTTTGCGTGGTTTCCGGAAATCAGCTTTTTCCTTTGGAATCGGCGAGGGACTATAAACGGATTTATGACGGAGACCTAGGAGACAATACCGGCGGAGTAGGCTGTTATTCTCCCAACGAGCTGTTCAATGCGGAATTAAAGGAGAAGATTGGAAAGGTTCTTAAGAAGATATCCTATGGACTGGAGCAGGAAGAGCTGGAGTACAGCGGCATTCTTTTTATCGGATTTATGATAATGGAGGGAGAGCCGAAGATTCTGGAATTTAACGTCCGTTTTGGAGATCCGGAGACGGAGGTAATCTTGCCAAGGCTCAAGAGTGATTTACTGCTTCTTATGGACAAGGCGATTTCCGGTAGTCTCCGTAGGGAAGACTTTCAGTGGTCGGAGGAAGCTTGTATGACGGTGGTGATGACCTCCAAGGGCTATCCCCATGCCTACGAGAAGCATAAGCGGATTACGGGAGAAATTACCGAGCCGACCATCTTTGTTTACCATAACAATACTGTCCTGGAAGAGGGCGTAGCCTATTCCGACGGAGGAAGGGTTCTCTCCGTTACGACGATGGGAGACAGCCTTTCTGCCTGTAGAGAAAAGATTTATGCCCATATTGGTGAGATTCATTTCGAAGGAGCCTGCTATCGGAAGGATATCGGGATTCCGATGGAATAGAAAAGAGGAGTTAAAAAAATAGTTTTCTCTTATGCATAAGTAAAAACTATTGGATAGAAAAAAGTTTTTTACTACATCAGTTTGATTTAAAGAAAAGAGGGAAATATGGCGAAAATCATAGGTGAAGGAATTACGTTTGATGATGTTTTACTGGTTCCGCATTATTCGGACATTGTCCCGAATGAAGTGGATTTAAGTACGTATTTAACGAAAACAATTCGTTTGAACATTCCTTTTATTTCTGCGGGAATGGATACCGTGACGGAGCATCAGATGGCAATCGGTATGGCAAGATGCGGCGGAATCGGTATTATTCATAAAAACATGTCGATTTCCGCCCAAGCGGAAGAAGTAGACATGGTGAAGCGTTCGGAAAATGGGGTCATTACCGACCCGTTTTTCTTGACCAAGGACCATACTCTGAAGGATGCCAATGAATTAATGGCAAAGTTTAAGATTTCCGGTGTTCCGATTACGGAAGGAAAGAAACTCATCGGAATCATTACGAACCGAGACCTTGTTTTTGAAGAAGACTTCAATCGTCCGATTTCCGATTGCATGACTTCGGAAAATCTAGTGACGGCAAAGGAAGGAACGACCCTGGAGGAGGCCAAGTCCATTTTGGCTCGTGCTAAGGTGGAAAAGCTCCCCATTGTGGATGATGCAGGGAATTTAAAGGGTCTCATTACCATCAAAGATATTGAGAAGCAGATCAAATATCCCAATGCGGCAAAGGATAAGCAGGGCAGACTTCTTTGCGGTGCAGCTCTCGGGATTACCACGGATGTATTGGAACGGGCGGCGGAGCTTCTCAAGGCGCATGTTGACGTGGTTGTTCTGGATTCTGCCCATGGGCACTCTCAGAATGTTATCTCCTGCATCCGTTTACTAAAGGATAAGTATCCGGATCTTCCGCTTATCGCCGGAAATGTCGCCACGAAAGAAGCTACGAAAGCGTTGATTGAAGCCGGAGCGGACTGTGTAAAAATTGGAATCGGCCCCGGATCCATCTGTACGACAAGAGTGGTTGCCGGAATCGGTGTACCGCAGATTTCCGCTATTATGGATGCCTATTCCGTAGCCAAGGAGTATGGAATCCCGATTATTGCTGACGGCGGAATTCAGTATTCCGGAGATGTGGCGAAGGCACTTGCCGCCGGCGGCTCTACCGTAATGATGGGCTCAGTCTTTGCGGGCTGTGATGAAGCACCGGGTGAGTTTGAGCTATATCAGGGAAGAAAATACAAGGTCTATCGCGGTATGGGCTCGATTGGCGCGATGAAAGAAAGAACGGTTCTTCTGATCGTTATTTCCAAGCCGGAGCAAAGAAGCTCGTGCCGGAAGGAGTGGAAGGAAGAGTGGCTTATAAGGGGAAGGTAGAAGATACTATTTTCCAGTTTATCGGCGGGCTTCGTGCCGGCATGGGCTACTGCGGAGCAAAGGATATCCGAACCTTGCAGGAAAGCTCCGAGTTTGTGAAGATTTCCCCTGCATCCTTAAAAGAGTCTCATCCTCATGATATTCATATCACGAAAGAGGCACCGAACTATTCTTCGGACTCTATATAAGATACATCTTAAATGTAAAAGGCAGTTTCATATTTTGTAGACAGAGTTTTTGAACACAAGACTTGCCAGTTTTTCCTTTTTATGGTATCGTATTTCAGCTAAAGCTTTTTGCTTTATGAAAACCAAGTAATCCGATTACGGATAGACGAATGCGCATGGTTGGAAACCATGCAGAAAGAGGGAAAATATGAGAGAAGACATTCATCCAAGCTACCACCAGGCAACCGTAACCTGCAACTGTGGAAATACCTTCGTAACAGGTTCCACAAAGCCGGAGATTCACGTGGAAATTTGTTCCAAGTGCCATCCGTTCTATACCGGAAACCAGAAGGCAGCAGCTGCTAAGGGTAGAATTGATAAGTTCAATAAGCGTTTTGGAATTCAGCAGTAAGATGAAAAAGCAGGGCTTTGGCTCTGCTTTTTTTGTTCACTACTTTTTCATAAAAGACTTATAGTATTATTTTGACTCTATAGTAACTTTGCTTTCTTAAAATGCTTGTGCGGTATCGAATTTGCCCGCAAAAGGCACTATAATAATTGTCAGGAGATTAGTTATATCTAACCCAAGAATTAAGAACACAATCTCTCAAAACAAGGAGAGCACAATGCAGGAATTAAAATATTTGATAGATAAGGAAATAATAAGGCGAGAGGAAGACTTCATTACGGACATCATTTATACTATGAAGAACGGAAGGGCGGATATTCATTTGTATGATGTGTTTCCCGGTGTTCAACTGATGATAACAACTTTTGAAAGTGAAACCTGTTATCAGGATGGTATGGAGCAGGATGTCATCAGCATAAACCATTGCTTCAAAGGGCGGTTTGAATGTGTTTTTGACAACAGAAACTGTGCGTATATGGGTGAAGGCGATATTGCAATCAATAATGTTTTACATTCTCCCATTGCCTCATCCTTCCCTTTGAATTATTACTCCGGTTCCACCATAATTCTTTATCCACAGCTATGCAAAACAGTACCGGAATTGAACAGCTTCGGCATAGATACAGATATTTTGACCAGGAAATATTCCCTAGATACTCGTTGTATGGTGTTTCGACGTAATGAGAATGTGGAACATATATACAGAGAATTGTATCGCAGCCTTACTCAACCGGAGCTGCCATATTTGCGCCTGAAAATATTGGAGCTGCTGTATCATTTCCAGGCCAGGCAGACTGTTCTGGAAGAAAATCACGAATATATGGCGAAACCATTGACTGAAAAAATTAAACATGTCAGGAACCATCTGATTGAAGATTTGGAACATTCTGTCAGCCTCAAGGAGCTGGCGGCAGAGCATGAAATCAGCCTGACGCAGCTGAAAACCAGCTTCAAACAGGTTTATGGCGAAACCCCTTATGTCTATTTGAAAAGATATAAGATGCACATAGCTGCAAAACTGCTGTTGGAAACAAAGCAGCGTGTAATCGAAATTGCGGCGGCAATGGGGTATCAGAATCCAAGTAAGTTTACAGAGGCGTTTTTCTCCGTCATGGGAAAGAGACCTTTGGAATATCGAAAACAGAATGAAGAACAATAGATTGGAGTGTCATGTATGGCACTCCATTTTCTTTGACCTTTTGGATTATTTTTGTATTGCTGCGACTTTTCGGGGTAGATGAAGCAATCGTTTCTCGGTTAAAATGTGTTGTGGTTAGCAGATGCTAACTGCATACTACGTAAAAATGAAATGGCTTGGAATCCCCTGCCATTTTCAAGAAAGCGAAGGTGTCGTTATGAAAACAAAACTTACTACAAAAGACTTAATTTCCGCAGGTGCATTCGGGAGCAATCTACCTTGTCCTGCTCACTGTATTATCGTCAATGATACTGCCTATCGTTCCAATACTCTATCTGGCAACACCGCTGATTGCCGGCATTATATTAGGCTCGGTGTATATGCTGTATTCATTGAAAGTCCCCCGCACCGGCTCTATTTTTATTCTCGCTGTGCTTGTAGGACTGATTACCTCTATGGCTACATTTTATCCGCTGATTGCCGCTATCGTATGGGGCGTGATAGCAGAACTTATCGTAGCCGGAAAACGCCGCAATTCTGCCAAAGCTCTTATCGCAAGCTACTGTGTGTTTAACCTGACCTCGATGGGCCCGTTCTTTGCAATTTTGATTGCGAAAGATGCGTTTCTTTCCATCTGCACTACATATTATGGGGCTGAGTATGCTGCTACACTCGATTCTCTGACTCCGAATTGGATTATTGTAGTATTCATTGCACTGGCTCTGTTGGGCGGACTTCTGGGCGGTCTGTTCGGTAAGCGTATTCTGAGCAAGCATTTTGTGAAAGCCGGTATTGTTGCGTAATGACGCAGAAAAATTCAAGAACTGTGTTAGATCCGAGAAGCAAGCTGGCGGTATTTGTCGCTGCTTGCTTCTCGACTTTTTCAGGTATGACGTATATTCAGGAGATTGCCCTGCTTCTGTTTTGCGGTATTACAATGCTGATTTGTAAAAAGTGGCGGTGGGCGTTGAATGTTTCCATTACATTTGCAGTTATGTTCTTATGTGACTTGTTTGTGGTGGGAAGATTGTCCGGCCCGCCCCAATATGTAGCCCTGTTGTTGTGCCATGTGCTTCGGTTTTTACTTCCTCTGTTTGGCGCCTTTTATATTGTCACGAAAACCTCAACCGTGGGACAATATATCAGCGCGTTTATGGCGATGCACCTGCCAAATGTGGTCATTATTCCCATAGCGGTCATGTTTCGTTTTGTGCCCACGCTGACAGAGGAATGGCAGGTCATCACACAGGCAATGCGTCTGCGTGGAATGGCTCTGTCCATAAAAAATGTACTGCGCCGCCCTCTGTATATGCTGGAAAATATATTAGTGCCGTTTCTTTTGCAAAGTTCGGCGATTGTGGATGAAATGTCCGCAGCAGTTATGGCTCGTGGATTTGATAAAGACCATCCCCGAAGCAGTTTCCTTGAAGTGAAGATGAAGGCGCTGGATTGGATATTTGTTGCAGTTTCCGTCATTGTCCTTGTATGGAATCTGCTTTGGTGAGAGGGGAGGATTTTTATGGTAACATTTGAAAATGTATCATTTTCCTATCAGACGGGTATGGAAACGCCTGCTTCCTCTGTAGTATTAAAAGATGTGAATCTGCACATCAAAAAGGGCGAATGTATTGTCCTGTGCGGAAAAAGCGGCTGTGGAAAAACCACAATGCTGCGTCTTGTCAATGGGCTTGCACCACATTTTTACGCTGGAAACCTACAGGGAGCTGTAAGGGTACATGGCATGGACATCCCCTCGTCTGATCTGCCGAAAATCTCAAGATTTGTGGGAAGTGTTTTTCAAAATCCACGGACTCAGTTTTTTCACATGGATACCACAGGAGAAATGGCATTTAATCTGGAAAATCAAAATATGCCAAGGGAGAAAATGAAAAGGCGGCTTGAGGAAGTCGCTTATCATCTGCATTTGGAGGAACTGCTGGAACGGGACATTTTTGAACTGTCCGGCGGAGAAAAACAGCAGATTGCCTGTGGCTCTGTCTATGCGTCCTTGCCAGAGGTGGTGGTATTGGATGAGCCTTCGTCCAATCTGGACATGGAAAGCATACAAAAGCTGCAAAAGCTGATTCGCACCATGAAAGAGGACGGAAAGACAATTTTAATGTCCGAACATCGCCTATGGTATCTTAGCGAAATGGCTGACCGATATATCTTAATGGATAACGGACGGATTATCAGGGAATACGAGCCGAAAGAAATAAACGCACTGACACAGCAGGAAAGGACTGCTTTGGGTCTTCGTGCAGTCAATCCGCAGCAGCTTCATATCATGCCCGAAACCGCGAATCGAAATTTGAATCAGGAACCGGCAATCGAAATCCACGGTCTGACCTTTAACCGTGGGCAGCGCCAGGTATTGGATATTCGCCACCTGGCAATTCCAAAGGAGCGATTGTTGCGGTCATTGGCGAGAACGGTGCAGGTAAGTCCACGCTGAGTTTATGCCTTGCGGGGCTTCTCAGGCATAACGGAACGATTATGATAGAAAGAAAAACAGTTCCGAACAAAAGACTGCCGGAAACAGCTTTCCTTGTCATGCAGGAGGCAGGACACCAGCTTTTTAGCGACAGTGTAATGGGTGAGCTTACGCTAAACAATCCTTCTTTAACAGAGGAACAGGCACAGGCGGTACTCCGTGAGTTAGGGTTGGCGGGATTGGAAAACAGACACCCCGGTTCTCTTTCCGGCGGACAGCAACAGCGGCTTTCTCTTGCAACAGCGATCTGTAACCGACGTCCGGTCATGCTGTATGATGAGCCAACCAGCGGACAGGATGGGGATAATCTGCTTCGCACCGTAGAAATCATACGAAAAGCGAACGAGAATGCCGTATGCTCTCTTATCGTATCCCATGACCCGGAGCTGATTGCCCGCTGTGCCACACATATTTTACATATTCATGCAGGAGAAGTAAAAAAGCTCCTGCCATTAGATGAAAGGGGGAACATCTATATGTGGAAAGTATTTAGAGAAGATGCACAGATAAGAAAACCGCAAAAAACCGGTATTCCAAGATTGTTGGAATTTACGGCTCCATTTGGTCCCATGCTCTTTCTCTCCCAGCTTCTTGCCGGAGCGAGTGCATTATTGCTGTTAGCGCCGTTTCTTTGTGTTTATTTTGCCGCAAGGGAGCTTTTGGATTTCCTGCTTGGCGGCAGCATAGATGCGTCTGCGTTGGCGTATTGGGGGCTTTGGGCGCTTGGGTTTGAACTGGCAGGCTTGATTGTCAATTTTATTGCCCTGCTTTTGTCTCACAAAGCTGCTTTTCATACGGAACAGAATTTGAAAATGGCAGTATTGGAACATCTGTCAAGGCTGCCTCTGGGATATTTTGAAGAAAACAACAGCGGAAAACTGCGGAAAATCATAGATGAAAACAGTAAACAGACAGAAAGCTATCTGGCACATCAGCTTCCTGACCTCGTAGGGGCACAGGTGTCTATGGCTGCTGCGGCGCTTCTCATGCTTGCGGTTGACTGGCGGATTGGACTTCCTGTGCTGGTGCTTATGATGATCGGTTTTGCGTTTCAAATGTCTATGATGGGTGAAGAAACCATGAATTTTATGAAACGCTATCAGGATGCGCAAGAGGACATGAGCCATGAAGCGGTGGAGTACGTCAGAGGAATTTCCGTCATTAAAATCTTTGGTCAGTCCGTTCATTCGCTGCGCCGTTTCAAAGAAGCCATCCATGCCTACCGGGATGACGCCTTAGCCTATACGATGGCCTGCAAGCCGGGGTATGTGGCGTTTAATACTGTGGTAAACTCCTCGTTTCTTGCCTTGATCCCGGCAGCCTTGATTGGTATGGCAGCCGCGGCAGATTTGGAAACATTTGCACAAAACTTTTTATTCTATTTGATTTTTGCACCTGCCTGTGCAGCTATGCTGAACAAATTGATGTATATGACCAACTACAAGATGCAGGCTGTGGAATCCATGCGGCGCATTGATGAAATCCTGCTGACAAGGGAGCAGGCAGAGCCAAGAGAGTTCAAACTGCCGCAGGGTAATGATGTAAGATTCGACCATGTGACTTTTACTTATCCTACAGGCGAGGGCCCTGCCATTTCCGATGTCAGCTTCCTTGCGAAAGGCGGAACCGTGACTGCTTTGGTAGGACATTCCGGCTCAGGCAAAAGTACCATAGGCTCTTTAATTCCACGGTTTTATGATATTCAGGAGGGGTGCATTTCCATCGGAGGCGTAGCACTTTCTTCCATGAACAGGAAGGCGTTGATGGAAAGAGTTGCCTTTGTATTTCAAAATCCAAAGCTGCTGAAAGCAAGCATTGAAGAAAATGTCCGGGGCGGGAAAAAGAACGCAGCCGCAGAGGATATTTTGAACGCTCTGCATTTAGCTGGATGTGATGATATTCTCGAAAAACTCCCTGATGGAATCCATACGATGATTGGAGGAAAAGGTGTATATCTTTCCGGTGGCGAAATACAGCGGCTCGCTATTGCGAGAGCAATATTGAAGGATGCCCCTATCATCGTTTTGGACGAGGCCACCGCTTTTGCAGACCCGGAAAATGAAGCACAGATTCAACAGGCATTGAAAGAACTGACAAAAAACAAAACGGTAATTATGATTGCGCACCGTCTCTCTACCATTACCGATGCAGACCAAATCATCGTGATGAAGGGCGGACAGATAGCGGAGTACGGCAGACATGAGGAATTAGCTGCAAGACAGGGCGAATATGCCCGTATGTGGACAGAATATCAGAAGTCAATTCGCTGGCAGATGGATAACGCAGGAAACACCGCAGGGGTGCACCATGATGCCCTGAAAAGCGGGCAGGAACAGGAGGCTGCAACATGCTGAAGAATTTACTCGGATTGAGCGATGACGGAGTGCGTGAACTGAAAAGGGGTATCGCTGCCACAGCGATTTCCAATTTAGCGATTATGGCTCCCGTTTCGCTTTTAATGAAGGTAACGATGGCGCTTTTAGATAAAATATGTGGCGGCGAAGGTTTTACCTTCCGGTCAGATGTCATTTTGCTGATGGCAATAGGGCTTTGTGGAATTATCTTTTTAACACAATGGGTGCAGTATCATCTTACCTATACGGTTGCCTATCGGGAAAGTGCAAACCGGCGAATTACTCTGGCAGAAAAGCTGCGGCGGCTTCCGCTCTCTTTCTTTGGGCAGCGTGACCTTTCCGACCTGACGTCCACGATGATGGGTGACTGCTCAAAACTGGAACGGATATTCTCAAATGCAGTTCCGGGGCTGTTTGGAACAATCGTGATGTTCCTTGTGGTTTCCGCCTGCTTGCTCTGTGTCGATTGGCGTATGGGACTTTGCATTGTCCTTCCAGTTCCTGTTGCCGGTGTGATTGTATTTGCCGGAAGAAGGATGCAGCAGAATGCGGAGGAAAGAATTACGATGCCTATCGTGCCGCTTATGACGGTGTGCAGGAGTATCTTGATGTAGTTTCTGAACTTCGTTCTTCTGGAACGGAGCAGGAATATTTAGCCGGAGTAAGAAAAAAACTGGACAATGTAATTGCGTGTGCATTTCGCAATGAGCTTGTTCCCGGTACAGTAGTTACGCTTGCACAGTTTGTCCTTCGCTTCGGCCTGGTGACGGTGTTGCTTGTAGGCGGGGGTTTAATGTCACAGGGAAGCCTCTCTGTTAATATGTTCCTGCTTTATCTGCTGATAGCAGGCAGGATTTATGAGCCGTTTGGCTCCTGCTTCATGCTGATGGCTGAAATGTTCTCCGCACTGGTCAGTATCCGCCGGACAAAAGAAATGGAGGCTACTCCGGAACAGACCGGTGCGAATGTCTGCAATAATCAAGGCTTTGATATTGAATTTTCCAATGTGGAATTTTCCTATAAGGATACCCCTGTGTTGAAAGGCGTTTCCTTTGTAGCAAAGCAGGGGGAAATTACTGCGCTTGTAGGACATTCCGGCAGTGGAAAATCAACCGTATCCCGATTGGCAGCCCGCTTTTGGGATGCAGATAAGGGAAAGGTTCTGCTCGGCGGCGTGGATGTAACGACCATAGAGCCGGAGGTGTTGTATCGAAACTACTCCATTGTTTTTCAAGATGTTACCCTGTTTGACAATACCATAATGGAAAATATCCGGCTTGGTCGGCAAAACGCCACGGATGAGGAAGTGATAAAAGCTGCTAAAGCAGCAAGGTGTGAGGAATTTGTCTCCCGCTTGCCGGAGGGGTATCAAAGCAGAATCGGAGAAAACGGCTGTACCCTTTCCGGTGGCGAACGCCAGCGAATTTCCATCGCCCGTGCGATTTTGAAGGATGCGCCGGTCATTATTCTGGATGAAGCTACCGCATCTATGGATGTAGAAAATGAAAGCATGGTGCAGGAGGCGTTATCTGAACTTCTGCGCGACAAAACTGTACTCGTGATTGCCCACCGTATGCGTACTGTGGCAGGGGCAGACAAAATCGTGGTGCTGGAAGATGGCAAGGTTGCAGAACAGGGTAGACCGGAAGAGTTGATGAAGCATGGTGGTATTTTCAGCAATATGGTAAGGCTGCAGGCGGGAAGCTAATAAGATTATCTGTCATATGTTATTGGTTAAAGGACAAGGCAGCACCCTTTTTGCGTGCACTGCCTTGTCCTTTACTATTGATTTTTGGGAGAAAACTTTTTATAGTTATGGATGCTTTTTCTGTAGGATATTTTTCACTTCTGGACAAGAAAAAACAGTAAACCTTTTTGATTTACTGTTTCTGTGTTAGTTTTTATTAAAAAATTGTTTTTTACAAAAGCTAGGATTTTTAGTTATCCCCAATGTGGAATAATCAATTGAAATATAAATGCAACTATAACGGATATTCCTAATTCTAAAACAAATTCTTTTGGCTTTCTATACAAGATTAGAACACCTATTATCCATGTTATAACCTCCATAAGGTCATACATATAAAAGCCTTGTAGGGGATTAAGATTGAAAGCCTGAGCAAATAACACTCCAATAATTGTTCCAGAAAGAACAGTTGCAAAAACCCCTTTTCCTTTTGCATACCAGCACATGTATGCCATAAAAAAGGATACACAAGCAATCACTACCCATATCATCATATAAGTTTTCGGCAGAAAATCTAAAACATAATTGCAATATAAATAATACCCCATCAGCATACTAATCAAGAACGAAAATGTGTTAATAGATGCTCTCAAAGGAGATTTAGAATAAACTGATATTATTGTTCCAAGCAAAATCCATATAGATAATCTGCCAAAATAATTTACAACATTAAGTTGTTGAAAAATCATTGGGAAATAATTGCTTGCTGTACCATCAATCCATTTCTGAAATACTCCAAGTGCAAACCCAAATAACATGAACCCTACCGTTGCCAATATATATTTTGAAGTAACACCTTTTTGAGGTATTCTTATTTTTTCAAGAAATACTTTCATTTTCTATTCTCCGCCAAATTCAAATTTTGTTTATATTAAATCTTTATAGCATTTTTTCACTTAGTATTATAGTTCTAACTCGTTTTTCTTTACCTGTGATAGTCGCTTTTCTTGTTCCTGTAACTGCTCTATACAAGTCTTAACTTTTTCTGCTTGTTCTACTTCTTCTCGGTATCTTTTAAGGCTCATGTAGTCTTATAATTCTTATCTCGTAAATCGGTAATGCTATCTTTTAATTGATTGATACTTGTAATGTTTTTCTCTTTGAGTAATTGATAACTTTCCATATATTTCTCTAAGTCTGCATTATTGTTATCTGCGTTTTTATGGATAAGATTTTCAAAGATTGACAACAAGTTTTCTTTGGGTAGGAGGGTGGACTTTGTATTTTCGTTTTCTGTTTTTTCTTCTTTGCCAATTCCTCTTATCCAATTTAACAAGGCTTTTATTCTTCTTGAGATTTCTTTTAAAATCATATTTTGATGTTTGATTTCTCGGTTGATATTCCCTCTATCTGTAGCTATGCCTTTCTTCTCCATTTGGGTTGCTGACACTCCTAAATGAATGGTCGGTATTTGTTCTATGCCTTGTCTTTGATAAGAACGATGATCCACTTTGTCCTGTATGCCGTTTTCATCAAGGATATATTCCTTTTTTGATTTTGCTCTCCATGTTGTATCTTCGTTTAGTGGTCGCATAGTAAGTAAGATATGGCAATGTGGGTTTCCATCATTTTTATCATGTAGAGCAATATCAGCACACATTGGAAATTCGTGTGACAGAACTTAAAGCTCTGATTGCTACCGAAAAGGAAAGCAGTACCAATGTGGACGGTTTTCTCTCAATCGTAAGGAAATACACGGATATTAAGGAGCTTACCCCGGAACTTATCAGGGAATTCGTAGAGAAGGTCTATGTGTACAAAACTGAACGTGTGGACGGCTTTAAGATACAGCGCATCCGGATAGTGTGGAACTGCATCGGAGAGGTTGTACTTCCCCATAAGGAAAAATCCCTTAGTAGCACCGGCTTTGGCTCTGCTTTTTTTGTTCGATTTTTTCTTGCGCCGATTCTTTCTTTGTTCACTTCTTTTTCATAAAATAGAGATAGTATGGCTTGACTATATTGTATGAAGGAAGAAGTATCATTAGAATGATAGGAACAGATAGAACCAAATGCATAAGAAGTTGTACAGCATACCCGTTGCTTACAGAGTATAGGTAGAATTATAAAGTAAATAGATTTATAAAAGTGTAAGTAAAATAGAAAAAAGTGTAAGTAAAATAGAAAAGAGGAAAAGATTGAGTAAACAGGTATATAGCGGAATAGGCGGTCAGGCTGTAATAGAAGGCATCATGATGAAAAACGGAGAGAAATACTCCGTTGCGGTTCGGAAGCCAAGCGGAGAAATCGACGTTATGGAAAGCGAGTACCTTTCCCTTACGGATAAATATCCTTTTTTGAAGCTCCCATTTTTAAGAGGAATCATTTCTTTTTACGACTCCATGGCTTTAGGAATGAAATGCTTAAGTCACAGTGCAAGTTTTTATGAGGATGATGAAGGCTCTGAGCCGGGAGCCATTGAAAAAGCAATGGGTAAAATCTTTGGCGATAAGCTTGAGCAGGTCTTATCGGCTCTTGTGATGGTCTTCTCCTTTGCTGCTGCAATTTTTATTTTTGTAGCACTCCCGACCATATTGCTGAATTTCTTAAAGACAGTCCTCCCGATTGCACCGATGCTCGCCTTTTTGGAGGGACTGCTTCGTATCCTCATATTTATTATTTATATCAAGTTGATTTCCGGGGCGAAGGATATCCGGAGGACTTTCGAGTACCATGGGGCGGAGCACAAGTGTATAAACTGTGTGGAGCATGGACTGGATCTTACAGTGGAAAATGTTCTTCTCTCCTCCAAGGAGCATAAGCGCTGTGGAACGAGCTTCATCGTCTATGTGATGATGATTTCCATTTTCCTCTTTATGTTCTTGCAATTTGACAGTCTGTGGATGAAAGTTTTGGCGCGTCTTCTTCTTATTCCCGTGATTGCCGGCATCAGCTATGAAGTACTTCGCCTTGTGGGTATGGTGGACAATGCCTTAACTCGCATTTTGTTTATCCCCGGAATGTGGATGCAGGGCCTGACGACGAAAGAGCCTGATGCCGAAGAGGTGGAAGTAGCCATTGCTGCTGTGGAAAAGGTCTTTGATTGGAGGGCATTTCAGAGGGAACATTTTTCGGAAAAGCCATAAAGGAAAGGCAAGTTTTTGATGATAAAAGTGGATGAAACTTGATAAAAGTAGGTGAAAAATATCGGGTTTGGGCAATACTCGATACAGAAATTGCCGGAGAGAAGGACAGAGTTTGAGAGAAGACGGGAAAGAAAAAAATGGGAAAGAAAAAAAGATGGCAAATAGTCTGAAAGAAGAGTTTTTAAGGAGTCAAGATGAGAAAGGACTAAGCACCGCCTTTTCTTTTCTTGATTTGGAAAAATACGCTCTTCCGCTCCTGAAAGAAGCCGGTGTAGAAGAGGCAGAGTTGGACATAAGACTTCTTTTACAGGAAGCCTTTTCTTTGGACACAAAGGACTATCTTTTAGGAAAAAGAGAGGCGGTTTTTACCCTATATAGGAAAAGAGCAGAAGAGAAGCCGGCACTTTCGTCTTCGCGAGTTAGCGGAGATTTAGCGCTTTCTTCTTCTGCTGATGAAGAGCCGGATTCCGCTCTTAACCGTTTTTTTACCTTTTTGGAAAAACGTCTCTGGCGTATTCCTCTTTCTCAAATTCTTGGCAGGCAGGAGTTCTTCGGCCTTTCTTTCTTGGTCAATGAAAATGTGCTTAGCCCAAGGCAAGATACGGAGTGCATTGTGGAGCGCATTTTGGAGGAAGAAGAAAAATGGAAAAGTCTCGGAGAGCAAGATAAGAGAAGTGGTAAGAAAAAAGAATTAACAGACGAAAGTGTAGGGGTTGCCGGATGCGAAGCACTTAGTATCCTGGATCTTTGCACCGGCTCGGGCTGTATCGGCCTCACTCTGGCAAAAAATCTGCACTGTAAAACTGTACTGCTTCTCGATAAGTCGGATAAAGCGCTGGAAGTCGCAAAAGAAAACTACAGGAGTCTTTTTTTAGAACAGGAAAGTGCCAAAGAAGAATGGAAATGCTCCGTGCTTTCCAGCGGAAGAGAACCGGATCCTAATCGAATACGAGAGCAAGTGCTTAATCCTTCCGTGCATTTTCTGGAATCGGACCTTTTTGATGCGCTTCCTTCTTTTATGGAAGAAAAAGGTATTTCCGCTTTTGACATTTTGGTTTCCAATCCACCCTATATAAGGCGTGATGTAATAGAAACACTCGATGCGGAAGTTGCTCTTCATGAGCCCGCCTTAGCTCTGGACGGAGGGGAGGACGGCCTTGATTTTTATAGAAGAATTGCAAAGGAGGGGAAGCGTTTTCTTTTTCCGGGAGGAAGAGTCTATGTGGAAATCGGCTATGACCAAGGGACTAGCGTGAAAGACATTTTCCAAAAAGAAGGTTTTTTCGATGTGGAAGTTTTTCAAGACTATGAAGGGCGAGACAGAGGTGTTCGAGGAACTTTTCTGTAGGCATTCGAGGAACTTTTCTGTAGGCATTCGGGGAACTTGCCTATAGGGTCCGAGGTGGTTTTTTGCAGGATCCGAGGTGGTTTTTCCGCCTTGACACAAATTAGTCAATCCATTACTATTAGAAAGGTTATTTTTATGATGTAGGAGAACATTTTCACTACATGATAAGTTTACAAGTTTTAAGGTGCATATCGCCTTGAAATAAAAGGAAAAATGTGGTTTATGCGAAGGATTTGCATAAGAAAGAGAGGGTATAATGAGCTACTTAGAGATTGAGAAGGTCATTGGAAGAGAGATTATTGACTCCAGAGGAAATCCTACCGTTGAGGCAGAAGTTACCTTAACTGACGGAACGATTGGAAGAGGTACTGCACCGTCAGGCGCTTCCACAGGTGAGTTCGAGGCACTGGAGCTTCGTGACGGCGATAAGTCCCGTTACGGCGGAAAGGGTGTTTCCAAGGCTGTTAAAAATATTAATACCATTATTAACGATATTTTACTTGGCATGGATCCGATGGATATCTATGCGGTAGACCGTGCTATGATTGAAGCTGACGGAACAAAGGATAAGTCCAAGCTCGGTGCTAATGCTATCCTTGCTGTTTCTATCGCAACCTGCAAGGCTGCAGCCAATGCTTTAGATATTCCCCTTTATCGTTTCTTAGGCGGTGCAAACGGAAACCGTCTTCCTGTTCCGATGATGAACATCTTAAACGGTGGAGCACACGCTACCAACTCCGTTGATACACAGGAATTTATGATTATGCCGGCAGGCGCTCCTTCCTTCCGTGAGGGTCTTCGTTGGTGTACAGAGGTATTCCACGCTCTTCAGAAGATCTTAAAGGATGAGGGAAATACCACTGCAGTAGGTGACGAGGGTGGTTTCGCACCGAACTTGGCTTCCGATGAAGATACGATTGAGCACATCTTAAAGGCAATCAGGGCAGCAGGGTACGAGCCGGGTAAGGACTTCGTTCTGGCTATGGATGCAGCCTCCTCCGAGTGGAAGAGCGAAAAGGGCAAGGGATTCTATCATCAGCCGAAGTCCGGAAAGGATTTTACTTCTGATGAGCTCATTGCTCACTGGAAGTCCCTAGTAGAGAAGTACCCGATTTACTCTATCGAGGATGGACTCGATGAGGAAGACTGGGAAGGCTGGGAGAAGATGACGAAGGAGCTTGGAGATAAGGTTCAGCTCGTTGGGGATGACCTTTTCGTAACCAATACAGAGCGTCTTTCCAAAGGAATCAAGCTTGGATGCGGAAATTCCATTCTCATTAAGCTAAACCAGATCGGTTCCGTTTCCGAGACTTTAGAGGCGATCAAGATGGCTCACAAGGCAGGATACACCGCTATTTCTTCTCACCGTTCCGGAGAGACGGAGGATACCACCATTGCTGACCTTGCAGTAGCATTAAATACCTGTCAGATCAAGACCGGTGCTCCTTCCCGTTCCGAGAGAGTGGCAAAGTACAACCAGCTTCTTCGTATCGAAGAGGAGCTTGGCGAAGCTGCTTGCTATCCCGGTTTCGGTGCTTTCAATAGAAAGTAATAATTAGGAATATGCGATGCTCATTTTGCGAGTACAAATAGAGAGACTATGCTGTTGCAATGTTTATCTGTGACAGTTATACAGGTATAAAGGACCCGAGAGGAATCGGAATGGATTCCTCTCGGGCTTTTTATATTGTTTTCTGTCGAGAAAAAAATTCAAAGGAGCAGGAAGTTTCTGTTTTAATGATTTTTTTAATAATGATAAAAAAATACTCATATTAATTTGAATTTTAAGAAAAATAAATGTTAGAATGAAGGAGTATTTGTAGAAGTTACGGTAGGAGGTGCCTATGGGATTTTTTGATGAACTTGGAAAGAAGATTTCCGGTGCAAGTCAGGAAGTAGTGCAAAAGGGAAAGGAAATGGCAGATACTGCTAAGTTCAACTCCATGATTCATGATGAAGAAAGGAAGATTTCTGCTGTTTACGGGAAGATCGGTAAGAAGTATTTTGAAGATTTTCAGAATGCGCCTACAGAAGGGTTTAAAGACTTCGTAGACGAGATTCATGCTGCTCAGGCTAAGATTGCCGAAATCCAGGAAAAGCTGAAGGCTTTGAAGGCTGACGTGACAGAAAAGGTAGAGAATGTTGCTGAGAAGGCAAAGGATGCTGCTGAGAAGGCAAAGGATGTTGCAAGCAGTACTGTGGAGCAGGTGGCGGAAGACGCAAAATCCGTAGGGATAGAGGGTGCAGCCAAGGTAGAAGAAGTGGCAGCCAAAGTAGAAGATGCTGCAAGTGATGCGGCAGACGCTCTTTCTAAGGAATAGTTTTTTGGAGAAATAAATTAAAAAAGGAATAATGTATAGGGTGTTTATATATTGAGTGGTGCGGGGATTCCGCACCATTTTTGTATACCGAAGAGATGTTCATCTCCCAAAGGGAATGCTTCTTAAGCCTATATCTTTTCTCTTAAATCAAGAAAAGACAAAACAGAAAGACTTTTTATTAGGTAAGCCTTTCTTTGGCTATAAGATTGACTTTAGATAAATCGGGAAAGATTGACTAACGAAAAATCTATGCTAGACTAGAATCGTTATTTTTTCGCTTACCATTAAAGAAGAAAAGAATGGGGCGGAGCAGTTGAAAAGGGAAGAAAAAAGGAGAGTCCATGGAAAGAAAACCATACTACATTACCACGGCGATTGCTTATGCATCCGGAAAACCGCATATCGGAAATACCTATGAAATTATCCTTGCGGATGCGATGGCACGTTTTAAGCGCTACGAGGGATATGATGTGTTTTTTATGACCGGAACCGATGAGCATGGACAGAAGATAGAGGGAAAGGCGAAGGACGCCGGAAAGACACCGAAAGAGTTTGTCGATGAAGTTGTAGGAGAGATTCAGAGTATTTTTGATTTGATGAATACTTCCTACGATAAATTCATGCGTACAACGGAGCCATATCACGAGAAGCAAGTTCAGAGGATGTTCCGGAAGATGTATGAAAAAGGGGATATTTACAAGGGTAAATATGAGGGTTGGTATTGTACTCCCTGCGAATCCTTCTGGACAGATTCCCAGCTTGTAGACGGAAAATGCCCTGACTGCGGCCGTCCTGTGGAAAAGGCGAGTGAGGATGCCTATTTCTTTAAGATGTCTAAGTATGCGGATCGTTTAATGGAGCATATCGAGTCTCACCCCGAGTTTATACAGCCTGTTTCCCGTAAAAATGAGATGGTGAACAACTTCTTAAAACCGGGATTACAGGATCTTTGTGTTTCCCGTTCTTCCTTTACATGGGGCATCCCTGTAGATTTCGATGAGAAAAATGTAGTTTATGTGTGGCTTGATGCGCTTACAAACTATATTACCGGTATCGGCTATGACACGGAAGGTGCACACGGTGAGAACTACAAAAAATATTGGCCGGCAGACTTACATCTCATCGGAAAGGATATTGTTCGTTTCCATACGATTTACTGGCCTATTTTCCTGATGAGCTTGGACGTTCCTCTACCCAAACAGGTATTCGGACACCCATGGCTTCTTACTGCGGCAGGAAAGGCGGAAGAAGGCACAAAGATGTCCAAGTCCAGAGGCAATGTAATCTATGCGGACGACCTCGTTCGGCTCTTTGGTGTAGATGCGGTTCGTTTCTTTGTTCTGCATGAGATGCCTTTGAGAATGATGGCGTAATCTCTTGGGAGCTCATGGTAGAGCGCTACAATTCTCAGCTTGCGAACATTTTAGGAAACCTTGTGAAGCGTACCATTGCGATGAGCAATAAGTATTTTGAGGGAGTTGTAGAAAAAACCTCTGCAGTAGATCCGGTGGATGAAGATTTAAAGAATACAGTGCTTTCCCAAGCGAGGGTGGCTACTGAAAAGATGGAAGAGCACAGGGTTGCCGACGCGCTTACTGCTATTTTCGAGATATTTAGACGTTCCAACAAATATATTGATGAGACAGAACCATGGGTTTTGGCAAGAGAAGAGGAGCTTGCTCCACGCCTTAAGACTGTGCTTTACAATTTGACGGAGTCTATTGTAATCGGAGCATCTCTTTTGGAAAGCTTTATGCCGGATACGGCAAAGACGATTTTAGAAGAGCTCGCTACGGAAAAGAGAGCCTTTGAACAGCTTAGCGAGTTTGGTCTTTATCCGTCCGGAACAAAGGTTTCCGAGAATCCTTCTACCTTATTTGACAGAAAAGATTGGAAGGAAATCGAAAAGGAAGTAGAGAAGATTACCGAAGAGCAGATTCGTAAGGCTTCTTTGGAAGAGGAGAAGCAGGAAGGAAGAGCGGCGCTAAAGAGGGAACGGAAGAACCTGTAGCGGAAGGCGACGCAGCTAAGGATGCAAATCCTGTAGTGCTTCCTTATAAAGACGAAGTAAGCTATGAGGACTTTGAAAAGCTGGATTTCCGTATCGGCAAGATTCTTCATGCGGAAGAGGTGAAGAAATCCAAGAAACTTCTACTCTTCAAGGTACAAATTGGAGAAGAAGTTCGGCAGATTCTTTCCGGAATCAAGTCGGCCTACCATCCGGAGGATTTGGTTGGAAAGAAGGTAATGGTTCTTGTGAACTTAAAACCCAGAATGATTGCCGGCTATGAGTCTCAGGGTATGCTTCTGTCTGCAGCGTTTGAGCAGGACGGAGAAGAGATTTTATCACTTATGACCTCTTTGCGGGATATGCCTGCAGGAGCGGATATCGCATAATATGACTGCATTGACTGCACTGGACACAAAGAAAAAAGGGGGAGGGGTTTCAGCGGATTTGCTGAAGCTTCTTGCCCTTGTTTCCATGACCATAGATCATTATGCTGCTATCGTGATTTACAATGGGAATCTCTATGGCTTTTCTACAGAGTATCATGAAATGGCAATTGCTACAGCGGAAGGAAAACACTTGATGCAGCTGTATCATATTTTCCGGACCATCGGAAGGCTGGCTTTTCCGATTTTTGCCTTCCTCTTAACAGAGGGCTTTATTCATACAAAAGATAGGAAGAAATATTTCTTCCGTGTACTTCTTATGGCTATTTTCTCGGAAGTCCCCTTTGATCTTTGTCTTTATAATCAATGGTATAATTTTTCCGCACAAAATATCGGTTTTACCTTATCTTTGGGAATTGCTGCAATGTATTTTATGAAGAAATTTCGGAGAAAGTCTATTTTGAAATGGACTTCGGTACTCATCTGTGCCGCTTTGGCAGAGCTACTACGATGCGATTACGGAGCTTTAGGAATTTTTCTTATTGCTTCTTTGTATAATTTTCGAAAGGAAAAGGCACTTCGTATAGCCTCTGGCATGTTTTTCTCCATATCACTGTCCTTGGCTAATTTTGGAGCGGCAGCCCTCAGTTTTATTCCTATCTTTTTCTACAATGGAGAAAAAGGGCGTATTCCCTTGGGAAGACTCTTTTATTTTTACTATCCTTTGCATTTAACTTTGTTTTATCTTTTTGATTTATTTCGGTGCCAAAAATCACAGCGTAGAATTTCGTGATAAATGCTATTTAAAAATTTTCTTTTAGTCGAAATATATTTTGCAATAGGAATCAGGCGGTGTAACTGCGATGGTAGAGAAAAAGTAGTAGGGAGAAGATGATGATATTTGACACGCACTGTCATTACAATGACGAATCTTTTGATTCGGATAGAGATGACTTAATAAAAGGGCTTCCGGGAGAAGGAGTGGACCGAATTTGTGAAATCGGCTACAATTTGGAAAGCTCGGAGAAAGCCGTACATTTAGCCGAAGAATATCGGGGAACAGGCCTTTCGATCTATAGCGCTGTGGGCTTTCACCCGCAAAATGCCAATGAATTCAATCCTGATTCTTTCCAAAAGCTGGAAGAGCTGAGTTATTCCGAGAGTGTAGTTGCAATCGGAGAGATTGGTTTGGATTACTATAGATTGGATAAGCGAAGTCCTATCGAAAAAGAGCAGGATGAGGAGAAGAAAAAAAGAGGGGAAGAAGTTTTTGAGGACTTTGACCCGGAGCCCGCAATGCAGAAGGAATGCTTCATTTCCATGATTGAGCTTGCGAAAAAGAGAAATCTTCCGATTGTGATTCATTCGCGAGATGCGGCCTTGGATAGTTTTCGCATTGTAAGGGATCATAAGGCCTATAAAAACGGAGGCATTGTGCATTGTTTCTCCTATCCTTTGGAAGTGGCTAAGGACTTTGTATCGCTTGGTATGATGATTGGGATTGGCGGTGTATTGACTTTTACCAATGCAAAAAAGCTGAAGCAGGTGGCGGAGGAGATTCCCTTGGAGCATATTGTGCTTGAAACGGACTGTCCTTATATGGCTCCTGTGCCGGTAAGAGGTACGAGAAATTATTCCGGAAATCTTCGTTATGTAGTGGATTTTCTTGCTGATTTAAAAGGAATTTCTGCTGAGGAAGTGATTCGTGTAACAGCAGAGAATGGGGAAAAAGTGTATAGGATACAATAGACGAGTTTTGAAAATAAAAAACTTCGGGAACTCCACCTAGGATGACCCACGGCACATGAAAGGTTTACCTTAGTGCTGCTATGTTCCCATCCTGACACGGTTCGGTATCTCCCATTGCGTGGGGCCCAAGCTTCATTGCCCCCGAAGCAGTAGAAGTATAACGGATTTTCCAAGGCTTTGCAAGTCTATGCAGTTTTGCCGCACTTTCTCAATTTAGGACATAAAAAAGCTTGAATAGGAAAAGGGTATTAGGGTCATAGAAAATGGAAAGTCAAAGATGAATGAGACATCAAGTAGAGAAATGATTTAATCAAGAGTAAGAAGGGACTATGCAATTTTCGGAAATGATATTTGTAGGGGCATTTCTTCCCCTGTTTCTATTTTTTTCTTTTATAAGTAAGAGTATTAGAGGGAAAAATTTGGTTTTTCTCTTCTTTTCGATTGTTTTTTTGCTTTTTCAGGGGTTGCTTTCTCTTGGTGTTTTGCTGTTACTTAGTTTGTTCAGCTTTTATGCCGCAAAGCGCTTAAAGACGGAGAAAAAGTATTTCTTTCCCTTTAGCATTGTTCTCCTTTTACTACCGCTTCTCTTTTTTAAGTACAGTGTATTTTTTCGTTTTCTTCCGCAATGGATAAGAGGGCTTATGCCCTTTGGAATTTCTTTTTACAGTTTTCGTCTGATTTCTTATCTTGCGGACTGTAAGGAAGGCATGGAGCCGGAGGAGAATTTCTTCCATTTTGCAATTTATGCTTTTGCTTTTCCTGTTATTTCCCAAGGACCGATTCTTCGTTATAAAGAGATGAGAGGGGAGATTGTATCGAGAGAGAGTAATTTCACCAACCTTTCTCAGGGCTTGTTCCGCTTTTCGTTCGGATTATGGAAAAAAATGATTTTGGCGGATGAGCTGGGAAAGCTTTCCACTTCCTTTCTTCCTATGGAGAGACTGACAGGTCTGGCAGTCCAAGGAAGCAATGCACCTTCTTTTTTGGCGGTCTTTTTTTCAAGTCTTGCATTTATGCTACAGATTTATCTTGATTTTTCCGCCTATACGGATATGGCAGTCGGTATAGGTGAAATGGTCGGATTCAGTATTCCGGAGAACTTCCATTATCCTTACGAAGCAAAGAGCATCCGGGATTTCTGGCGTCGCTGGCATATTTCCCTTTCTTGCTTTTTTAGGGATTATATCTATATCCCCTTAGGCGGGAATCGTCTCTCCTTTGGGAGAAGAGTAATCAATCTTCTTGTGATCTGGATTCTTACCGGAATGTGGCATGGAGCAACAGCAAACTTCATTCTTTGGGGCTTATATTATTTTATGATTATCGTTATGGAGTTGCTTATGAAGCATATAATCCATAGATTTCCGATTCATCTTCCTGCTCGGAAAAAGGATGAGGCAAATATAAATGAGCCGGCTTTACATGAAAAAGAAATAGAGAAAAAATGCAAATGGAACATTTTTAATCCGGCTTATGGTAAGACGGTAGTACTGCATATCTACACTCTTGTTGTTGTTTTTATTTCTTGGATTTTTTTCCGCTATTCGGATTTTGCTGTTTTGAAAAATGTTTTAAAGAGCCTTTTTCTCTTGAGCGGAAATGCATTTTCGGATGGAAGAAGTCTGATTTTATTTCGAAATCATATTTTCCTTTTTCTTTTAGCTGTCCTTTTTTCAACGAGTCTTTTTCAAAAGCTGGATGCTTTTTGCGAGGATTTAATGCTTCGCGGACGTATCCGGAAAGAGAAGAAAGGAAAGAGAGAAGAGGAAGGCTTCTACGGTATGGAGGAGGAAGCCGATATGGAAGAGATAAAAGATAGAGGCGCAATAGATGTCGGTACAATAGATGTCGGTACAATAGATGAAGATACAATAGATGAAGATACAATAGATGAAGATACAATAGATGAAGATGCAAGACCTAAGTTTGGTGTGGAAACTGAAGAAGATATCAAAGAAGATATCAAAGAAGATATTAAAGAGGCAATGCAGGAAGAATCCGGTCTTTCGGAGGAAGAGCTGAAACGACATAGCATAGCTTTAAAGAAGATTCAAAGAAAGACGAAGTGGACTATTTTCTTCTTGGATCATGGAGAGAAGATGTATTACTTTGTGAAAATATTACTTGCTTTACTGGCTTTATGCATTTCTTTTGCAGCAATGGCGGGACAAAGTTATACCCCGTTTTTATACAATCAATTTTAATTAAAATTGTAGTTTGAAGTAAAAAAGATTGAGTGACTACAAAAGTCATTTCAGGAAAAAAAGACCTTCTTAGTAGGAGTGACAGAAAAAAAGCAGAAAAAAGATAGAAATAGCAGAAAAAGACAGAAATAGCAGAAAAGATAGCTGTGGAAGAAAAGAGAGCCGTGGCGGAGTAAAAGAAGTAGCGGGAGGTAGGGGATGAATTGGAATAAAGAGAAGGGAACAATATATGAAGCGCTTGCAGTTTCTGTTATATTGCTCTTTTTCCTGTGCGTTTTTGTTCTCGGAATAGCTCTTCCTTTACGAAAAAGCTATTCCGATGAGGAGAAAAGGGAGCTGAAACATTTCCCTGCGTTCTCCGTTTATGCAGTATTAAACGGGCAATATTTTAAAGACATTTCCAGCTGGTACCAGGACAGCTATCCGGGCAAAGAGGAGTGGCTTTCTCTGTCCGGAAAGGTACAAAATCTTTATGGTTTTCAGGGAGATGTTTTGTATGGCGAAGGGAAAAATGTAGCGGAGAGCATTCCGGAAACAGGGGAGATGGCAGAAACCTTTGCTATAGAAAACATAGAAGAGACCAGTCCTGTTTCAAACGAGGGAAAGAATACGGAAAGGGAAGTAGAGACTGCTTCCGATTCGGAATCGTCGGATAATGGTTCTTCCTCGGAGAACAAGAAAGAACAAAATTTTGAAACGGATGCGGAAGGAAATCTTGAAATTCAAAAGGCGGATGCGGATGTTGCCTTACAGGGTGAAACGGTGGGGAGCCTGTATTTGAGTGGAAAGGAAGCCTTTGAGCTTTATTATTTCAGTGAAAAAGGAGTCAGAAGCTATGCTTCCCTTTTAAATACAGTAGAAAGCTTATACCCGAATCTCGAAATCAGCACCCTGATTGCACCGAATTCTTTCGGCATCCTCCTGGACCCGCAAATACAAGAAAAGTTGGCATCTTCCGGCATGGATCAGGCGATTTCCTATACCTACAGTTTGATGAATCCGAAAATCCATAGTATTGATGTGTTCAGTTCTCTTATGCGGCATAAAACGGAGTATATTTATTTTCGGACAGACCATCACTGGACACAGCTCGGGGCTTACTATGCCTACGCGGAGTTTTGTAAGGAGAGGGGACTTGCTGCAAATCGCTGGAGAGCTTTACAAAGGCGGAGTATAAGGATTTTTACGGTACATTTTATTTTTATATGAATCGTCCTGAGGCTATGAAAGGAAATCCGGATACGGTCATTGCGTATACCGGAGAAGTAAATGATATGCGATTTTTGGATGCCTCCGGGAAGGAGTATTCCGGCAATCTTATCAATGATGCGGAAAAGATGCTTCCGGGAAATAAATATAATTGCTTTATGTTGGGGGATCATCCTTATGCGGAAATTCACAATGAAAACGGAGAGAAGAATCTTATTGTCATTAAGGACTCCTATGGAAATGCAATCATCCCCTTTTTGGCCCAAAACTATAAAAATATTTATGTCATAGATTATAGGTATTATGATAAGAAATTACCGGAGCTTATAGAAGAGAAGGGAATTAATGAGATTTTATTCGTGAACAACGTGATGGGAGTGGGAGAAAGTCTGTCTGCTAAAATGATGACCTTGTTCCGCTAATGTCGTTGACACATGTTTTCTGATACCTTAAAATAGATACGTTATATTGATGAATAAATATGGAATCCGTAAATTTCGCAAGAAAATATTTGCCTCACATATTTGTACATTAACAAAGGAATATTGAAGGAGGTAGTAACAGTGAACCAGCCATTGGCAATCGCCATTACCGTGATCGTGGCAGCTGTGGTAGGGGTCATCATGTTTATCCTCGGACAAAATAAAGAGCGGTCTATTTATGCAAAAACGGTAGGGAGTGCCGAGGAAAAGTCCAGAGAGATTATTGATGATGCCATCAGAACAGCAGAGAATAAAAAGAGAGAAGCCTTACTGGAAGCAAAAGAAGAAGCTTTGAAGGCGAAGAATGATCTGGATAAGGAACTGAAAGACAGAAGAAAAGAAGTTACTGAGTTAGAGAGAAGAATTTTAAAAAGGGAGGAAAGCTCCGAGAAGAAGGCGGCAAGTTTAGAACGAAAGGAAGCAGAACTTTTAAGAAAAGAGGAAGGACTGCAGTCTAAAGAGGGAGAACTTGAGCAATTACATAATCAAATTGGTAGAGTTGGAAAGAGTATCCGGATTGACCAGAGATCAGGCCAAGCAGGAGCTTTTGGCGTCCGTGGAAGACAGTATCAAGCATGATACCGCTTTAATTATCAGAGAATATGATGCCAGAGCAAAGGAAGAGGCGGAAAAGACGGCAAGAGAATATATCGTGGAGGCTATCCAACGATGTGCGGCTGACCAGGTAACGGAATCTACCGTTTCCGTTGTGCAACTTCCTAATGATGAAATGAAGGGACGAATCATCGGACGTGAAGGAAGAAACATTCGCACCTTGGAACAGCTTACAGGAGTAGAGCTGATTGTAGATGATACACCGGAAGCGGTTGTACTTTCCGGTTTTGATCCGGTACGTAGAGAAGTGGCAAGAATCGCTCTGGAAAAGTTAATTGTGGACGGTCGTATTCATCCTGCCAGAATTGAAGAAGTGGTTGAGAAGAGTAGAAAAGAAGTAAATGATACCATAAAGGAAGAGGGAGAGTCCGCTACTTTGGAGCTGGGGCTTCACGGAATTCATCCGGAGCTTATTTTCCTTTTGGGAAGAATGAAGTTCCGTACTTCCTTCGGACAGAATGCGTTGCAGCATTCCATGGAGGTTGCACAGATATCCGGACTTTTGGCGCAGGAGTTGGGACTGGATACACGTCTTGCAAAGCGTGCAGGTCTGCTTCATGATATTGGAAAGGCGATTGACCATGAGGTGGAAGGAAGCCATGTTGACTTGGGAATCGAACTTTGTCAAAAGTATCATGAGCCGGAAGTAGTTATCAATGCGGTGGCATCTCACCATGGCGGAACAGAGCCGACATCCATGATTTCCTTTATTGTGGCAGCGGCAGATGCGATCTCTGCAGCAAGACCCGGTGCAAGAAGAAAGTCCTTAGAGACCTATACCAATCGTTTGAAGGAGCTGGAAGAGATTGCCAACTCTTATCAGGGTGTAGAAAAGTCCTTTGCTGTTCAGGCAGGTCGTGAAGTGCGAATCATGGTTGTTCCGGAAGAGGTCAGCGATGATGATATGACTATTATGGCAAGAAACATTTCTCAGCAGATTCAGGATCAGATGCAGTATCCCGGTGTGATTAAAGTCAATATTATTAGAGAGTCAAGAGCGGTAGATTATGCGAAGTAAGAGCTTTGGGCTTTCCTACATTATGGCTTAAGTAGAGCGGCACAAAGTCTTTAAGGGCTTTGTGCCGAATTTGTAATTCTTAAGGAGTATTACTCGCGAAGTGTGCAGTATCTTGTTTGTGGCAAGTATTGTTTGCAAAATCTGTGGTTTCTTTTGCATAAGCTATGTTGTGTGAAACTTGTGTGGAATTAGAACATGAGGTAAGAAATGGAAGAAAAGAGTAGAAAGGGTAGAAAGAGAGGAACAAAAAAACGTTCCCTGCTTGGATTTTTTGTAAAATTTTTCTTATCCATAGCAGCTATACTGACAGTTCTTTCCGTTGTGGGATTTGTTTTCTTTATCCAACCGGAATTGAGTCGCCTTCGCGGAATTGCGTATGAAAAGCTTGCAGGGAGCAATTTAAAGGATTTAACAAACGCTCGGATACCGTGGTTTTGGATTATGAAGGGAAAACGCTGGGAACCATCAATGCCGGACATTTTGTCTACGTTACGATTGATCAGATTTCTCCCAATCTTCAACGTGCGTATATTGCACAGGAAGATAGAAAGTTCTTAAGCCACAATGGTGTGGATTACAAGGCTACATTAAGGGCTTTTGTGCAGCTGGTAAAAAATAAGGGAAAGATTACCCAAGGCGGATCCACTATTACGCAGCAGGTGGTAAAGAATACATATCTGACGGCGGAGCGGACCTATACTCGAAAAAAATTGTAGAAATCATCTTGGCACAGGAATTGGAAAAGCGTTACTCCAAGGCAGACATCATGGAGATTTATTGCAATACGAACTTCTATGGCAATAACTGCTATGGTGTAGAGGCTGCCAGTCAGTTTTATTTTGATAAAGCGGCAAAAGACCTGAGTATAGAAGAGGCGGCAACCTTGGCGGGAATATCGAATGCCCCCACTCGTTACGATCCTTTGCGTCATCCTGATAGGGCGGTTAAGAAGCGAAATCAGGTATTGAAATCAATGGAAACGGTGGGCTACCTTTCCGAAGAAGAGTATGAGAAAGCGATTTCTACTGAATTTACCATTTCAAAAAACACACAGAAGTCGACGGATGAAGATTATCTTAGTGCCTATGCTTTATACGCTGCAACGATTCGTATGATGGAGGTAAATCAGTTTCCCTTTACCTATCATTTTAAAGATCAGACGGAGAAGGAAAAATTATCAGGAGCAGTACGAGGAAAGCTATGCATATTACAATAGGGAGCTTCGGGCGGGCGGATATACGATTTATACCTCTTTGAATCCGGAGATTCAAGCGCAGGCACAGGAAATTCTCGATCAAAGCCTTTCCAAATTCCGGAAGTACAGGAAAATGGCAAGTTCTCCATGCAGGGAGCGGCTGTTATCATAGATAATAAAAGTGGATATGTGGTAGCAACAATCGGAGGTAGAGGAACGGAGGATAAGTACAATCGTGCTTATCTGAGTTTCAGGCAGCCGGGTTCTGCTATTAAGCCTTTACTGGATTATGCGCCGGCGCTGGATCTTGGGGGTATTTCGTGCTGCAAGTTTGATTGATGACCATAAGTGGGAGGACGGTCCGTCCAATTCAGGCGGAAACTACCACGGGGAGGTCACACTCAGAGAAGCAACCAATCGCTCTTTAAATACAGTAGCTTGGCAGGTCTTGGAGGCTGTAGGAATCAAGAACGGATTAGAATATCTGGAAAAAAATGCAATTTCCTTGGGAATCAGTCTCAGAGATTATGATGCAAATGGCGGTTTCCATAGGAGGCTTCACAAATGGTCTTCGTATTGTTGACATGGCAAAGGGGTATTCCACTCTTGCAAATGGCGGAGTTTATGATGGAAAGACCTGTATTTTTAAAAAAATAGAGTCGGAGAAGAACGGTGTTGTAGCGGATGAGAACAGTCTTCAAAGCACGCAGGGTATATAGTGAGGATACAGCGTTTATTATGACCGATATCCTGAAAGGAACTATAAATACAGAGTATGGAACCGGACGTGGACTTCAGTTGAAGAATAAGATGCCCGCAGCGGGTAAGACGGGGACCAGTAACGGCTCAAAGGACACCCTGGTTCTGCGGCTACACCAAGTATTACAGTATGGCGGTCTGGGTAGGACACGATATGCCCGTGGAAATGCCGGGAATATACGGCGCAACTTATGCAGGAAAGATATGGAAAAATGTGATGGATACCATCCATGAAGGCCTTCCTGCGGAGGATTGGGTTCAACCCGATACAGTAGAAAAAGTTACGGATGAACAAAGCGGAATAATGGATTACGTTTCTTTAAGTGCGAAGAAAAAGGGAGAAGAAAGTCAAAAGAAGAAGGAAGAAAAGGATAATAAACAGACTGTAATGAGAGACTTGGAAAGATATGAAAATCTTAAGATTGCAAGTATCGAGGATATTTTTACAGCGAGAGCCCTTTTTTCTGAAATTCGGGAGCTCTTAAATGAGATTTCCGATGAAAAGTTTAAAGCAGAGTATCAGGAAAAGCTTTTTGCTAAGCAGAAGGAATTTCTAAAAATTGAGGAAGACTGGAAAGATGAAATTGAAGAATACTTAAAAAAGCAGGAAGAAGAGTCCAGTCGTAATGAGTCGATGGAAGAGAGTAAAAGTAAAAAGAGTCAGAGGATAAGACTTCCCTGTAATATAAAAGAGAGGCCTTTCTTTCTTCTCTTACCGCCTTGCAAAAGCCCGGAATATCAGGATGGAGATACGGAGGCTCTTATTGCCGATGCAATAGAGCGCCTGAAAGACTTAAATGGTACGGAGGATTTTGCATCGCTTAGCCAGCAACTGGAAAAAGCTATCAATCGAGTTCGAAAGCTTCCGACAAGAAGTTCGGACAGCGGTAGTTCAGGTGGAGGCTCGCCCTTTTATAACGGACCCGGAGAAGGGAATTTTCCCGGAGAGGCGGATAGTGAAAATGGACCCGGAGTAAGTCCGTAATATTGAGACGGAAGAAGGAGAGAGATGGAAGTATATAGGCTGGAAGCTGCGTGTAAGGATTACCTTTGGGGGGGAGAAAAATTAAAGAGCGAATATCATATTCCTTACTCAGGGACAGCACTTGCAGAAGCATGGATGCTTTCCTGTCATAAAGATGGGGAAAGTCGGATTTTACCGGCAGAAGCACCATCTATTGATGCGTCACCGGCAGAGGGAAAGGAGAGGCTTTCTCTGTTTTTAGAGAGATACCCGGAAGCATTAGGGACAATAGCTGGACAATTTGCATTCTTTCCGATACTGATCAAACTGATAGATGCAAAGCTTCCTCTTTCTGTACAGGTCCATCCGGATGATGAGTATGCGCTTAAGTATGAGGGACAGCTGGGAAAGACGGAAATGTGGATCATCCTGGAAAGAGAAGAAGGCGCATTTCTTTTATCTGGGATTTTGAAAGAGGACTACAGTAAAGAAGAAATTCAGAAGGCAATTCAAGAAAACTATCTTACTGACTTACTCAAAAAAATCCCGGTAGAAAAGGGAGATGTATTCCTCATTGAGGCAGGAACAGTACATGCTATCGGTGCAGGAATTCTACTTGCGGAAGTACAGGAAAATTCAAACTTAACTTACCGCGTTTATGATTATGGACGGAAGGATAAGTATGGAAAAGAAAGAGAATTACACATTGAGAAAGCACTAAAGGTATTGCATACCGGAAGACTTGCAAAAATGCCTGCTCGGTCTACTTCGGAGAATATAGGAAACTGTGCATCTTCTGAAGGAATGAAAAAGCAGGAGAAACCTAGGCTGTCTTATATTGAACGTCTAGGATCTTGCAAATATTTTACGGTGGAACGGTTAAAAGACCGCTTCGGAAGAAGTTTATAGGCGAAAAAGTAAACGAAGATAGTTTTTTTATTTGCAATGCTGGTGGATGGCAAGGCTGAGTTAGTTGGCAGGAGAGCCCTGGAATCACAAAAATCCTATCCATTCTATAAAAAGCGGAAAAAAAGGAAACGGATTTTTTTATTCCGGCAGGAAGAGGAGAGTTGTTTTTTTCCGGAGAAGGAGAGTGGATACTCAGCTTTTTTTAGAACTATAGATAGAGACATCAAGGAGAGACTTTTTATGAAATTTGAGATCAAGGAATTACTCGTACTAGCTTTTAATGACGGCAGTTATGGCAGTGCTGTCACCAATATCCATACCTGTCGGTCCTGTGCCGATTTCACTTGGTACATTTGCGGTTTGTTTAACGGTTGCGGTATTGGGGAGAAAAAAATGGGAACGATATCCTATTTGATCTACTTGCTTCTCGGCTTAATCGGGCTTCCGGTGTTTTCCAATTACGGAGCGGGACTTGAAAGCTCTTGGGACCTACAGGAGGATATCTTTTCGGAATGCTGTTTTTGAGCATTGTAGGAGGATTCGGTCTGGATCATTTTCCCCGGACTTTTTGTTGTTCAGTACGCATCTCTTTCCTAATCGGCATTGCACTTTTGCTATGTATTTGGAACTTTATGGCTTTGCTAAGGTTCTTTCACTGGATATGGCAAAGGCAGTATCCCTTGAGTGCTACCCTTTATTGTTCCGGATTGCATCAAAGTTTTTTTATTGCATTGAAGCTGGGTAAAAAGTTGCGCTCTGCAGTAAGGCTATGGAAAAATATATAGCATAATGTATAGAAATATATAGCGAATCCTATATATTACAATGCGTGAAGAAGTGTGTATAAAGTAGATATAGCAATCCATATAGTAGTGCATAGACGATAGCACGGATATAAATTATTGAAGGCTGAGTTTTCGTGAGAAACAAAGAGTAAGATAGAATGGAGTAAGGATGGCGGAACGCTTCGAAAGAACAGAGCTTTTGTTGGGTCGAGAAGCTATGGAAAAACTGAAAAAATCCAAGGTAATTGTTTTTGGCGTTGGAGGTGTAGGGGGCTATGCCGTGGAGGCCATGGCAAGAAGCGGAATAGGAAGAATTGATTTGGTAGACAATGATTTTGTCAGCCTAAGCAATATCAACAGACAGATTATTGCAACGGATTTAACAGTGGGAAAAAGTAAGGTGGAAGTGATGGCGGAGAGAATCCGGAGCATCAATCCTGACTGTGAAGTGCATTGTTTTCCGTGCTTTTATCTGCCGGAAAATAAAGATGAATTCTGTCTTTCCGACTATAATTATGTAATTGATGCGGTGGATACGGTAACGGCAAAAGCTTGGCCTGATTATGGAAGCACATCGTCTGGGAGTTCCCGTTATCAGCGCAATGGGAGCGGGAAACAAACTGGATCCGACCGCTTTTAAGGTTTCGGATATCTATAAAACCAAAGTCTGCCCTTTGGCAAAAGTTATGCGAAGAGAGTGCAAGAAACGCGGCATAGAGTCTTTGAAAAGTGGTTTATTCAGAGGAAGAGCCTACTGTCCTCTGAACAGAGAGGAAGAGAAGCAGAGAATGGGCTCTTCTTCCCGCCTTGAAGAAGGGAGGACGTCTGCGTCTAGACGAGATACTCCCTGGCTCGATAGCTTTTGTCCCTCCGATTTGCGGGTTTATATTAGGGGGAGAAGTTATAAAAGATTTACTGGGGAAAAAATAGTTCTGAAATTGTTGTGTCAGTAAGATATCTCCTTATTATCTTCCTTTAATTCGACGAAATTCTATTGTACGTAGTATAGAATTTGGGGAGTAGTGATGGAGCGAGTTCATAACGATGGACGGGATAAGAAAGGAATCCGCAGTTATACGCACTCCAAGAAGGAGAAGAGAAACCTTGCCCGTTTAGAGCTGGAAAAAGCATATTGAATCTCATATCGAAGAAGCTATTGCAGAAAAACAGGTAAAAGTGTACTTGCAGCCCAATGTGCGTGGCTTAACACAGAGAGTGTGCGGAGCGGAGGCACTCTCCCGTTGGATTGACCCCAAATACGGGATGATTTATCCCGGTGACTTTATTTCCGTACTCGAAAAAAACTTTAAAAAAATACATTTGTTGGATCTCTATGTTTTTCCGTGAAATCTGTAAAAAAATCTGGGAGAAAGATTAGAACGAAAGGAAACGGTATTTCCGATTTCTTTAAATTTTTCGCGTTTGGATTTTAATATTGGCGATTTTTTGGATCAGCTGGAATCAATAGTAGAGCAATACCATGTACCAAAAAACTTACTGCATATTGAAGTGACTGAATCCGTGGTAATGCACAATGAAGGCTATATGAAGTATGTGGTGAAGAAATTACATGAGCTGGGCTATCAGGTTTGGATGGATGATTTCGGCTCAGGCTATTCTTCCCTAAATTTATTGAAAGAATTTGAATTTGATACTTTTAAGATAGATATGCGTTTCTTAAGTGATATGGGAAAGAAATCACTGATTATTATCTATTCCATTTTATATATGGCGAAGGAGATCGGCATACATACTGTTGCGGGAAGGAGTGGAAACCGAGGAGCAATTTCGCTTTTTTAAAAGCATGCAGGCTGTGAGCGTATGCAGGGATATTATTTTGGAAGGCCGGAACCGATGGAAAACTGGCTTTCTGATTTGATTGAGAAAAATGGGGTAGAAAGTAGAAAGGAAGACTACCTATTTGATCAAGTCGGACTGGTCAATATTATAAGTCCGACTCCGTTTGTATTGGATCGTTTGGATGATTCTCCAAATATTTACGGATTTGAAACAGTTATTCCTATAGCGGTTTGTTCTGAGACCGGGGGAAAGATATGCCATTTGAATTTCACTGAACCTTATCGAGATAATCTCTTGGACCTGGGCTATGCTGGAACTCATGACTTTCAGGATGCCTTAAACAACAGAAAAGTTTTTGCTTTGCGGAGAAAAATACGAGATATTATGATGCTCGCAAGAGATTCCATGGAAGTGGAATCGATGGACTTCATTTCTTCTGGAAAGCATTGTCATCTGCAGGCAAGACTTGTGACCAGTATGGATGAATGCTTTATCTATCTGATTAGGATTGATGTTCTGACAAATAATCGTGTGTTCCGAAAGATTAAAGATATGAATGATACTATTCGTACACTGTATTCAGTTTATGATATGGTCATTCTATTGAACCTAAGAAGCGATACTTTACTGCCGGTGTATATGTGTGAATTGTTTGATAGAATTGAAGAGAGTGACAATCTTTCCGCTGAAATCAATAAGTATGTCTATAAAAAAACGTACATCCTGAGGATAAGGAACATTGTAGGGCCTTTTTAAATCCTCAAGATATGTGGGAAAGACTGAAGGATTCGGAAGAAGGATTTTTATTATCGTATTTTAGAAGTAGAAACAAATACGGTAAATTTGTATGGAAACGTTTTGTTTTGGTTCGCTCTTATGATATAGGGGATGAAGAAAAAGTAGTACTGGGTGTCCATGCCTTAAGTATGGATAAGTTGTCTATACTTTTACAGGAAAGTAAGTCCTTCTTTTCTGAGGATTTCAATGAGGAATCGGAAGGAGCACTGGACTTCTTTAAGTAGAGAATAGCTTAGGAAGGCTTTGTTGTCCTCGTGCCCTTTGAAGAGATAAATAGAGCCAGAAAGTCCAGCGAAGCATAGAGAAAAATCGCTGTTTCAATCAATATGAGGAAGGGAAGATAGTCGTGTAATATAGAACTGCCTTTCCATAGATAAAGTAAAATCGGGAAAGCAATCATTAGGATAAGACCGAGCAGGACTTTTCTGAGTTCCTTTTTGTACTATTCTTTTTTCACTTGTTTTTTTGTTCTTTAGATTCATAACGTATATTATCTATAGAGCGCAGTTTATCTTCTTTTTCTTTATTTTTGAAAAGATTTTTTAAGCCGAAGAGTAATTTGTTTTTTTTCTCTTCTTCTTTTTCTTTTCCTTTCTCTGTTTCTATATTACACTCACCTTCTACCGGCTGTGAAAGGGACATAAATTCAGAATTGTCCGGAGTAGTGGTAGTTGCATTTCCATCTATGTTTTTCATATAGTCTGCATATTTATAATCGGATAGATCCAGTTCCTGAAATGGAAGCGGATTTTTGAGAGACTTATTTTCAAAGGACTTATTTTCAAAGGAATTATTTAGGGAGATTTCTTCTATGGCATTCCCAAAGAAGTTTTTTTCGAGATTATTGAAGCGTTTTTCTTTTGTATTGCTTGCCTTATCTTTTTGCGAATACAGAAGTTGTAAGATGGATTTAATTTGCAATGTTTCTGTTTTCTTTTTTTGGTGGAGCAGGTAGGCGGAAAGAATTGCTTGTTCATCCTTTTCATCAATATTATCAAAGATAAAGTCAATCAAATCTTTGATTTCTTCATCCGGATTTCCGGAAGCAGAGGGAATTAAAGGGAATAGAAAGCGGTTATTTTCAGCATCAAAGAATATTTCCTCTTTTTTCAATCCTAAGATTTCCGGAGAAAGAAGATATTCTTCCATCTGTAATAAAGTGCTGTGAATGGATTCAAACAGCGCAATAATATGTTTTAAATTCATCGGTTTTTCCGCGAAATAATCAACTATTTTTTCATAGGGGTAGAAATTATATTGAAAAAAATAGTTTCCGTTTCCTCTTGAATCAGGCGAAAGGGAAGAGTTCCCGGAATGAGGCATTGTTGAATGATTTTTTTGTTCATGACTTTTTTTCTTTCCACTCCATCCCGTGAAGATAGAGGTAGCTGTGTGTGAGATTTTTCAATTCTCAGAAAAATTCCGAGGCATAGCTTTTTCCTTTCTTGATGTAAAGTTTAAGAGGGGCTAGATTCTGTCTTACTTTTTATCACTTTCCGTCTTTTTGCGGAGCAGTAAATCTTCCGCTACGGAGAAAAAAACGAGTATAGAGTTCTACTTTAAAGAAGTCTTTATCTTTGTCCAAAAGTATGACTGTTTAATTCTCGGGTAAATTCTTTTTCGCTTCTTTCCTTTATGGTTGTATGAAGAACAATGGTACTTTGGAGAAGCAAAAACGATACAGACAAAGCTGATAAAAAGAACAAGACTGGTTTCAATACTGTGCATAATATTCCTTTTCATTCGATGGAGCAGGAGAGTGGTGAGTGGTGTAAGTGGCGACGTATTGATTTTTTTGAACAGCTGATTAGGAGGAGCTTTTTTTCTTTCGCTCTCACATTCATGCAGAGAATATTTGAATAAACAGGTATAATGCTCCGGGTATAAAACAGGGAATGAAGGGAAAGGAGAGTTCGTTCATCCTTTTCTTCTTTTTTCTATTGAGTAAAAAGAGCAGAATAGAAACAATAGCGGAGGAGAGCAAGGCGGAGAGAAAGAAGAAGAAAAAAACTCATATAATTCATATATAGCGAAGAGCAGAGCAGGAAGTAAGCATCTCCCTCTCCCAGGGCGCCCTTAGACCACTTTGTAAAAGCTAGCATGAAGATTGAAAAAAATAGGGGATAAAAGCTGTATAGAAAGGGGAGCGTGAAAGAAAAGGAGCTTCTAAAAAAATAGTGCCATTCACTAAAAAGAAAGAAGGGAACTCCTACTATAAAAAATATCTGTATAAGATAGCGGGGCAAAGATTTGTTCCGAAAATCGTATACTACGGCGAGAAGAAAGAACAGAAAAAAACATAAGGACTTAAAAAACAGGAAAAAGAAAATATCTTGCATGGATACCTCCTGATGGAGAAAGTGAGTTGGAAGGACTTGGGGAAATAATTAGCCTCCACAGCGCGGACAGGCGTGTCTTCCTTCGGAAATTGCCTGCGATAGAGGGATTTCATGGACGGAAGAGCGCATTGCCGGACAATCGGTGCTACTGTGATACCTTCTTCCGGCCTCAGTATAATAAACTACGGCACTGTTTTTTTGGACGGTTTACAGGCTTTGCAAGGAGAGAATTTTCCTCCGTATTTTGCCTCACTTCCATCTAGAGCCACTGCACTACTGCGTATAAATTCGTTTGAGATGTAGGTACAGTCTCGGCTTTTATGGTAGACTTTAGAGGGACCGTCGATGACATACACTGTTTCCTCCTCTTCTTTTTCTTCTTCGGCATCTTTCTCCCACCTTGCTCCTTTTACTCCAATCCATGCTCTTCTATGTGCGATGATTTCCTGATAAATGGATTTTTTGTCGATAATGGAAAGGGGAATTAATTCTTCATATTCAAGGTCCAATAGAATTTCTTCTTTTGTAATTCGCGATTTCCAACTGCGAATGTTTTGCATTCCTTCCATATTCACTTCATTTGGAAGAATAAGATCTTCTAAGGCAGTTTCTCCAACGGCAAGTATTCCTTCAATGTTAGGAATATCCTGTACAGCAGTTTTCATGATGCCATAATGTTCTAAGTATTTATACATACTGATAGAGCGGGCATTTTTCTCCAAAATGGTAGAGATTTTAATGCTACGGTTTAGGATTAAAAGAGGCGTCATCAACATAACCATGGCTAGAATGAAAAGGCTTAGAGACAGAGAAGCTTCAATGGTCATGGAAGCGGAATAGGATTTCATAGAGACTCCTTTAGTGACTGAGATTTTTATATTTATAATCCGAGTGCAGGGTGAAGCGATATCTGCTATCACCGGGATTTACACCTATCATGTCTAAAAATCCTCTATGATAGAGACTGTGCCTAGACTCTATTCCGGCATCGGTAGAAAGATAATATAAGCATTGCTTCATTTGAAAGGAAGCTTCTTTTTCTGAAACCGTAGTACGAATATTTTTCTCCATACAGTAGAGCATGGCATTGTTGATTTTGTCCTGATGAAGTAAGCCTTTAGTAAAGAGAAAAGCCCGAAGATAATCGGTATAGGAAAAACCGCGTCTTTCCTTTTTTTCACTTTCGCCGGATAATAGGGAAGAAAAATCCAAGAGCTTACTAAGACCAAGGTCCCAGGAATCTTCTCCATGCATTAGAGGTACTCTTTCGTCATTTAAAAGATGCTTGATATCCAATAAAGCTTGAGCAAAGGCCCATATTCCGATAACAAAGATACTAAAGACGGCTATCACGATAGGATTCGCTGTTGCTGCGAGAAAGCCGGTGACAAAAGTTTTTCCACTTCCCTGCCGTTTCTCCGTATCACAGACGATATGGATAAAATTCATGGATTCTCTTACTGCTAGAAGAGCGGTGACCTGTGCTGCGAGGTTCTCATAGTCGCTCTTTTTTTCCGTGCAGTAAGTATTCCACCTCCAGTCCCTCTGCATTACTGAAAGGAATGGTGTTTCCATTATCCTCCTTGTGATAGGAGTGAAAAGTAACGTAGGGAATATTCTCCCAATAATCCGACCTGCAAGGGGTTGGCGACGGATCCTGCCGTAAAAGGGGAGTCTGTGTAGCACTCTGTGGTACTGGGGCATTCCCTTCCTTTGGGAAGGAGTAATTCCAGGAGCTTCTTTTTTCCCAATTCTTGGATACTTTCGAGTATTTTTTTGTTTTTCTTATTGATTTTTGTGACGGAACCTCCGTATACAGGCATTTTGAGGCTTTGCCATTCTCCTGCAATACTTCGGTAAAAAGCATCGATTTCTGCTTGCAAGTCATCTTCATCTTCCTCCTCATCATCGTCTTCGTTTCTTCTTCTTTCGCGCTCTTCGCTAATATAGTCCTCAAAAATTTTGGACGGTTTCTTCAATGTTTTGAATACTGTTACCGAGACTGTCACATTCTGCGGGGAAGAGGTCAATCGTTTGGCGAACCTTTCCTCCTTCATTGACATATTCATCATAGCTTTGTAATTCCGATTCAATTGCGCGGATTCCGTCTTCTTCTAAATTGACTTTTTCCAACTCGAAATCTTGTCGTAATTCCGCTATCTTTTCCTTAAGAATCTCTGCACGTGCATCATAACGCTGCACGGTGCTCTTTAATTGCTCTAAAGTGGAACGGAGAGAAGAAGAATGCCAAAAGAAACCGGAGGCATCCTTGCTATGGAGATCGGACAGGGCTTGAGAATGAAGAGTGCTGCTGTTTTTACAACACTGATCAATGTCATTGATACAGTCTTCAAGATATTCCACATCATAGTGGTTTAAAATATATTTCTTCCGTAGACGTTGTATACTGTCCGCTTCCTTTTCTTTTTTACTGACTTCTTCTAAAAGAGAGGGAATATCTGTCCCGCTTTGTTTTTGTCCTATAAATTCCAAAGCATCTTTTGTGAGCAGTGCAGGGATATATTCTAAAACTTCTTCTTCGAAGTGATTTTTGTTCTACGAGACTGCCCTTCCGGAGAAGGAAAAAAATCATCTTTCACAACCTTTGCCGGAAAAAGATTTTGTGCCTCGGAATAGGGTTTAATAAATGTTTCCAATTCTTCCTGTAACAAGGCGTCATCTCGGTATTCCAGAGCATAGATACGGTAGTTTTCCCAAAGAGGCCTGTGAAATTCAGAAAAGAGAGATTCCATGGCACTGTTTAAAGCAGTTTGCATATAATATCTTTGTGCGATTGTTCTTGCAGACTCCGTAATCGTCAGAATCAATGCGGCAATCAACACGAAGCTAAGGGAAAGAAATACCGTAATGGAGGCGGAAGACTTTCTTTTTATCATGATTTTTCCTTTCCATAAGAGAGGGGGGGTTAGACGGATTTTGCGTTACTTTCGATTTTCTTTAAGATGTCATTAAGAACATTCTTAATTCTATCTCGGAAGATAACAACGAGGGATATAAGGACTACGATAATGAGAACCAACTCAATTGTTCCCAGTGCTTCATTTCCCTTGATTAAGTTCCGTCTCTTTTTCTTACATTGTTCCATGTGGGAAAAAAGCCAAGCGTCAAAGGCATATTGAGCCTTGACTAAGTTTTGTAACTGCATAATAACCTCCTTTTAGAAATGGCAAAATTGCCGGATAGTTTGCAACATGCAAGGCATGCTGTATATTACAAAGCAAAGAAGAGATTGCTGTTTGACAAGTTCTACTTTGCAGTAATATTGAATTAATATTTTTTTATCCCATAGATTGCATGGCAGGATAAATAATAATGAGCATGATGATAAAGAGCTGCATGAAGAGGGGAAGCAGGAGTTTGGTGCTTGCCTCTTCTCCGAGTCTTTTGGCTGTGGACTTTCGCATTTCGAAGGCTTCTTGCATTTCCACCTGTAATTGCAAACGAAGATGTTTACTTCCGTTTTTTCGGTTTTGTTCAATCACGCTGATAAGCTTGTTATAAGGACGTAGTGCAATCCTTTTGGAAAAATCAAGGTACGCTTTCCCTTCTCCCACATTGCTTTTTAATTGATTTAGCAAGGTGTGCAGTTCTTCGTATAAGGGATGGTTTTCCAGCCCGCATTGATTAACTAAGAAGCTGTATTGTTTACTGATTTCGGAAAAGGCATTTCGCAGAGCAAGTCCTGCACCAAGGTAGACAACCAGTTTGGATACCAGCTCGGAATAGTCAAGATTTAGGGAGTTTTCTCTCCTTTTGTTTTTTTCTTTTTTTCTTCTCTTTCCTTTAGAGGGAGAAGAAGCGCAAGAAGAAGGCCAAGAAGGGGAATGAAGAGATAACGTCGAGATTGTTCTTCAGTAAAAATGATTTTCTTTCCTTCAATTTCCCGTGGTAGTTCCAGCTTGTCGCTTCCTCTACCCTCGGAGTTTTGGGATGCTATTTTCTTTTCCAGGAGACTTCGTAAGCTTTCTAAAGAAGTTTTTTCTTCAGGATAGATTCGTATGGGAAAGAGATAGGTCGGAGAAGAGTAGAGATAGTCTTCCGAAGTTCGAAAATAATTTTCCAGCTCTGCATCATCAGGTCCTTCTTTGGGGGAGAGAATGTTGGTGCTGAATTTTATTTCGAGTATTCCCTCTAAAATTTGATCTTGTTCCAAGAGCTCATGGTATATCTTTCCCTTATCTCCTAAGATGGAACGATAGTTCAGAATCAGCTCTAAATTATCGTCTTCCGTGATTTTTTTATCTCCATTGATTAAGGCTGTAGGAGTAAAACTCCAGCTCATTTTCACGTTTTCTTCAGGAAAATAATTTGTTAAATGAAGAGAAGTTTTTATCTCGTCAAAGCTTTCGTCCTCGGATAAAAAGCAGGCTTTTCGGCTTTTTTTCATGCAGGGAGGAGAAAACTTGATCCGCTTCTTCCTTGGTATAAATTCTGGGAGAGACTTTGATATTCACATTTTCCTTTTTCGGGATTTATTCCCTCTACCTGAAGAGGGAGATTGTATTCGTTTCCGCCGATTCCTTCACGCTCCAAGATGTAACCGGATTGGATATGACCATCCTTTTGACTTTCCAAAAGAGAAGAGAAGAAAGTATAAGAGAAACAATAAGGATGCCTGCCTGTTTTTTTATCATTGCTTCATCTTGGGAAGTGAAGAAGCGGAGTAGCTTATGAATGTAGGGAGCGATTATTTTCATTTTTTTCACCGTGTATGAATTTGCAGAATTATATCGGAATCGAGATGATTTTTTTGAGAAAGATAAATGGCAAAGAGATAAATGAGGAGAGCCACAGTCATGATAATCCTTCCCATAATGGAGCTGTATAAAATGGAAAAAGAAATCCGGAGAAGAAGTATTGAGATAAAAGATGATAAAAAAAGGGTATGCCGTTCATGATTTTTTTGCTCAAAAGCGCTTTGCGGCACTTAAGGTTAGGATTTCCTCTCGTATCGTTAGTTTGTCATGAATAATGGAACTGCTGTGTTGAATGATTTCACACAGCTCTCCTCCGGACCGTTTTGCTACCAGAAAAATTTCTGAAAAATTATGAATGTCATCGAGTCCTGAACGAAAGGCAAACTGAGAGAGCGGTTCTTCTAGGGGACGATTCATGGAAAGGGCGTGTTTTATCAGTTTTAGTTCCTCCACCATATAGCTGTTTTCCCCTATTAGTGCGGAAAGGTCGGGAATAGTGGCAATAAAAGCATTTTCAATGGAATAGCCTGCACTAAGAAAGGAGCTTAGAATGGAAATCATCTCTTTAAATTGAAGCAGAAGTTGGTTTTTGTCTTTTTTCGAAGACCTGATCGAAGGAAAAAAAGGAATAAGTAGAGAAAAAAAGGAATCAAAAAGAGAAAGAGCAGAAAGGAACGATAGAAGGTATAGCTGATGACAAGAAGCAGCAGTAAGGATTTTCCCAAGTGCCAAAGATATTCTCCTAAACTGATTTCATATTCCCTATAGTCTATGGAGGAGCTTTTCTTCGTGAGACAAATCCGACAGCTTTTCCAGAACTTTCCCATTGTACTGATACAGTTTTTTGAGTTTGACTTCTCCATTTTCCACTCCTACTACTTCACTGATTTCCAAAAACTCTTCTTTTTGTGATCCTTCGTTCTTCCAAGATGCACCATGATTTCTATTGCGGAGGCGATCATGTTTCGAATGGAACTCAAAGGAAGTTCCGCTCCCTGCAGGACCATAGTTTCCATTCTGCGCAGCATATCCTGACTGCTGTTTCCATGTCCGGTGGAAATGCTTCCATCGTGCCCGGTGTTCATGGCATTTAACATATCCAGACATTCCTTACCACGGACTTCTCCAACGATGATGCGGTTGGGACTCATTCGGAGAGAAGCCTTAATCAGATCGGAAATTGTGACAGCTCCCTCGCCTTCCGCATTCGCATTTCGGGTTTCCAAAGAAACCAAATTCTCTACGTCCTGAATCTGTAATTCCGCACTGTCTTCGATAGTGATGATTCGCTCACTTTTTGGAATGAATTGGGAAAGGGCATTTAAGAAAGTTGTCTTTCCGCTGTTCGTTCCGCCTGAAATGAAGATGTTGTAAGAACTTTTTACCAGACTCTTTAAAAAATCTGCGGCTTCTTCGCTAAGGCTTTCGAGCTGGATTAATTTTTCGATGGTAATGGGTTCCGGGAACTTTCGAATCGTGACGGTCGGTCCTTTTAGAGCAATAGGAGGAAGAACAACATGAACACGTGAACCGTCTTCCAGTCTGGCATCTACAATGGGACTTTTGGTATTGACTGCACGATTAATACGGGAGACAATCTGTTGAATCAAGTCGGAAAGCTGCTCTTCGTTTTGAAAAGAACGTTCCCAGCGCTCCATGTGCCCCTTCTTTTCTACAAAGATTTCTCGAGGACCGTTAATCATGATTTCCGTGACATTTTGATCGTCCAAGAGCTCGGATAGCAGATCCAGTCTACGGAAGCTGTCGAAGACTGCGGTTCGAAGATAAAGTTTTTCTCTTAATGCGATATCTTTTCGACTTAGTAAAGCGCTGTCGATTTCCTGATAGAGGTGAGAATCGGAGATTTGTCTCTCTTCCAGATCGGTAAGGAGTTCTTTTTTTATTTCCTGTTTAATGTTGTCTAAAGCTAACATAGTTCCTCCTAAAGCACCATTTTTCTATATTGTTCTCTTTCTTTATCCTCCTCTTCGTAGATGTAGTGTAAGAGTAAGGATTCCGCATATTCTTTAAGACTTGCGTAGGGGCAGTCACTTATACTTGCCTTACTGATAGCGGGAGATTTCCCCCGGTTTTTTGTAGAGGTTTCTATTTCGTTTGATGTAGTTTCCTCCTCCAATGGAAGACTGCATTGAACAAATTTTTCCTGGGTTTCCGGAGAAATATTTTTTTTCAGATAGTCTTCGAAAAATGCCAACTTATCCTTGGAGACTTTATCGGAAAGCACAGGCATAAAAATCTTTTTTGCTTGATGAAAGCAATCTAGATAGCGACTCATGGAACTGTCGGTATCAATAATCAGAGCGCTGACTCCGGCATCTTCCGCAATTTTATCGAGAAGAAGAGACAGTTCTCTTGAACTTAGGCTATTGATGTCTTCGGGACTCCGTACAGGTAAAATGGTAGAGTAACTCTCTCTTTCATAGGAAAGAGCGCGAAGAATCATAGGATTCAGATTCTTTTCTTTAAAATGGTATAAGACTTCCGTTAAACATTCCCGTTCTATGGGAAGATGTTTTTTTGCTCCGGCTGATTCGGAAAGAGATAGATAGAGTGTCTTTCGATTTTTTCCTAAAAGCTTTGCTATCTCAAAAGACAGGGAGGTTTTACCGGAGCGACCGAGAGGGCTATAGACCATGAAGATATCCGCTTTTTGTTGTCTTCCGTCTTCTAAGAGCTCGATTTCTCCATATTGAAGAAGGATTTCACGCATGATCTGGTCTGCAGACTGATATTTATAGATGTGATTTTCTTTCTTCTTTTCAGATAGAAGGCTTTCATCGCTTAAATAGAGAACTCTTCCGCTTTTAGAGGAAAGAGGAAGCTTTTTTACATTCTTTTCGGATATAAGAAGGAGGTCGCTTTCTTTCTTTTTAGAAAATTGAGCAAAACTTTCCGGATCGCTTATAGGATAAATCTGGAAGGGGAGCTTTGTATTTTGGCGGAGGTAAAGGGAAAGACGTTTTGCATAGAGGCTGTCTTCATCGTAAATAGTTAGTATTTTTTCCATGTCGGATCCTTTCAAAAACGGGTTGGAGTAATTTTATATATAATGAAAAATATTTGCTGATATCAGGAGAAAAAGACTTAAGAGGGGGACTGCAGAAAGAAAGAGAGAAAAATGCAAAGGAATATCTTCTTCAAGAATATAAAAAGGAGAAGGGAAAAAGGGGTTGAGAAAAAGAAGAAAAAAATGCTTTTATCGAAGGGGAGAACGGAAAGAATCAGGGAAAAAGAGCTTCCAGTCCGCTCCCCCGCTTCCGGTAAAAATAAAAGAGGGATAGCTTAGTATAAGAATGAGAATGAGCTTTGAGGGAAAAAGAATGAGATCTGTGAACGAGGTACCGCACTGGATAAAAACCGAAATACAGAAAAAAAGAAAAGGAAGGAGCATAGAAAAAAATAAATTCGAAATCTTTCTTTTTGCAGGTCTTTTATTGCGGCGTAGAATAGAAAAAAACTAAGAGGATTTCATAGTTGGAATGAAGCATATCCACCTCCGTATCGGAAAGTGCAAGCTGCACTTGTATTCCGTGAGCTCAGTATAGAGGGAGAAAAAGAATCTCCTATACTTCATATTCGGATAATATCCATTTATAGATATTATCCGAATATCTATAATACGAAAAAGAATATTTTTTTCGCTTCCATGACATAATAATCCGCTTTCAAAACAGAGGTATGTAGGAAAAAAACAAAATGCTTGTGCTATTTTTCACAAAAAAATAAAAAAATGAGTTTTGTGCAGTAATTCCCGGAAAGACAGTGCTATAATACTTATTTATCTTAAAAAAAGGGATTTGGTCTGTGTTTCGGATGGATAGCTGTATCTGCTATTGCAGAAGCTTCCGACGATACCCGGGGAGAATGAGAGAGCATGAATATTCGTTTGGCGAAAGAGGAAGATATTCGAGAAATCTGTCAAATCTATGACTTGGCAAGAGCCTATATGCGAAAAAGAGGGGAACTTTGCGCAATGGAAGACCTACCCAAATGAGAACGATGCGAGACAGGACTTAATAAAGAGCGAGCTCTATGTAGTGGAAGAGGAAGAGATTTTTGGCTGTATTTACCTTCTTTATCGGGGAAGAGAAAAATTATAAAAGAAATAGATGGTGCATGGAGAAGGGAAGATAGCTACGGTGTTATTCATAGAATTGCGTCATCCGGGAAAAAAAGCAGGGATTACGAGGACTTGCTTTTCCTTCTGCTTGGATAAGATTCCCTATCTTCGAATCGATACCCACGAAAAAAACCGTTCTATGCAGGAAGCATTGAAGCATTTCGGATTTCAGTATTGCGGGATAGTGCATGTGGAGGACGGGAGTCCCCGCTTGGCCTTTTGATTATATAAGGGAGTAGTATGTTCGTTTTTAAACAGTGTTTTACTGGGAGTAGGACTTGCGATGGATGCGGTGGCTGTTTCTATGGCGGAGGGGATGCAGGAGCCGAAAATGAAGTCGGAGAGAAGTCTTATGCTCTCCGGAACATTCGGATTCTTTCAGTTCATCATGCCGGTGCTTGGATTTGCCCTTGTCGGTACAGTCTTTGGTTTTGCAAAGGTGCTTATGAAGTATGTTTCCGCTATTTCCACAATATTACTTCTCTATCTTTCTATAAAAAAATGTTTTTACAGTGCATACTTGAAGTTTAGGAATAAGGAAACGGAGGAATGGCAGGGGAACCTGATGTTTCAGGCCATCGGGACATCAGTAGATGCTCTGTCTTTGGGATTTACCTTCTCTCATTATTCTTTAGGAAGAGTATTTTTGGCTTCGTTCATCATAGGAATTGTGACCTTTTTTCTTTGCCAAACCGGTATTTTTATCGGAAAGAAATTCGGTACGCTGTTCTCCGGGGAAGCGGATTTACTGGGAGGCGTAATCTTATTGCTTGTGATTTTCCTATTTTAACGGATCTATTTTAGAGGAAACATAAATTGGAGAATAAGTGTTCATCTGGTATGTAAGGCATAATGAAGAGTATGGAGTCTTCATTAAAAAGAGTTTCGGGAGGGAATAAAAATAGACAGTTTTGCAAAGAGGCTTTTAAGCTGGTTTAGGGAAAATGGAAGAGAGCTTCCCTGGCGCGGAAAGAAAAATGCCTATTATACTTGGCTTTCAGAAATTATGTTGCAGCAAACAAGAGTAGAGGCGGTAAAAGGCTATTTTCATCGCTTTATTGCGCGTTTTCCGGATATAGAAAGTCTTGCTATAGCGAAAGAAGAAGAAGTTCTAAAACTCTGGGAGGGTCTGGGCTACTATTCTCGTGCAAGGAATCTTCATAAGGGTGCGAAGCAGATTGTAGAAAAATTCGGGGGAGAAATGCCGAAAAAGTATGAAGATATTCGTTCCCTTCCCGGGATAGGGGAATATACGGCGGCGGCTATTTCCTCTATTGTTTTTTCGGAGAAAATACCGGCAGTAGACGGCAATCTTCTCCGTATTTTTGCCCGCTGCAATCAGTATGATAAAGATATTCAGTCGAAAGAAGCGAAACTCTCTGCTTTCCGGTATTTTAAGGAGCGCATGACGGAGGAAGCGGCGGGAGACTTTAACGAAGCGCTCATGGATTTAGGGGCAGCAGTTTGTATTCCCAAAGGAAATATTGCCTGTGAAGCCTGTCCCCTTTCCTTATTTTGTAAAAGTGCAAAGGAGGGCAATCCGGAAAACTATCCTGTAAAGAAGGAAAAGAAGGGTAGAACAGTCGAGCAGTACAGCATTTTCCTGATTCGACAGGGAGGGAGGCTGGTCTTGACAAAACGTCCGAAGAAAGGAGTTCTTGCCGGTCTCTACAGCTTTTACCAAAGGGAGGGGCATCTGAGTAAAAAGGAAGCACTGGAAGAGGTGGAGCGTCTGGGCTTTACTCCTCTAAAGCTAAAAGAGCTCGGAAGTGCGAGGCATATTTTTACCCATAAGGAATGGGAAATGATCGGATATGAGGTGGAGTGCGGAGAGTTTCCGCTTCCCTTAGGAGTTAGAGAAGGGTTAGAATTATACACAAAGGAAGAGATAGAATCGAAGCTTAGTGTTCCGTCCGCCTATTCCTATTACAAGGCTTTTGTTTAAGTTATAGGGACTGGCAGAGCGAAATATATAACATAATGATTTTTCGGAAATATAGAGAAGAGTAGATTAAAGAAATATGAATTCAGAAAGATAGTTAGGGAAAAACACAGCCAAAGAAAAATTGCTTAAGAAGAATAAAAAGGAGCGGTTTCGGAGGAAGGAGGGAAAATGCCGGGGCAGTTCAAATACATTGATTTATATCAGACTCTCCGAAAGGACATTGTTGAAGGGCGCTATCGTTTTAGGGAAAAAATGCCTTCCAAGCGTCTCTTGGCTTCTACCATGGGGATGTCCTTACTCACAGTGGAGCACAGCTATGCTCTTTTAGAGGAAGAGGGCTATATTGAGGGGAGGGAACGAAGCGGCTATTTTGTCTCTTATCAAGACGGGCTTCTTTTTCCTGTTGAGGAGCAGCAAGAGCAGAACTTATCTTTAATGTATTTTCAAAGCGGAGATAAGGAGGGAATGGCTTACTCGGCGATTGCGAAAACGGTCCGAAAGGTGCTTTCCAAATACGGAGAAGAGATTTTAAGTCCCTCGGAGAACCAGGGAAAATATTTTTTACGAAGAGCGTTGAAGGATTATTTACGAAGGGCAAGGGGCATCTTTGTAGAGGAAGAGCAGATTTTGATTGGTTCCGGTGCAGAGCAGCTTTATGCTCTGCTTGTGCAGATTCTGGGAAGAGAGCAGAGTTTTGCGGTAGAGTATCCGTCCTATGAGAAGATGCAAAAGATTTACAAGGCAAATGGAATTACTCTCGAGTTTTTTTGGGAATGGGGAAAAAAATGGAATTCACAGTTCTGCATTGCAAAAAGGCAAAAGAGCAAGGTCTTACACGTTACTCCTTTTTCATAGCTTTCCAACCGGAATTACAGCAACGGCCGGAAAAAGAAGAGAGTATCTGGACTTTGTAAGGAGAAAAAGCAATCATTATAGAAGACGACTACGACTCGGAGTTTTTCCGCTCTGGGAAAACCCTGAGGACAGCCTTTTCAGTATGGATGAAAGTAATTCCGTATATTACATTAACAGTTTTTCAAAAACTATAGGTCCTGCTTTTCGTATGGCATACCTGCTGCTTCCTAAGGAAAGGACGAAGGAGGATCTTAAGAAAATTGCATTTTACAGTTGTTCCGTTCCTGTTTTGGAACAATGTATACTGACAGAACTTTTACAAAGTGGGGAGTTTGAACGACATATTAATCGGGTGAAGAGAAGGAGAAGAAGTGATGCGTAGTAGAATAAAATTTTTTTGGTTTTTGCCCAAGGGATTTTTCTGTCTGCTTCTTGTAGCGGCAGGAATCTTTGCGCTGGATCGAGTTTTGAAAGAGAAAATCAATTGTGCAAAGGATGAGGATTTTCCCAAAAAGCTGAAAGGTAGCAGAGGACTTGTGGAAATCCGAAGAGCGTTTAATCCCGGTTTTTCCATGGGACGCTTGGGCCGTCATCCGAAGCTCGTTAAGGCCTTGTCTGTTTTGGCAACCATTTTTCTTGCTTTTGCCCTTCCCTATATGAGTTATACAATGGGAGACGCTTTTCTTTTACAAAAGTACGGGATGGCGATGGTTTTGGGCGGTGCGATGTCCAACACTTACGATAGGGTACGCTATGGAAAAGTAACGGATTATCTTTATATCCGAATCGGCGTTTTAAAAAAGATGATTATCAATATTGGAGATATTGCTCTATACTTTGGCGGAATTCTTTATGCTTTAGGTTCTCTTATGGCCTGGATTAAGAATAGATAAATGAGAAAAATCACATTATTTATTTTAAAAAATTTCTTTTTAAAAATAAATAGTAGAAAAATGTCTATTCCTTTGTTATGATTATCTGACAAACACGAATAGAAATCGTGTTGCTTTTCTTTAAGGGGGAAAACGAAATGGATAGTTTATTTTTTGCCGTACCTGTTTTGGGTGTCTTAGGGCTTCTGTTCGCTTTATTCCAGGGACAGAAGATTCTGAAAGAGGATTCCGGAAATGAGAGAATGAAGGAAATTGCGAAGGCGATTGCAGAAGGCGCGGAAGCATTTCTTTTTGCAGAGTATCGGATTCTTCTTTTTTTTGTTTGCAGCTTATTTTTATGTATCGGTTTTGGAACAAAAAGCTGGCTTAGTGCTGTAGCCTTTATCTTTGGTGCATTGTTATCGACTCTTGCAGGATATTTCGGTATGCGCTCCGCAACATCGGCAAATGTACGAACTGCAGAGGCTGCAAGACAGTATGGAATGAAGAAGGCACTTTCCATTGCCTTTTCCGGCGGTTCCGTTATGGGCATGTGTGTGGCTGGATTCGGTATCTTCGGAATCGGACTTTTCTATATGCTGACAAAGGATGTGGGCGTTCTTTCCGGATTTTCTTTGGGGGCATCCAGTATTGCTCTTTTTGCCCGTGTGGGCGGTGGAATCTATACGAAAGCGGCAGACGTGGGTGCTGACCTTGTAGGTAAGGTGGAAGCGGGAATTCCTGAAGATGATCCCAGAAATCCTGCGGTAATTGCGGACAATGTAGGAGACAATGTCGGCGACGTGGCAGGAATGGGTGCAGACCTTTTTGAGTCCTATGTGGGGGCTTTGGTTTCTGCGATGACACTCGGCTTCCTTTTGGAAGGGAAGTCGATAGAGGGTGTTGCGTTCCCCTTATTACTGGCAGGACTTTCTTTGCTTGCATGCGTTCTCGGAAGTATTTTGGTACTGACTCTCGGAGGAGATAATCCGAGTAAAGTCTTAAAGATGGCGAGCTATTCCTCCGCTGCTGCGGTTCTGATATTTGCCTTTGCCCTGTCTCAGTATTTCTTCCGGGATTTACATGCAGCTTTTGCCGTTACGGCAGGGCTCATTGCAGGGCTTGCTATCGGCGCAGTTACAGAGTACTACACTTCTTCCTCCTATAATCCTGTAAAAGAAATTGCAAAGCAGTCCGAAACCGGTCCGGCTACCAATATTATTTCCGGTATGGCCATCGGAATGCGCTCAACGGCAGTTCCCATCGTATTGATTTCCGTTGCGATTTTTATTTCTTATAGTGTTCTTGGACTTTATGGAATTGCACTCGCAGCAGTAGGTATGCTATCCACAACAGCTATTACAGTTGCGGTAGATGCGTATGGTCCTATTGCGGACAATGCGGGCGGTATTGCAGAAATGTCCGGCCTTCCGGAAGAAGTAAGATGTATTACTGATCAGCTCGACGCGGTTGGAAATACCACTGCTGCCATGGGGAAGGGGCTTTGCGATCGGTTCCGCTGCCTTAACTGCTCTGGCACTTTTTTTGCATCGTATGCACAAGCGGTGAGCTTAAACAATATCAATGTTTTGGACAGCCGTGTTTGCATCGGGCTTTTCATTGGAGCTATGCTTCCGTTCCTTTTCTCCGCCTTTACGATGAGTTCCGTAAGTAAGGCAGCCTTTTCTATGATTTCCGAGGTAAGAAGGCAGTTTAGAGAGAAGCCGGGCATCATGGAAGGAACAGAAAAGCCGGATTATAAAAACCCTGTGTCAGTATTTCCACAAAGGCGGCCTTGCGTGAGATGATTGTTCCCGGTGTATTGGCTGTTCTTGCTCCTTTGGGAATCGGATTATTGCTCGGTGCGGAGTCTCTTGGCGGTTTACTTGCCGGAGCCCTCGTTTCCGGTGTAATGATGGCTATCTTTATGTCCAACTCCGGTGGAGCATGGGACAATGCGAAAAAGTATGTTGAGGAAGGACACAATGGCGGAAAAAGGCTCGGATACGCATAAGGCGGCTGTTGTAGGAGATACAGTAGGGAGATCCGTTTAAGGATACTTCAGGACCATCCATCAATATTCTGATTAAGCTGATGACTGTTATCGCTTTTGGTTTTCGCTCCGCTTATTGTAGCTGTAGGGTGGGATTTTATAAAAAAACACTTGAAGCTGTAAAAACACAATTATACATAACTTTTTATGCAGTATAGGTCTGAAATGGGGGAATAGGAGCCCACCGGTACTTGCGAAAAACAAAGGTAATGCGGTTTTTCGCTTAGTGTCCGTTGCGTGGCGAGGTTAGCGAGAGAGCGCCCTTTCAGACCTATATTGTATATAAAGAAATATTTTTATTTTTGTACCTTTTCTTTATATTTATCAAGAATATAGCAGATTGTATTCTTGATGCATTTGATTTATATTTTTATTCGGTTCATATGGCATAGACAAAAATAATTCTTTGTTTTTTTAGAAATTATAGATAGAGAGTTGGAAAAGGAAAGGAAATGAACGTTTTTAATATCATTGGTCCCATTATGATCGGTCCGAGCAGTTCACACACTGCAGGAGCTGTACGGCTTGGGAGAGTAGTTAATAAAGTGGCGGGCAGCTCGGATTTTAAAGAGCTGGATATTGAGCTTTCCGGATCCTTTGCAAGAACCTATAGAGGGCATGGAACAGATAGAGCTTTACTTGCGGGGATTATGGGCTACCACAGTTACTCGGAAGAAATCAGGGATGCCTCGGAGATAGCGAAGGATAGAGGGAATTGATTATCGTTTCATAGAGAATGATATTCCCTGGGCACATCCCAATACGGCGAGGATTCACTATACCTTGGCCGGTGGCGAAAAGGGGATAGTAGAAGGTGCCAGTATCGGCGGAGGAAATATCAGGGTGGATTCCATCAACGGAATGAGAGTGGACTTTACCGGGGACAATAATACAATTCTGGTACTTCACAAGGATAAACCCGGTGTGATTGCGGAAGTTACACATATTATGTATGAAAAATATAAGGATTTGAATATCGGAAACTTTCGTCTCAGCCGTCCGGAAAAGGGCGGAACGGCTCTTATGACGATAGAAATCGATCAAATCCCCCCTCAAGAGTTAATGGAGGATATAAACCAGCTTGAAAATGTGGAGCATGCTTTGCTGATTCGGGCAATTTAAAAAGAAAACAAGAGGAAAAAATGATTAAATATACCAGTATAAAAGAGCTCTGCGATGCTGCAACAAAGCGGGGCATAAAAATCAGTGAACTTTGTCTGGAGGATCAGGCAGAAGAGATGCAGCTTCCTAAGGAAGAGCTTTACGCCATGATGGAGAAAAACTTTGATGTCATGGTGGAATCGGTTAAGAAAGGAAATGATCCGAATCTTCTTTCGACCTCGGGGTTGACAGGCGGTGAGGGTGCAAAGATGCTGCAGTATTCTGATAGGACGGGTGGAGGACTCTCCGGTAGCTTTATGACAAGAGCAATTGGACGGGCAATGTGTGTTTCCAATTGTAATGCGGCCATGGGGCGTATTGTGGCAACACCTACTGCAGGTTCCTGCGGCATTCTCCCGGGTTGTCTTGTCTCCATGTATGAGGATAAAGGGATTTTTCGAAGAGATGTTGTGATGTCTATCTTTACTGCCGGTGCCTTCGGAATGGTCATTGCGCAGATGGCGTCGATTTCAGGAGCAGAAGGCGGTTGCCAAGCGGAGTGCGGTTCGGCATCCAGGGATGCAGCAGCAGCTTTGGTTGAACTATGGGAGGGAGCCCTGCTTCATGCGGTGATGCCTTAGGGATGTCTATCATAAATCAGATGGGTCTGGTCTGTGATCCGGTAGCCGGTCTTGTGGAGATTCCCTGCATTAAGAGAAATGTTTCCGGAGTAGTGATTGCACTTTCCAGTGCGGATATGGCTCTAGCTGGAATTGACTTAAAAATACCGGTTGATGAATGCATTTGCTGCGATGAAGTCAGTTGGAGACAGTATGTCGGTAAATTTAAAAGAAACTGCACAGGGCGGTTTGGCGGACACTCAACAGCAAGAGCTTTAAGAAAGAAAGTCTTTCGGTGAGTAATATAGGAGTACAGTTTCACTATTCTGACTACTCAAGAGAGTGAAGTCGATGTAAAATAGATGGACTACTTTTTTTGGAGGAGAAGATGAGAAAATTTAAAATCGTATTTACTGTGTTGCTGTTTATTCTCTTATTACCCACATACGTTTATGCCTTTGGATCGTTTTGTGACGGGAACCTATGGTAATGGAATACCTCTTTCCGGAAAAACGCTTGAAGAAGCAAAAGCATATTTGGAGGGAGAATATAGCCGGGATTATATCCTTTATATAAAAGGAAAAGACAAGACAGAACAGATTAAGGGTTCAGATATCGGATATCATCTTCAGGCTCCGACTAATTTGGCGCAGATTTTGCAAGACGAGACCGCGAAGGCTGTAACGGGAAATCCCGATGCCCGCTATGAGTATTCCTTGGAGGGAAGTTCTGCAACTTATGATGAAGGAAAACTGAAATGAGAAGCTTAGTCAGTTATCCTTCCTAAAAGAACAACAAGAAAACAAGCAATGCCTATATTAAGAAGGATGGAAGCTTCAGTATCGTTCCGGAGCAGGAGGGAAATTCTCTGGACGAAGCGAAGTTTTTTGCCAATGTTCGTTCTGCCTTACAGCGTGGAGAGAACACCATAGACTTGAGCCAAAGAGGAATTTATGAAGAGCTCACTGTTCGAAAAAGGGGACTTGGAAGCAAAAGCTTGATGCGTTAAATCGTCTTCATTCCGTGGAGATTGTGACAGATGTATTGGGAAACAAAGAAAAGTTATCCGGAGACAGTCTTTATGAAATGGTTACGGGGATGAGATACTTCCGGTGTACAGTTTGATGAAGAAAAAGTACTGGCCTATGCAAACTATCTGGAAGGCAAGTATGGCAATCCGGAAATACCGTTTCTTTCACTTCTGCCAGCGGAAAAGAAATTGCGATGCTTACACCCTACGCTCTTCACATCAATGTTGCGGCAGAAAAAGAAGCCTTAAAACAGGCGATTTCTTCTTTCCAAAGTATGGAAAGAGAGCCTGTTTATGCCTATAAGCCTGCACGTATGCACAACCTCAATTTGGAAATACCTTTTTAGAGGTGGATTTAACTTTACAGCATGTTTATTACTATGAAAACGGAAGTTTGGTTTGGGAGAGTCCGACGGTTACCGGTATGGTGGCAGCCGGCAGAGAGACCCCTTCCGGAGTATTTTTCTTAAGAGGAAAGGAAACCAATCGTATCCTTCGGGGTAGGGTTAATTAACGGGAAAGCCGGAATACGAAGCGCATGTGGACTACTGGATGCCGTTTAATGGCGGAATCGGATTACATGATGCTTCTTGGCGTTCTAAGTTCGGAGGGATATTTATGTTAGGGGCGGTTCTCATGGCTGCATCAATCTTCCGAAGAACAAGGCTGCAGAGTTATACAATCGGATTCAGAAGGGCTGCCCGGTTGTTGTGCATCCGTAAAAAGGAGAAGAGAGAGTAGAGGGGCATATGAAGGAAAAGAATATTTTGCTGAGAAGGTACGTCGGTATGATTCTCGGTGTGCTCATTATTTCTGTGGGAATTGCCTTATTTAAGGAATCTCATTTGGGAAATGATCCGATTTCCGCATTAAATATGCGACTTGCGGAAATTTTTGGGATTTCCTTGGGGCTACAGAATCTGTATGCAAATATTATTTTCCTCATTATTCAGATTTTTTTTGGAAGAAAATACATTGGTGCCGGAACCTTTGCGAATGGCATACTTGTAGGCTATGCAGTAAGTTTCATTTATGGAATTCTTGTGAAAAACTTTGGTTATGCAGAGCAATACGGCATTATTGTGCAGATAGCATGGGCTCTGATTGCCGTTGTTGTGACTTCTTTAGGTGTATCTCTTTATCAAACCGCAGATCTTGGAGTTGCGCCTTATGACTATTTATCTTTAGGCCTTCGAGATAAGACGAAAAAGCATTATTACGGTTGCAGGATGTTTACAGACGGTATTGCGGCCCTTGCCACCTACTTATTGGGCGGTCTGGTAGGACTGGGAACATTACTTTCCGCTCTTTGCTTAGGACCGGTTATTCATTTCTTTGATGTCCATATTTCGGAGAAATTCATCGGATATACTCCGCAAAGTGAAAAAGAGGAAGAACAAAGAGATAGTTCAAAATAATTATATAAAATAGACTGAATGTCAGAAAATTGTAAAAAACATGGTATGAAATCGATAGAACTAGGCTTTCTTCGTAAGAATGTGTCAGTGAATCTTCATACTGTGTTTTTATTTTGAGTCATATCTTCTCCCTAAGATTTAAACTCGTATCAGGTTATTCAGCTTTTCTTTTTATAATTTGTAGAAGTATACGATATTTTGTTGCGACAGGGTGTTCGATTACCGCATTGGAAACAAGATGCAGTTTGAGATAAGAAGTCAAAATTACAAAAGAAGAAAAAGCACTCAAGACTGTTTAGTTATTTTATAGACCTCGAGGAAGCAAAAAGGAGATTTTATGCAAAAAGTAAATGCTAGTTTTCGAACAACAGGGGCAGACCCCAAAAAGCTTGGAGAAAAGAAGGGATTTACTTCCTTCATTCATAATACAAAAAAGGAGTACTGACTTTGGGAATCAGTGTTTTTGCACTTTCGGCGATTCCGCATTTTCTTCCGCTGCAGCACTGAATGCGGCTGAAGAGGATATATTGGTTTGTCAGTGATGAAGGAGAAATTGTTTCGCAGAATGATCAGACTGTAGAATTATTTACTCTGATGTTTTAAGCGGAGATACGCAAGCAGAAGTCAGCAGGTGGTGGATTATGCTATGCAGTTTCTCGGACGTCCGTATAAATACGGTCGGAGTAAGCTTACTGAACGGTTCCGATTGTTCTGGTTTCCTGATGGGGAATTTTTCGGACATTTCGGTGTCTCCTTCCTCATTCTTCTGCAGAAATTCGCTCTGTGGGGGCAAATGTAGGTGGATTGGAAAATGCAATTCCGGGTGATGTTTTTGGCCTATTCCGGTCATGTTGGAATTTATCTTGGGAATGGGTTGATGCTTTCAGCGTTGAATTCTCGATCCGGTGTAACCATTCAGTCTGCTAGCATATGCTTCATAAAATCCATTAGAAGGCTTGTATAAAACATTTTATTAAAATTTAATAGAAATAATTAATAAAGTAGGCTTTTGCTCCGACATATGGTATAAATAGAATGCAATTCCTAGTAGTAGGAACTTGTGTGATAGAAGGAGTTACTGCAAGAGCAGAACTTAAAAATGTGACAAAAAGCCCCGGGATCCTGATATATCAGAACTCCGGGGCTTTTTGTCTTTTGTAAAGTCCTTACTCTTTTCTGAATATCTCTTACAGTTCTCCCCTTACTCTTGCCATTTTTCCTTCCTCCCGCTACTCTAGGAGAGTAGAAAATTGGAGGTGAGGATGAGTTTGCCAGAAAGAAAAAACAGGTTAATTCCTGCGCTACAAAAAAAGAGTAAGAAGCTTTGCTTGCTTTGCTATTTCAGCAGTGCTTTTTATGAACTTAAGTGTAAGACCGGTATTTGCGGTTGGCCTGGGAGATGCTCTTGGAAGTGCATCCAAGAGTACGGCAAATACAGGGAATATGGATTACTCCGGATGGTATGGCTATACAAATCAGGACGGATCGGATCTTCTTTACCTTGAAAAAGGAACGGAGGTTTCCAAATTCCAAAATGAAACAGGAGATATTGATTGGAATGCGGCAAAACAAGATGGTTTAGACTTTGTTATGGTGCGCCTTGCTTATGGAACAAAAGAGGATGCTTATTTTGATGTGAATGTAAAAGGTGCGCAAAAAGCAGGAATAAAGGTTGGTGTTTATCTTTGTTCCACGGCGAAAAATATGAACGATGCCATGGCGGAGGCGGAACTGACTTTAAAAAAGCTAAAGCCCTACAAGCTGGAATATCCGGTGGCCTATGATCTTGAAGTAGCATCCATGCTTTCCGATGGGCTTAGTAAGGAAGACTTGACCGCTATGGTGAATGCCTACTGTAAGAAGGTGCAAAATGCAGGCTTTATTCCTATGGTTTATGCAAAACCGTACTTAGCTGACCAGAGTATATGAATCTGTCAAAGATTCCGTCATGATATTTGGTTTGCGGCATACCCTGAAAATCAGATTTATGTTCCTGTAGAAGGCAGTAAGACCTCAATCTGGCAGTCCAGCGAAAAGGGGCGTAGTAAAGGGAATTAAGGAAAGGTCACGACGGAATTTTTCCTGGAAGGTATACGGCGGAGGTAATCCGTCCCAGAAGAATGCAGGAAAGCAGATTGGTGGAAATAATTCCGCTGAATGGAACTGCGAATTCTTCATCCTCTAATCCTGTATCCAATCATCTTCCGCGTCATCGAGTCCATCCGGAGAAAGTCTGCAACAGCACGGATGGAACTATTGTTTCCAGTGAGGACCGGGAAGAACTGCAACTACGGTAGAAAACGGCTGAGTGCAAGGAGTGCCCGGACAATGGAAATATATTGAGAACGGAAAAGCGAGCACGGTTGGAAATTGGTGAACGGCGTTTGGTATTTTATGGATGAACAAGGCATCATGAAGACCGGTTGGCTCTTAAATAACAATGTCTGGTATTATCTTAAGGACTCCGGGGCATATGGCTACGAATTGGCAGATATATTAACGGAAAATGGTACTGGTTAAGCCAAGACGGTGCGATGCGTACAGGATGGAAACACATCAACAATGTATGGTATTATATGGAGACTCCGGTGCGATGCTGAGAACACCGTGAGAAACATCGACGGGATAGATTATCGTTTTGACGTATCCGGTGCTTGGTTACCTTAAAACGAATTAAAGTAAGAATTCTTTCTTCAATATAAGCTGTATATACTCTGGTCTTTTGAACGAGAAAAGTCAGGATTTAACAGGCTTATAGAAAGAGAGCGGGATACGAAAATTCTATATTTTGATGGAAGTAGTCGAAATATATAGAAGAGAAACATACAATGCGGTGTCAAAAAGAACACCCTTTAAAATCAAAGGAGCGTTATGATGAAAAAGAGAATCCTATTTTTGACTGCAGTGCTATCCGGATTGTTAGCTTTCCCTGTTTTTGCAGAACAGATGGTAGGAAGGGTACAGATTGATATCAGTCCGAGTGAGGATGTAGAGCTCGCATCGGGAGAAACATATTTTAAGCCGGAAGCGGTTGCACTGGACAGTGGTTATGAAGTCAGCGGATTTTCTGTGGACGGAAAACAGAACAGTGTCAAAAAACCCTATACCTATACTATTTCTGTAAAGCCGGAAAGTGGACACAGCTTTGATTCTTCTACAGTTGTGGAGTACGCGGGCGCTTACGAGATGGCAGTTGTGGAGAAAAAGTAAGAACAGCATCAAGATTAAGGCAAATGCCTATCCCTTCTATGATTTTGAAGGAGCTGGCTAATTTTAGTACCAATGAAACGACTTACAGTTGGGACAGGGTACAGTATGCAACAGGCTATGACATCTTGGTATACTACAACAATAAAAATGGAGATGAAAAGATTGCAAAGAAGCATAGTAATTCTCCAAAGATCAATATCAATTCTTTTAACCAGAGCGGAAAGGAAATTCGATCATATTGCCGTTCGTGCCGTTTGATGATAAGAATGACAATATGAAGCAATATTTTGCGAGCTCTTTGTATGTGGATTCCAGCGAAGTCCTCGAGAGTCCGGACGGAGAAGATGACGAATATATTTTTCAACCTGATTACCCTGAAGGCAAGCGGAATCTCCAGGGAAGCTTTAAGTACAGTGCAAAGGGAAAGAAGAAAAATAAGAATCAGAAGCAAAATGACAATAAAGAGAGCATCCGATCTGCACAACGGAAATCAGGCGGATCCAAATGCAAAGGGTCCTGGAGAAGGTGTTGTTGGCTGGCGCCAAAATGGTGCGGACTGGTATTATGAGATAAATGGAAGGCTCGCACAGGGCTGGCAGCAGGTGAACAATTACTGGTTCTATTTTTGATAATCGGGAAAGATGCAGACCAACTGGATGAAGCTGGGAGATAGCTGGTACTTCCTAAACGGAGATGGTGTGATGCTGACCGGCTGGCAGGAAATTAACGGAAAATGGTACTACTTTTGACACGGATGGAGGATGCTGCCGGAAAGATGGCAGCGCTTGGAGGCTCTTTAAATGAGCAGTGGTATTATTTCGATCTCCAAAACGGAGAGATGAAAACCGGTTGGCAAAATATTGCGGACAAATGGTATTTCTTTAATCTCAATGACACAGGGATTCGGTCGGTGCAATGGAAGAATACTGTGAAAAGACGGATATAGCATTGATGCCAACGGAGTAATGCAGTAGTAAAAGAAAAGTATATAAAAGTAATTGTTTATAATATAGAGAGAATGAATTATTGATAATCAGAAAATGCATTATTAGTAATGAAGTACCTACCATATTAGTAATAAAGTAAACATTATTGATAATCAAAAGGAATCTAGATAAGGAGTTTTAATGAAGAAAAAGATTTGGCAGTATGGCGATTGCCATCGGGCTTTGCTTTGCTTTGGCAATTCCTGCGTTTTTGCAGATGAGAATAGTACAGCGCACCCCTATATGCAAATGCGAATACGGCGGCAAATGTAGCCAAGATAAGATTAGTAGTGGGGAATGCACCGATTTTGTGTTCGAAACGGAGAGAGTACACCGACTTATACCGATTCTCCCACGATTGGACTTGGCGTGCGAAAAATCATCATGTTTAAAAGGAAATGAAAGTGGTCAGCAGATTGGTATTGTACGTGAAAGCAAATGACGGTCAGCTGATTGTTGTGGACGGAGGTTTAAAGACCAATGCTCCCTATCTTTCCAAGTATATCAAAAGAGTAAGGGCGGAAAGGTTTGCAGCATGGCTTCTCACATCCGCATGAGGATCACGTCAGCACTTTCCGTTATTCTGAGCAGCAGAGTGGCTGGACATCCGGATTTTTATGATATTGATCCGGGGCAGAGTTACTTCAAGTTTCTCATCCTATTCCTACTATGAACAATATGAGCAAGGCTACAGACTGCCGATGATTAAGGAAGTTGTGGAGGATCTTGCTGCGTATCCTGCAGAAAAGAAGCATGAGAATTCCGAAAGAGGAACAACATCTTTTCCTATGGAAATGTATCGGTGGAAATCTTAAACACAGCGTATTCCATTCCAATCGATACCGGAAATAACAGTTCTATATGCTATATGATTACAATAAACGGGAAGAAGCTTTTGATTACAGGAGACCTTCCCTATGAAGCGGCAGGAAAGCTCTTAGAGGAGCTTCCACCGGAGAAGCTGAAGGCGGATATTGTGCAAATGGCACATCACGGCCAGCATGGAGGCAGCTTCGCTTTCTACAGTACAGTTGTTCTAAGCATGCGCTTTGGCCAAGCTCCAAGGAACTTTGGGACAAGCGGAAGGATGCTTTCACAGAGGATCAGGAGACCTATACTATCGCATTGACTAAGTTCTGGACCAATAAGCTTGGTGTAGAAAAGAATTTTGTTATGGCGGACGGAAACTGGATTTTGGAGTAAGTTCTATCGTGTTTTACGAGTCGGATTTTTCGTTGCATTTTCAGGAAAAGACCGATATACTGATTTCGATATCTGCAGCTAAAAGGGCAGTGGAGAAGGCTTCACTCCGTTTTTATGAAAGGAAAAAGCTATGGATCAGTGGAATATAGAGAATTTAAAGGATAGGGCAAGAAGGCTTACAGAAGAAGCATGTAGTATCAGCACCGACTTACAGGTATGCTCTAAGCTGAAGGATAAGCGGAGAAGATGATGCGACAAAAAGATTTGTATCGCATGCGCCATCATTAGTGGAAATTATTCCGTTTTGTGGATTGGCTTACTGCGTTTATCGTTTCTTGGCTCCGGATTATCTGGAAGATTATGATGACTATGAGGATGAAGAAGACGAAGACATTGCTGACGAGGACTGACTTTTTAAAAAGCGAATCCTTAGTCTGAAGTATAATGAAGAGATAGTACCGTTTTACTAGCTTTAAGAGTAGCAAGGCGTAGCTTGCCTCCTCTCTTAAAGATAAAGGAGGCATATGCAAGAACTGGTGTAGTAATCAAAGAGCGTTGCATGAGATTGTTACATTGTCAGGAAATTCCCTACGAAGAAGGAGCTAAAGAGGTAAAAGAAGAAGAATCCGTTCTCTCTCTTTGCACCGCTTGTTATGGGGAATCCCTTTGAGGGATTATTTCTTCTAGAAAGCTTTACCGCAATAAAATGTGGAGTTTTCCTTCGGGGACCAGAGAAAGACCCTCTTTAGCCTCGGGGCTCGCATCAGAAGCGGAGCTTTTTAACATTTTAAATACGGAAGACTGTCGGCTTCTCATCCGGATAAGGGAAAAATACTACTAAGCCACAAGAGAGTATGGATAAAGGGAGTAGGATATTTTCACACAAGAAAAGACATGAGTATCTGAGACGTTTACTCATTCGAAGAGAGGAAAACCGGAGAGATTCTGGTTTTGCATAATTTATTTGCTGAAAAGTCATTTTCAGAGCAAGACATTTTGAAAAGTTTAGCTGTAAAGAATGTAAGACAGGAGAGCGAGGAAAACTGTGTCACTGAGACAGTGTGGGAAGCAGGAGTATACAGGATAAGAAGATTTTATTTCTGAAGAAGCCTTTTAAAGGCTGGTGTGGAAAGTTCTTTCTTTAGAAAGAAGGAAAACTGAAGGGCATTTGCGAATACTATACAAAAAACGAGTTTGCGGATGCAGTAGTAAATCAAGGAACGGAGATTCTTGGGAAGGACTATTTATGAGGAGTTCTAGGTTTGAATTTTAAATCACCCTTTTCCTTTTTCAGACCAATAGCCCTATGCGAAAAGCTGTATGAGAAGATTCGAGAATATGCGGATTTATCGAATACAGCAGTTGAAAAACCGCTTATATTTGACCTCTATTCGGGCACTGGGACGATTACGCAGCTTATGAGCGAGGTTGCGAAAGAGGTTTGTGGAAATTATAGAGAGCAGTGAGAGTCTGCCAAAGAGAATGCGAAGGAAACGGAATTGAAAACTGTCGCTTTATTCGGGAGATGTATTAAAGGTTTTAGAGCAAAAT